>Ga0208112_100735_pt1 | contig 19660 bp, 22 predicted proteins | sample HotLakConsoUCCLE_FD_184736 | JGI IMG/M metagenome (GOLD analysis project Ga0208112, IMG submission 184736) | Hypersaline microbial mat communities from Hot Lake, Washington, USA - Hot Lake Consortium UCC-LE (SPAdes) (version 2) ... | reverse complement strand
GAACGAGGCCGACGAGGTCGTGACCATGTTCCGCGACCATTACAACATCCCGCTGATCCATGCGGACGAGAGCGAGCTGTTCCTCGGTGCGCTGGAAGGCGTTTCCGATCCGGAAACAAAGCGCAAGACCATCGGCAGACTGTTCATCGACGTGTTCCAGAAATATGCCGACGGGATAGAGGGCGCCGCGTTCCTTGCGCAGGGCACGCTCTATCCCGATGTCATCGAATCCGTGTCGTTTTCTGGCGGTCCTTCCGTCACCATCAAGAGCCACCACAATGTGGGCGGCCTGCCGGAAAAGATGGGGCTGAAACTGGTCGAGCCGCTGCGCGAGCTGTTCAAGGACGAGGTGCGCGCGCTGGGGCGCGAACTGGGCCTGCCCGACAGTTTCATCGGCCGCCATCCGTTCCCCGGCCCCGGCCTCGCGATCCGCTGCCCCGGCGAGATCACCCGCGACAAGCTGGAGATCCTGCGCAAGGCCGACGCCGTCTATATCGACCAGATCCGCAAGCACGGGCTTTACGACGAGATCTGGCAGGCCTTCGTGGCGATCCTGCCTGTGCGCACCGTGGGCGTGATGGGCGACGGGCGGACCTATGATTACGCCTGCGCGCTGCGCGCCGTCACCTCGGTGGATGGCATGACAGCGGATGTCTACCCGTTCACCCATGAATTCCTGGGCGAAACCGCCACCCGCATCATCAACGAGGTGCGCGGAATCAACCGCGTCACCTATGACGTGACCTCGAAACCGCCGGGCACGATCGAGTGGGAATGACCCGCCGACCGAACGGACCGGTTCGCGACACGCGACAGGCTGGTCTCCAGGGCCATTGCCGGCAGCCGGATTTCTACACCCCGTCGGAACGGGCGGAGCGCCGGCCCGCAAGGCGGCACGCGGATCGCGGCTCTGGGCAGGCGTCGCGTGCACGGCGGTCCGGGGCCGGGCGAGGCCAAGGGTGCAGGCTCCCGTTCGGCGCGCAGAACACCGCCGCGCCGCCTCCCCGAGCGACATCCGGAAAGGTGATCCTCGCATGACGGCCCGGAGCGACTCTCCCGCCGACCGGCACATGAGCGAGTTGGCCCGTCGGGTCGAGCTGCAAGGAAAACGCGTGCTCGACATTGGCTGCGGGCGTGGCGAGATGGTGCGCAGGCTGTTGCGCGCGGGCGCGGACGCGCATGGCTTCGAGGTGCAGCAGGACATGCTCGACGCGGCGGTTGCCTCCGGCGTTCCGGCGCAACGGCTGAAGCTCGGTGATGGCAGCGCCCTGCCCTGGCCGGATGCCTCCTTCGACCTGGTGCTGTTCGTCTTCAGCTTTCACCATGTGCCGCTCGACAGCCAGCCTCGGATGCTGGCAGAGGTGGCGCGCCTGTTGCCGCTCTGCCGGGCAGGTGATCGCCATCGACCGCGCCCCTACGGCGCCATGAGCGAGACGATCAAGCCGCTGGAGGACGAAACCCATGTGCGCACGGCCTCGCAGGCGCTGCTCGCCGCCCCGCCCGCGCCCTTCACCTGCGCCGAACAGGCGGAATACGAGATCGTCCGCAGCTACGCCGATGCGGACGCCCTGATCGCCTCTGCCGTCGCCGTCGATCCGGCGCGCAAGGCGCGACTGGCGCAACCGGGCACGCGGGAGGCGGTGCAGGAGCGGTTTCTGCGTCTGTCGGAGCCCGCACGCGACGGGGCGCGCCGGCTGGAGCAACCCTGCGTCCTGATGCGGCTGACGCACGGGAGCTGACGCCGCCGGAGCGCGTTGCGGCGCGGCCGTTGCGAGTTCGGGCTTGACACCTCAAGGCGATGCGGAAAAATCCCGCCAGGCTACCCATCTTGCAGGGCCCGACAGCAGGCGCGCACCCGCCCGGTCCCAGACCTTGAGACAGCCCCGTGACAGCACAGGACCGCAACCGCCACGTCGTCTATTTCTTCGACCGTGGTTTCTACGCCTGCACGCTGGTGTCGCTGCACTCGGTGCTGGCGCGCACGAAAGGGCGGCTGCGGATCACCCTGCATCCCACCGCCGAGGCACCCGATCTTGCCAGCGATGCCGCGAAACTCGCGGCCCGCTTTCCCGACGCGTCCATCGAAATCCGCCCGGTGGATATCAGCCCCTTCGAGGACCTGCCGCAAGGCCCGCTGCCGCTCACCTCGCGGGTGCGGCTTCTGCTGCCCACGCTGCATGACGGGCGGCTGCTCTATATCGACGGCGACACGATGGCCCGCAAGGACATCTCCCCGCTGCTGGACACGAAGCTGGAAGAGGGCACCTGCGTCGCGGGCGCCCCGGTCCCGCGCGTGGCGCTGAACCTGGCGCTGGCCAAGGGCACCGGCTGGCGCGCCGAAAGGGCCCGCGCCAAGATCGCCAGCCAGTCCGCCGGGCTGGGCGGCCTCGACATGACCCGGTATTTCAACGCCGGAATCATGATCTTCGACCTGGACCGCATCGCCGAGATGGGCCTCGAGAACCGGATGACCGATCTCCGCAGCACGGTGGATTACCACTCGCGCGACCAGACCTACCTGAACGCCCTGTTCAACAGGCATGTCACCCCGTTCGACCCGGAATGGAACTCGGGCTGGGGCGAGGTGCGCACGGGCAATCCCTACGTTCCGGCCGATACGCGGGCGCGGTTCCACATGGCACGCGAGAACCCGGGCATCCTGCATTACAAGGGCCCGGAAAAGCCCTGGTCCGCGCCCGCCCCGCCCTTCAAGGCCAGCCTTCTGCTGAAGCCGCGTGTGCGACGGGCGCGCGCGAAATTCTGGCGCGAATTCCAGCACTGATGCGCCGCGACGGAGGCGGTTCTGGGCCGCAGGCTCTGGCGCTGATCCGGGGCCGCGACACGCGCAGGGGCTTGCACATGCCGCCGCTTCGGCGCATCAGCCGGTCATGTCCACTGCACAGCCCCTGCCCCTGACCTCCGCCGAGACGCTGCGCGCCCTACTCTGGATGGGCGGCACGATCGCCTCCTTCACGGCGATGGCGGTGGCCGGGCGCGAGCTGTCCACCAATCTCGACACGTTCGAGATCATGCTCTACCGCAGCCTCGTGGGCGTGGTGATCGTGACCCTGATCGCGGCGCGGGCGGGCACGCTGGCGCAGGCGCGCACCCGGCGTTTCGACATGCATCTGCTGCGCAACGTCAATCATTTCGCCGCGCAGAACATGTGGTTCTACGCGATCACGATGATCCCGCTGGCACAGGCGGTGGCGCTGGAATTCACCTCGCCGCTCTGGGTGGTGGTGCTGGCCCCGCTGATCGTGGGAGAACGCCTGACACCGATGCGCGCGCTTTGCGCGGCGCTGGGCTTCGTCGGCATCCTGATCGTGGCGCGCCCCGGTGCAGCGCCCATCACCTGGGGCCAGGCGGCGGGCGCGGGCGCCGCGCTCGGTTTCGCGCTGAACGCGCTCATCACGCGGCGCATGACGAGCACCGAAAGCGTGACCTGCATCCTGGTCTGGATGACCGTGCTGCAGGCGCTGTTCGGGCTGGTGGTGGCGGGTGCCGATGGCGACATCGCCCTGCCCCGCTCCGAGAACCTGGTCTGGATCGCGGTGGTGGGCACGGCGGGCCTGTCGGCGCATTGGTGCCTGACCTCGGCGCTGGCGATGGCGCCGGCCTCGGTGGTGATGCCGATGGACTTCCTGCGCCTGCCGGTGATCGCGCTGATCGGCATGCTGCTCTATGACGAGGCGCTGGAATGGGCGGTGGTGCTGGGCGCACTGATCATCATCGCGGCCAACTGGCTGAACCTGCGCGCCGAACGCCGCGCGAGGGTTTGACCGCCCCGCCCGCGCCGGGTAAGCGAAGCGGGGCGCAGGCAGGGAGGCGGGCAATGCTCTACCGCGACGCGGAGGACTGGCTGGGGGCATCGCGCAAGCGGGTGCTGCTGTTCGGCATGTCGGGGCTGGGCAAGACCCATGTGGCCACGATGCTGCGCGACGCGGGCGGCTGGTTCCATTACTCGATCGACTACCGTATCGGCACCCGCTACATGGGCGAGCACATCTCGGACCTGTTCAAGCGCGAGGCGATGAAGGTTCCGTTCCTGCGCGACCTGCTGATGTCGGACTCGATCCGCATCGAGTCGAAGATCCGATTTCACAATCTCGCGCCGCTCTCGATGTATCTGGGCAAGCCGGGCGATCCGGCGAAGGGCGGGCTGCCCTTCGCGGAATACATGCGCCGGCAGGAACAGCACCGCGAGGCCGAGACGGCGGCCCTGCTGGAGACCGCGCATTTCATCACCCGCGCGGAAGAAATCTACGGCTACCGCAATTTCGTCTGCGACAGCGGCGGCTCGATCTGCGAGGTGGTCGATCCCGAGGACCCGGCAGACCCGGTGCTGAGCGCGCTGGAAGAGGCTGCGCTGCTGGTCTGGATCGAGGGCTCGGAGGCCCATACCGAGGAGCTGGTGCGCCGCTTCGACCGGGCGCCCAAGCCGATGTATTACCAGCCCGCCTTCCTGCAGGCGCAATGGGCCGGATACCTGGCCGAGACCGGGCTGGCCGAGGACGCGGTCAACCCCGATGCCTTCGTGCGCCATGTCTATGCCCGCGCGCTGGCCCATCGACAGCCGCGCTACGCGGCCATGGCCCGGCGCGGGGTGCGCGTCACCGCCGACGAGGTGGCGGGCCTGCGCGACGCCGCGGGCTTTGACCGGCTGATCGCCCAGGCCCTTGAGCGCCGGGCCTCGGCGGACTAGGTAAGCCCCTCAGCCGCAAGGATCTCCGCACATGCCGATCAAGCTGCCCTCCGACCTGCCCGCCTTCGACGTGCTGACGCACGAGGGGGTGATGGTGATGGCCGAGGACGCGGCCGACCAGCAGGATATCCGCCCCATCCGCATCGGGCTGCTGAACCTGATGCCCAAGAAGATCCAGACGGAGACGCAATTCGCGCGGCTGATCGGGGCGACGCCGCTGCAGATCGAGTTCCGCCTGATCCGGATGACGGAGCACCAGTCGCGCAACACAGCCGCGGCGCATATGGAGAGCTTCTACAAGCCCTTCGCGGAGGTGGCCGACAGCGGCGACAAGTTCGACGGCCTCATCATCACCGGCGCCCCCATAGAGCACCTGCCCTTCGAGGAGGTCACCTACTGGGACGAGTTGCGCCAGGTCTTCGACTGGACACAAAGCCACGTCCACTCCACCTTCGGCGTGTGCTGGGGCGGCATGGCGATGATCCACCATTTCCACGGCGTGCAGAAACACATGCTGGAGCAGAAAGCCTTCGGCTGCTTCCGGCATCGCAACCTCGTGCCCGCCTCGCCCTACCTGCGCGGCTTCTCGGACGACCTGCTGATCCCGGTCAGCCGCTGGACGGAGATGCGCCAGCCCGAGATCGACGCCGTGCCCGGGCTGATGACCCTTCTGGGCAGCGACGAGGTAGGCCCCTGCCTGGTCGAGGATGCGGGCCGCCGGGCGCTCTATGTCTTCAACCATTTCGAGTATGACAGCGACACGCTGAAACAGGAATACGACCGCGACGTCTCGACCGGCACGCCCATCAACGTGCCGGTGAACTATTACCCCGGCGACGATCCCTCGCGGCCGCCGCAGAACCGCTGGCGCAGCCATGCGCATCTGCTTTACGGCAACTGGATCAGCGAGATGTATCTGACCACGCCGTTCGACATGAACCAGATCGGGCTGGCTAGCACCGACCTGCGGAAATGACCTGAGCCTTGACCCTCAAGGTTCTGATATTCTTCATGGTCTTGCTCGCGGCCTTCGCGGGCCTCACGCTGTGGAAGGCCGCCCGGCACGAGGCGCGGGCCGAGGCCAGCCACCCGCCGGGCGGGCAGTTCGTGGAGGTGGCGGGCCACCGGGTGCATGCCCGCGTGATGGGTGCGGGGCCGGATGTCGTGCTGATCCACGGGGCCAGCGGCAACCTGCGGGATTTCACCTTCTCGCTGGCGCCCAGGCTGGCGGAGCGGTATCGCGTGATCGCGCTGGACCGTCCCGGGCTTGGCTACACCCCGCGCCTCGGCCGAGAGGCCGCAAGCCTGGATGCGCAGGCGGCACTGCTGATGCAGGCGGCAGGCACGCTCGGCGCCACGCGGCCCATCGTGCTGGGGCACAGCTATGGCGGCGCGGTGGCGCTGACCTGGGCCGCGAACCATCCCGACCGGATCGCGGCGCTGGTGCCGCTGGCCGCCGCCTCCAACCCCTGGACGAGCGACCTGGAACCCTACTACCGTGTCACGGCGCACCCGCTGCTGGGGCCGGTGGCGGTGGCGCTGATCTCGGCCTGGGTGCCCGACCGCGTGGTGGAACGCGCGGTGGCAGAGGTCTTCGCGCCCCAGCAGGAGCCGCCGGGCTACGCCGCGCATTTCGGCCCCGGCCTGACCCTGCGCCGTGACACCCTGCGCGCCAACGCGCTTCAACGCGCCGCCATCAAGGCCGAGATCGCGCGGCTGCATACCCGGTGGCGGGAGATCGCGGTGCCCACCGAGATCCTGCATGGCACCGACGACACGACCGTGGGCCTGTCGATCCATTCGGAACCGCTCGCCGGGCAGATACCCGACGCGCGGCTCACCCGCCTGGAGGGGGTGGGCCACATGCCCCACCATTCCGTCGAGGCCGAGGTGATCGCGGCGGTGGACCGCGCCGCCACCCGCGCCGGATTGCGCTGATACCCGCCTGCCGCCATAGTCGCCCGAAGGGAGAAACCGCCATGACCACGATACCCTATGACGGCGCGATCAGGCGCTTCTTTGCGGAAGAGGCCCCCGAGCACGTGCGCGACGCCATTCGCCTGGGCGAGAAGAACGACATCATCGGGGCGAACTATCCGTATTCGGACCGGCTGGGAAAAAAGGTCTACAAGCGCGAGAAACACGCGCTTCAGGTTGAACTCGCCAAGGCCCAGCGGTGGGCGCACGAAAGCGGCGCGCGGCTTGCGGTGGTGTTCGAGGGCCGCGACGCCGCCGGCAAGGGCGGCGCGATCAAGCGGTTTCGCGCGCATCTGAACCCGCGATCCGCCCGCGTGGCCGCGCTCCCCAAACCCACCGAGACCGAGCGCAGCCAATGGTATTTCCAGCGCTATATCGACCATCTTCCCGCAGGCGGGCAAATGGTGTTCTTCGACCGCAGCTGGTACAATCGCGGCGTTGTCGAAAAGGTTTTCGGCTTCTGCACGGACAGCGAGCGCGAAACGTTCTTCCAACAGGTCGACCCGTTCGAGCAGATGCTCGTCGAGGAAGGGATCACGCTGGTGAAGATCTGGCTCACGGTCAGCCGGCCCGAGCAACTCCGCCGCTTTCTCGCACGCGAGAACGACCCTCTCAAGCAATGGAAGTTGTCGCGCATCGACGTCGAGGGGCTCAAACTGTGGGAGGCCTATTCGAGCGCCATCGGCGAAACCCTCTCGCGCAGCCACACGGCACATGCGCCCTGGACGGTGATCCGCGCCGATGACAAGCGTCGCGCGCGGGTCGAGGCGATGCGGGCGGTTCTGAACCAACTGGACTACGACGGCAAAGATGCCCGTGCCATCGGGGCGCGCGATCCGGGCGTCTGCGGCGGCCCGGAGCTCCTTGATGGTTAAGAAGCGCGGCTACCATCACGGCAACCTGCGCCAGGCGCTGGTCGATGCCGCGCTGGAGCTGATCGAGTCGCACGGGCCGATGGGCTTTACCCTGTCGGAAGCAGCCAAGCAGGCCGGGGTCACTCCCGCCGCCGTCTATCGCCATTTCGAGGGCCGCGAGGACCTGATCGCCGAAGGCGCGCGCCAGGGTTACGAGATCTTCGCCGACTTGATGCAATACGCCTATGACAGCGGCCAGCCCTCGGCGCTGGCGGCCTTCGAGGCGACGGGACGGGCCTACCTGGCCTTCGCGCGGAAATATCCCGGCCATTATATCTCGATGTTCGAAAGCGGCATCTCGGTCAACCGCACGCCCGAACTGGCTTTCGCGGCGCGGCGTTCGCGCGAGGTGCTGGAACGGGCCGCGCGCGATCTGAGTCAGCATATCCCGCCTGAAAAGAGACCGCCGGCAACGATGTTCTCGGCGCATGTCTGGGCGCTCAGCCACGGCGTGGTGGAGCTGTTCGCCCGGAACGCGCCGGGCAGCCAGTCCCCCTTCCCGCCCGAGGACCTGCTGGAAACCGGGATCGGCATCTACCTGCGCGGCCTGGGCCTGATCCCGCCGGACGAGTGAGCCCCCGGGCGCGACCTGACACGGTTGCGCAAGCCTTCCTTACCATTATAGTCAAGTTCAGGGGTCGGCCAGCCGGCTCGCCAGATCGTGCCCCGGTAACGCAGCCTGAAGCTGAAGAGACATGCGACGACCTGTCTTCTTGTGTGTCGTCCTGCTGTCAAAAAAGCGGGCTATCGCGGTCAGCGACGCGGCAAGACCGCGTGCGGGCATGAATGGATGGACAGATGAAAACACTCACGGCAATCGTCACTCTCTGCGCCTTCGGCGCGATACCGATCACGTCAGCGGCACAAGAGGTGCCGGAGCCGGAATTCACCTTCGGCGCGGCACTCACCGCCAACGTGGATGTCACGAATGACGGCACGCTCGATTCGGTCGAGGGCGAGTTTTCCGGCGAGATGGCCATCGGCGGCTTCTTCACCGGCATCGTTCTCACCTCTGTATATCAGGACCCGACGGACAACGTGGAGTACGAAGTCTACCTCGGCTACGGTGGAGAGCTTGCCAACGGGCTGGAGTGGGCGGCACAGTATTCCTACATCGGGCTCGATACCTCGGGCTACGACGGCGAGGAGGTGTCGCTCGAAGCGGCGTTCCCGCTGAGCGATCGGGTGGAAGTCGGCGCGGCGGTGATCGCCGATCCCGACACCTGGGACAGCGACCAGGAGATCGGCATCGGCTACGACCTGACCGACCGCTGGGCGCTGGGCGCGCTGGTGGGCAACTCCGACCGCGACGGGAACACCTATGGAGAGATCGGCCTGGGTTATGACGCGGGCGACGGGCTGGGATTCGAGATCGTCTACGAGGACGAGGATGACGGCCCGGCGATGCTCGGCTTTACCATGGCCTACGAGTGGGGCGGCTGAGCGCCGGCGCGTGCAGGCCGCCAGAACAGAAAAAGGGCCGCCAGTGGCGGCCCTTTCGCATCCGGGGCGCGTGTCTCAGCGCTTGGAGAACTGGAAGCTCCGGCGCGCCTTGCGCTTGCCGTATTTCTTGCGTTCCACCACGCGGCTGTCGCGGGTCAGGAAGCCTGCCGCCTTCAGCGGGGCGCGCAGCGAGGGATCGTAGAGCTGCAGTGCCTTCGAGATGCCGTGCTTGACCGCGCCGGCCTGGCCCGAAAGCCCGCCACCCTTCACGGTGCACATCACATCGAACTGATCGACGACACCGGCCACCTGGAAGGGCTGGCGCAGGATCATCTGCAGCACGGGACGGGCGAAATAGGTGTTCAGCTCCTTGCCGTTCACCACCACCTTGCCCGAGCCCGGCTTGATCCAGACCCGCGCCACGGCGTCCTTGCGCTTGCCGGTCGCGTAGGAGCGGCCGAGCGCATCGCGCTCCGGCTCGCGGACAGTGACAGTCTGCTCGATGGGGGCGCCGCCGGCGACCGCTTCGAGCGCGTCGAGGGATTTGATTTCTTCGGCCATTACTTCGTCACCCGCGTGTTCTTGGGGTTCATGCTCTTGACGTCGAGCACCTCGGGCTGCTGCGCCTCGTGCGGATGCTCGGCGCCGGCGTAGACGCGCAGATTGGTCATCTGGCGACGCGACAGGCGGTTGCCCGGCAGCATCCGCTTGACCGCGGCGGTCACGACCCGCTCCGGATAGGCGCCTTCGAGAATGTCGACGGCCTTGCGGTTCTTGATGCCACCGGGATGGCCGGTATGCCAGTAATAGGTCTTCTCGGCCCGCTTCTTGCCGGTGAGCTGGACCTTTTCGGCGTTGATGATGATGACGTTGTCACCGCAATCCATATGCGGGGTGAAGCCCGCCTTGTGCTTGCCGCGAAGGCGCATGGCGACGATCGAGGCGAGGCGGCCCAGAACGACGCCTTCGGCGTCGATCACGATCCACTTCTTCTCGATATCTGCCGGGGTCGCAGAAAAGGTTTTCATGGTCAGGTTACCCTGTGGTTCGAGTGGGGCATGGCGGAACGGGTCCGCCGGAATGCGATTGCGCGGTTATAGCCACCCTGAGCGGCGCGTCAATAGCGACGCGCCCGATAAAACAATTCATAATCAATGGCTTATGTTTATGGTATCATTTTACCCCAAAAGGCCGCATCCGATGAGCCCGGCCAACCCCCTATTCGGGCTTGCAGATGTCGCGGCGCGCGATCGCCGCAACGGTGCGCACCGCCAGCATCGCCATCACCGCCACCAGCAGCACCAGCACCGCCACGCCGATCCAGCGATGCGCCGCGGACTCCGCCAGCGCCCCGTAGCGGAAGGACGCGATCGACAGCGCCGCCAGCGGGAAGGACAGCGCCCACCAGGACAGCGCGAAGGGCAGCCGGACCAGCTTTGGCGCCTGCACCGCCACCAGCGCCGCAAAGACATAGGCCGCGTTCAGCATCACCCGCCCGAACGGATCGAGTCCCCCGGTCAGTTGCGCCCAGGCCACGAAGGCCACCGCGGGTGGCGCGATCAGGATCACCAGCGTGGGAAACAGCCGCGCGGGCACCGGATCGTGGAACACCAGCCGGTTCATCACCAGCGTCAGCAACACCACCCAGAACACCAGCCCGCCGGAAAAGAACAGCCAGGACAGCTCCGCATGGCCCAGCGGCACACCGGCCACCGGCACGATCACGTTGCCCACCGCGGGGATGAACCAGGCCGGCGTCAGGTGGCCCACCTGGAAGCTGCGATGGCTGATCCAGCCCGATACCACGGCGATGGTCAGCACGGCCTGCCCCGCCGCGCCCAGCCACCACACCAGGTTGGCGACCGCAGGCTGCGTGGCATGCAACGCCGTGGCGATCAGCAGCAGCGAGATCGACACCGCCGGGAAGAAGGCAAGCCGCACCGGGTGGTTCCATTCCGCCACCACCGCCTGCGGATGTCGCAGGAGCTTGGCCAGGTAGAACCCCGCCACCACCGCGAACACCCCGATCCCCGCCCAGAGCACCGCGACGGACAGGGCGGCCGCCGGTGGCCACAGCCCGGTCGCCGCGTGCAGCGCGAGCGACAGGCCCATCATTCCCATCACGATCGCGAAAAACGTGATCGGCATGTTCTCGAGCCGGTCGCTGACCGGCGTCACGGCGGCGGTGGTATCGCGCATGTTGCTCTCCCCTCGGGTTTCGGCATCCGCCCGGTTCCCTCGCCTGATTGGCGGCGGCGCGCGAGAGGCACCTTGACGCAGGTCAACGGCCGTTGCGCGAGACGGGCTGTCCGAGAAATTTCATCTTCTTGCAACAAGAAACTCCTTGCACGACTCGGCCGCAACCCCTAGGTGCCCCCCACGTGATCGGGACCGATCCCAACTTCGGACGTCTTCCGGGGGGGCGCTAAGGGACCGACCGGATTCAATCTGCTGGCTAGAAGGGGAGCGCCATGAAGGACGCCAACCTCTTCCAACTGGGGATCGGTCTGGCAACAGGCGCCCAAGAGGAAGACACCGCTCGCGGCATCGCCGCGCAATTCGACATCTTCGACGATACCCGCGAGGATCACTTCATCCGCCGCGATGGTGCCGTGTTCGCCGGAACCCACCTCATCATCGAGGTGGTGAATGGCCACGGGCTGGACGACGAGGCCCGCATCGCGCAGGCCTTCCGCGACTGCGTGGACGTGTGCGGCGCGACGCTGCTGCACATCCATACCCACAAGTTCAGCCCCCAGGGCGTGAGCGGGGTGGCCGTGCTGGCCGAAAGCCACATCTCGGTGCACACCTGGCCCGAGATCGGCTATGGCGCGTTCGACGTGTTCATGTGCGGCGACGCGCAGCCCTGGCGCGCGGTGGACGTGCTCAAGGCTGCCTTCGGGACCGCCGATGTCCGCGTGAAGGAACTCCTGCGCGGCGAAGGCGTGGTCTCGGAAGCGGGCGTGGCGGCATGACGGAGTGGATGCGCGAAAACCTCCATCCCGCCTACGCCCAGGCCTTGCGGGTGGACCGCGTGCTCTACGACAGCGAGACCGGGCACCAGCGGCTGAAGCTCTTCGAGAACGCCACCTTCGGGCGTGTCCTGACGCTGGATGACGTGGTGCAGACCACCGAGCGCGACAATTTCGTCTATCACGAGATGCTGACCCATGTGCCGATCCTGGCGCATGGATCGGCGCGGCGCGTGCTGATCGTGGGCGGCGGCGACGGCGGGATGGCCCGCGAGGCGCTGCGCCATGACAGCATCGAGCAGGTCACCATGGTCGAGATCGACGCGGGCGTGGTCGAGTTCTCGAAACAGTACCTGCCGATGCTCTCGGACGGGGCGTTCGAGGACCCGCGGCTGGAGCTGGTGATCGACGACGGCGCGGCCTACATGCGCGAGGCCGAAGGGCGCTTCGATGTCATCATCATCGATTCGACCGACCCGGTAGGCCCGGGCGAGGTGCTGTTCACCGACAGCTTCTACGGCCATGCCAAGCGCAGGCTCACGGAAGGCGGAATCCTGGTGACCCAGAACGGCGTGCCCTTCATGCAGGGCGACGAGCTGTCCAACACCATGCGCGCCTTCACCGCGCTTTTCGCGGATGCCACCTGCTACCTGGCCTCGGTGCCCAGCTATGCGGGCGGGCCGATGGCCTTCGGCTGGGGAACCGACGGCGCGGCACGCCACACGCCGCTCGAGGTGCTGCGCGGCCGCTTCGAGGCGGCCGGGCTCGCGCCCGGCTACTACACGCCCGAGGTGCACCGGGCGGCCTTCGCGCTGCCCGGCTACGTGCTGAAGCTGATGCCCTGAGCGCCGGGCACGGGGCGTCGACGCCCCGTCCGTCCCTGCCTGCGCAGGGGCATGCGCGGGATCGATCCCGCGCATCAAGAGTTTTCAAGGAAAACTCTTGGCAAAATTCCTGCAGGAATTTTTCGCCTCAACCGCGGGCCGGCGGGATCGAATAGGTCATCGAGGCCCGCGCCACCGGCGCAGGCTCGCCCTCCGAGAAGATCAACACGTCACCCACGGCCAGGACCCGGCCCAGCTTGAGCAGCCGGCAGCGCGCGATCATGTCCCGCCCGGCCGCCGGTTTGCGCATGAAATCCATCGAACAGCCCGTGGTCACCGCCAATGCCTGCGGCCCGATCATCGCAAGGATCGCGAGATAGACCGACACGTCGGCCAGCGCGAACATCGTGGGCCCCGACACGGTGCCGCCCGGGCGCAGATGCCGCTCGGCCACGCGCAGCCGCACATCGATCTCGTGCTCGGCCACCCGTTCGATGGCGAAATCTTCCGCCACTTGCGGGAACTCCTGCCCCAGGAACGCGGTCAGCGCCGCCGCATCCATCTCAAGACCCATGCTTTCCTCCCTTGCCGTCACCGCCTAGACTTCGAGGGAATCCGAGGGGAGGACAAGATGGCACTTCTGGAACGTCACGACACAGGCCATGTGGCCCATCTGCGCCTGAACGCGCCCGAGAAGCTCAACGCGCTGTCCGACGGGATGCTGGCGGCATTGCAGGCGGAGTTCGACGCGCTGCGCGAGGACGATACCGTGCGCGCGGTGGTGCTCTCGGGCACGGGCAAGGCCTTCTGCGCGGGCCACGATCTCAAGGAGATGCAGGCGGGCCGGCAGTCCGAGGATGGCGGCGCGGCCTATTTCAGCGATCTCTTCGACCGCTGCGCCACCATGATGCAGACGATTCGCGCCCTGCCCCAGCCGGTCATCGCCCAGGTGCACGGCATCGCCACCGCGGCGGGCTGTCAGCTGGTGGCCTCCTGCGACATGGCGGTGGCGGCCGAGGGCACGCGCTTCGGTGTGAACGGGGTCAATATCGGGCTGTTCTGCTCCACCCCGATGGTGGCGCTCAGCCGCAACGTCCCGCGCAAGCAGGCCTTCGAGATGCTGACCACGGGCGCGTTCATCGACGCGACCCGCGCCCGAGAGATCGGGCTGGTCAACCGCGTGGTCCCGCCCGAGGCGCTGGCGGACGAGGCCGGCGCGCTGGCCGCCACCGTGGCGGGCAAGCTGGGCGCGGCGGTGCGGATCGGCAAGCGGTCCTTCTACGACCAGGCCGAGATGCCGCTGGCCGAGGCCTATGCCTTCACCGGCGCGGCCATGGTCGAGAACATGCTGTTGCGCGACACCGAGGAAGGGATCGCCGCCTTTCTGGAAAAGCGCAAGCCGGATTGGGCGTGAGCCCCCTTCCCATCGCGGCCCCGCTGCCCTAGATCGGCCCCCATGACACAGACATTGCATATCGTCGGCGGCGGCATGGCCGGATCCGAGGCCGCCTGGCAGGCGGCCTCCATGGGGGTGCGCGTGGTGATCCACGAGATGCGCCCCAAGGTCGGCACCTTTGCCCACCGCACCGGCAACCTCGCCGAGATGGTCTGCTCGAACTCCTTCCGCTCGGATGATGACGAGCAGAACGCCGTGGGCCTGCTGCATTGGGAGATGCGCGCGGCCGGCGGGCTGATCATTCAGACCGCCGATCGCCACCGCCTGCCCGCGGGCGGTGCGCTCGCGGTCGACCGCGAGCATTTCGCGCAGGACATCACCGGGCGGCTGCGCGCCCACCCCCTCGTCACGGTGCAGGAGGACGAGATGACCGCCCTGCCCGACCAGGGCCATTGGATCATCGCCACCGGCCCGCTGACCTCGGACGCGCTGGGCCGCGCCATCGCCGCGGAGACCGGCACCGAGGCACTGGCCTTCTTCGATGCCATCGCCCCCATCGTCTATGCCGAGAGCATCGACATGTCGGTGGCCTGGCGTCAGTCGCGCTACGACAAGGGCGAGACCGAGGAGGAACGCACCGCCTATCTCAACTGCCCGATGACGCGCGATGAATACGAGGCCTTCATCGACGCGCTGCTCGCCGCCGACAAGACCGAGTTCCACGAGGGCGAAACGGCGGGCTATTTCGACGGCTGCCTGCCGATCGAGGTGATGGCCGAACGCGGCCGGGAGACGCTGCGGCACGGCCCGATGAAACCCGTGGGCCTGACCAATCCGCATCAACCGGACCAGAAGCCCCATGCCGTGGTCCAGCTCCGCCGCGACAACGCGCTGGGCACGCTCTACAACATCGTGGGCTTCCAGACCAAGATGAAGCACGGCGCGCAAACCTCCGTATTCCGGATGATTCCCGGGCTTCAGGATGCAAGCTTCGCACGCCTGGGCGGGATTCACAGGAACACGTTCCTGAACGCGCCCACCCTGCTCGACGCGCAGATGCGCCTGCGCTCGCGGCCCAATATCCGCTTCGCCGGCCAGATCACCGGGGTCGAGGGCTATGTCGAATCCGCCGCGATGGGCTTGCTCGCGGGCCGGCTTGCGGCAGCCGAGATCCTGGGTCGGCCGCTGCCCGCGATCCCGCAGGACACGGCAATGGGCGCGCTCGTGCATCACATCACGGGCGGTGCCGAGGCGAAGACCTTCCAGCCGATGAACGTGAATTTCGGCCTGTTCCGCCCGCTTGAGGGGCTCAAGGGCGGCCGCCGCGGCCGCCGCGACCGCTACAAGGGCTATACCGACCGGGCCAAGGCCGCCTTCACCGACTGGCTCTCGGCCAGCGCACTGGACGCCGCCTGACCGGTCTGGTTTACTGCCCGCATGGCAAAAACGTATCTGGACAAGGTCTACGCGACCGAGGGCGCCGAGGCGACCCGGGAACTTTATGACGACTGGGCAGAAAGTTACGATGCGGAGCTGAAGGCGGCGGGCTATGCTACGCCGGCCCGCGTGGCCGCGGCACTCCGGGCCCATCTGGATGACAGGCAGGCGGCGATCCTGGATTTCGGCTGCGGCACCGGGCTGTCCGGCGAGGCGCTGGCCCGCGCGGGCTTCACCGCGATCGACGGGGTGGATCTCTCCGCCGAGATGCTGGAGGAGGCCCGTGCCAAGGATCTTTACCGAGACCTGGCGCAGATTGGCCCCGAGGAAACGCTGGAGCCGCGCGCCGGCCGCTACGCGGCCATCACCGCCACGGGGGTTATCGGCGCCGGTGCGGCCCCGGTGGATTGCTTCGACCGACTGATGCATCTGCTGCCGCCGGGCGGGCTCTTCGTGTTCTCCTTCAACGACCACACGCTGGAGGATCCCGCCTTCGAGACCCAGGTCTCGGAATGGGTCGACAGCGCCGCCGCGCGGCTCCATTTCCGCGAGCATGGTCCCCATGTGCCGGAAAAGGGCCTGGGGGCCACGGTCTACGTGCTCGAGAAGAGGTAGCCCCTGCGCACCCGCTTCGCGCCCTCGCCCACCGGGCCGCTGCACCTGGGCCACGCCTATGCGGCGATCCTGGCCCATGACATGGCGCGCGCGGCGGGCGGAGAATTCCTCCTGCGGATCGAGGATATCGACCGCTCCCGCGCCCGGCCGGAGTGGGAAGACCTGATATATGAAGACCTTCGCTGGCTGGGGCTGTCGTGGGAACTGCCGGTGATGCGCCAGTCCGAGCGCCTGCCGGTCTACGCGCAGGCGCTGGACCGTCTGTGGCAGGGCAACCTGCTCTACCCGTGCAACTGCACGCGGCGCGACATCGCAGAGGCGCTTGGCGCGCCCCAGGAAGGCGTGGCGCCGACGCTGGGCCCCGACGGCCCGGTCTATCCCGGCACCTGCCGCCCGCCGCGCCCCGATCGCGCCGTTTGCCCCATGCCGCGCCCCGCCGACACGACCCTGCGGCTCTGGATGGCGATCGCCGCCGGGTGCGCGTTCGCGCCGCGCGCGGGCGAACCGGCCGCGGCCTTCTTCAGCGAGGAAGGCCGCGGCCCCGAGGGCCAGCACGGTCTTGTTCCCTTCGACGCAACCGAGGCGCGCGATCGGATCGGGGATATCGTGCTCGCCCGGCGCGACATGGGCACCTCCTACCACCTGTCGGTGGTGGTGGATGACGCGGCGCAGGGCATCACCCATGTCACCCGCGGCGAAGACCTGTTCGAGGCCACGAAGATCCATGTCATCCTGCAACGCCTGCTCGACCTGCCGACGCCCGTCTACCACCATCACCGGCTGATCCGCGACGAAACCGGCAAGCGCCTGGCCAAGCGCGACGACGCCCGCGCCCTGCGCACCTACCGCGAAGAGGGCCTCACCCCGCAAGACATCCGCCGCATGATCGGCCTGTAAGATCCCGTTCGCGCAATCAGAATTCGGATCAGCCGCACTCCCTTCCCGGCTCAGTCCCCGAGCGGCGCCATGATCTCCACCTCGGCACCATCCCGCAGCGCGGTATAGAAGCAGCTGCGCCGGTTCGTATGGCAGGCCGGGCCGGTCTGGCGCACCAGCACCAGCAGGCAATCGCGGTCGCAATCCACCCGCATCTCCACCAGCTCCTGCACATGGCCCGAGCTTTCGCCCTTCACCCAGAAGGATTGGCGCGACCGGCTCCAATAGGTGACGCGGCCGGTCTCCAGCGTGCGGGCCACCGCCTCGGCAGTCATCCAGGCCATCATCAGCACCTCGCCCGTCTCCGCCTCCTGGGCGATGGCGGGGATCAGGCCTGCTGCATCGAAACGCAGGGTCGCAGGATCGAATTGCATCGTGGAAAAACCTTTTGCATCATGGCGCGCCGCGCCTATCTATGCGGCAACGTCCCGAAGGAAAACCCATGTCCGGCGATACCGACCTGATAAAGCTCTACTCCGCGCGGATCCTCGCGCTCGCCGCGGACATCCCCAACACGACCAGGCTCGCCGCGCCGCAGGCCACGGTCAAGCGTCGCTCGCCGCTCTGCGGCTCCACCGTGACAGTGGACCTGTCCATGCAGGGCGGTCGGGTGTCGGATTACGGCCAGGAGGTCAAGGCCTGCGCGTTGGGACAGGCGGCAGCGGCGGTGGTTGGCGGCGCCATCATCGGCTGCACCCGTGCCGAGATAGAAGCGGCCCGCGACGCACTGAAGACCATGCTGACATCCGACGGCCCCACCCCGCCCGCGCCGTTCGACGGGCTGGAGGTGCTGCGCCCCGCGCGCGACTACAAGAACCGGCATGCCTCGATCCTGCTGGCGCTGGACGCGGCCGCCGAGGCCGCGCAAGCGGCAGAGAAGGCGCACGCCTGACCCGCCGCGCCGCGTGGCGGGCCCCGCTCCGGCAACAAAAAAACCGCCGCGCTTCCCTTCGGAAGGCGGCGGTCAGGGGCGTGTTCCCGTTCGGGGCCGGCCGGGCGCATCGGGTCGGGACAGACCCGGGGACCGGGGGACAGGCAGGTCCGGTCGCGGCGCATCGGATGGGGACAGGTGCGCAGCACCGGCCGGCACGGGAAACGCAGGCAGGTCAGAGCGTTCCGGGCAGGTGCAATGCGCCCAAGAGGATCACCGCAAGAGCGACGACCCCGACCAGATCCTCCAGCAGCGTGGAGCGGGAGCGGCGAAGCACGGTAGCGAGTTCGTGTATCATGGCGGCACCTCCTGAAAACCTTGCGTGTTAACGCTTTGTTCTCATATTGCGGGACCGACGTAAAGAACTTTTTGCGAACAAAACGGAACATTTCAGGATCTCACTTGCTATCCCACTGAAATCAAACGGATCGCCTCGTCCTGTCCCATCAGCCACAGCAGCATCCGCGCCGCCAGCCCGCGCGCACCCTCCAGCTTGGGATCGTCCGCCAGCAACCGGCGCGCATCGGACTGGGCGATGGCCATCAGCGCCGCCTGCCGCTCCAGGTCGGCCACGCGGAACCGAGGCAGGCCCGATTGCGCCGTGCCGATCAGGTCGCCCGCGCCGCGCATCTCCAGGTCCACCTCGGCGATGCGGAACCCGTCCTCGGTGTCGCGCAGCGTGGTCAGGCGGCGCGCGGCGCTCTCGCCCAGGGGCGGCTGATACATCATCAGGCAGGTGGAGGCCTGATCGCCCCGGCCCACGCGCCCGCGCAGCTGGTGCAACTGCGCCAGCCCGAAGATCTCGGCCCGTTCGATCACCATGATCGTGGCGTTGGGCACGTTCACCCCCACCTCGATCACCGTGGTGGCCACCAGCACGGAGGTCTCGCCCGACTGGAAGCGGGCCATCGCGGCGTCCTTCTCCTCGGGCGGCATCTGGCCATGCACCAGCCCCACGCGCCCCTCGCCCAGGATCGCGCGCAACCGCTTGAACCGCTCCTCCGCGGCGGTGAGGTCCAGCACCTCGCTTTCCTCCACCAGCGGACAGACCCAATAGGCCTGCCGCCCTTCGGCGATGGCCTTGCGCAGGTGCTGCACCACCTCGTCCATGCGGCCCGAGGACACCATCACCGTGGTGATCGGCTTGCGCCCCGGCGGCTTTTCGTCGAGCACGCTCACGTCCATGTCGCCATATTGCGCCAGCGACAGGCTGCGCGGGATCGGCGTTGCGGTCATCACCAGAACGTCCACCCCGGCCCCCTTGCGCCCCAGTTCCAGCCGCTGGCGCACGCCGAAACGGTGCTGCTCGTCCACGATCGCCAGCCGAAGGTCGCCGAACGCCACGTCCTTCTGGAACACCGCATGGGTGCCCACCAGGATCTGGAGCCGCCCCTCCGCCAGCGCCGCCAGCTTGTCGCGCCGCACCGCGCCCTTGTCGCGGCCGGTCAGGATGTCGAGCGTGACGCCCGCACTCGCGGCGAGCGGGCGCAGCCCCTCGAGATGCTGGCGC
>Ga0208112_100734_pt1 | contig 19698 bp, 23 predicted proteins | sample HotLakConsoUCCLE_FD_184736 | JGI IMG/M metagenome (GOLD analysis project Ga0208112, IMG submission 184736) | Hypersaline microbial mat communities from Hot Lake, Washington, USA - Hot Lake Consortium UCC-LE (SPAdes) (version 2) ... | reverse complement strand
TATTGAAGTATGGTATAACAAGAAAAGAAAGCACTCCTACCTGAACTACTTAACCCCCGAGCAGTTTGGGGAAATAAATCAACCATTGGCGGCTTAATTCACTGTCCATTTTTTTGTTGCAAATCCAAATCTCTCTAATCGGCGAGATAATAACCAGCCTATTTTTACCCCACGCTCACGCGTGGGGCTACATTCTGATCAACCCTTCAGGGTTTCATGAAATTCTAAAATGGTAAATCACCAATCTCCAAACGTGTATAGAATAAATTCTTACTTCCGCGTTAGTTTTGCCACGGCTTCGATGTGGTAGGTTTGAGGGAACATATCCACCGGCTGAACGTCCTCCACGTGATAGAACTCTTTGAGTATTTTAAGGTCCCTGGCCATGGTTGAAGGATTGCAGCTCACATAAACCAATCTCTCTACATCGAGCTCGCACAGCTGCTGGACGACATCGGGGTGCATTCCGGAGCGCGGCGGATCGGTGATGATGCACTCGGGCCTCCCGGTTTTCTCCATGAATTCATCGTTAAATGTATCTTTCATGTCGCCTAATACGAATTCTACATTCTTTACATCGTTTTCTTTCGCATTAAACCGGGCATTTTCGATGGCAACATCTACAATTTCGATACCGGTGACTTTTTCTGCTTTGTCAGCCATGAAAAGAGAAAGGGTTCCCACACCGCAGTAGAGGTCAAACAGATGACCGCCGTTGTCCAGCTCTGCAAAATCCCGGGCAACAGAGTAAAGCTTTTCAGCCTGTGCCGTATTCGTTTGAAAGAATGCATTGGCGTGAATCTTGAAGGAGTGATTGCCGATCTTATCTACAATGTACCCGGGACCGTGTAGTACATTTTCATATCGTCCAACAGCCGTTGGGTTGGGTTGATCGTTGACATTATTTACGATCGTTGTGATAGCGGGAAATTCCTCAAGCAGTCTGTCCTTTAGGGGAATGATAATTTCGGCATTATCTTCATAAGTGACCAGGTTCACCATCAGATCATTCGTAAAATGGCTGTTCCGGACGACGAGATGGCGGATGAAGCCCTCTTTTTTGAAGGTGTCAAATGCCGGGATGGAGTTTTCAATACAGTAATTTCTCACAAAATCGAGAAGTTGAAATGAGACAGGATCCTGAAGATGGCACTCCCGAAGGTTGAGCAGCTTGTCAAATCTGCCGGGTGCGTGCATTCCGGCCGTAAACGCGGTATCGTCCACATACTCATCACGCTGAATCTCCTCTTCGGTCAGCCATCGCTTGGTCCCAAAACTGTACTCCATCTTGTTGCGATAGTAGAATTCCTTGTCGCAAGCTAAAATTGGCCGGACAATTTCAGGGTCCAGATGGGCTATCCGTTCGATATGATCCCGGACATGCTGCTCCTTGTGTTTGATCTGCTCAGAGTAGGGCAGGTGCTGCCAGGTACAGCCGCCACAAACATTGGCGTGGCGACATTTGGGTTCAATTCTGTTAGGTGAGGGCTCCAGTATTTCAAGCAGTTTCGCTTCCCGCCATGTCTTTTTCTTCTTCACAATTCTTGCCTTTACAACATCCCCCGGTGCAGTGCCCGGCACAAATATGGCAATACCATCCTTTTTAGCGACTCCTTTTCCCTTAAATGCTGTGGATTCAATAATGAGCTCTACTTCGGAACCTTTTTTTAATGACATAAATGACTGAATTGGAAAATTGTGTGGGTATGTATTCTATAAGACACGTGGCAAGTCTACCCGTTGAATTCGTGATAATTTAATTGTTTTGTGATCCTTCGCAATCACTCAGGATGACGAATGGGTCATTCTGAGTCATTTGAAGAATCTTTCTGTAGTTACTTCCATAGTAAGAGATCCTTCGTTTTCACTCAGGATGACGAATGGGTCATTCTGAGTCTTGCGAAGAATCTTTCTTTTGATACTTCCATAGTGGGAGATCCTTCGTTATCACTCAGGATGACATTATTCTAAAATATAATATGTCCTTACATTGACTCACCATCATTCCGCCTCATCTTCTAACTTATATTGTGTTTCAAACTGAATTTGAAATGCTGTTTTCATGTCTGCAATTTCAATAATTTTCTGCATGGAGAGCTCCAGCTGCTTCATAATCCGGTTCGAGGATGCTTCAAGGAATTTAACGGCAGTCTGAGGGTTTCTTTTCTTCAGCGTTTCAAAATCGGGTGTAAAAAAGCCGAGCAGGGTGCAGTCAGTTAGGCATTGTGCGGAGGAAAGCCTGCGTGTTTCATAACCTACAGATACGAGTCCGATCTCTTGGGGTGATTCGACAGTAATGGTGTGAACATCATTCTTATCAGTTTCAGACGAATTGTTTGGTTTCCCGTCTTTATTGCTTACCTGAAGCTGAATTTGTCCCTCTTCAATAAAATAAAGTCCGCTTCCGGGGTCGTTCTGGTAATAGACATACTCACCGCTTTTGTAAGTTCTCCTGTGGCAGAGCTGCAGTAATTCATACCTCTCGGTAGGAGACAGATTCTTCAGCAATTGTGAATTCCTCACAATGTTGCTTTGGAGTTTCATCTTCTGGAATTTACTCTTTTTACCAAACATAGCTTTGTATTTTAGAATGAATGACCAATACCAAAACTGAAGTACATTTGCCGATTATTGAACCATCCTAGTTCAAGGTCGTGGGCTCTGTATGTGAAATCAAACCGTGCAACGATAAACTCCCAGTCAAGGCGAATTCCGATTCCGGAACCTACCGCTATCTGGTTATAAAAATCGTTAAACCTGAAGCGTCCTTCACGAAGTAAATCCGTTTCCTCCTCATCGATAAATGTGTTACCGGGACCATACCACACGTTTCCGGCATCCGTATGCCAGGCAAGATACCAATCTGCGCTCAAAACATTTTTCATGAATGTCTGCCTGATTTCAGTAAATGCAGCAAGTTTTACTTCGCCACCCGGAATAGTCACTTCGTCGGGTGAAATACTTCCCGGACCCAGCCGGAATGGACTCCAGCCCCGAATATCGTTACTGCCGCCCGCAAAAAATCTCCGGTTCAACGGAATATTGTCACTTTCACCGATGGGATGTGCATATCCCCCGAACAGCCTGAATGCGGCAACAGCATCCTGAGACAGGCTAAAATAGCGTCTGAAATCTGCTGAAAGCTTGAAGAAACGGCTGTAGGCGAGTGAGTTGGAAGAAATTTTTAAAGGTGAAGGAAGTGTTCCTTCCGTATCTCCGGGTGTGACAAGGTATCTGTCAATCAGGTAAGGTATATTTCCTCCCAAGGCAACCGAGTACTCGCTGAAATATCCGTAATTTCGCTTGATCAGGTTGGTATCCTGTGCTCGGAATGTGTATCGGATGACGGATGAAAATTGGGGGCGGAAGTCCTCTTCAATTCGCAACAGCTCAATGGAATTTTCTCCAAACTCATTAACCAGGTTTTGCCTGAATTGAGAGGAGGGATCGGTATCCACAACATCCAGTTCAAACATATCGATCAGGCTTTGAAATCGCTGGGAGTGCCGCAGTTCATATCTCAGGTTAAATCGAACATCAGAATTGATATTGAAAAAGAGCTGGTTACTCTGGCTGTAACTGAGAGAGTACCTGGTTCGCGAGCTCTCTATCCAATCTGCATTACTTAGTGAGTTAATTGGCCAGTTTAAACGAGGCAGCGAATACTCAACCCGAAACTCATAGCTCTGAAAGATATCTGAGCCAGAGGTAGTACGGTTCCCGTCTTCATCACGGGGAGAAATCTCATTCAGTGTATTGGATGTAACAAACTCCAGATTTGTATTTAATCCCAATGTCAGATTTTCAGCCCGACCCAGCAGATTATTATTGCTATAATTCATGCCGATACCTGTTCCAAACCCGTACCTGCGCATACCGAACAACTCAGTCCGGATCGAGTGTTTTGGAACAGTTTGAAGTTCAAAATAGACCGGGATTTTTTCCCGGGAATAGTCTGGCTGAGTTCCGTCTTCACTTAACCCAAAACGGTTTATCTGCATCATACCCAGGTTTTGATAGGAGTTCACGCTCCTTAGATATGCCGATTGATTAAATGTTTCACCCGCCCTGAATTGAAGCTGTTCAGTGAGAAGGTCAAACTTTGTATTCGCACTTTCTTGTTTATCCATGTAAATGGTGAACCCATCTTCCACAAACCGGGGATCTGTCTCTGTTACCGATTCTTCAAACTCATCGCCGTCATCCGGACCGGCAAGCTGGATATGTACATCTCCAAATGTGTATAAATCACCCGGGCGGATGGAGTAGAGGACATCCATGGTGTAAGGATCCTCCTCATCCCGTTTGATAAGCGCTCTCACCGAATCACGCTGAGATGCGGCAAACCCATGATTTTTTAAAAAATCGATGATACGGCTCTGCTCCTGGCGTAACTTTTGAGCGTTATATTGTTCATCAACTACAAATGTGGTGTCGTTTTCCGTGTTGCCGGCATAATTGCTCTCTGAAAAAAACTCTTCTTTGAGATCTTCATCAAATTCAAAATCGGGCAGACCGGTGTAAGAGACTGAGCGCAACCTCGAAGGTTCACCCTCTTCAATGATGAAAGAGACTTCAAAACGGTTGGGTCTGTATTCAACAATTGTGGTGTCTACACTGGCATCAAAAAAGCCAAGATTTTCGTAGTAGAGGCGAATCCGTTCAATGTCATTGGATACAGTTTCCCGGTCGAGTAGTGTAGGTGATTCACCTACGCCCACAAGTTGATGGATATAGTACCAGGGGGTGAAGCGGGGAATACCCAGAAACTCGCGGTTATTACGGGTTCGAACCAGTGTTCCGAGAGCACTGTTACTAGCAAAATCATTTCCGGTAAAACGGACCATCCGAACAACCTGTTCAGACTCACTCAGTTCCCCTTCTGATTCGCCGTCCTGATCCTGCCCGGTTTGGGCTATAGAGAGGTCAACTGACAAGAGACAGATCAGCAGTAATAAAATCGGCAATACAGAGTAGCGCACGCAGGGTTGATGTTACAGATTAGGGGATTTTATTCATGTTGAAAATAGGGTTTTTCAGGGAAATTGTTATAGGCGGATTTTTTCAGACATAACGCCCTGAAGATGAGTTGTTAGCATTTAAAATAATATTAATTGAATATGTTATTTGGTTGTGGATTGAGTGTATTGGTTTGGTTGATATATCTTTATCCGCTATGAATCTCCTGATCTAACTGTTATAAGGCTGTGTATCGCCCCTACGGGGCTTTTGAATAAACCTATGACTCTATTACCGCCATTAAAATGGCGGGCTACGATGTGTCTCATGGCTACGCCATTTGATTGCGGATATAATTACCCCTCAGTGGATTACATTAACTCCATATAAACTGTCCCAAAGAGACAGAATATGGGTAGAAGAGGAGAATTAGAAGAAAGTACGCCGAATAGAGGGATTGGTATGAAGTGAAAAAAGTATTGAGGCGAACATCCACTTTTTGTAATTCAAACCAAATTTAACGGGTCAGGCGATCCATTGTACGGTTTATTACTCAAAAATACATTAAAAAAACGCGGTACCTTAATAAGGCCCGCGTTTTAAAAATTCATATCTGATTATGAAATCTGTTTAAACATCATCATAATCAAAACCTTCATCCTCCTCCCCGTGGAAGAAATCTTCCTTGCGAATGTAATCCGGCCAGATGTCTTCAATTCCTTCATAAATCGTTTCCTCACCTTCTTCGATCTCATCAAGTTCGTAGAGGTTGTCAATTGCTTGTTGAGGTAAACCGTTGCGCTCTGCCCATTCAATAAGTTCTTCTCTTGTTGCCGGAAAAGGAGCATCATCAAGAGCAGCAGCTAATTCTACAGTCCAAATCATAGTTTTTCTTATTTCTGTATTGTTAGTTAAAAAATTTCTTTCTGTTTTCGAATTCTATAAAACGTTTCCTAATGAGAAAAGCAAATTATTTCGTGGAAAATAGGGAAAAAGGATTAATTCTTAACATTTGTATTAAATTTTTGATATTTCAGCCATTGTATCGTTTCGTTGTACCTTCAAAGGCCACTATAAAGGTCATCCTGAACGGAGTGAAGGATCCCCTAAATTGGATTCAACACAAGAAGGACAACCAAGAAGATAGCTATTGAAAAGATTCATACTCAATACTTACTATACCAAAATCATTCATATGAAGATTCTATACATTTTTCCTCATCCTGATGACGAATCATTTGGCCCGGCTCCAGCCATGCATGCACAGCTCAGGCAAGGGCATGAGGTTTTTTTGCTAACTCTTACCAAAGGAGAGGCTACCAAGCAGCGGTTTCGATTGGGAGTGGATAAAAAAGAGATGGCGAAAATCCGGTTCAGGGAGATGCAGTGCGTTGAAAAAACACTGGGTTTAACCGGAATGACTGTTCTGGATCTTCCGGATAATAAACTGAAAGAGTTAAACCCGATCAAAATTGAACAAGTAATTGAAGAGCATATCCATCATCTGAAACCCGATGTGTTGGTTACCTATGCGGTACACGGTGTGAGCGGATTCCATGACCACCTGATTACACATGCGGTCGTCAAACGTGTTTTCTGCCAGTTACGTGAGACGAAGGAAACTGACTACCCCAAGCGTTTGGCTCTGTTTACACGTATGGGCGAGGTGAAGACGGACGGCAAATTCCGATTAGAAGCGTCCTCAGATGAAGAGATAGGATTTATTGAGGAGTGCAGTGTAGAGGATATGGCTAAATTCAGGCAGGCACTTGATTGCTATACCACCTATCAGCAAGTGATTGAGGATAGCAAAGTAAAAGAGGTAGTGGATCATCGTGTTCCGTATGAGATATTTGGAGAAGAATTGGAGGGACGCCTGAAATCGATCGTGGACGGGATTTGAATGACTTGCTATTTAAAATAATCCCCAAGGAGTGAGCCAAAAGTAGCCCCACACGCAAGCATGGGGCAGTAAACTGGCTGATTAACATCCCACTTTGACCTTATCATATATCGGATCGTTGCCTCGGAATCACAGAAGGGTGCAGAAATTTCTGTGTCCTTCCGCGTTTCGTTCCGCATCATAAATTTGAATTGTGGCTTAACTTATTCTGATACAGAAGACCTGTCAGGTTTTAGAAACCTGACAGGTCTGAGTTTTAGCTTTCTTCCAGCTTCATCACCTTCACTTTCCACTCTTCAGGAAGAGTCATCAGATACTCCCATTTGAACGGAACATCATTTTCGGCTTCCATCTGGTAGTAGAGCGGTTTGGGATCGTGATCGTTGATGAACACAAATGCTTCTCCCGGCTTCAGCTCATCAAAGGCACCAAACACCATATCGTGGCGTTTGGCAGGAGGGAAGGGGCGCACATCAAACTTATTTACTACAGAGATATCCGTTGTGTCGATATCGTTTCCCGCAATTTTTTTGACATGAATGACTACATCACCTTCATCTCTTTTCCTGTAATTCCATTCATGCTCCTGTTCAAACTTTTTCTTGAAGATTGAGTGGATTTCATCCGGTTCCTGAGCGGCACGGATTTCCATCGTATCACCGGGAAGCATCATTCCGTAACGGTGGAAAATAGTGTATTTCCAATCCTTTCTGTCCGCCTTTCGAAGGTCAATCAGTGATGAGACGTGATCGGATTTGTCTGCTTCCGAATCGGCAGTACGCGTTACTTTTACCTTCCACTCTTCAGGATCCCGTTTCAGATATTCCCAGTCAACCACATCTCCGAAAACTGATCTGAATTCATAATAGAGCGGTTTGGGATCGTGATCATTGATGAATGTAAAACTATCGCCTGTAGGAAGTTCGGCAAATAACTTATGAAGTTTTTCATGTCGTTTGATCGGGACTAGTGTTCGTACGTCGAGTTCGTCGGTGGTGCTCTGTTCCATAAAATTTTGATGAATAACTTTTGAAGTTTTAAACCTTAATTGTCGTTTGTATCTGATCGCCAGTAGTTATTTGCAGCGGCTACGGTTTGAAAGTGAATGGCAATCACCTCAGAGCTGGCGATGAGCGCGTCAGGATCTTTTGAATAGACATCACGCAGCATGAACAGAACCTCTTTATCCGGCTGAGTTGAGGTGACGCCTTTCCGGGCCAGCTGAATAGCTACCTGGAATCCCTCTTCCGGTGTGTCTGTGATCAATGAAAGCTGCTCTTCCCGGGGTTCTTCTTTCATTTCAGAATCCTGGGCGATTGCAGTGTTGCTAATGGAAAATGAGAATGCTAGAAGTATGAATAGATATTTCATGACGGTGTACTTTTTATTGTGATTGTTTGAAAACAGTTACTTCGTTGAAATACAGTACGTGCAGGAGTGATCACCCTCAGCAATAAATGAGGTACGCTCCACTTCGCCATCAAACAGGCGTTTATAAAACTCTCCCTCCAGTTTGCAGGGAAGCGTTGTCTCTTTCACCACTTCACGAAACGGACAGTTACACTCTCTGATCGTAATAGATTCGTTATCAGCTTCGTGCTGCGGCATAAAACCCTCTTCCCTGAGCATATCATTTAGTTTATTCAGCTTTGACTCTCTGTCAGGTTCATTATCCATCAGGTAGGAAGCTCGTTGATAGCGTTTTTCCCAAAATCGGGTGAAAAATTGTTCTATTTCATCTTCTTTTCCGCTCTCTTTTAGAAATTGAATCAGATCACGCAGCATGTTGGACTCCTGACTTGGGAAAAGTCCCTGACCTTTTTGGGTTAGAGTATATTGTAGGCTGGGTCTTCCGGGTCCCGACCGAATGTAATCACGTGCAATGTAACCGTCTCTTTCGAGCTGTAAAAAGTGCTCTCTTAGTGTAGTTTTGGCCAGGTCAGTGAGCTCTACAGCTTCATCAACCTGAAGTGTGCCACGTGCCTTAATCAGGTATAAAATTTCCTCTTTTGATCCGCTAACTATCATAATATTAGGTTTTACGATTTATTTATCAGACGATTCAATTTTGGCATAACGCCATTGTGTAGAAGTTCATAAAGTGTATCAACTTGGGCGAATAAATTCTCCATATCGTTAAATACCATTTTCATCGTTGCACAGACGCCCTCAATCTTTTCAGGATGGGAGTTCATTTTATTTATTTTTTGGATATGATCTACAATCTGATGCTGGTCTTGGATCAGCAACTCAACACCCCGATTATACTTTTTTACGTCTCCATCCAGTATCTCCTTATTTTCGGCACTGTGGGACATTAGAAGGGGAGTGATCGTCTTATCGATCGTCATAAAGGTGAAACGCAGTTTTTCAGTAATTTTATTGAGATGCCAGTGCATTTCCTTGATAATCGGATATTGATTACCGTGAACTTTACAAACTCGATGGAATTCAGGTTCCAGTTCGTTTAATTGAGTAGTTAATCTGCTTCTATATATCCTGACTGCTTTTAATAATTCTTTGTTTGAGAGCTGGCTAAAATCCTCTCTTTCTGATTCATTTTGACTCAATTCATACTGTGTTTTCTTTCTAAGCCAGCTGAGCAACTCTTCTTCATTCCACTGCTTTTCCGTGCAAATTTGCAGCAGGGTTTTCTTCTCATTCGTCTCTGTTTGAATTCCTATCGAACGAAGCAGGCTTTCCGTTGACTTATGTGCAGATATTATTTCCTGAAGAGTGGAGTGTGTTTTTAATTGATTTAATGCACGTGTTTTCATGGTCCAGCTATTTTTCTTGGATTTTGTCACCATGGGTAAAATAACACGATAGAAGAGTAAAAACAATAAAAACGTAAAAAACCGATTTAAATGTTGATTAAATCTGAATTGCTCTCTACCTTTAGTGCAAATCAAATCACAATAGCATGGCTTACGTAGTAACAGAACCTTGTATTAAATGTAAATACACAAATTGCGCTGCCGTATGTCCGGTAGATGCATTCCGGGAAGGCCCAAATTTTCTGGTGATTGACCCGCTGGAGTGTATAGATTGCGACGCCTGCGTATCGGAATGTCCGGTGGAGGCTATTTATCCGGATGATGAGGTGCCGGAGAAGTGGGAGGACTATATCGAATTGAATGAAGAGCTCTCTGAAAAGTGGCAGGATCGAGTGATCAATGAAACAATCGACCCGCTGCCGGATGCCGATGAATGGGCCGAAGTAGAAAGCAAACGTGATAATCTTATTGACGAGTGGGAGTAATTTTTATACGACAGGTCATATTCAACCTGTAGAAATTGTAAAACTTGAATAAAACGTAGCTAGAATTATATAACTAACAATCACAATCAACATGCCGGAAACAGAACAAATACTGGACGTAACCAAAATTGCACCGCCACAAAAGCACCCAACAATTTTTAAAACGTTTGATGATTTAGAGCCGGGAGACGCCTTCATCATTAAAAATGATCATGATCCTCGACCGCTGATGTTTCAATTCAGATTTGAACGGGATGGACAGTTTGAATGGGATTATCTCGAGGAAGGCCCGGAAGTGTGGCGGGTAAGAATTAGTAAGATTAAATAATTAAGAGTAATTGCAAAACCATAAATTTTTGTCATTCTGAGCCTGACGAAGAATCTTTAAAATTTAAATCGAAATTGTACGAGGAGATCCTTCACGTAATTCAGGATGACATCAAGGGTTTTTCAAAAACTTTAAAGAAATGACCTGACAGGTTTCCAAAACCTGTCAGGTCTTGGGATAAACTAAAACAATGTCCATTCAAACAGGACACATACGATGCAGGGTAGTCCGGAAGCTGAGGAGTGTTATCGATCCGGAACTGGGTGTCAACATCGTTGACCTGGGGTTGGTCTACCAGATCCGCTTTGATGATCAAAAGATCGTGGTTGAGTTCACAACCACGACGCCGGGCTGCCCAATGCGTCGTTTCCTGCAGCAGCAGGTTGAGAAAGCTGTAAAAGAGATTGTTGCCGAAGAGGAGACATTTACCACCTATGAGGTGAATATGGTGATGAAACCTGACTGGGCAGTAGAGATGATTAAAGAGGGCGTCGAGTTTTTCTCCGTTCCACCACCGCCAAGGGAATGACCTGACAGCGTGGTCGTTGCTTTTCTGAACCTCCTCTCAGCGTCAAGGGAATTTACTTTCAACATACAACGCTGACAGATCCGGTTGGTGCTGTCAGGTTGATAATATTGAACCCACTGACAGCGTCAAGAAATTTTACTTTCAACATATAACACTGATTCCGAATACTTGGAACTGTCAGGTTGATGATTTACTGAAATTACATACAAGAATGAACAAGACGACGGTTCTGAATAAACTTTTTGGATTACTACTGGTAACGGCCGGGCTATCGTTGCTGTTCGGTCTTTATGCAAGTCTGATCAGGCTGGGCCTGCTACTTCCATCTGCACTGGAAATTGGGGCACTGACTCACGGCCCGCTTATGATCAATGGATTTCTGGGGACGCTGATTTCATTGGAAAGAGGGGCGGCGCTGGAGAAATTATGGACCTATATCGCACCGGTCTCATTTGCGGCCTCAACCATTTTGTTGATGGTCGGGTATACCGCAGCCGGCGGTTATTTACTGATATTGGGTTCCATCACGCTGTTCATAATCATGGGTTATCTCTGCCGGATTCAGAGCGTGAGTCACCACTACATTATGGCGGGTGGAGTGCTATCTCTGCTGATCGGAAATCTTCTCTATATTTTCAATACTCCCATTTTTGAATTGGTTGGCTGGTGGATCGCGTTCCCAATGCTAACCATTTTTGGCGAACGCCTCGAACTAAACCGGATCATGCGTCCACCCAAAAAGGCGGTCAACATCTTCACGGTTCTTATTATTTGCTGGATGGTTATGCTAGCCGGAGTCCATGTCAACCGGGAAATCTTCTGGATAGCCGGTTCACTGATTCTTATCGGACTTGCAGCCTGGTTGATACGATACGATGTTGCCCGGCGTACCATCAAATCGATTCAATGGACTAAATACAGCGCCTGTAGTTTGCTCGCCGGATATGTTTGGGTGATTATCGGAGGGATTTTTGGAATCATTTACGGTATGCCAAAAGTCGGTGTAATCTACGACGCCATCCTCCATATCTTTTTTGTCGGATTCGTATTCAGCATGATCTTTGCCCATGCGGCGGTCATCATTCCATCACTGACCGGAAAAGTTGTTCCGTATAGCCGGTATTTCTACCTGCCGCTCATTCTACTTCACAGTTTCCTCGTACTCAGAATTGCAGGAGATCTACTGTTTTTGGATATCGTCCGAAAAATTGGCAGCTACGGGAATATTGCGGCGATAATCCTGTTTCTGGGCGGCATTGTTTTCCAATTGATCAGGAGTCGTGATGAATGAAATCAAATCTCCCCTCGAGGGGAGTATCCCGACAGTATTTTGTCGGGAGGAGGGGTGTTTTCTAAATCAAACAAGTTTGATAACTCCCTCGAAGCGACGCTGACAGATTCTGACTATCGTCGGTACGCTTTCAGGTCTTACGAGTATCAAAAATAATTGAATCGATATGACAGAGAAAACCGACATCCAAAACAAGGAAGACATCCAAAAACTGGTCTATAGCTTTTATGATAAAGTTCGTGATGATGAGCGGCTGGGATATATTTTCAACGATGTTGCCGAGGTGGATTGGGAATCCCATCTTCCCACAATGGTTGAATTTTGGTCCAAAATGCTGTTTCAAACGCAAGACTATCACGGAAGGCCGTTCAGAAAGCATATGCCGTTGCCAATAAAGAGAGAGGATTTTTCTATCTGGTTCAGTCTTTTCAGGGATACGGTGGATGAGTACTTTGAAGGGGAGAAAGCTGAATTCGCCAAAAATCTGGCGGGACGCGTAGCTGCTTCATTTTCTATTCGAATGGAGATGACCGGGAAGTTTGATCAAGATGAATAAATAACGGTGAATATGATGAAAATGGTACGAAAAATATGGGGGAGGTGCTCAATAAGTATCGCGTTGTAGAACGGTGCTGTGTGAATTGATATGCTTATAAATATAGCCACGGAAGCACGGAAATCTCTGTGTTATTCCGTGTTTCAGTGGCAAATAAATTGATCCCGAAAATTCAACGGCAGGAAATCCTGTAAATAACGGTTGCTCGGACTGTTTCTCATCCCGGGACTGTTTAGCATGTACACGTTAGCAGCAACCGGATTATTGGTAGTCTCTTTGACGTTTGGTGCCGTTCTCGGAGTGGATCCGGCAACAACCGCCAATAATCTGATTTATGCAATCATCATATTTTTTCTGCTCTGAAACATCAACGGGAGCAGGTAAATCCTGGATAATAAATTAAGACGAAGTTATGAGTAAGCAATCAAATGAGATAATGAGTAACAACACAGAACCCATCTACGTGGATGTTTGGTCCGATATTGTCTGCCCGTTTTGCTACATCGGGAAACGCAACTTTGAGAATGCTTTGAAGGAGACCGGCATGAAGGATCAGGTGAAGGTTGTATGGCACAGCTTTGAACTGGCACCCGATGCTGAAACAAATCCGGAAGCATCCATTTATGAGGAGCTTGCCAAGCGAAAAGGCTGGAGTCCGGAACAGTCACAGCAGATCCATAAGCAGATGGAAGAGAGGGCAAGGGAGTCAGGATTGGATTACGATTTTGATAAAACCATTCCGGCTAACAGCTTTAATGCCCACCGGCTGTTGCACCTTGCAAAAAAACAAGGCGTCCAGAATGAGGTGAAGGAGTTGCTTTTCAAGGGATATTTTAAATATGGAAATAATATAGATAATGAAGGCTATCTAATTGAAATCGGAGAAGAAGCCGGTTTGAAAGAGGATGATATCCGTAAGTCTCTTCAGAGCGATAAGATTGAGAAGGAGATAACGGAAGACATTCAGAATGCCCATAAATTAGACATTCAGGGAGTTCCGTTTTTTGTCCTGAATCAGAAATATGCGATCTCGGGAGCACAGCCGGTTGAAGTATTTATACAGGCACTGGAGAAGTTGAAAAGCGAAATGGGATTTCAATCACTTAACAAGGATGACACCGCCTTCTGCGGCCCGGACGGTAATTGTTAATAAAAGACGGGACCGTAAAGAAAAGTTCCCCCTTCGAAGGGGGACAGGGGGATGATTCTACTTAGTTGTGAATTTTAACAATCAATATCTTCTTCATTTGAAATACTTTATTGCCACTGAAGCACGGAAATTTCTGTGTCATTCCGTGCTTCCGTGGCAAACAATAAAAATTGATTACTCAGTCACTTAGAAAAAACTCATTATGTCAACATCATACAAAGCCCCGGCTGGCACTTCGGTCGGACATATCCATTTAAAAGTCTCCGACCTGGATAGTGCTCTTGAATTCTACCGAGATTTGCTGGGGTTTGAACTCACCACTATGTACGGTGATCAGGCAGCATTTCTATCAGCGGGAGGATATCACCACCACATCGGACTGAATACCTGGCACAACAAGGGTGGTCCGCCGGCACCGCAGCGTTCAGCCGCACTCTATCACGTGGCATTCCTCTATCCGACCCGCAAAGATCTGGCACGAATCGTCAAGCGGCTGATTGATGACGGATATCCGCTCTCCGGTGCCAGTGACCATGGCGTATCGGAAGCGATCTACCTGAATGATCCGGACGGGAATGGGGTAGAGCTCTACCGGGATCGCCCAAAAGAGGAGTGGAGCTACCGGGATGACGGATCGATCGAGATGGTCACCGAACCCCTCGACCTGGAAGATTTATTAAATGAACTGGATCGTGAATAATCTATGAACAAGAGTAAATCTCCAAGTTTTCAAAACCTTGGAATTTCTTTTAAATTTTCTCAATAACAATTCCATTGTCTACGGAGACTGTGATAAAATGAACTAACAAATATTTGGTTATTACTACTATTTGGCCACGAAGTCACAAGGACACAAAGAATTACAAAGATTAGTAAGTTGATTTTGTTATACTTAGTGTGCCCTCGTGGCTTTGTGTCTTCGTGGTGAAAATAAATGACTTCTTACTGTGATTATGCATTTCCTCACACGCTTACGAAGGAGGAGAAAAGCTATATTCTAATTGACTTATCAAGCATATACTCAAACTAATTTTTCACTTTTGCTGCGTTTTTTTTCGCAGTCCCGATCTTTCGGGGCCTTTTCACTTTTCTCTAAATCATGATACCACTTTCCATTTTAGATCTTGCCATAGTCACCGAAGGAAGCAATCCCAAAGAGGCGATAGAGCGTAGCCGCGATCTTGCGCAAAAGGCTGAAAAACTGGGCTATCACCGTTTCTGGATGGCGGAGCATCACAATATGGAAAATATTGCAAGTTCAGCTACATCGGTACTGCTGGGTCATATCGCCGAAGCAACCGAGAAGATCCGTGTCGGTTCAGGCGGAATCATGCTTCCCAACCACTCCCCGCTCATCATCGCCGAGCAGTTTGGCACGCTGGCGACCATCTATCCGGACAGGGTGGACCTGGGCCTGGGACGAGCTCCCGGAACTGATCAACTAACGGCGAGCGCCATACATCCCGACCGGATGCAACAGGTTCAGAGCTTCCCCCAGAATGTACGCCAGCTTCAGAAATATCTCTCATCAGATAACAGCGAAAGCAAAGTACGGGCATTTCCGGGTGAGGGAACTGAAGTTCCGATCTGGCTTCTGGGTTCCAGTACCGACAGCGCCTTTCTGGCCGCCGAGTTGGGACTTCCCTATGCATTTGCGAGTCATTTTGCACCTCAGCAGTTGATTCCCGCGCTTCGAATTTACCGTGATCGATTCAATCCGTCTGATCAGCTTGAGAAACCCTATTTTATGCCGGTTGTAAATGTGATTGCTTCAGAAACGGATGAACAGGCAGAATTTCTCTCCACGTCGATGTTTCAGATGTTTATGGGTGTGGTTACGGGAGACCGGTCGCCGATGAAACCGCCGGTAGACAGCATGGACGGCATCTGGAATGAAAACACCAAGTATGCCGTGAAGCAGATGCTGGCTTACTCTTTTATCGGAAGTGCGGACAGTGTGAAGTGCGATATCGAAAAGTTCGTGGAACAGACAGAAGCAGATGAACTGATGGTTTCCACCTATATTTACGATCATGAACAGCGATTGCGATCGTACGAGCTGCTTGCGGATGTAATGAGCGATTGAAAAAGTCGAAAGACCTCCAAGGTTTCATAAACCTTGGAGGTCTACTTTAGAACCATTAAATGATAAATCAACTCAATAATGATGAGTGAAAAAGAGAAAATGGCGCTTGCTGAAAAGGTGAGAGAGGAGTGCATCAAAGCAGCAAAGGAAGGATTCCGGGATGCTTCGATGAGCGGACTCTGCAGTGAAGGAGCCATGGAAGCGGCGATCAGTGCTATGCAGAAAATCAATGTTAGAAAGATTGCCGAAAAGATGCATTGATCATGAAACAGCCCATCACCGGTTTTCACAAGGATGAACACGACGATTGGGTTGCAGACCTGAAATGTGGCCATACACAACATGTCCGTCACAACCCGCCATGGCAGCTTCGTCCGTGGGTGACTACCGAAGAGGGAAGAAGATCGAAACTGGGAATGGAGCTGAACTGCAAAAAATGCGACAGGAATGAACCTGCCGATTAACTTCAGGTGGTTAAGTATTTAATTAGACCATTTATAAACTAAGCGGAAATTAAACGATTACCATTTATTTACGTTTATTTAAGTGAATCCTCATTAATAAAACCCAAGTTTACTATGGAAAAGCCAAGATCATGTCCAAAATGCGGTGCAACTGCTGTCGATTCATGTCAAATTGAAGAGAAGAAGCAGGAAGAATGCGTTAGAAATTAAATCTCGCAGAAACGATATCTCTGACAGTCTAAAATGTTAATCGAATTACGAAAAGCCACCTAATTGGGTGGCTTTTTTCTATTTGTCAAAATTTAAACCAAGTGAAGAGTACAACAGCATGTAGTCTTTAAAAATGGTTAAGTTTTAAATGTTGTTCCATTGAGGATAGATCTTTACAACTCCTTTAATAGTCTCGCTGGAATAATGCCATTCGGGAGTGACAGCGTGATTATTCTGGTCTCTGTATCGATCATATACGGAGAGTATGTTTTCACTCAAAAACTTTCTATCGATGAAGATTCAGACCAAGCGCGTTTACGAAGAACCTGAAGAGTCAGACGGATCCCGAATTTTGGCAGAACGACTTTGGCCTAGGGGAGTAAGTAAGGAGAGGGCAGCGCTCGACCGGTGGATGAAAGGGGTTGCACCAAGCCACGAACTGCGAAAGTGGTTTGATCACGACCCGGATAAGTGGGAAGAATTCCAGGAAAGATACCGTAAAGAGCTGTTTGGGTCCAAAGCAGTGGTGGAGATGATCGAACTGATCCGTCGGCACAGAACGGTGACACTCATCTATGCATCAAAAGATGAAAAACACAACAGTACTACGGTGTTGAGGGAGTTTCTGGTGGATTTGTTGATAAAATAATGTTCTGACTGATCGTAGGAATAACGGTTTGGCAAATAAGCGGCGCGGCTTAAGACTTTGAATGCAAGCAACTAAATGCAAATGCGTCCGCTTGATTTGCATTGTTATGTGTTTTGCAGCCTATTTGCTTTTTAAATTCCTTTTTAAATAGTAAATTTGAAAACTTTCTACAAATTTAGTTAATAAAACAGATTATGATACTTGAATTTAAGGTCAAAAATTTTAGATCAATTCGCGATGAGCAGATATTTAGTATGGTATCTGAACAGAATGTTAGCGAATTACCCAATAACGTTTTTAAAGTAGACGATAAAACTGAACTTTTAAAAACAGCGATAATTTATGGGCGAAATGGCTCTGGAAAAAGTAACCTTTTACTGGCAATTCAGGCTATAAACTTTTTGGTGAATAAGTCAAGTGATTTTAAAGTAGATAAACCAATTCCACCTTATGAGCCTTTCAAATTAAATAAGAAATGCCAAAATGCTCCCATTGAATTGTCAATTGATTTTATAACCAAAAAAAATACTCGGTACGTATATTCAATTTCTTTTAATAAGAAAAAAGTATTAACTGAGAAGTTATACTTCTATCCAAAATCACAGCCAGCAAAATTGTTTGAAAGAAATAATGGGGAAATTACATATGGCGAATATTTCACTGGTAAGAAGAAACAAATTGAAGACTTACTTTTAGATAATCAACTTTATCTATCCAGAGCAGGGAAGTCAAAATTAGAAGTTTTGCATGACCCGTATCTATTTCTCACTGAGAAAATCTATCCATCAACATTTCATGATACTGATTATGATAAAGTACTAATAAATGTATTCACAAATAAGATGAAAGATGATGATATTCCTAATTTTAAGGAAAACATAAGCAAGCTTTTAAGAGTCGCTGATACGGGGATAATTTCACTAGATGCAAAGGAAACTGATTTGAGTGAAGATGACTTACCTGAGGACATGAGTGATGAACAAAAGAAAGAAATAGTTGAAAGATTTAAATATCAGATAAAGACAAAACACAGTTTTTTTGAAAATGGCAATGAATCAGGAGAGGTTGAGTTTGAATTACAAGATGAATCAACTGGAACTATTAAACTCTTAGCTGTCGGTGGTTTAGTTTTAGATGCACTAAACGATGGGTCTATTTTGATAATAGACGAATTGGATAAGAGTCTGCACCCAAAACTAACAGAATTGATCATTAAAATATTTCACAACAATAAAACAAATCCTAAAAATGCTCAGTTGATTTTTGCAACACATGATATTTCTTTATTAGACAACAGTATTTTTCGAAGAGATCAAGTTTGGATTACTGAAAAGGAATACGAAGGAAACAGTATTTTTTATTCTCTTTCTGATATTAAAGGAGTAAGAAAAGATATTCCATTTGAAAAGTGGTATATGTCAGGCAGATTCAGAGGTATACCTTTAATTAATGAATATGAACTAGATCTTAAATTTGATTAAATATGAGGAGAAGATCAGTTAAGAAAAGAGAGTTACTAAGAAGAGGGCTAATTCTATGTGAGGGCGAAACAGAAGAGAATTTTTTTAAAGGCCTGACTAACGACAATAAATTCAGAGATAAGTTTGCATCAATTTCTGTAGACATATACAAACCAAAAGATCACTCTCCAGTTGGTTTAATTGAAGAAGCAAAAGCTAGAGTGAAAACTGCCAGGAAGAGCAAAAATCCATTTGATTTTGTATGGGTGGTCTTTGATAAAGATGGTCATGAAAATTTGGCGAAAGCATTTAATGATGCTTCAAGTTTTAAACCAAATATTAATATCGCATTTACAGCTATATGTTTTGAGTACTATATACTTTTGCACTTTGAAAAAACAACAGCATCTTATAGGAGATGTCATGATTTAATTGCCGACCTAAAAAAACATTTACCTGACTACAAGAAAGCCTCTAATCTTTATAAAGAGCTAAATGAAAGAATAAAAACAGGCATTAAAAACAGTATGTGGTCATATAATCAATCAAAAGCACTATTACGCAGCGGTAGGAAACCGTATGAATTATCATACTTTTCAAATATTCATGAGCTAATGAACTTTCTTTTCAAGCTTTAATTAAGACACATAACATAAAGGATTGTATCGGAAGTGCTGGCAATATAGGCAAACGGAGCATTTGGGCAAAAGTCCGAGCACTTCGGATACAATCTTGTTGAGCTGAACCGCGTAGCGGAATCGTGCTATGGGACTTGTATAGGTGCCACCGCACTTGCAGGAGTTGTGTATTGGCTGGGAAATCGTGAAAAATGGCTACTGTGAAGAGTTTTG
>Ga0208112_100726_pt1 | contig 19863 bp, 20 predicted proteins | sample HotLakConsoUCCLE_FD_184736 | JGI IMG/M metagenome (GOLD analysis project Ga0208112, IMG submission 184736) | Hypersaline microbial mat communities from Hot Lake, Washington, USA - Hot Lake Consortium UCC-LE (SPAdes) (version 2) ... | reverse complement strand
TCCCCAAGGACGTGAAGCCGGAAGAGGTCGAACTCGCCCGGGCGATCGAGCTGATCGACGCGCGCGCCGCCAAGGCTCCGGCGAAGAAGGGCCGCAAGAAGGCGCCGGCGAAGAAGAAGGCCCCCGCGAAATCGGCGACGAAGAAACCGGCGGCCAAGAAGGCTCCCGCCGGGAAGACCGGGGCGAAAAAGACCGCATCCGGCCCGGCCAAGCAAGCCGCCGAATAGGGGCGGTTCCGGGGGCCGGGCAGGTGCGGGCGCACCCTCTTTCCCGGCCCCCTTTCGCGCCCGGCTTTGCCCCAGGCGCTTGCGCGTGTTGGTAAATCGTCAAGCATTGTTTCGTATCACTCCGGCCCATGACCCAGGGGCCGCAAACGTGATCGAAATCGAAGTCCAGAACGAAACGCACCAGACCCAGTCGCGCATCCGCTTCGCCGCGGTGCCGCGCATCGGCGAGGGCATTCGCCTGCGCGAACCGGACGGCATGTGGGCGAGTTACGACGTGCTCGACGTGTGGTACCAGAAGGCCGAGTTCGGCGATGTCTGGATGCCCTATCTCCACGTCCGCATGACGCCGGGCGAAGGCAGCGGTGGGGGCGGCGGGGGCGGCTCGCGTGAACCGGGTTTCGAGGATTACGACACCGGCTACGGCCACGGCGCCGTCCATGCAGGGGAGCTCGAGCCATTCAAAATCTGATCAAGCGCAACACCGGGCCGCATCGGGGGCGCCAGGGCGGCAAGACCCTGGCGGAAAAGCTCGCCGAGGCGGAGGACACGCTCCCGGTCGAAACGCCCGCGGACGTGGCGTCCTCAGTCGATGACGTGGTGGATGCCGGGGCGACGCGTCCCGCGAGCGGCCGTGCCGACACGAGCGAGACCGACGCCATCGTGCGCGCGGCGAAGGCGATGCGCGACGGCGCCGCGGCCGAGGGCGCTCCGGCGCAGGCGAAGGCCTGCCTGATTGTCGACGACAGCCGCGTGATCCGCAAGGTTTCGAGCAAGATCGCCAGGAGCCTCGGCTACGTGCCGGTGGAGGCGCAGGACGGGATCGAGGCGCTCGCCCGCTGCCGAAAGGCGATGCCCGCGCTGGTCCTGACCGACTGGAACATGCCGGAAATGGACGGCCTCGAATTCGTCCGCCAGCTGCGCGCGATCCCGACGCCGAAACCGCCGGTGGTGGTGTTCTGCACTGCCAAGGGCGATGCGACCGACATCCACGAAGGCATCAAGGCCGGCGCGGACGACTACATCGTCAAGCCCTTCGACGAGGCCGCGCTGAAGGCGAAACTGGAGCAGCTGGGGCGGGGGTGAGGCTCGCGCACCGAGGCGAATGTCGGCTTGCGGGCGGTATTCGCTAGCCGCGTTCTGAACGTGAGTGGGCGGTGATCTGCCCTTCATCTTCCCCCGTCGCCCCGTGCTTGACACGGGGCTTGGCTTCTCTTTGGCTGGGTCGATGCGAAAGGGTGGCTGGCTCTACATCATGGCGAACCGCTTTCGCGGCGGCATGTATGTGGGCGTGACATCCGATTTGCCGCAGCGGGTTTGGCAGCACCGCGAAGGCCGGGGTTCCGAGCATGTCCGCGACTTCGCCAAGACCCGGCTTGTCTATGCCGAGCGGCACGAGGACATCGAACGCGCCATCGCGCGCGAAAAGCTCGTCAAGAAATGGAAGCGGGAATGGAAGTTCGCCCTGATCGAGGCGGACAACCCGGACTGGCACGATCTTTGCGGCCGATGGTTCGCGATCGACGAAGAAGAAAATAGCCAAGCCCCGTGTCAAGCACGGGGCGACGAAGGGGTTTGACGGCAACGGGGTCGCTTCCAAAAAGTCCGCTTCCGCAAAAATGCCTGCCGAAAGCCGCCCTCCCTCGCGCCTCCGCGGCTTCCGCAAATTTCCTACGAGCGCGTTTCGTGCCATAGGCGGCGCATGAGCCTTCGTGCCGATCCCGCTTTCCGCCCCGCGCCCGGTGTCCGTCCGCTTGCGATTTTCGCGGGCAAGTATCTGTTCTTACGAATTTTTGCGGGTGCTCGAAAAGTTTACAGGGTGTCACCTTTGTCAACTTTTCATGGGGTGTCCGCTTGAGCCTCGTCCTCGCCACCGACGATGCGGGCGGTCCGGAGATCTTCGCCTCGCTCCAGGGCGAAGGGCCGAGCATGGGCGTGCCGGTCGCCTTCGTGCGGCTGTCGCGCTGCAACCTCGCCTGCACCTGGTGCGACACGGCCTACACCTGGCGCTTTACGGGCGACAACCGGCCGCACCGGGACGAGGCCGTGTTCGACCGCAAGGCGAACCAGGTGACGCTCTCGCCTGCCGAAACCGCCGAGCGGATCGCGGCGCTGGGACAGGACCGGCTCGTCATCACCGGGGGGGAGCCGCTGCTGCAGGGGGGCAGGCTCGCCGAGATGCTCGAACACCTGCCCGACATGGCGGTGGAGATCGAGACCAACGGGACGGTCAAGGCCCCGCCCCGGCTCGACGTGCGGGTCGACCAGTACAATGTCAGCCCCAAACTTTCGCACAGCGGCAACCCCGCGGACCTAGCCCTGATCCCCGAACGGCTCGACGATTACGCGACCGACCCGCGCGCCTTCTTCAAGTTCGTGATCGCCTCGCCCGGCGATGTCGAGGAGGTGCTGGCGCTCCACCGGCGCTACCGCTTCCGGCCCGGCCACGTCTTCCTGATGGCCGAAGGGACCGACAGCGCCACGCTGCGCGCGCGGCAGGAATGGCTCGCCCCCCTGTGCCTGGAACACGGGTTCCGGATGAGCGACCGGATGCATATCCACCTCTACGGGGATACGCGGGGGACGTGAGGAGGGACGCGAAACCCAGCCTGGGCTCGGAGTCCGATCAAGCGTGAATCCCAGCGCAGGCTGGGACCTCGTGAGGTTGCAGCAGGACGCCTGAGGTCCCTGCCTGCGCAGGGACTCACGAAGAGAAATTGGAAAGGAGAGCGAATTACCCCTGACTTCTCCACCGCAGCACGACGCGCTGGACGAGTTCCTCCTCGCCGCCGCTCCTGCTCCACAGGTCGACGAAGCTGGGGTCTTCCGAAGCCGGGCGCTTGTGTTCCTCGAGGGTGTCGAAGGTCACGCGGATCGGGATCGCCACGCCCTCGCCGCAGATGATGCATTCGCGGTTGCGCAGCGCGGGGATCGAATCGAGGAAGCCGCGCGCGCCTTCGGGCATGGCGGCCTTGACGAAGGCCTGGTCGCGGTCGTTGTTGAGGCGCATCGAGATGATCGTGCCGCACTGCGACAGCACGCCTTCGGCGAGGTCGGACGGGCGCTGGGTGATGAGGCCGAGGCTGATGCCGTATTTGCGCCCTTCCTTGGCGATGCGGCCGAGGATCTTGGCGACCGAGGAGCTGTCGGCGTGCTTTTCGGACGGCACGTAGCGGTGGGCTTCCTCGCACACGAGCAGGATCGGGCGGGTCTTCTCCTCCCGCCCCCAGATCGCGAAGTCGAAGACGAGGCGGGAAAGGACGGCGACCACGGTCGAGGTGATGTCCGACGGCACGCCCGACACGTCGATGATCGAGATCGGCTTGCCCTCGCCCGGCATCCGGAAGACCTTGGAGATGAACTGCGTCATCGTGTCGCCGACCAGCATCCCGGAGAACATGAACTGGTAGCGCGGATCGCCCTTCAGCTCCTCGAGCTTGCCCTTGATCCGCATGTAGGGTGCGGAGGAGGTCGCCTTGTCGAGCCGGCCCATCTCGTCCTGGAGGATGTTGGAAAGGTCGGAGAGGAGATAGGGAATCGGCGAGTCGACCGTGATCTTGCCCATCGTCTCGGCCAGCCGGTTCTTCGAACGCGCGCCGAGCAGGCACTTGGCGAGGATGTCCATGTCGACCTGGCGTTCGTTGCCGTCGCTGGTGAGCAGGACCTCGCAATGTTCCTCGAAGTTCATCAGCCAGTAGGGCATCTGCAGGTTGGACACGTCGAGGATCTGGCCCGTCGTGCGGAAGGCGGCGGAATATTCGCCGTGCGGGTCGATCATCACGATGTGACCTTCGGGCGCGGCCTCGCAGATGCGGTGCAGGATGAGCGCGGCGCTGGTCGACTTGCCGGTGCCGGTCGAGCCGAGCAGGGCGAAGTGCTTGCCCAGCATCGCGTCGATGTAGAGCCCGGCGCGGATGTCGCGGGTGGGAAAGACCTTGCCGATCGTGATGTTGGCGCGCCCGTCGCTGGCGTAGATCTGTTCGAGGTCGCGGGTGGTCGCGGGATAGACCATCGCGCCCGGGATCGGATAGCGCGTGACGCCGCGCTTGAAGCCGTGGATGCGGCCCGTCAGCCGTTCCTCCGAACCTTCGCCGAGGAAGTCGATATGGGCGATGATGCCGCCTTCGGTGCGGCGGTCCTTGCGCTGGTCGCGCACGCTGGCGAGCAGCCAGGCGTCGCCGACGCGGATCTTGACCTGGCTGCCGACCTGCCCGGCAAGCGCGACGGAAGGATCATCGTCCTCCATGCATTCGTTGATGCGCTGGAGATCGAAGGCGATCTGCGAGCCGGAGCCGGAAATCTCGAGCACGACGCCGATCGGGGCGGTGGCGTTGTCGAAGCCGTCGTCCTCGCCGTGGTGATCGGGCGCGTCCCCCGCGCCTCCCGCGTCGGCCGACCCGAGCGGCTGCGTCCCCGTGAAGCGCTCGAAATCGTGCTTGCCCATGTCTGCCATGACGGCGTGTCCCTGCCCCTTGCTGTGTGCGACGACCCGGCGCTGCCCGGCCCTGCCGGCCAGCCGCCGGCGCGCCCAGCGTTAAGGGGATCGGGGTTAAGAACGCGTCAACGAAGGCCCGCCAGGCCGCGCGGCGGGCCGTGTTCAGGTGCGCGAGAAGAGCCGGCCCGCGATCCAGCCCATCGCCACCGACAGCACGATCGCGCCCAGTCCGTAAAGCAGCGACCAGCGCTCAGCCGCGGCCACCACCCGGCCTTCGAGCCCGGCCTTGACGACCGTGATCTCCGCGGTCGCCGAGGCCAGCACGCGCCCGCCCGCGATGGCGAAGGTTTCGGCGGTGTATTGCCCCGTGGTGACGTTGGACGGCAGCGCGATGCGGGCCTGGTAGAGCACGCCCTCGCTGATGCGGACCCCGTCCGGGTCCTGCTTGTAAAGCCCGTCGCGCCGCCGCATCTCGACCAAGCCGCGGGCGAAGCGGCGCTGTTCCTCGGGATCGATCTCGCCCGTGGGGGAAAGCTGGATGAAATCCGTGCCGAGTTCGTAGATCGCGGCGGTGAGCGGATCGACGATCTCCTCCACGGGCCGCGAGGAGGCGACCGCGAAGAAGGACGGAGCGGAGCGGAAATCGGTCGAGCCCGCGTTCATCCATATGCCCGCGATCCGCTCCTTCTCGCGGATGCGGAGCGGTTCGGTCGGCCCCTTGAGCACGACGACGATGTCGTAGCCCGTGCCGGTGCCGGGCCCCTCGGGGTCGATGATCGCGCCATAGAGCAGCAGGTTCGCGCCGGTGAAACCCTGCCTCACCTCGATCCGCGACTGGCTCACCTCGGGCACCAGCACCGGTTCGCGCTGGCCCATCAGGAACGGCGCTGCGAGCGCGAGCAGGAGGGCCGCCGATGATCGCCTCACAGCGGGTCGACCGTGTAGATCTCGTCGGGCTGCACGCCAAGGCCGTAGAGCATCCTGAGCGCGATGAAGAGCACGATCCCCGCCAGCACCAGCCGCAGCAATTCGGGGCGCGCCTTCATCGCGATCTGGGTCCCGAACTGCGCGCCCATGACCGAGCCGACGAGCAGGAGCCCCGCGAGCACGATGTCGACCGCCTTGGTCGTCAGCGCATGGGTCATGGTGGTCACCATGGTCACGAACAGGATCTGGAACAGCGAGGTGCCGACCACGACATTCCCGCTCATGCCCAGGATGTAGAGCATCGCGGGGACCAGCATGAACCCCCCGCCGACGCCCATCAGCATGGTCAGGATGCCGACCAGCATGCCCAGGATCAACGGCGCGAGGGGGGAGATGTAGAGACCGGAGGCATAGAAGCGCCAGCGGAACGGCAGCCCCGCGACGAGCGGGTGATGGCGGCGCTTCCTCGGCTGGGTATCGGCCGCGTTCCTGCCCGGCCGCAGCGCGGAGATCGCCTCGCGCATCATCAGCCAGCCGATCGTGCCCAGCATGAGGACGTAGAGCATGTTGATGACCACGTCGATCTGCCCCAGCGCCTGCAGCAGGCGGAACAGCAGCGCCCCGATCAGCGCGCCGATCACCCCGCCGCCGACCATCACCGCGCCCATCCGGTAATCGACCCCGCCCCGCTTTCCGTGGGCAAGCACGCCCGACACGCTCGCCCCCGTCACCTGCGTCGCCGCCGATGCCGCCGCGACCGTGGGCGGGATGCCATAGAAGATCAGGAGCGGCGTCGTCAGGAACCCGCCACCGACCCCGAACAGGCCCGAAAGGATGCCCGTCAGCCCGCCCAGCAGCACGATGAAAAGACCGTTCACCGAAAGATTCGCGATGGGCAGGTAGACGTCCATGCGCTTCGCCCTAGCCCAGCGGGAAGACGGTTGAAAGATGCCGGGAGCGGCAGGGATTGCGCCGTTTCGGTGTCGTCCGGGCGGGTGCGCGTCAGAACCGGGTCGAAAGCGTCGCGGCGACCCCCGAAGCGGGCGCGGCATCGCCGCCGACGCGTTCGCGCCACCCGACCGAAAGGCGCGCGGGCACCTCGCCGACCCGCACGTCGAGCTGCATGGTCGGGCCGACATCGACCCGGCTCGCCCCCTCCTGCGCGCCGCCCCAGGCGCCTGCCCCGAGGCTGAGGCGCGAGCGCCCGAAAAGCGCGGAATCGAACGCGGCGACCTCAGCGGCCAGCACCGCCTGCCCATCGGCAAAGGCGGTCGCCGCCTCCCCGCCGACATAGCCGCCCTGGGCATAGGCCTCGAGCGTGAGGTCGAACGGCAGGCGCAGCGGCGCGAATTCGGTCACGGCGAAGGCGGCCGGGCGCAATTCGGTCGCGAAGGGCCCGTCGGTGACTCGGACTTCGCCCGCGGCGCGCACCGGCAGGCGCGGCAGCGGCCGGGCCGAGACCCCGAGCGCAAGCTCGCTTTCGCCCCGGCGCACGAGCGCGCGATAGGCCCGGGCATAGGCCCGCGGATCGTGCGGCGAGGACGGGCGCGCGCGCCATTGCAGGTTCGCGCCGAGCTGGCTCGCGCCGTAGATCGGCACGCGCCCCTGCGAGATCGGCGCGGCGTCCGACCCCTCGCGCCAGAACGCCCAGGCATCGAGCGACCAGCGATCGGCGCGCACCGGGCGCGCTTCGGTGAGGTGCGCCGCCGCCGGTTCGTCGGCGCGGCCCGGCACGGCGGAGGGCGGCGCGAAAGGTGGCGGATTGCCGGTGGAACCCGCCCGCACCGGTGCGGCGAAGAGTTCGCGGTGGGCCGCGGCGGGCGCGGCATCGGAGGGCGCCCCCCCTCCCCTCGCGTCCCGCCCGAAAATCGACCTCGCGCGAGCCTTGCCGGCGCGCGCGGCGAGCGCGGTCGGCGGCGGCGCGGTCGGCCCGGCCGCGGCGGGCTGCGGTGTGCGCTCGGGGGACGCGATGTCCGCCGAAACCAAGGCTGCTCCGGTCGCGCCGCGTTCGGCCAGCACGGCGGACGGCGGCGCGCCGGGCACGGCAAGCGGACTTTCCCACACCGCCGCGCGGCCCGCCACCCACACCGCCAGCAACCCGGTCAGCACCGCGAGCGGGCGCCCGCGCCGGCGCGGGCGCCGCGCCTCCCCTGCGAAAGGCGCGCCCGTCACGAGGCGGCCAGCCCCGACGCATCCCCGCCCGCCTGCCGCGCGCGCGGATTCGGCATCCGGCGCGGGCTGCGGGTCGCGGTGAAATGAGGCGGCCGTCCCGGGGTGCGCACGCCGGGATAGAACGCCGGGTGGGCGGCATGGGGCGTCTTGTCCCATTCGATCGCGCGCCCGGCGAGGGTCCGCGCATAGGCGGTGACCGCCCGCCGGCCGGCGATGATCGCGACCGCATTGGCGAGCGGAATCCGCAGCACCGCGCGCAGCCCCTCGCCCGCCCCGTAGGCCCGCGCGGTGAAGGCGAAGCGCCACGCGCCGCGCCAGGCGAAGGTCGCGAGATTGGCGATCAGCAGCGCCTCGAGTAGAGGCGTAAGGGTCAGCGGCCCGGCAAGCCCCAACGCCTGCGCGGTCCACAGCACGCCGGTCAGCGCGAGCAGGGCATAGCCGAGCGCCAGCACCAGCGCGGTGAGCGGACCGCGGCGGTCGCGGCCGCGCATCCAGATCTCGAGCCAGCGGTCGGTCCAGCCGATCCGGTCCCAGCCCTGCAGCGCGATGCCGTGAATCCAGCGCGTCTTCTGGCGCACGACATGGTCGAGCCGGGCGGGAAACAGCGCGCGCGTCGCGATCAGCCGCCCGTCCTCGCCGCGCGCCCGCACGAAGCGGCAGTCCCCGCCGCATTCGGCGATGCCGAGGCCGAGCTCGTAATCCTCGGTCAGCGAATCCGCGTTGAAGGGCGCCGCCTCCTGCCCGCTCCCGGCGCGGCGTTCGCACAGCCGCTCGAGCGCGTCGCGCGACACCGCGCAGCCGACCCCGGCCGCGGGCAGCGCCGCCCCGATCGCGTCGCGCACCACCATCGCCTTGCCGTGGGATTCGGCGAATTCCTCGCAGTAGTGGCTGCCGAGATGGCGGGCGAGGAACCCGCCCTCGCGCTGGACCAGCGGTTCGACCGGCAATTGCGCGCAATCCGCGCCCCGCGCGATCGCGAGGTCGAGCAGGCCGAGCGCGGCGGGATCGACCATGTCCTCGGCATCGTGAAAGACGATCATGGCGAAGCTTTCGCCCAGGCGCTGTTCGTCCGCACACAGCGCGCGATACAGGCGGTTGAGGCAATCGGCCTTGGTCGAGGGGCCTTCGCGTTCGTGGAGCACGATCCGCAGCCGGTCGTCGCCGGGCGCGGCCCGCATCGCGGCGGCCATGGTCGCCGGGTCGTTGGGGTAGCACCCGAGATAGACCCGCAGGTCCGCCTGCGGCCAGGCGGCGAGGAGGTGGGCGAGCGTTTCGCGGATCACCGTGGCTTCGGACCAGGCCGGGATGAACACCGCCGCCCGCCCGTGCAGCCGGCGCGCGCGCAGATCGTCCCGATCGAGCCGCGGCGTCGTCGCCCGACCGCGCAGCTTGAGCCAGAGCCAGAGCGCATCGACCGCAATGTCGTCGAGCGCACCGATCAGGAAAAACACCGCGGCGAACAGCAGCAACTCGTGCTGGAGCAACGCCAGCACCTGCCAGAAACCCAGCTCATCCAACGTCAAGGCGACCCTCCCCAACTTAGGTTAACTAACGCCGCAATCCCGTGCTTGCAACAGGTTGGGTGATTCGGGCCTTTCGACTTGACACGAATTGCGCGAGGCGGCCGGAACCCTGCAAGTGCGCGTTGCATTATTCCCGCCTGACGCCGCCGGCCGGAGCCGGGACCAGGCCGGGGAAAGCGGAATTTGACTTTGACGCGGCAGATGCGATGCGCGAAGGACCACCCGGCGGAGGCGCGCCCACGCTCTTCCCGTCGCCCGTCACCCGAAGCAACCGACCCGACACCCGGAGCGTCATCTTGGACCTGCTGACGATTGCCCTCCTCCCCTTTCTCGGCGCGCTCGGGGTTGCGCTCGCGGGGGGTGCGACGGGGGGCGGGGCGTCACGCCGGGTGAACGGGGCGATCGCGGGTGGCTTCGCGGCGCTGGCGCTCGCGCTGGTGCTGCTGCGTGCGCCCGGCGTGCTCGGCGGCGAGGTGATCGCCGAGCGTTACCGCTGGATCCCCGCGCTCGGGCTCGATGCGAGCTTCTTCCTCGACCCGCTCGGCCTGCTCTTTGCCGGGCTCATCCTCGGGATCGGCGTGCTGGTGATCGCCTATGCCAGCTTCTACCTTTCGGACCGGGAGGATTCGGGCCGGTTCTTTGCCTTCCTGATGCTGTTCCAGGGGGCGATGCTGGGCATCGTCCTGTCGGACAACATCCTGTTCATGCTCGTCTTCTGGGAGATGACCAGCCTCTCCTCCTTCCTCCTGATCGGGTTCTGGGGGCACAAGGCCGAAGGCCGGCAGGGCGCGCGCATGGCGCTCGCGGTGACGGGCGGCGGGGGGCTCGTGCTGATCGGGGGGATGGTCCTGCTCGGCACGATCGCGGGGACCTACGACCTCACCGCGATCCTCGGCCAGCGCGAGGCGGTGCAGGCCTCGCCGCTCTATCCCGTGGCGCTGGTGCTGATCCTGCTCGGATGTTTCACCAAGTCGGCGCAGTTCCCGTTCCATTTCTGGCTGCCCCACGCGATGGCCGCCCCGACGCCGGTCTCGGCCTATCTCCACAGCGCAACCATGGTGAAGGCGGGCGTGTTCCTGATGGCGCGGCTGTGGCCGGTGCTCGCGGGGACGGACCTGTGGTTCTACCTCGTCGCGACGACGGGGGTGGTGACGATGGTGGTCGCGGCGGCGATCGCGCTGTTCAAGGACGACCTCAAGGGCCTGCTCGCCTATTCGACGGTCAGCCACCTTGGCCTGCTCACGATGCTCCTGGGCTTCGGCACCAAAATGGCGGCGGTGGTCGCGGTGTTCCACATCGTCAACCACGCGACCTTCAAGGCGGCCTTGTTCATGAACGCGGGGATCGTCGATCACGATGCGGGCACGCGCGACCTGAAACGGCTCGGCGGGCTCATCGGCCTGATGCCGATCGCGGGCGTTTCGGGCACGATCGCGGGGCTTTCGATGGCGGGCATACCCCCGCTCAACGGTTTCATTTCCAAGGAGATGATGCTGGAGGAGGCGACGCACACCGCCTGGGCCGGGATACCGTGGCTGCTGCCCGTCGCGGTGACGCTGGGCTCGCTGCTGTCGGCGGCCTATTCCCTGCGCTATGTCCACGGCGTCTATTTCGGGCCGCGGCGCGAAGACTATCCCAGGTCCCCGCACGATCCCGGCATCGGGCTGTGGGGTCCGCCCGCGGTGCTGGTCGCGCTGGTGGCGCTGATCGGCCTGTTCCCAACGACCTTCGCCGGAAGCCTCGTCGAAAGCGTTTCGCGCGCCGTCGTGCAGGACGAGAACCTGCCCTACTACTATCTCAGCCTCTGGCACGGCTTCACGCTCGCGCTCCTGATGAGCGTCTTCGCCGTCGCGGGCGGCGCGGTGCTGCTGTGGCGGCACGGCCCGGCCGAGCGGGTCTGGCGCGGCCTTCCCCTCCCCGTCGCCAAGCGGCTGTTCGACACCGGGATCGAACGGCTGGTGGGCGCCAGCCGGTTCGTCACCGACGGCATCCACACGGGATCGCTGACGCGGACCCTGTTCGTCTTCTTCCTCGCCGCGCTGGCGCTCGGGATCGAGGGGATGGGCGCGGGCGAGCACGCCGCCGGCACGCGCGCGACGCTCCCGGCCTCGCCGGTCGCGGTGATCGCCTGGGCGATCCTGGTCGCGGGCGCGGTGGCGGTGGTCCTGTCCGAGACGCGCCGCTTCCTCTCGCTTATCTACATCAGCATCGTCGGGCTCGTCGTCGGCCTCGCCTTTGTCTACCTCTCCGCCCCCGACCTCGCGCTGACGCAGATTTCGGTCGAGGTGGTGACGATCCTGCTGCTGCTGCTCGCTCTCAACCTGCTGCCCAAGGCCCCGCGTTCGATCAGTTCCCTTCCGCGCCGCGTGCGCGACGGGACGCTGGCGGGCATGGTCGGAGCGGGCGTGGCGTGGCTTGCCTATGAAGTCATGACCCGGCCTGCGAACGATCCGATCTCGTCCTACCACTGGGCGCAGTCGAAGCCCGGCGGGGGCGGGACCAATGTCGTCAACGTCATCCTGGTCGATTTCCGCGGCTTCGACACCTTCGGCGAGATCATCGTGCTGGGGATCGCGGCGATCGGGATCTATGCGCTGCTCAAGACCGCCGTTCGCGGCGAATCCGGCCAGCGGCTGCTCGCCTGGATTCCCGACCAGGTCCGTTCGCCCGAACGCCACCCGATGATGCTGGTCGTGGCCGGGCGACTGATCCTGCCGCTTGCGCTGGTCGTCGCGCTCTACATCTTCCTGCGCGGGCACAACCTGCCGGGCGGGGGCTTCATCGGGGGGCTGGTGTTCTCGATCGCGCTGCTCATCCAGTACATGGCGTCCGGCTTCGAGTGGGCCGAGGATCGCCGCCGGACCGAACGCCATGCGCTGATTTCGTGGGGCGTGCTGATCGCGGCGGCGACGGGGCTCGGCTCGCTCGTGTTCGGCAAGCCCTTCCTCACCTCCGCCTTCGACTATTTCCAGCTCCCGCTGGTCGGCGAGGTCGAGCTTGCCACCGCGCTCCTGTTCGACATCGGCGTGGCGCTGACGGTCGTGGGCGCGGTGATGCTCGCGCTTGCCCAGCTGTCGGGCGCGGCGCAGCGCGCGGAAAAGCTCGAACCTACCGAGCACCCGATGGACATCGACCCCTCCCGGCCAAAGGGAGAGCACGCATGATCCTCTCCCTCAGCATCGAATTCCTCGTCGCCAGCGGGATCGGCGTGCTGACCGCGGCGGGGGTCTATCTTACCCTGCGCACGCGGACCTTCCCGGTCGTACTCGGCATCGCGATGCTGTCCTATGCGATCAATGTCTTCCTGTTCGCGATGGGCCGGCTGACGGTCAACCGCCCGCCGATCTACGGCAAGGACGTCGCCGAATACACCGATCCGCTGCCGCAGGCCCTGGTGCTGACCGCGATCGTGATCAGCTTCGGCATGACCGCCTTCGTCGTGGTGCTGGCGCTCAGGGCCTATCTCGAAAGCGGTTCGGACCATGTCGATGACGGACCGGACGAGCCACCGCCCCGCGAAGACGGCCTCGCCCTCCCGCGCGAGGACCGGGAATGAGCGACATCGTCCTCGTGCCCGTGCTGCTGCCCGCGGTGATCGCGGCGCTGTGCCTGTTTCGCGGCGTGCGCCTGTCGCACTGGGCAAGGCTGCTGTCGGGCGGTTCGACCCTGCTGATCCTCGCCAGCGCGATCGCGCTGTTCGTCTCCGCGCGGGACGGGACGGTCTCGACCTACGAACTGGGCGACTGGCCGGCGCCTTTCGGCATCGTCATGGTGCTCGACCGGCTTTCCGCGCTGATGGTGCTGCTCTCCAGCGTGCTCGGCGTCGTCGTGCTGGCCCATGCCGTCCTCACCGGGCTCGACCGGCGCGGGGTGCATTTCCACCCGCTGTTCCAGTTCCAGCTGCTGGGCATCAACGGCTCCTTCCTGACCGGCGACCTGTTCAACCTGTTCGTCTTCTTCGAGGTGCTGCTGATCGCCTCCTACGGCCTCATGCTGCACGGGCAGGGGAAACGGCGGCTTCATGCCGGGGTGAAATACGTCATCGTCAATCTGGTCGGTTCGACGCTGTTCCTCGTCGCGGTCGGCCTGCTCTACGGGGTCACGGGGACGCTCAACATGGCGGACATGGCGCTGCGCGTGGCCGAAGCCCCGGCGGGCGACCAGGCGCTGATCCGGGTGGGGGCGCAATTGCTGATCGCGGTCTTCGCCCTGAAGGCTGCGCTGCTTCCGCTCCACCTGTGGCTGCCGCAGACCTATGGTTCGACCAGTCCCGCGGTCGCGGCGCTGTTCGCGATCCTGACCAAGGCGGGCGTCTATCCGATCATCCGCGTGACGGTCCTGATCTTCGGCGCGGAAGCGGGCGCGGCGAGTTTCGCCCCGGCGGGCTGGATGCTGCCCGCGGCCATGCTGACGATCCTCGCGGGCTATCTCGGCGTGCTCGCGGCGGGCAACCTGAGGCGCCTCGCCGCCTTCGGCGTGATCGGCTCGACCGGGACGCTGCTCCTCGCGGTCGCCCTGTTCACGCCCGAGGGGATCGCCGCGGCGCTCTATTACATGCCTCATTCGGTGCTGGCCGGGGGGCTCGTCTTCCTCGTCACCGACCTCGTGCGGCGCGGGCGGGGCGAGGACGAGGACCACCTGCGCGCCTCCCGCCCGTTTGCCGGGATCGGGCAGGTCTCGGCGCTGTTCATGCTCGCGGCCATCGCGCTCGCGGGCCTGCCGCCGCTTTCGGGCTTCATCGGCAAGGTGCTGATCCTCGCTGCGAGCGCCGGGGCGCCGCTTGCCCCGTGGATCTGGGGCGCGGTGCTGGGCGGGAGCTTCTTCGCCATTCTCGGCCTCGCCCGCGCCGGGAGCACGCTGTTCTGGAAGGTCGAGGGCGAGCCCGGCGCACCCCCCCTGCGCCGCCGCCGGGCCGAAACTGCGCCTGCCTGGGGCCTCCTGGCGCTGGTCGCCGCGCTCGCGCTGTTCGCCGGGCCGGTGACCGATTACGCCGCCGCCACGAGCGCGCAATTGTTCGAGCGCACCTCCTATATCGAGGCGGTGCTGGGCGCGGGCGAAGAACGGGGAGCGGGGTACCGGTGATGCAGCGGCTCTTCCCCCATCCCGGGCTTTCGGGCCTGCTCGCGGTGTTCTGGGTGCTTCTGTCGAACAGCCTCACCTGGGGTTCGGTCATCATGGCGGCGATCGTCGCCGTGGCGATCCCGCTCTTCACCTCGCCCTATTGGCGCGAGAAGCCGCGGCTGAGATTCGGCTGGGCGATGGTCGAATACCTGCTGGTGGTGCTGTGGGACATCGTGGTCGCCAATTTCGAGGTCGCCTGGATCATCCTGACCAAACGCGACCGGGACCTGAGGTCCGCCTGGCTCGTCATCCCGCTCGAGGTCGAACAGCCCGAGGCGATCACGGCGCTTGCGGGCACGATCAGCCTGACGCCCGGCACGGTCTCGACCGACGTGTCCGCCTGCGGGCGGATGCTGCTGGTTCACGCGCTCGACATCGATGACCACGAACAGGCCGTCGCGCGGATCAAGTCCCGCTACGAGGCCCGGCTGAGGAGGATCTTCCGATGATCGATTTCGCCGTCTCCGCGGGGTTCTTCATCATCGCGTTCGCGCTGGTGCTGAACCTGTGGCGCCTGCTGCTGGGTCCGACGCGCGGCGACCGCATTCTCGCGCTCGACACCATGCTGATCAATGCGATCGCGCTGATCGTGCTCTACGGCATCCACGAAAGATCGACCTACTATTTCGAAGCGAGCCTGCTGCTCGCCATGGTCGGTTTCGTCGGGACGGTCGCCTACACCAAGTTCCTGCTGCGGGGGGACATCGTCGAATGAGCCCGCTGGCAATCCAGATCGCCGATGCCGTCATCGCCGCGCTGATCCTGATCGGGGCCGCGTTCGCCCTGGTCGGAAGCTGGGGGCTGGTGCGCCTGCCTTCGCTGATGACGCGGCTGCACGGGCCGACCAAGGCGACGACCCTCGGCGTCGGCGGGATCCTGCTTGCCTCGATGGTCTATTGGCCGGTCCACGAAGGGCGCTACACCTTCCACGAACTGCTCATCACCATCTTCCTGTTCATCGCCGCACCGATCACGGCGAACATGATCGCCAAGGCGCATCTTCACCGGCAGGGGAACTGCATCGACCCCAACCCTGCCGACGACATCCGCGAAGGCCTGCCGAAACGCGACCGCTGGGCGACCTTCACGAGGGACGACTAGGCCGGGTCAGTCATCGTCGTCGACATGCTCCGGCTTGCCCTTGCGCGGGCCTTCGGCGAAGTCCTTGAGCTCCTCCTCGCTCATGCTGTCATACATTTCCTTCGAGGCGCCCTGGAGCTCGGAAACCTTGGTCTCGCCGCGCTTGGCGGACAGGGCGGCTCCGGCCGCTTTCTGCTGGGCTTTCGACTTGGCCGGCATGGCATTTCTCCTCTCGCTTCTCCCGCCCCCCGCGACCGGAACGGACCATGCGAAGCACAGGTTCCGGCGCGGGCCGGGAGCGGCGCAGGCTACCACGTGCCGACATTCTCCATGCTGGCCCAGGGTTCACGCGGTTCGAGCCGGCCGTCCTGCAGCAGTTCGACAGAGATCCCGTCGGGCGATTTGACGAAGGCCATGTAGCCGTCGCGCGGCGGGCGATGGATCGTGTGGCCCGCATCCATCAGGCGCTGGCAGGTCTCGTAGATGTTCTCCACCCGGTAGGCGAGATGGCCGAAATTGCGCCCGCCGTCATAGGTTTCGGGCTCGCTCCCGTCCTCGGGCGGCCAGTTCCAGGTGAGCTCGACCTCGGCCAGCCCCTCCTGCCCGGGCGCCGCGAGGAAGATCAGGGTGAAACGCCCCTGCTCGACATCGAACCGGCGCACTTCCTCGAGTCCGATCAGCTCGAAGAAGGCGACCGTCGCTTCGGGATCGGTCACGCGGATCATGGAATGGAGATATTTGGTCATCGGCATCCTCAACGGTTTCGTCGGCCCTTCTAGCACGCGTTCAAAAACGGTTCATCGGCGATTGCGCACATCTCGTCGCACAGGCAGGCGGAGGGCAGGATGGCTGGGGAAACGGGTGCGCAGGCGGCGAACATGCGCTGGTTCGGGACGGCGGCGATCGCGGCTTTCGGCATGATCGCGGGCGGATACCTGCTCGGCGACGGGCTGCTGCGGGCGAAGGAGGCGGACCGCGCGGTCACGGTGCGGGGCCTTGCCGAACGCGACGTGACCGCGGACCTCGCGACCTGGACGATTTCCTATTCCGCCTCCTCCACCAGCCTCGGCGAGGCGCAGGCCAAGGCGCGTTCGGACACCGAGGCGATCGAGGCCTTCTTCGCCGACCTAGGCTTTCCGGCCGGGGAATTGCAGCCAACCGGCGCGAACGTGTCGAGCTTCGTTCAGGACGGCCGCACCACCTACACCGTGCGCCAGCGCCTCGCCTTGCGGACGGAGGACATCGAACGCGCCCGGCAGGCGGTTGCGCGACAGTTCGATCTCGTGCGGCGCGGCGTGTTCCTCGAGGAAGGCTCGGGCATGAGCTATGCCTTCACCGGGCTCAACGACATCAAGCCCGAAATGGTCGCCGAGGCGACCCGCGACGCGCGCGCCGCCGCGCAGCAATTCGCCGAGGATTCGGGCGCGAAGGTCGGCTCGATCAGGGAGGCGACGCAGGGCTATTTCTCGATCGAGGCGCGCGACGGCGAAAGCGGCGGCTGGGGCCAGTCTGACAGCCCCTACAAGAAGGTGCGCGTGGTGACGACGGTCAGCTTCTCGCTCGAATGAACGGGCTTCAGAAATAGGCCGTCAGCGTGGCGAGAACGGTCCCCGAGGTCGGATTGAAGGCGCCCGGCGGCGCGACATCGTCGGCCGCGTCGACATAGGCGACGCCGAGCACCAGCGGCGTGTCCCGGATCGCCCAGTCCGCGCCCAGCGACCAGTCGAGCGACACGTTCTCGCCTGCGAAATCCACGGCCCCGTCGGTGTAGCCGAGATGCGCGTTGACCGTCACCGGCGTCCCCGGAACGCCCGCCGACAGGTCGGTGTAGAGATAAAGGTTGTCGCGCCGCACCCCGCCGAAGGCGAGCCCGTCGCGGCCGACGTCCCACGCCCCGCCCACGACCGCGCGCGCCGGGCCGAGCGTGAAGCCGAGCGAGCCGTAAAGCTCGACATAATCGAAGTCGCCCGCCGGCGCGTCGGGAAAGGTGTAGGCGATGACGCCGAGATTGGCGTCGAGCCCCTCCGCCACGTCGCCGCTCCAACCGGCGTAGAGGTCGAGTTCGAAGTCGCCATAGCCGGTCGTGTCGTCGTCGATCGTGGTGGCGAAGGTGCCGGCGTAGAAGCCCGAATCGTGCGCGATGTCGATGCCGCCCTGAAGCGCCGGGTCGCCGCCCGACAGGTCGATCCCGCGAAAGCGGTATGCGCTCGCGATCGTCGCGTTGGCGCTGACGGTGAGGCCCCCGCCCGAGATGGCGCTTGCCGCGCGCCCTTCGCCCCCTCCCGCGCCCCATCCCCCGTCTTCGCCGCCGATCGGCGCGCGGGCCGGAGCGACGAGGACCGGCGCGGCGCGTTCGTCCTGCTCCCGCGGCACCTCCGCCACAGGCGATTCGCTCCCCGAAGCGCCCGCGGGAGCGGCGGCGAGCGCGGCGAATGCCGCCGGAATGGACCACGTGAAGGCGCGCCGGCGCCCGGCAGGCTTGCGGCCTTCCGGGCGCGCCGGTCGTTCCATCCCCGCTCTCGTCGCTGTCCTCACGATCGGCATTCCCTTCCTTTTCGTCCCGCATCCGGCGGCGCATTTCGCCGGAACGCCCGATTCCGTCGACGAAGCGTGTCGCACGACGGAGCGCCCGTGCCCCTTGCTCAGTTGCCGTTCAGTCGCAAGCCGCTTAATGGCCGCTCATGAACAGACGCTCCGATCCGGCTGCATCGCTCTCTAGCCCGGAACGGTCCCGAAGCCCAAGGGTTGCCCACCCGTCCGCGGCGGCGACGATCGATCGATCCTTGCCGCTTCGTGCGTCCCCGTCCCCCCTGCACCGTCTGCCGATTCCATGCTGAACGCGCTCAAGGACTTCTTTCGCCCCGCCCCGGCCGTTCCCGCCCCGCGGGTCCCGGCCGGCACGCGCTATTACGTCATCGGCGATATCCACGGCCGGCTCGACCTGTTCGAGACGATGGTCGACGCGATCGAGGCGGACCTTGCCCGGGCCGACATCGACGAAGCGCGCATCATCCTCCTGGGCGACCTTGTCGACCGCGGGCCAGACAGCGCGGGCGTGCTTGCCCTGACCCGGGATTGGCAGGCCCGGCGCAACGTCCGCGTGCTCGCCGGCAATCACGAGGAAATGTTCCTCCAGGCCTTCGAAAAGCCCGAAATCCTGCGCCATTTCCTCAAGCACGGCGGGCGCGAGACGATCCTGTCCTACGGCCTTTCGCGCAAGCGGTTCAACACGCTCGAGCTGGAGGAATTGTTCGAATTCCTGCCCGAACTCGTCTCCCGGAAGGAGCGCGACTACATCGCCTCCTTCGAAGAGATGATCGTCGCGGGCGATTACGTTTTCGTCCATGCCGGGGTCGATCCCGCCCGCCCGCTCGACGAGCAGAAGCGCAGCGACCTTTTGTGGATCCGCGACCGCTTCCTCGACCACGAGGGCCCGCTGGAAAAGGTGGTGGTGCACGGCCACACGATTTTCGACCGGGTGATGGATTGCGGCAACCGAATCGGAATCGACACTGGCGCTTTCCGCTCGGGTGTGCTTACGGCCCTCGTGCTCGAGGGCGACCAGCGGCGGGTCATCCAGACCTGCCGCGAGGATTCGGGGCCGGTGGAAATCTTCCACGGGGACAGGGCGCGATAGCCCCGCCGCGAAAGGTCGCCGCGTGACAAGGATGGCAGGCTGGCGGCGCCGCGCGCGCCCGGGGGAACGGTACTGATGAAGATCGCGATGGTGGGTTCGGGCTATGTCGGGCTCGTATCTGGCGCCTGTTTCGCCGATTTCGGGCATGACGTGGTCTGCATCGACAAGGACCAAGCCAAGATCGACCGCCTGCACGAAGGCGTGATGCCGATCTACGAGCCCGGGCTCGACGCGCTGGTCGAAAGCAACGTCAAGGCCGGGCGGCTCGCCTTCACCACCAGCCTCGCCGAGGGCATCAAGGGCGCCGACGCGATCTTCATCGCGGTCGGAACGCCCAGCCGCCGAGGCGATGGCCATGCCGACCTCACCTTCGTCCACGCCGTTGCGAAGGAAGTCGGCGAGAAGCTTGCGAACGATGCTGTCGTCGTCACTAAGTCCACAGTCCCGGTCGGCACCGGTGACGAGGTCGAGCGGATCATCGGCGAGACCGGGACGCCGCACAAGGTCTCGGTCGTCTCCAATCCCGAGTTCCTGCGCGAAGGCGCCGCGATCGGCGACTTCAAGCGGCCCGACCGCATCGTGATCGGGGCCGAGGACGAGTTCGGCAAGCAGGTGATGAGCGAGGTCTACCGCCCGCTGTTCCTGAACGAATCGCCGATCCTGTTCACTTCGCGGCGCACCAGCGAGCTGATCAAATACGCCGCCAACGCCTTCCTCGCGACCAAGATCACCTTCATCAACGAG
>Ga0208112_100724_pt1 | contig 19872 bp, 20 predicted proteins | sample HotLakConsoUCCLE_FD_184736 | JGI IMG/M metagenome (GOLD analysis project Ga0208112, IMG submission 184736) | Hypersaline microbial mat communities from Hot Lake, Washington, USA - Hot Lake Consortium UCC-LE (SPAdes) (version 2) ... | reverse complement strand
CGATGAAAGCGGCTGTGGCCTGTCAGCCGTCTCTGCCTCTTGATGATCCGTCAGCGATCGAGATGTCCGATGAGGATGCGGACGCGATCGCACAGCGGCTTGGCCGCGACGATCTGACGGTGAAGGCCTACCGATTTGACGGGGATCCGTTCTGCATGGCCGCGCGGTTTGCCACCTATGCTCGGAAGTTCGGCAAGCACTTCGACGCTTCGGTTCTGCCTGATAGCGCCGCAAATCCGGAAACATCGCCCTTCTTTGCCAAGCACATCCGGACGCCACACAGTGTTGTCACCCAGCATCTGATCAACCGCGCGGGCGAACCAACGCTTGCCGCCCGTGACGACATCCTAGAATATCTGCACAAGTCGCTCGCTTGAAGCAGCCACACGATACCCAATGCACTCCTGATGCAGAGCTGCGTCAACCGAAAGGAGATCACCCAGGTGTTTGATCCCATGGTTTGATGGTGCGATCCTTCCGCAGGAATGGAAGGAAGCACCATCGGACAGGTTCGTGACGGGAGCGCCACCGCGTCGCACCCCGTCAGAGCGGCGACCCAGCGACCGCAGGCGTCGCTCGGGGAACTGGGACAGGCGCGGGGCGCGCGGGGCGGCGAAGGGAGGCCGGACATGGCAGAGCTGACGGACCGGATCGCGCAGGGGCGCGGCGACATGCCGGCGGACCTGGTGTTGCGCGGCGGGCGGGTGCTGGACCTGGTGACCGGCGCGCTGCTGGACGGCGACGTGGCGATCTGCGGCGACACGATCGTGGGCACCTGCGCCGCCTACGAGGGGCGGCGGGTGATCGACGTGTCGGGCCTGATCCTGGTGCCCGGCTTCATCGACACGCATCTGCATGTGGAAAGCTCGCTGGTCACGCCGCTGGAATTCGACCGCTGCGTGACGCCGCGCGGCGTCACCACCGCGATCTGCGACCCGCACGAGATCGCCAACGTGATCGGGGCCGAGGGCATCCGCTGGTTCCAGGCCGCCTCCGAACTCACGCTGATGGACCTGCGGGTGCAGCTCTCCTCCTGCGTGCCCTCCACGCATATGGAGACGGCCGGCGCCGCGTTGCCCGCCAGCGACCTTGCCGCACTCATGGGCCACCCTTCGGGCATCGGGCTGGCGGAATTCATGAACTATCCCGGCGTGATCCACCGCGACCCGCAGGCGATGGAAAAGCTGCGGCTGTTCGAGGGCGGGCATGTGGACGGGCATTGCCCGCTGCTGTCGGGGCGCGACCTCAACGCCTATGTCGCCGCCGGCATCCGCACCGAGCACGAAGCGACCACTGCGGACGAGGCGCGCGAGAAGCTGCAGAAGGGGATGCGGGTGCTGATCCGCGAGGGCTCGGTCTCCAAGGATCTCGACGCGCTGCAACCGCTGCTGACCGACCTGACCGCGCCCTACATGTGCCTGTGCACCGATGACCGCAACCCGCTCGATATCGACGAGCACGGCCATCTCGACTACATGATACGCCGGTTGATCGCGCTGGGCTGTCCACCGCTCGCGGTCTATCGCGCGGCCTCGCTCTCGGCCGCCGAGGCGTTCGGGCTGAAGGATCGCGGGCTGATCGCGCCCGGCCGCCGGGCCGACATCGTTGCGCTGGAGAGCCTGGAGGACTGCCGCGCGCGCCTGGTGCTGGCAGGAGGGCGGCTGGCCGATGAGGCGGCGTTCGCCGCGCGTGGCACGCTGGCGCCGGTGGGACGCGACTCGGTGCGCGCGCCCCGGCTCGCGCCCGAGGATTTCCGCGCCGCGGCCAACCGCGAGGAGACCGACGTGATCGGCATCCTTGAGGGGCGGATCCTCACCGAGCATCTGCACGAGGTCATCCCCATCGCCGATGGCGACAAGCGCCCCGACCCGGCGCGCGACCTGGCCCGCATCGCGGTGGTGGAGCGGCACGGAAAGAACGGCAACATCGCCACCGGCTTCGTGCGCGGCTTCGATTTGCGGGCCGGGGCGATCGCCTCAACCGTCTGCCACGATCACCACAACATCGCCTGCGTGGGGGCGGATTATGCCGACATGGCGCTGGCGGCGAACCGGCTGTCGGAGATCGAGGGCGGCTTCGTGGTGGCGCTGGGGGGCGAGGTGCTGGCCGAACTGGCGCTGCCCGTGGCCGGGCTGATGAGCCTGGAGCCGTTCGAGGCGGTGCGCGACCGGCTGGCCGAACTGCGCGCCGCCGCCCACCGGCTGGGCGTGACCCTGGAAGAGCCGTTCCTGCAGCTGGCCTTCCTGGCCCTGCCCGTGATACCGGCGCTCAAGATCACTGATCGGGGCATGGTGGACGTGACGCGCTTCGAGATCATCGGCTGAGCGCGGCGCGGCACCGCATCGCTTGACGCCCCCGCCCCGGGGCAAGACCATCGCGCGCAGGCGCATTGACGGAAAGGTCGTACAGATGAAGGTCAACGGTATCCATTACCGCTCGCTGTGGTGGAACGAGCCCGCCGGCGTGCTGGAGATCATCGACCAGCGCAGCCTGCCCTATGCCTTCGTCACCCAGCCGGTGGCCAGCCTGGACGATTTCGCCGATGCCATCACCGAGATGCGGGTGCGCGGCGCGCCGCTGATCGGGGCCACCGCGGCCTATGGCATGGCGCTGGCAATGGCGCTGGACCCCTCGGACGCGCATATGGATGCCGCCTGGGACAGGCTGCACCGCACCCGGCCCACCGCGATCAACCTGCGCTGGGCGCTCGACCGCTGCCGCGCGGCGCTGCGCCCGCTGCCCCCCGCACAGCGCGCAGAGGCGGCGCTGCGGCTGGCGCACGAGATCGCCGACGAGGACGTGGAGATCAACCGCCGCATCGGCGCGCACGGTCTGGAGCTGATCCGGGAGATCGCCGCCGCCAAGCCCGCCGGCGACCCCGTCCGGGTGCTGACCCATTGCAACGCCGGCTGGATCGCCACGGTGGACTGGGGCACCGCCACCTCGCCGCTCTACCAGGCGCATGACGCGGGCATCCCGCTGCATGTCTGGGTGGACGAGACGCGCCCGCGCAACCAGGGCGCGCTGACCGCGTGGGAACTGGGCAGCCACGGCGTGCCGCATAGCTACATCACCGACAACGCAGGCGGCCACCTGATGCAGCAGGGCCAGGTGGACCTCGTCATCACCGGCACCGACCGCACCACCCGCCGCGGCGACGTGTGCAACAAGATCGGCACCTATCTCAAGGCGCTGGCCGCGAAGGACAACGGCGTGCCCTTCTACGTGGCCCTGCCCTCGCCCACCATCGACTGGACCGTGGAGGACGGCGTGGCCGAGATCCCGATCGAGGAGCGGCCTTCGCGCGAGACGACCCATGTGCAGGGCACGCTGGAGGATGGCTCCATCGGCGTGGTGCAGGTGACGCCCGCGGGCACGCAAGCCGGCAATCCCGCCTTCGATGTCACGCCCAACCGGCTGGTCACCGGGCTGATCACCGAGCGCGGCCTCTGCCCGGCCACGGCCGTGGGGCTGGCGGGCCTCTTCCCCGAGATGGCCCGGGCGGCGGGCTAGGCCATGACATTGCCCGAAGCCCCGCCCGAGGACAGCGAGTCACTGCGCCAGGCGATCATCGACGCCTGCCTGTGGATGAACGAAAGCGGCCTGAACCAGGGCACATCGGGCAACATCTCTGTCCGGGTGGCCGGGGGGATGCTGATCACCCCCTCGGGCGTGCCCTATGCCGGGATGCAGCCCTGGATGATCCGCGCGATGCCGCTGGACGCGCCGCCGCAGATGGCCGAGGACGGGCTGAAGCCCTCCACCGAATGGCATTTCCACCAGGCGCTTCTGCGCGCGCGGCCCGACATGGGCGTGGTGGTCCATGCCCACCCGGCCCATGCCACCGCCGTATCGGCGCTGCGCCGCCCGATTCCCGCCTGTCACTACATGGTGGCGGCCTTCGGCGGCAACGAGGTGCCGCTGGCCGAGTACGCGCTTTTCGGGAGCGCCGAACTCTCGGGGAATATCGTGACGGCGATGGCGGGCCGGCATGGATGCCTGATGGCCAGCCACGGCGCCGTGGTGCTGGGCGAGACGCTGGAGCGCGCCCTGTGGCGGATGGAAGAGCTGGAGGGCCTCGCGCGGGTCTACCTGCTGGCCACCGCCTCGGGCAGCCCGCATATCCTGGGCGAGGCCGAGATGGCGCAGGTCCACCGGGCCTTCGCCGATTACGGCGCCCGGCCGGCGCCGGCGCCGCCGGCCCTCCCGCGGGGCTGACCCGCTCAGGCCACGCGCCGCCCCTGCGACCAGACCGAGCGCACCCGCGGCACCGCGCCCGCCACCGAGAACCGCACCACGTCGGCCCGCAGGCCGGTCGCCAGCGCGCCGCGATCCTCCATGCCCACCGCGCGGGCGGGCGCGCGCGTCACCGTGGCGATCCCGCGCGCCATGTCGCCCCAGATCTCGCCCAGCCGGACGGCGGCAAGCAACAGCGCGGCCGGCACGTAATCCGACGACAGGATGTCGAGCAGCTCCGCCTCGGCCAGGTCCTGCGCCGCCACGTTGCCCGAATGCGACCCGCCCCGGATCAGGTTGGGCGCACCCATCATCACGGCGATCCCGGCATCGCGGCAGGCCTGCGCCGCCTCCAGCGTGGTGGGAAACTCCGCCAGCCGCACCCCGTGCCCGGCCGATACCGTCACATGATCGGCCGTGGTGTCGTCATGGCTGGCCAGCACCGCGCCGTAGCGGCGCGCCTCGGCCACCGCCTGCGTCTCGTGCGCCTCGCCCAGCCGGGCGCGCAGGTCGCGCAGCCGCTCCACATGCTCGGCGAACTCGGCTTCGCTCAGCCCGTTCTTGCCCATCACGTAGGCCTTGAGCTTGCCCACGTCGCGAAACTGGCGCTGGCCCGGGGTGTGATCCATCAGGCTGACCAGACCGACCCGGTCCTCGGGGCCGAACTCGGCCATCTCCTGCGGCAGGGTCTCGGAACAGACCTCGGCGCGCAGGTGCAGGAAATGGCTGATCCGCAGCGCGCCCGACGCGCGCAGCTCCCAAAGCTCCGAGGCCAGGCCCCGCGCATAGGCCTTGTAGCGCGCCTTGCCCGAGGGGATGGAGCCAACGCGCATCGCGTCGAAGACGGTGGTGATCCCGGTGCCGGCAAGCTCTGCGTCATGGGCCAGGATCGCCGCCGCATGCGGCCAGTCCACCCCGGGGCGCGGCTGGATGTGACGCTCGAGGTTGTCGGTGTGCAGCTCCAGCAGGCCGGGTGCCACGAAATCGCCGCCACAATCCTCCGCGCCGCGCGGCACCCCGGCACCGGTGTCGATCGCCGCGATACGGCCCGCGCGCAGCACGAGGCTGCCGGTCACGGTCTCGTCCGGCAGGACCAGCGTGGCATTGGCGAGGATGGTGTCCTGTGTCATCGGTTCCGGAGTCTCCGTCAGGGTGGCCGGGGCGGCCGGGGCATCGCCCGCAGGAAAGGTCATGGCGCGGCCTGCGCCGGGTAGAGCGCGGCCAGTGTGGCCTGCACGGCCCGGTCGAGCGGGCCGGAATTGTCGATCACGATCTCGGGCACGCCGGGCGGCAGGGACGCGGGCGCGACCCGTCGCTCCAGCCGCTCCGCGATCTGCGCGGCGTCCTCGCGCCGGCGCGCGGCCAGCCGCGTGGCCAGCACCTCGGGCGGCGCGGTCAGGTGCAGCACCGTCAGGCGCGGCACCCGTGCCGCGGCCTCGCCCAGCACCCGCCGGGACAGGTTCGCCAGCAGGTCCTCGCCCGCCTCCAGCCGGGCGCAGACCTCCGCCGGGATGCCGTAGCTGAGCCCATGCGCCTGCCACCACAGCAGGAAACCGCCCACCGCCGCCCGGGCCGCGAACTCCGCCTCCGACAACGGCTCGAACGGCTCGCCCCCGGCCTCCGGCGGACGGGTGATCGCCCGCCGCACCCGCTCGAGCCCCGGCTGGCGCGAGGCCAGCGCGTCGATCACGCTGTCCTTGCCCACGCCCGACGGCCCCACGACCGCGATGAAACGCCCGCTCATGCGGCCTCCGGCGCGAAACGCCCCACATCCACCTCGCGGTCGCAGACCCGCGCCCGCGCCTCCGCGTCGTGGAAGATGCCAAGGATCGCCGCGCCGCGCGCCTTGGCCTCTTCGATCAGCGCCAGCACCACCTCCCGATTGGCCGGGTCGAGGCTCGCCGTCGGCTCGTCCAGCAGCAGCACCGGCCAGGGATGCACGAAGCCGCGCGCGATGTTCACACGCTGCTGTTCGCCGCCCGAGAAGGTGGTGGGGCTGAGCGACCAGAGCGGCGCGGGAATGTTGAGCCGCGCCAGCATCGCCTCGGCCCGCGCCAGCGCAGCTTCGCGCGCACAGCCCAGGCGCAGCAACGGCTCGGCCACCACCTCGCGCGTCGGCACCCGCGGGACCACCCGCAGGAACTGGCTGACATGACCCAGCACCTCGCGGCGCAGCCGCAGGATCTCGCGCGGCTCGGCGCGGGCCACGTCCACACCCGCCACATCGATCCGCCCCGAGGCGGCCAGGTAGTTGCCCTGGATCATCCGCATCAGCGTCGACTTGCCCGCCCCGGAAGGCCCCACCAGCGCCACGCATTCTCCAGCGGCCACCGAGAGCCGGGCCCCCCGCATCACCTCGATCACCGCGCCACCCTGGTTGTGCAGGGTGAACGCCTTGGAAACGTCCGACAGCTCGATCATCGTCCCATCTTCTTCCCGGTCCGGATATCCATGTCGCGGCCCCTGCCCCCGCTCACACCTGCAGGACGGAGGAGACCAGCAGCTGCGTATAGCCATGCTGCGGATCATCCAGCACCTGGTCAGTCAGCCCCTGCTCCACCACCCGGCCGTCCTTCATCACCATCAGCCGGTCCGCCAGAAGGCGGACCACGGCAAGGTCATGGGTGACCACGATGGCCGACAGCCCCATCTCGCGCACCAACCCGCGCAGCAGGTCCAGCAGCCGGGCCTGCACGCTCACATCGAGCCCGCCGGTGGGCTCGTCCATGAACACCAGCCGCGGCCCGGTCACCAGGTTGCGCGCGATCTGCAGGCGTTGCTGCATCCCGCCCGAGAAGGCGGTGGGACGGTCGTCGATCCGGCTGGCGTCGATCTCCACCCGGCCCAGCCAGTCGAGCGCAGTCTCGCGGATCGTGCCGTAATGCCGCGCGCCCACGGCCATCAGCCGCTCGCCCACATTGCCGCCCGCGCTGACGCCCAGGCGCAGCCCGTCGCGCGGGTTCTGGTGCACGAAAGCCCATTCCGTGCGGGCCAGCCGCCGGCGTGCGGCCTCCTCCAGGACGACGGTGTCGCGCGCCCGGCCCTCCGCGTCGGTATAGACAACCGTGCCCGCGTCGGGGCGCATGTGCCCCGCAAGGCAGCCCAGCAGCGTGGACTTGCCCGAGCCGCTCTCGCCGACGATGCCCAGAACCTCGCCGGGCCACAGGTCGAACGAGACATCGGCGCATCCGATCCGCGCACCGTAACGCCGTGTCAGCCCATCGACGTGCAACAGCGGACCGGGGGCACGCGTCCTCGAGGACGCGCAGGAAAACGCGTCCACGCGTTTTTCGGCGCTCATTGCAAACCCTCCCGTCCGAACACCCCTGGCTCCGCGTGCCGCAAGCGCTGCGCAAGGCGCCGCACGGCGCCTTGCCAAACGCCGTCGACGGCGTTTTCCCCGCTCATGCCGGATCCTCCGCGCGCCGCTCCCGGCAATAGTCGGTATCGGAACAGACGAACATCCGCCCGCCGACATCGTCGGTGATCACCTCGTCGAGATAGCTGTCCACCGCCCCGCAGAGCGCGCAGGGATGATCCGCCTTCGAGGGATCGAACGGGTGATCCTCGAAATCCAGGCTCTCGACCCGTGTCCAGGGCGGCAGCGCATGGATGCGCTGCTCACGCCCCGCGCCGAACAGCTGGATTGCCGCGCTTTCAAGCTTGGGATTGTCGAATTTCGGGATCGGCGAGGGATCCATGACGTAGCGCCCCTCCACCCTGACCGGATAGGCATAGGCGGTGGCGATCGCGCCGTGGCGCGCGATGTCCTCGTAGAGCTTCACATGCATCAGCCCGTATTCCTCCAGCGCATGCATCCGGCGCGTCTCCACCTCGGAGGGCTCCAGAAAGCGCAGGGGTTCCGGGATCGGCACCTGGTAGACCAGGATCTGGCCCTCCCGCAGCGCCGTTTCCGGCACCCGGTGGCGCGTCTGGATCACGCTGGCCTCGGTAGTGCGCTCGGTGGTGGCCACCCCGGCGGTGCGCTGGAAGAAGCGCCGGATCGACACCGCGTTGGTGGTGTCGTCGGCGCCCTGGTCGATCACCTTCAGCGTGTCGTCCGGCACCAGGCAGGCCGCCGTGACCTGCACGCCGCCCGTCCCCCAGCCGTAGGGCATGGGCATTTCGCGCGAGGCGAAAGGCACCTGGTAGCCGGGGATCGCCAGCCCCTTGAGGATGGCGCGGCGGATCATCCGCTTGGTCTGCTCGTCGAGATAGGCGAAGTTGTAGGCGGTCATGATCGGGCCTCGCGCGCGGAACGACAGTCGGAGAGGGGGCTCCGGGCGCGACGGGTTCGATGGCCTGCGGCGCGGCCCCGCGCCCCGTCGTCCAGCAAATGTCCGGCGCGACTGGCACGCGAAGGCACGACATGCCCGGCCGCGGGACATGTCCGGACCGGCCTGACCGTCAGCGCGGCGGCGACACCCGAGCTCTGCCCCCGGTGTCGTCCGGACGTTGCCGCCCCGCAACACCGCGCCACCCGGGAGCGGACGGCCACGAAATGGCCCGATTCAGCGGCGATGCTGGCACGAGGTCTAATTCGTATCCAGGAAAGGAATGCCCAATGGACTTGATCGTGACAACCCTGAGCAGCCCGCTTGCATTGGTCGTGGGCTTTGCCCTGATCGCGTTCGGGGCGCTGCGCTTGCGCCGCTTCGCCGCCGACAAGAACTCCGCCGAAGGCAAGTAAGCTCATTCCGCGGCCTCCCGTGTCCGGCCGGCACCGGCCGGCACCCGGGCCTCCAGCGCCTCGCGGCGCAGCTTGCGCACCAGCTCCAGTTCGGACTGGAAATCGACGTAATGTGGCAGCTTGATATGCTCCAGGAAGCCCGTCGCCTGGATGTTGTCGGCGTGGTAGAGCACGAATTCCTCGTCCTGCGCCGGCGCGCCCTCGTCGTCCTCGCCCAGCTCCTTCCAGCGCAACGCACGATCCACCAGCGCCATGGAGATCGCCTTGCGTTCGGATTGGCCGAAGACGAGGCCATAGCCCCGGGTGAACTGCGCCGGCTCGGTCCTCGAGCCTGCGAACTGGTTGACCGTCTCGCATTCGGTCAGCTCCAGTTCGCCGATCTCCACGGCGAAACCCAGTTCCGGGATTTCCATTTCCACCCGCACGGTTCCGACGCGCAACTCGCCGACGAACGGGTGGTTGCGGCCATAGCCGCGCTGCGTGGAATAGGCCATGCCCAGCAGGAAGCCCTCGTCCCCGCGGGCGAGCGACTGCAGCCGCAGCGGCCGGTCGGCCGGCAGTTCCAGCGGTTCGCGCGTCAGGTCGCGCGGGGCCGCGTCGGAGGCGGGCTCGGGCTGGATCAGCCCCTCGCGGTCCAGCACCTGCGTCACATGCGGCACCGGGCCCTCGGCGGGTTCGGCGCGGGGCGCCTCTGCCGGCAGGCCCTCGGCCTCCAGCGCGAAATCCAGCAGGCGGTGCGTGTAGTCGAAGGTCGGGCCCAGCACCTGCCCCCCCGGCAGGTCCTTGTAGGTGGCCGAGATCCGCCGCGCACAGTCCATCGCGCCGGTCTCCACCGGAAGCGAGGCGCCGAACCGCGGCAGCGTGGTGCGATAGGCGCGGATCAGGAAGATCGCCTCGATCAGGTCGCCGCGCGCCTGCTTGATCGCCAGCGCGGCGAGGTCCGGGTCGTAGAGCGAGCCCTCCGCCATCACCCGGTCCACCGCCAGCGCCATCTGCTCGCGGATCTGCGCCACCGAAAGGTCCGGCACCTCCGGATCGCCGCGGCGCGCCTCGGCCAGCCAGGCGTGGGCCGCGTCGATGGCCTTCTCGCCGCCTTTCACCGCCACATACATCAGCCGATCCTCGTGCTGCGGGGCAGCGCCGCCAGCCGGTCGCCGCAGGTGAAGAAGAAATCCAGCCCCAGCGGAAAGCGCGTGGCATTGTCGCGGAACGCCTCGGTTTCGGGCAGGCTCAGGGCGGCGCTTTCGCGGATGCCGGGACCGCGCAACGTGACGCCGCGCGGCTCCAGCGCGGGCAGTTCGACGATCAGCGTGGCCGAACGGTCGGGATATTCCATCGTCCCCACCGCATAAGGCGACAGAGGCGAAAGCGCGGCCCAGTCGCCCAGCGCGAAACGCGCCTCCGCAGGCCCCACCAGCGGCGCACCGCAATGAAAGCGCACCCAGTCGCGCAGCGCCGGACCGTCCCAGCGCCCCGCCAGGTGCAGCGGCGTTTCCGGGTCGCACAGCGTCAGCAGCAGCGCCCCCGCCGCGGACGAGGCGGGCGCCGGCGGGGCGGCCCCCACCACGGTCTCGATCCGGCCCGGCCGGGCCATCGCCTCCAGCGCGGCACGGAAAGCCCGCGCCGCCTCGACCGGCGCCTCGGAGAAACCGCCTTCCAGAACGGCGTCCTGCATCAATCCTCTCCCCGCACCATGGTGAAGAACTGCACTTGTGTGGCCGCGGCCTTCCCGGCGCGGTCGCGGCGTGCCTCGGCCCGCGCCGTGGCCAGCGGCTCCAGCACCGCGGCGCGCAGCCGCGCGGCGGCCCCGGTCTGCATCAGCGCATCCACCAGCGCCGCGATCCGCGCCTTGTCGCGGTCGCGCCCCTGGACATAGGCATGACCCACCTCGCCGGACTCGAGCCGCAGCGAACAGCGCGTCACCGTCATCTCGCCCAGGTTGAAGGGCGCGCCGGTGGCCCCCGCCCTGCCCCGGACCATCACGGCCCCGGCCTCCGGCGCGCGCAACCAGGCGAACTCGGGCGCATCCCCGGCCGCGTCCCAGAGGGCCTTCAGCCGCGCGGCGGGCGCGCGAGCCAGCAAGCCCATCCAGTCCTTGCGGGTCAGATCGTCGGTCATGCGACACCTTGCGGATTTGTCGAATTAAATATACAACTAGACAAATTCTTACGCCAAGCCCCGCCCCGCCACAAGCCCCGCGCAGATGAAGTTTTGATGACATGCCCCGCACCTCCCTCTGGACCGCCATCGCCCAGGCGCTCACCGACGACATCGCCGCCGCCCGCTACGGCCCCGGCGACAAGCTGCCCACGGAGGCCGAACTGGCCGCGCGCTTCGGCGTGAACCGCCACACGGTGCGCCGTGCGCTGGCCGATCTCGCCGCGCGCGACATGGTCCATGCCCGGCGCGGCGCGGGCGTGTTCGTCACCCAGCGCCCCACCGACTACCCGCTGGGCCGGCGGGTGCGGTTCAACCGCACCCTGCGCGCCGCCGGCAAGGTGCCGGGCCGCCAGATCGACCGGCTGGAGACCCGCAGCGCGGACGCGGCCGAAGCGGCGGCGCTGAGCCTCGTGCCCGGCGCGCCGGTGCATGTCTGCGAGGGCATCTCGCTCTCCGACGGGCAGCCCATGGCACTGTTCCGCAGCGCCTTTCCCGCCGCACGCTTTCCCGGTCTGCCCGACCGGCTGCGGGCGCTGGGCTCTGTCTCGCAGGCCCTGGCGCAGGAAGGGGCCGAGGATCACATCCGCCGCAGCACCCGGATCTCGGCCGAAGCGGCCGACGCCACCCAGGCCCTGAAGCTGCGCCTGCGCGAAGGCGCGCCGCTGCTGCACACGGTGGCGGTGAACGTGGACCCGGCGGGCCGGCCGGTGGAACACGGGCACACGTGGTTCGCCGGCGAACGGATCACGCTGACTGTGGATGGTTCCGGGAAAACCCCGGAAACAACGTGAAAACCGCCGGGAATGTCACTGGCGCGACACAAAACTTCGGTATCACGACCTTCAATCGAAAGAAACGCGGGATTCCCCCAATGCCCTCGCCCTGCCTCGCCCTCCGCCTGACCGGCGCCACCGTCCTGCGCGACGGCACGATGCAGGCGCGCTCGGTCGCCTTCGCCGAGGGGCGGATCACGAAAGGGCCGCTGCCGGCGGTGGACCTGACGGGCTACCTGGTGCTGCCGGGGATCATCGACCTGCACGGCGACGCGTTCGAGCGGCATCTTGCGCCCCGGCCCTCGGCGCCCTTTCCCGAGCAGGTCGCCCTGCGCGCCACCGACCGGGAGGCCGCCACCAACGGCGTGACCACCGCCTGGCTGGCGCAATCCTGGTCCTGGGAGGGCGGCCGGCGCGGCCCCGAGCAGGCCGAGGCGCTGCTCTGCGCACTGGATCGCTATCGCCCGCAGGCGCTGACCGACCTGCGCGTGCAGTTGCGCTGTGAAACCCACATGACCGACACCGCCGACCGGTTGCTGGCCGCGCTACGCCGCCACCGGGTGGATTACGTGGTTTTCAACAACCACCTAGACGAGGCCGCCGAACTGGCAGAGACCGCTCCTCATGAACTGGCCCACTGGGCGCGCAATGCCGGGCGCAGCCCCGAGGACCACCAGGAGGCGATCCGCGCCGCGCGCGCCCGCGCCCGCGAGGTGCCGCGCTTCCTGAACCGGCTGGCCGAGGCCTTCGACGTGCTGGGCGTGCGCTACGGCAGCCATGACGACCCCGACGGCGAGACCCGCGAGACCTATTCCATGATCGGCGCGCGGATCTGCGAATTCCCCACCCGCCGCACGGCCGCGGCGCTGGCGCGGGCGGTCGGCGATCCGGTGCTGATGGGCGCGCCGAACGTGGTGCGCGGCGGCTCGCAATCGGGCAACATCGCGGCGGTGGACCTGTTGCGCGCGGGCCTGTGCGACGCGCTGGTGTCGGACTACTACTACCCCGCCCTGATTCAGGCGGTGTTCCGGCTGGTGGATGACGGCCTGATGGACCTGGCGCGCGCCTGGGCGCTGGTCTCCTCCGCGCCGGCCTCGATCATCGGGCTGGCCGATCGCGGGGTGATCGACTACGGCAAGCGCGCCGACCTGGTGATCCTCAACGAGCAGACCCGCGCGGTGGAGGCCACGATCTGCGGCGGTCGGCTCACCCACATGTCGGGCGAGGCGGCGCACCGCTTCCTCGCCGCCGCATGGCCCGGCCCCGACGCCATGGCCGCGGAATAGGCACGCAGGGCTCAGCCGCCGTATTTTTCCAGGAACGCCTCGGCTTTCAGCGCGCGGAAATCCTCCAGCGCGGCGCGCAGGCGCGCGTGGTCCCAGTCCCACCAGGCCAGCGCGATCAGCCGCTCGGCCACCGGCTCGGGCTGGCGGGCGCGGATCACCCGGGCCGGCACGCCGCCCACGATGGTGTAGGGCGCGACATTGCGCACCACCACCGCGCCCGCGGCCACCACCGCGCCATGGCCCACCCGAACCTCGGGCTTGATCTGCGCCGCATGGCCGATCCAGGTGTCATGGCCCAGATGCGCCAGCCGCGACCGGCGATGCGCGAACCATGCCTCGTCATGGGCGGCGTCCGCCCAGTAATCGGCCGAGCGATACATGAAATGATGCAGGCTGGCGCGGTCCAGCGGATGGTCCGTCGCCCCGATCCGAACCGAACTCGCGATATTGGCGAACTTGCCGATCTCCGCATTGGCGATGTCGCAGAACCGGTCGCAATAGGAATAATCGCCCAGCCGCGCATGCGCGATGCGCGTGCCGCGCCCCACTTCCGTGAACCGGCCCAGCTCCACGTCGGTCAACGTGCAGTCCGGGTGGATCAGCGGCCGCTCCTCGTCCAGCTTCGGCTCCGCCAAGCACGCCTCCTGCTTCTTCCGGCCAGAACCATCCCCGCCCGAGGCCGGCGATGGGTCACCCATCGCTCCCGCCCCGGATCAGACGGCGCCGCAGGAGGCCCGACAGCCAGTCCATGACGATCACCATGATCACGATCAGCACGATGTAATAGCTGACCTCCTCCCAGTCCTTCTGGGTGATGATCGCCTGTGTCAGCAAAAGCCCGATCCCGCCGCCGGTGATCGCCCCGATCACCGTGGCGCTGCGGGTGTTGGATTCAAGATAATAGAGGATCTGCGACAAGAAGATCGGCGTCACCTGCGGGATGACCCCGAAGCGGTAGCGCTGCACCGGGCGCGCGCCGGTGGAGGCCACGCCCTCGATCTGCTTGCCGTCCACGTTCTCCAGCGCCTCCGAGAACATTTTGCCGAAGCTGCCCGCGTCGGTGATCAGGATCGCCAGAGCCCCGGTCAGCGGGCCGGGACCGAAGGCCCGGGCCAGGATGATCGTCCAGATCAGCGCATCGACCCCGCGCACGAAGTCGAAGATCCGCCGCGCGGCAAAGCGCAGGGGCTGGAACGGGGTGAAGTTCTTCGCCGCCAGGAAGGCCAGCGGCAGCGCCAGAAGCGCGGCGCCCATGGTGCCGAGGAAGGCCATCAGGATGGTCTCGAAGATCGCCCACATGACATCCTTGTGCCGCCACATGGCGTTGTTCCAGAAGTCGTGCACCATCGCCGCGACGTTGCTCTTGCCGTCCACCAGGCGCTCGCCCGACAGCGCGAGCGCGGCCAGCTCGCCCACGGACTTGCCGTAGAACGGGCTTTCCAGCGTGAACCAGAACAGTTCCCAGCCGAACGAGTAGCGATAGACCTCGGTGCGGGCCTTGGTGACGATCACACGGCCTTCGTCGGTGGTGATGTCGACCCGCGCGTTCGAGGCGCTGATCCAGTCGGGTTTCGGCGCGCCCGCGGGCAGGACCAGCTCGATTCCGCGGCGGCTGGCCTCGGTCTCGATCAGCCCGTAGCCAGGCACGTCATAGCGCATCCGCGGGCCATCGATTTCAACCCGGTGCCCTTCGGGCAGGTCCACGATCGCGCCATCCTCGCCCTGCGGCGTCACCCAGTCCGGATGCATGCCCTCGGGATAGGTTCCCTTGTTCTCGCCCTCCACCGCGTAGCGCATGCCGCCATTGCGGTTGTCGCGGGTGACATGGGTCTTGTAGCTGTAGCTGTCGGCCACCAGCACGCGGGCATTGTCCATGCGCGCGCGCTCGGCCAGGCCGGGCAGGTCGAAGGCGAAGAAGATGTAGACGAAGTAGGCCAGGATCGCCGCGGGGACCGCGAAGGCGATACGGCGCTTGCGGGCGAACAGCCGGTCGGCCCCGGCGCGCAGGTCCGTGCCCGCCTCGATCATCGCCATGTCAGTGCCCTCCGGTCAGCTTGTTGCGGTAGTGGCTGGACACCTGGTCCACCAGCACGATGGTCAGGAAAAGCAGCAGGAAGATCGCCGCCACCTCGTCGTAGCGGCCCTGGCCCCAGCTGAAGGCGTTCTTCAGGTCGTAGCCGATGCCGCCCGAGCCCACGAAGCCCAGGATCGCCGAGGCGCGGATGTTGATCTCGAAGCGCAGAAGCCCGTAGCTGAGGTAGTTGGGCGCCACCTGCGGGATCACCCCCAGCCACATGCGTTGGCCCCAGGTCGCCCCGACCGAGCGCAGCCCCTCGACCGGCTGCAGCGAGGCGTTCTCGTTCACCTCGGAAAACAGCTTGCCCAGCGCGCCGGCGGTGTGCAGCGCGATGGCGATCATCGCGGGCACCGGCCCGCCGCCCATGATGAAGATCAGCACCAGCGCGATCACGATCTCGGGGATCGCGCGGTTGACATCCATCACGCGCCGGAACAGGCCGATCAGCCGCGGCCAGCGCGCCAGCCCGCGGGTGGACAGCAGCGACAGCACGATCCCCGCCAGCGCGCCGATCAGGGTGGACGCGGCGGCGATGTTCACCGTTTCGATCAGCGAGGGCAGGAATTGCCACATCAGCCCGGGCAGGTTGGCGGCGTTCTCCGCCGCTTCCGAAATCACCTCTGCGGGGAAGTCGAAGATGTTGAGGATGCCGTTCCAGAACCCGCCGGCGTTGCGGTCGTCTGCGAGGATGAAGCCCGAGGCCATCAGCGCGACGAACAGCACCAGCAGGATGCCGCCATACATGCGCTTGCGGCGCGTCATGTCCATGTAGGCGGTGCGGATGTCGTCCACCCGCCCGCCGCCGCCCAGCGATATGTCGGCCATTGCCCTGCCCCCTGAATGCAGAAAGGCCGGGCCCGCGAGGGGCCCGGCCGAACCGGTCGTCCGGTCTTACATCTTGGACTTGCGTGCCTCGATGATCGAAATGTAGGCGTCGTGGTCGATCGGCATCATGCCCAGCGCCTCGCCGGCCATGAAGTTGTAGGCGCAATCGGCATCCATGTAGGGCAGCGAGGCCATCATGGCGGTCAAGTCGATCTTGACGCGCTCGGGCAGGTCCTTGCGCAGCACGATCGGGCCTTCCGGGATCGGCTTGGATTTCCAGATCTCGACCAGCTCGTTCATGTCCACGAGGCCCGCGTCGGAGGCCTTGCGCAGCGCGCCCGAGTTGTAGCCGTCTTCCCAGGCGCCCAGCCCGTCGGCCCAGGTCACGCCGCCGTCGATATCGCCGTTGAACACCGCGACGATGGTCTGCTCGTGACCGCCGGTGAACTTCACTTCCTCGAAGTAGTCACCCGAGTCCATCGAGCCGCCGGTGATCTCGGGGATCTCGATCGAGGGGATCAGGTAGCCCGAGGTGGAATTGGGGTCGCCGAAGCCGAACACCTTGTCTTCCATGTCTTCCAGCGAGGTGATGCCGCTGTCGGCGCGGGCGAAGCCGATCGAGTGATAGCCATAGGAGCCGTCCACATTGACTTTCACCAGCACCGGCTCGACGGCCTCGGGGTCGGTCAGGTAGGTCTTGGCATAGGCCGATGCGCCCAGCCATGCCATGTCGATGGTGCCGCCCAGCAGGCCCTGGATCACGCCGTCGTAATCGGCCGGGGTGAACAGCTTGGTGGGGACGCCCAGCAGCTCTTCGGCCTTGGCGCGGAAGCACTCGTTCGAGGTCATCCGGTCCTGGGCGTTCTCGCCCCCCAGGACGCCGATGCGGAATTCGGTGATGTCCTGCGCGGCAAGCGGGCCGGCCAGGACGGTGGTTGTCAGTGCGGCGGCAAGCAGTTTCTTCATGGCGCTCTCTCCGTTTGATCTGGCCCGCGCGGATGCGCGGAACCGGGGAAAAGTCTGAGTCAGGCGTATTGGGGCGTGGCGCCGTGCTCGCGGATCTCCGTCGAGGTGGCGGCTTCCGAGAAGCTGGCGTCGGCGCCGTAGATGTCGCGCGCGGCGCCCACGGTCAGCTGTTCGGGCGTTCCGTCGAACACCACGCGCCCGTCGCGCATGCCGATCACGCGGTCGCAATAGCGACGCGCGGTATCGAGCGTGTGCAGGTTGCAGATCACGGTGCGGCCGTCTTCGTCATGGATGCGGCGCAGCGTGTCCATCACGATCTGGGCGTTCATCGGGTCGAGGCTGGCGATCGGCTCGTCCGCGAGGATCAGCTTCGGGTCCTGCATCAGGGCGCGGGCGATGGCCACGCGCTGCTGCTGCCCGCCCGAAAGCGCCTCGGCCCGCTTGGGCGCGTGCTCGGCGATGCCGAGACGCTCCAGGATGTCGATGGCGCTGTGGATGTCGGCCTGCGGGAACAGGTTGAACATGGTTGCGAAGGTCGAGCGGCGGTTGAGCGTGCCGTGCAGCACGTTCGAAACCACGTCCATCCGCGGCACCAGGTTGAACTGCTGGAAGATCATCGCGCAATCGGATTGCCAGCGGCGCAGCGCGGCGCCCTTGAACGCGGTGACCTCGTCGCCCTCGAAGACAACCCGGCCCTCGGTGGCGTCTGTCAGCCGGTTCAGCATCCGCAGCAGGGTGGATTTGCCGGCCCCGGACCGCCCGATGATCCCGATCATCCCTGGCCGGTCCACTGTGATCGTGGCCGCGTCCACGGCGATGTTCGCGCCGAAACGCTTGGTCAGGCCTTCGATGGTCAGCACAGGCGCACTCCAACTATGTTGCGAGGCGGTGCTAGCACCGGGTCGGTGACGGCCATGCAACAGTTTCTTGAAAGTTTTTTGACGGCCCGGAAGGCATGGCCGGGCGCCGCGCGCCGTCCGGATAACCGGAGTTGATCGGCGGGCCCGGGCTGAGCTACCGTCGCGCATCTTGATTTAACTAAAGTTTGTTCGTCCGCGCGCCCGACAAGAGGCCCCTCCGGACGCGATACCAGGAGATATAAAGATGCCCAGCTTCGTTATCACCGGTCTCGAGACCACCAACCAGATCCTCGGCAACGCCAACACGGGGATCGTGGCGCCCGGCGGCGTGCTCAGCGTAGCCAGTTCGGACGCCATCACCGCCAGCGGCGCGCCGGAGATCGTGGCGCTGGGCACCGTGATCGCCTCCGGGTCCAGCGGCGACCATGCGGTCCAGCACGGCGGCACTACCTTGGAGATGAGCGTCGGCACCGGCGGCTACGTGGCGGCGATGGACGCGACCGCGATCACGTCGGGGATCACGGCCAGTGCAAGGCTGAACAATGCGGGCCAGATCGTCGGATTTGGCGGATTCGGTGCCACTATCCTCACGACGGATGGCGGCGCCTCGATCAACATCGAAAACAGCGGCAGCATCTCGGGCACCACCGCAGCGCTTCGCCTGGGTTCAGGCACAGCCGACATCGTGATCACCAATTCGGGCACGGTCCATGCGTCGGGTACGGGCATCGATATCACGCAACCCAGCCAGACCGGTATCACCACGCTTTTCAACTCGGGCACGCTGACCGGCCACTCCGCCGCTTTCAGAGGTGAGACCGGCTCCGAGCGGATCTTCAACTCCGGGACCATCGAGGGCCTTGTCTCGGTCGGGACCAATTCCAACCGGATCGAAAACACCGGCGAGATCCTTGGCGATATCAGCAACGTCGGCTTTCGGACGCCCGTGATCGCCGACCGGACGACGATCATCAACTCCGGGACCATCAGCGGAAGAATCGAGCTCTTCGAGTTCGCCAGCGACATCACGAACAGCGGCACGATCAACGGGAGCATTAACGTCATCGGCTCCCTGGCCCTGGACAATTCCGGCGTGATCAATGGAGACATCAACCTGTCAACGAACGGAGACAACGGAACGCTCGATCTGGGGAACGTCGGAACGATCACCGGGTCGGTCGAGCTGGGCGACAATGACGACACCTTCCGTGGCCTCGGCGGCACGGTAACCGACACGGTAACCGGCCACGATGGCGATGATGTCTACTACGTGGATGCCGGCACGCCTTTCCTGCGGGAATACGCGTTGCAAGGCATCGACACCGTCAATGCCGCCGTCAGCTGGACGCTCGGCGCGAATTTCGAGAACCTGGCCCTTCTGGATATCGCCGGGAACGCCAACGGCGTGGGCAATTCCGAAAACAACTGGATCACCGGCAACAACTCGGACAACATGCTCGACGGCCAGGCCGGCGATGACGGCATCTTTGCCGGAACCGGGGCCGACACGCTGTTCGGCGGCGAAGGCGACGACACGCTGGATGGCGGGCTGGGCGGCGACCAGATCGACGGCGGCGAAGGGATCGACACGCTGTCCTATCTGTCCTCGGCAGGCTGGGTGAACGTGTCGCTGCTGACCGGCTTCGTGGGCGGCGGCGCGGGCAGCCATGCTCTGGGCGACAGTTTGCTCGGCATCGAGAACATCACCGGCTCGGTCCATGACGACAGGCTGAACGGCGACAGCGGCGCGAACATCCTCTCGGGCGACAATGGCGACGACATCCTGCGCGGCCGCGGCGGCGCGGACGAGCTGTTCGGCGGGCTTGGGACCGACACCGCCGATTACGCCGACAGCGAGGGATGGGTGAACGTGTCGCTGATGACCGGCTTCACCGGCGGCGGCACGGGCAACCACGCGAACGGCGACACCTTCAGCAGCATCGAGAACCTGACCGGCTCCAACTTCGCCGACCGGCTGAACGGCGACGACAACGACAAC
>Ga0208112_100720_pt1 | contig 19995 bp, 19 predicted proteins | sample HotLakConsoUCCLE_FD_184736 | JGI IMG/M metagenome (GOLD analysis project Ga0208112, IMG submission 184736) | Hypersaline microbial mat communities from Hot Lake, Washington, USA - Hot Lake Consortium UCC-LE (SPAdes) (version 2) ... | reverse complement strand
GCGCCGCGACAATCAAAAACACAAACCACTTGATCGCGGCTGAAAAGACCGCCATCGTAACTCTCGTCGCGACCAAGGATTCTCATCCTGATTGACGCGCTCTTCTCATCCAGATTGTCGCGCTACACCTACGATACCAGCGTGCTGCCCCCGTCTAGTATGCTCAGCCATTTTTCAAACCTGTCAGGTGCCAGCGGTGCATGCCCGGATTTCAACTCGTGGAACTCCATCGAAAACGGGATAAACGCGTCGATGTACCGGCGAGAGTGCCACGAAGACCCATGGGGGCAGATCCAGCCCTTCCTTGGCGAAGCCGGGCCTGCTGTTGCGGCGATCAACGCGCTTCAGCCGCGCGATGTGACCTCTATCGATCTTGGCGCGCGCTGGGGGGCGATGTTCTTTGATCCGACAATCCGCCCGGCTGTGGACGACATGATCAATCAGGGTCTGATTGATGACGAATACGACGGCCGCCCTTTCGACTGGGACGAACCCAATGTGGTGCGCGCGATGGTCTTGATGACCGATGGCGAGAATTGCTGCGGCCACCGCTACAGCGCAAACCGCCAAGACCAAAATACGCGGGCCGTTTGCCGCGATCTGAAGAGAGAAGGCGTTTTGATCTATACGGTCGCTTTCGAAGCAGACCCATCCGGTGCGGCCCTGATGCAGAACTGCGCATCGGCGCCCTCGTTTTTCTTTGATTCGCGCGTCGGCGGCCTGATGAATATCTTTGCCGCTATCGCCAGTAACGTTGTCACCCAGACCCTGAGGTTGACGCAATGAGCCGTCTGACACGCCATCTGGTCTTGTTTCGCCTGCGTGAAGCAGGATCGGCCACGGTCGAATTCGTGATCGCGCTGCCCTTCGTCCTTGCGATTCTGTTTTCATCGATCGATTTTGGCACTGTGATGTTGCGTCAGGTCTTTCTGGACCGGGCCGTCGACATCGCCGTGCGGGAAGTGCGCTTGGGCAATATTCCGACGGGCGGCATAGCGAATCTGCGCACACAAATATGTCAGCGGACATTGCTGATAAGCGATTGCGAAGCCGGCCTTGCCATCGAATTGCGTCCGATCAACACCAACACTTGGGCCGGGGTGCATGACCCGGTGACTTGCATCAACCGCTCGGCCAACATCAATCCGACACTGGCATTCAACCCGTCTGCCGGAAATCCGGACATGATGCTTGTAAAGGTCTGCGCCTCGATCGATCCATTCCTGACTGTGACAGGGCTGGTTTTCGGGCTTGGCAATGATGTAGACGGCGATATCCGGCTTGTCTCTATCGGCGCGTTTATGAACGAACCTACCTAAGAACTGGGCTGTCGGCGCAGCCTGCATTGACATGAGTAGTTTGCGGGAGTAACTTTAACGCAATATGTAGTAGTGTGTTACCGACCCCTGTCCTGCGTTTGCACAGTATAGTTTGGGTCTTCCATGGGGCAAAACATAAGATGCTCAAGGATAAGACCGCTGGTGTGGCCAGTTCAGGTTTTCGACTGCATATTCGCGGCATTTTGTCACAGGTTAAAGCTGCGTGGGCCCGTGAAACAGGTAGTGCAACAGTAGAATTGGTGATCGTGCTTCCCATCCTGCTGTGGGCATTGGTGGCAACCGTGGTATTTTTCGACGCTTTCAAGGCGCGAAACCAGACCGAAATGGCCGCCAACACGATTGCAGATGCCCTGTCACGCGAAACTCAGGCTCTAAGCCCTTCCTTTCTGGAAGGAATGAACGAAGCTCTCGATTTGCTGGCGCAGTCACGCTACCCGACACGGCTTCGGGTTTCGGGGATCATCTGGGATGATTATCTGAACCGCCCTCATTTGCATTGGTCATATGGAACACGGGGCTTGGAACCTCTCCCCGAAAATGCACTTGAATTGCTACAAGACAACAACCTGACAGGCTTGCAGGCGCAATTCGGCGGTGGCTCTGGCGCGGTCTTCGCGACTGCGGAATCTCAGATGCCGGTGCCCAATTTCCATGACAGCATTCCGATCATTGTGCCCGGCGAAACCATGCTGATGGTCGAAACTTTCGGGCTCTGGCGACCTTTTGCCTCTGTCGGCGTCAGCACAACGCGTCTGAATTCACTGGTGGCGGTACGTCCGCGCTTTTCGCCAACGATAAGCACAGAAAATATTCCGATCTACCTGCCCCCCCCCACACCCACGCCGTTACCGACACCGACGCCGTTGCCGACCCCAACGCCTTGGCCAACACCAACCCCAGGCCCCATGCCGACCGCTGGGCCAACTCCAACACCTTGGCCGACGCCAACGCCCGGACCGACGCCGACGCCGTGGCCAACACCGACCCCCGGTCCGACGCCGACACCATGGCCAACACCAACGCCAGGGCCGACGCCCACACCTTGGCCGACCCCAACGCCGTGGCCAACACCAACGCCGACACCTGGCGAAACCTGCACCTTCTGCTAGGGGTGCGGAGTGAACCGTGAGGATGCGCCCCCATGCCTGCCCATCGCGCTCTCGCAACGCGATGGGATCAAAGCGGTCTCTATCGTGATCCCTTGCCTTGACGAAGCAGAGGTGTTGCCCGAAATGCTGTCGCGCCTGCGTGCGATTGCGAACACCCAAAAGGACTGCACGTTCGAGTTTATCTTTGTCGATGATGGGTCGCGCGACAGCACGCTCCCAATTCTTGCGCAGGCCGCTACCGAAGATGGGCGCATCAAAGCCATCAGCTTTGCGCGGAACTTCGGCCAGCAAATCGCGGTAACAGCCGGGATAGACTTTGCGCGGGGCGACGCCGTAGTCTTGATAGATTGTGACCTGCAAGACCCGCCTGAAGTTATCCCAAAGATGATCGCGGCTTGGCGCAGCGGGTTCGACGTGGTCTATGGAACCCGCGCGTCCCGCCCCGGCGATAGTTGGTTCAAAACCTCAAGCGCGCGCGTCTTTCACCGCGTTATGTCGCGGTTGTCCGAAGTGCCCATCCCCTCTGACACCGGCGATTTTCGGTTGATGGATCGCAGCGTGGTGGACGTGCTGCGCGCAATGCCTGAACGCCATCGGTTCTTGCGCGGAATGGTGGCATGGACCGGCTTTCGGCAGACCGCCATTGCCTATGACCGGCCAGAACGCTTCGCGGGCCAGACCAAATATCCGCTCGTCAAGATGCTGCGTTACGCCATGGACGGGCTGCTGTCTTTCTCCACCAAACCATTGCAAATGGCCATTGGATTAGGTCTGGTCACAGTCCTCATGTCGGTGATGGGAATCGTTTATGCGTTGGTTATGCGGGCTTTTACCTCTGTCTGGGTTGAAGGTTGGACGGCTTTGATGATCGCGGTTCTGTTCCTCGGCGGTGTTCAACTGTTGTCGCTTGGGATTATCGGCGAATATGTTGGGCGCATTTATGGCGAAGTGCAGCGCCGCCCGCTTTACGTCGTGCGCCACCGGATAGGCCATAGCCAGGACGTGCGCCCGTCGGACGACCCGGCATGAGGCAAGCCGCGCATTTGCTGGCCGGGCTGTTCCTGTCTGCACTCTTTTTGTGGCTCACATTGCGCATTGTGGATTTCGCGGCGCTTCGCGATGCCTTCATGCAGGTGGACCTTGCCATGCTGGCCTTGGCCCCGGTCGCCCTTGCATTCGGCTATGGCGCGCGTGTGCAGCGGTGGCGGGTCATGCTTTGCCTGCATAACCCCCGACTTGGCTTTGGACGGGCGGGCGTGGCCTTCGTGGCCGCAACGGCGGTCAACAATCTAGTTCCCTTTCGGGCGGGCGATGCGCTGCGATGCTTTGCTTTCGGGCGTTGGCTGGGGGTTACGCCGGGTGCTGTGCTTGGCACGGTGATCGTCGAACGTGTGCTGGACCTGGTCGCGCTGATGAGCATTGCCGCCATCGCGATCTGGCTTTTGGCCCCGCAACAGCCAGGCTGGCCAGCCATCGCGGTCGCCGCAGCAGCAGGGGCCGTAATTGGCCTGCTGGTGCTTTGGGCGTTGATCCACCCGAACCTTTCGGTCCGGTTCGTGCGGGGGCTGTCGCGCATTGCGGCGCGACTGGGCCCCACAGCACAGAGCCGTGTCGATGCGCTGCTGTTGCCTCTTTCTGCTGCGCTGTCAGGCTTGGGAGCACGTGGACAACGCGGACTAATTCTGGCTTGGACCGTGCCTGTCTGGGTTCTGGAGGGTGCCTGTTTCGCCGCTGTTGCGCACGCCGTTTCGGGTTTGATCGCACCCGCAGCCGCATGGCTTGCCTTGCCAATGGGCACTTTGGCCACGCTTTTACCGACCACGCCGGGCCATGTCGGACCGTTCGACTATGCCGCACAACTGGCAACGACCGCCTTGGGAAACCCTCTGGTGGAAGCCACGGTCTTTGTACTGGTAGTTCATGCGGTCTTGTGGACGACAACCACCGCGACCGGGCTTGTCTGCCTGCTGGTCTGGACCACACTGACGCCCGGGAAAGCGGCAAGTTGACCCGCCATTTCACCATTATCGGCGCCGGTTTCGCAGGGCTGTCCGCCGCCCGCGACCTCGCGCGTGCAGGCCATAAAGTGACCGTTCTGGAGGCCGACACCCATGTCGGCGGGCTGGCGGGATCGTTTACCCCGGCGGCGGGCGACGAGCCACTGGATCGGTTCTACCACCATTGGTTCACGTCAGACCAAGAGGTGAGAGCGTTGATCGAGGAGCTTGGGCTTGGTGCAAAGGTCACTCAAGAAGCCACATTGACCGGCGTTTATTTCAATGGGACCACATTGCGACTATCCAAGCCTCTTGACCTGCTACGCTTCCATGCGCTGCCGGTTCTTGACCGTCTGCGGCTGGCCTTGCTTGCGTTGCGCGCGCGGCGCGTGCGCGACTGGCGCGCGTTGGAAGGGCTGACGGCTGCTGACTGGCTGCGCTCGATGGGCGGCAGGCGGGTTTATGACACGCTATGGGCCCCCTTGCTCCGGGGTAAATTCGGTGTGCATGCAGATCAGATCGGCGCGGTCTGGATGTGGAACAAGCTGAAGCTGAGGGGAGGATCACGCGGACGCGACGGTGCAGAGAACCTGTCCTATATGCGTGGGTCGTTTGCGCGAGTCGCGCAGGCGATGGCAGAAGATATCATCGCACATGGCGGCGATCTGCGACTTGGCGTGCCAATAACGCGGCTAACCCCGTGCAACACGGGCGGTTGGCACTTGGAGATGGGTGCAGAAAGCCTGCATGCGGATGCCGTCATCGCCACGCCTGCCCCTGCACTGGTGGCCGGCATGATCGCGCATTGGGCCAGCCCAGCGCAGTTGGATCGTCTGACAGCCATTCCCTATCTGGCAAACCTGTGTCTGGTGTTGGAATTGGATCGTTCACTTGGATCAACCTATTGGTTGAACGTAACGGACCCAGATTTCCCCTTCGTTGGCGTGATCGAACATACCCGCTTTCAGCCTGCCAGCTATTATGGCGGGCGACACATCGTTTACCTGTCACGATATATGTCGCAGGACGACCCGCTGCTGGGCTTAACCGACGACGCTGTGCTGGACTATGCGCTGCCGCACCTGTCGCGCATGTTCCCAGAGTTCCGGCGCGACTGGCTGCGCGCGCATCATGTCTGGCGCGCGCATTGGGCGCAGCCTGTGATAACACGCAACTACAGCGCCATGATCCCGCCGGAAAGCGGATTGGCACCCGACCTGCACCTGTGTTCCATGGCGCAAATCTACCCCGAAGACCGCGGCACGAATTACGCCGTGCGCGCCGGTCGGGCCTTGGCTCGGCGTCTGATTGATGAAGCGCGTGGGGTCTAGGCGGGGCAGTGCTCAGGCGTGATCGCGATGATCTGCCCGCCTGCGTCATCATGCACACTCACGCCAATACCGCGCAGGCCAGACTCGTTCAGATCTGGGTAAAACTCGCGCTCTACCTGGCCCAGAATGACGTAGCGCACACGGTAACGTTGTGCGATTGCGCAGCGCAATGCCGCATCGGGGGTCGTGTAAAACTGCCGGACATCCTCGGCCCGTCGGTTTGGGCGAACAGGATCATTTCGCCATAGCCATTGATGCGCAGCCCAACCGACCACAGCGTCTTGTCCGGTCATGGCGGAAACGCGTGCTGTCGGGCCAAAGGCTGGGCCAGAGGCTTCAATGATCGCCTCTCCGGGCTGCAAAGGCAGATCCGCGGCAGACAAAACAAGCGCACGCTCGTCGCCCAGAAAACCCAAGCCATCAAGGCTGCGGATTTCGGAAGGTGCTATCGCGATATGCGGCGCATAGGCCAGCAGCGCACAGAGCGGCAGGGCCACCACGCCCCCGGCAAACAGACCACGCCGCCCCAAACGCAGCGCAAAGGCCACGGTCACAGCGGCTGTAATGACAAGCATGGGCTGAGCACGAAAGCTCAGCTTGAACATTGTGTTCGCACGGGCATATTCCAGCCCGTAAATGTCCCGAACGATCACGATTTCGGGCACGATCAGCACCGCGAGCGCCACCGCAAACAGAAATGCAAGCCCCCATTGCCGACGCAAGGCAGGCACACGATAGGCAAGCGCCAAAAAGACCGCACAGGCCAGAACGCCATGCCCATAAAGCACCAGCCATTGCCATACTGGTGTCTGCGCAGGGGCAAATTCGATGCCAGCTGCAAAAGGCATGAACCACCCCATGAACGGTGCAGCAGTGACGAATGCTGCCGCGACCACCTGCACCGTCCGCACGCCCAACAGGTCAGCACCGCCGCGTCTGGACTGGCTCAACAAGATTGCAGCGACGACAAGCGCGGCCAGCCCCAAAACCGCTACGTCCCAAGAATTGATGCTCGCGGACAGGCCCATCAGCCAACCAAAGCCCAAGGCTTGCAACCTGCTTGGCGCAGCACCGCGCCGCGCGTCCGCTACAATGGCCAAAAGCACCATCAAGGCCAGGAAGAACACTGGCAGCGCCAACACATGCGCATGCAGATCGCCGACCGCGAAAGCGTAGGCTGGAAACTCGGTAAAGGCCTTGTCCTGCGTCGGCGGATCAAAGCCGATAAACCGGGTCGAGTCGGGAAAGTAGAAGGCCGGATTCGTGGCAGGCATCAGCGGGCGCAAAAGCGTATAGAGCGCCGAATGCAGGTTGCCCCCATAAAGTACGATCGCCGCAGCCAAGCCAGCCATCACGCGCGCGGTCCATTTCCCGGCAGGGCGCGCCAGCCGCAGCGTGATTGCCCAGACCGCAAGCCCGGTCAACGCAAACAACATGGCCATGGCCAGTTGGTAAACCTGATCGGCACGCGCGCCCAACAGGTTGCCCAAAGCCGCGACCATCGCCTGCCCAACATAATAGTAGTTTACCGGCTCGCCCGCGAACCAAGGGTCGATGGGCGGCATGACATCGCTGCGCATGGCGCTGGACACAAAGGCCATATTGGTAAATTTCTCCAGCCCCGACAGGCTGGCCTTTTCCAGCCTTTGCGCCAGACCAAGCCAGAACAGGCCGGCGGCCCCCAGCAAAAGCGGCAATGCCCCCCCTGCCCACTCGCTGATCCGCCCGTTGATCCGCCCATTGGCCGGCGCGCCGAGCGCAAAGCGCAGAGCCAAAAGAACCAACAAGCCTGACAGGCTGGCCTGTGCGAAGGGCACAAAGCGCAGCGCGGCCAGCACCCACGGCACCCATCCAAGGACCAGCCATGACAGCAGCAGCGCGGCAATCCAACCGCCCCCCCAAGGCACCAACCGAAGCGCAAGTGGGCGCGCGACGAACGTGGCCAGAGCCACAATCGCGAATAGGCGCAGAACCAACATAATGTCGGCCATAGGCAGGCTTCCTGTAATCACGCGCCGCCCCCCAAAACCCGCGCAAGAGTGCTTGGCGCGCAGTCGACCGACGGTCGGACCGCAGAGAGCCGGTTCGTCAATTCCTCGATGCCAAGGCCCTCGGTCTTGCGAAACAGAATCATATTTGGTCGGTCAAACACGGCGCGGGTTTCCTCCGCATGCAGGCCAGGAGCAAACAGCCGCCCCAAGAGCCCCACGCGGGCCGTGCGGTGATAGGGGAAGAAACCCAGCGTTCCATCCACAAGCCCTGCGTAATGAGCGCAGATCGCAGCGGGCCGACCAGGCTGTCGCGGCAGCACCTCCCAGTTCCGGCGGCTGGCAACGACCAGCCAATCGGCTTGCGCAAGGGTCTCTGCCAAGGTTTGCGGCGTCAGGTCGGGGTTCGCCAAGGGCAAAGAGACGCTGCGCCGCCCCGCCAGTTGCGCCATATCCCGAGGCTCCACCGCGATGACAGAGTCGGGGGGGGTCTGGCTCGCAATGACGGCTTCCATGGCCAGGCGCGGATCGGGCTTTGCATAGGCGCTGGCCATGTCCAAACCCGCCAGCCCCATCAGTCCCAGCCCCGCCAGACCAGCGGCAAGCGGGCTGCGTGCATGCAGCACCATCGCCATGCGCCCGATGGCAACGCCAGCCAATATCAGAACAATGGGCAAAAGTGGGGCCAGGTATCGGGTGAATTTTGCATGCCAACCAAAGGTCAGCGCGGCATAGACCAGCGCAAACGCCAAGCCGGGAAGTGCCATGCGCCAGCCAGAGCGCGGCATCAACCAAAGCGCCAGCAAGGCCAACACAAACCCGGCCCCTTGTGTGATCGACCAAAGCTGACCCAGTTGGAACACCACGGGCGACGTTCCCGTGAATTGCGCGGTCCAGAAAACCGGAACGCTGCCATCCACGACGCCGCCTTCAAAGCGCATGACCGCCAGCCACGGCTCTGTGGCGAAGATGACAGAGGGGGCAAAGGCAAGCCCTTGAGCAAGTGCGACCACGCCAAGCCATACGCCCAACCTAAGGCGTGTCACCGGTGCGCGCGGGCTTAACGCCAGTGCCAGCACGGGCAAAAGTGCAACGGCAAGCGCGGTGGTCTTGAACCCAAAGCCAACGCCCAAAGTGACGGCCATGCTCAGCACGAAGGCGCGGTCAGTCATATGTCCAGCCTGCCAATGCGCAGCCAGAAACCACGCCAACCCGACGAGCAGCGCCATGGCGCTTTCGGTCGTGCCAAAATGCCCCCATTGAACCAACGGTGCCGACAGTGCCAAGGCCGCGGCGGCCACCAGCCCCGCGATGCGCCCCGCCTGAATATCACCGTCCGCGCTGGCCAGCAAAAAGGCTACCCCCGCACCGGGCAAGATCAGCACGGCAGACAAGGTTGCAGACAGCGCGCGCGCAACCAGTGTCAGGCAAGCGCCGTCGTTGCTGTCGCAAAATGGCAACGAGACAAGGCGCGGAAGCCATAGGGCCAGGTCGTTATAGGCATGGAATTCAGGAAGCAGACGCCCCCCGACACCAAGGGACAGAGCCGCGCGCACAAGGTTTCCCTCATCCGGGTGCAAGCCGCGTCCTCCATCCCAGTTCAGCCCGAACAAACGCAGCGCCAGCGCCAGCAAAGCCAAAAGCCACACAGCGCGGCGATACCGTGCCGCGTCACGCCATAGTGTCGCAACGGCTGCATGCGCTGGGCTAACGGTATCGGTCACAGTTTCATCCGCTTGAACAAGGGTTCCGGGATCAAACGTATCACGCCCATGATAACCGCCCAGATGGGGCGCACATGGACGATGTTGCGCTGCTTATCCACAGCCAGACGAATTGCGCGGGCAACGTCCTCGGGTTGCGCCATCAAAAGGGCGGGAAGCGCCATCCCTTCGGTCATGCGGGTTGCAACATATCCGGGCAGCACCGTGACCACATGCACGCCCTTGCCCGCAAGCCGGTTGCGCAATCCCGACAGGAAGGCGGTGAACCCCGCCTTGGCCGCGCCATAGGTGTAGTTGCTGGCCCGTCCGCGTTCACCAGCAACCGAGGAAATGCCCACCAAAACGCCGCTCCCCCTGTCCTCGAAGGCGGCGGCGAATTGCGACAATGCGCTGGCCGGCCCTTCCAGATTACTGCGCAGGATCAGGCTCATATGGTCTGCATCCGTTTCCGCCTGAACCTGTATTCCCAGCAGTCCCACGGCGCATATAACGATTTCGGGCAGCACAGGCAGGCTGGCAACGAAAGCGGCATGGCTGTCTGTTTCCAACACATCGAACCCGTGGACGGTCACGGGCACCCCGTAGCGCAAATGCAGGTCGGACATGTCCGGCGCAAAACGTTCGGGCGCGCGCCCGGCCAGCATCAGCGGATACCCCGCCGCGCCATAAACATGGGCAACGGCCCGCGCAATATCTGAGTTGGCACCAAGGATAAGAACGCCACTCGCTGTCATATCTGCACCCGCTCGGATTGCGCGGACTGGAAGTGTGCCCCTAGACCATGCTCGGACCGATAGGCCGCAAAGGTATCTGCTCTGGGGTCTGATTGGCGCAGAATACCCGCTTTCAAACGGGCATCCTTGGCAAGATAGACCCGTCCCCCGTTTTCGATCACGATTGCATCTAGCCTGTCCAATACTTTCAGCGCCGCCGGGCTGGCTGGAAAATCCATCGCCAAAGTCAACCCCGGCATCGGGAATGAAAACGCGCTCTCTTGCATACCCAATTCCTTCAAAACAGCCAGGAAGGGTGGGCAACGGGCCTCTTGCGTCGCACGCAGGATGTGTTCAAGCCCAGGCTCGGCCGTATCATGGGGCAGCACGCACTGGAACTGAAGCAAACCACGGCTTCCATAAGCGCGTGGCCAAAGGTCGATCGCATCCAGCGGAAAGAAGAAACTGCGCCAATCAACCAGTTGCGGCGCGGTGCGCTTGCTTGCCCGGTAAAAATACAGGGCATTAAAGGCCCTCATGCTGGCTGTGTTCAGAACCCATTTTGGCCAATCGAAGCGCAATCGTATGCTTGGGACATCGCGCGGCGTTTTGGAAGCAAGCGCGGCGGGTAGATCGTCGTAGCGCGCATGGTGTCCCTTCATGACCACCCCGCGCCCAAAGGAAGCCCCAGTGGTCAGTCCGTCCAGCCAAGCCACGGCATAAGGCGCGGCACGGGCCGCGCGCAACTCTGCCACAGTGTGCCGGAAATTCGATGTCGTGACCTGTTCTTGGCAAATCCAGCCGGTCTCTACCGGTGCCAACCTCAGGCAGGCAGCCAATATGATGCCGGTCAACCCCATTCCGCCCAAGGTGTGGTCAAACAAGTCCGGCTGAACGGTTGACGAACAGCGCCTTACCCGGCCGTTCTTGTCCATGACATCCATCCAGACAACGCAGCCGCGAAAACTGCCCATATGCACATGGTTCTTTCCATGGACATCCGCCGCGATTGCCCCGCCGACTGTCACGCCGCCACTACCCGGCAGAACCGGAGGAAACCAGCCTCGCGGCAACATGGCAGTGGCAATATCGGCAAGCGTGACGCCGCACTCGACCTCTAGCAGGCCATGTTCGGGCACGAAATGCAGCATGCGGGTCATGCAGCCTGTGCTGATCGTATACCCTGAGCTGACCGCACTATCGCCATAGGCCAATCCGTTGCCGCGTGCGATGGCAGGATTGCCATGGCGCAGCAACGTCGCCACTTCGTGTGCCGTGCGAGGTGTGTGCAGTGCCGTTGCCACGGGTCGAAAACGGCCCCAGCCAGTCAATTCGGCCTGCATCATTGGCTGACCCATGGCAGAGAGGGCTGCTCAACACTTGCCAAGATCACCGCAGCCGCCAGTATTGCAGCACAGGTCCAACTTGAAATGTCGCGCACCGCATAGACAATCGGGTCGTCGATGATCTGCCCGCGATAGGCCATAAGCACTAGCCGCATGGTCCAGAAATACAGCACCAGACACGCCACCCATAGTGCGGCGGGGGTGTCATAAAGCAGCATGAAATCTGCCGAATTGATATACAATGCCAAGATCCATATCGCGACATGCCCAGATGCAACAGCGAGCGTTGTGACAAAGGGCAGATCGCTGGCGTGGTATGCACGCCCCGGCACATGGCCCTGTCGGCTGCTGTCGATCTCGACCAGTTCCGCAAGCCGTTTGATTGCCGCAAGCGCAACAAACAGAAACATCGAGAACGCCAGCAACCAGATCGACAGCCTGATATCCGTGGCGACGCCTCCTGCCACAATCCGCAGAGTATATAGGCCTGCCAAAATCGTGATGTCGGCAATCACAAGACGCTTCAGACCCAAAGAATATGCTGTTGCTATGCCTGCATAAAGGACCAAGATTGCAAGAAATTGCGGCCCAACCAATGCCCCCAGCGCGCCCCCCAGGGCAAAAGTGCCAAGCAGCAATCCTGGTGCCCAGTTCAAGGGCAAGGCCCCACTCGCGAAGGGACGCCTGCGCTTGCGCAAATGGCGCCGATCCGCACCCAAATCCATCAGGTCATTCAACAGGTAGACACCAGATGCCACAGCGCAAAAGGCGAGGAAGGCCAACAAGGCCTGGCCCAGAGCGGCCAAGTTGATCTGGTGCGCCGCAAGTAACGGCACGAGGACAAGCAAGTTCTTGATCCATTGATGGGGGCGGACTGCGGCAAAGGCTGCGGCGACAATATGCGCGGCGGTGGCTTGTGGCTTGGGACTGATCCTTTCAATCGTGGCATCGCGCGGAACCCCAAGCTGCGCGTTCAACACGGGAACAAGATTGCGCATCTGCGCATCGGGAATGACAGCGACATGGTCGATCCCGCCCATTCGGGCAGCCAGGGCTTGCTTATCCTCGTTCGGCTTTCGAAGCAGCGCGACACAGGTCGCACCCCCGCGCGTTTCCCGATTCAGTATTGATAAGAGCCAGTCCGCCTGCCCATCTGGCATATCGTCTTGTGCAGAGGCCCCGGCACACACACTTGTTCGGTCAAAGCGGCTCCACCATAGCTCGTGGCGTAGGATGCTGCATAATCCGTTGTCTTCCAGATCAAGTAGCAGAACCTGACATCGCGGTGGCGGGGCAAGAAACAACAGCACACTCCCAACAGACTGGACAGCAAAACACACCGGGCACCGCGAGTCCCTTTGGACAACAGTAAATGTTCCCGGCCCTGACAAAGCAATAGGGCTTGGGTCAAATTTGCAGGCTTCCATTGCGATGGTGGTTTTCGGGTTGGCCAGAGATTCCCGATTCTGCGCGGTTATCAGCGAACGGCGCAGATCAAGCGGCCCATGCCGGACCGGTTCTCTGGGTTTATCGAGCAATGGACAAGACAATCCAAACTGTCTCCGCAAACTGCGCCTTACCGCCAAGCGCGTTTTGAACGGCTGCGTGCTGAGCACCAGTTTCAAGGCGGTTACACGACGGTCAAGAATTACGTCCGAGTGATCTTTCCAACGCCCCCCCAAGTGAGGGATACAAAGATCGTCTGGCCAAAGCACAGTAAAGACACGCGACGAAATTTCCAGTTTTGAAAGATCGGGGAAAGCGATTTACTGATTCCACCATCGATGCGCCAAATCTGCGTTCTGGCCGCATCCATGATCCTGCTTGCCGGGCAGTTGAACTTTGCTGCGGCAAAATCCCTGGCCTACGATCACAACGGATCGTTAATGCAGGTAGAGCAAGCTGGCCGGCAGGTTCAGATCACCTATCAAACACCGCGACAGGGTATTGCAGCGCAAGGCGTCGGGCCGGGCACGATGCTGTTCAGCGGAACATTGGACAATAGCAACTACCTGTCGGGAATGGCGCGGATATTCCGGCGCGGGTGCGGCGTGATCGACTATTACGTCTATGGCGATTTTGCCCTCGGGCGTGACTTTCAGCTTTCTGGCGCCGCGCCAATTCTTGCGGCGCAGGGATGCCGGGTCGTGAACAACACATATGACGGCCAGAATGCGAACCTTGTGTTCACAGCGCGCGAAGCTGAACCCGGACGCCGGGGCGGAGCGGCTTTGCGCTTTTGCGTCTCGGGTATTCGTCTGGGCGGGTTTTTGAACATGCGCATCGGTCCGGGAACACAATGGGGCGTGATTGACCGGATTGCCGCCAGTTCTTGTAGCGTGCTGGCCGCTGCCCCGGCGCGCTCTGGCTGGCAACCGGTCGAACATGAGGGTCGGCTGGGCTGGGTCACACAGCGCTATTTGCGCAGCGTGGAGCAGACCCTGTCGGCCAAGTCGCGCATCCTGAACCATAGATAACGCAGTTCAAATCAAAGCGAATTACAGGGAAACAACAAATTGATGGCACTTTATACATCTTTCGACGGCAGCATCACGCGAAAGCCATTCTGGCTGGGCCTGCTGGGACTGTTTGCTGTTGGAATCACGATCAGAATCCTGACCGTTCCGTTAAGACAGTTTGGTGTCTGGGTCGGGTTGCTTGTATCGGTGGCCTTGCTCTATCCGGCCCTAGCGCTTACCACCAAGCGTCTGCGCGGCCGCGCCAATATCAGGCTATGGCTGGGGATCTATTTCGTGCCGGGAGTGCTGCTGAACATCGCTCAGGCGCTGGGGATCGGGTTCGAGCAGATGACCATCAGCGGCATGGAGATCACACTACCCACCGGCTGGGGTCTGATCTTGTCAGCCCTTGCCGGGATTGTGGCCCTCGTTGCCTTGGTTGATCTGGGTTTTCTAAAGGGCAAGGGCGCTACCGGTTGTATCTATCCATAGAACATCGCTGTGAGAGTAAGACTCTAGCCGAATGTCAGACATCTCTCCCATCAGGGGCGTCAGATCATCCTCTTGCAACCGGGCGCGCAAAGCTGCGAGCAACCCCGCAGGTCCGCCCCCCAGCATGGCCACATGTGTCATGCTGGTCGGGTCGGCAGGCCAAGGCCCTGACCAGTCATGTCGTTTTCTTTGGCAAAGACGACAAAGAAGAACCCGTGTTCCGCGCCACCTGCGCGCAGTGTCGCTTGCGCCGCACGCACTGCCGCCTGCATCGGTTCCCGACCGGGTAGGGTCATTTCACCGGGAAAGCTCATCTCGCCCGGAAAAGTCATTTCGCCGGGAAGCTCATCTCGCCAGGGAAGGCCATCCGGCCCGGTGCGACTTCGAATTTGCCCGATTGGAATTGGTCCGCGATCCGCCCGTCTTCCAGCCGCAACGCGAAAAGCTGTGCCGGCACGATCAGCCGCGCGCGCGTCTCCAATCGCAGGTTTTTCAGCAAGCCCAGACGTAGATCATTGCCCGATAGCTTTGCAAGGTCGCGCGCATTGTCCAAATGCACCGCGATATTGCCATCCGCATCTGCGCCAAACGCTATCCCTGCCTGTGTTGCACCAAGGCCCAAGGCCGCCGTTCCAACCAAAAAGCGCCGTCTTTCCATCTGTAAGCTCCTTTTCAAAGCTCTGCGCCGAAGATGCAGCGTTTCGCGCAAAGCCACGTCACTCAATTGAGGAGGGCGCGTTTTCCGCTCTTCAGGTTACGTTCGGTATTGGGCCAGCGCGACAAAAGCCGGACAGATCCTTGAACACGGGAGTGGGGCTTTTGCGTCACTTGGGAGCAGCGATCATCCTGTCCCCGACCCTGTCTGACGCTGGGCAATCCGCGGTGCAGTGCCGCGCCGATGAAGTTGTCGGGACATCGGGCGCACGACCCACAGAAGCAGTCGCGCTGCGTCAGGCACGCAGACAGTGGGAGGCCCGGGCAAAGGCCGAGACGGAGCCAAACCTATGCCTGGGTCATGGCCCTAGAAACCGAAATGGGCGTGCGTCTGGACCACGCGCAGAATAGCTGGTCGGCATGGGTGCAGGGATATCCATGTGCCATGCGCCGCGACGACGAGCTGATCGGCGGTTCAGGTGCCTGCACAGGTCTTACATCCGCATCAATGGCACAGGAACACGGCTGCACGTTTTTCTATCTCACCCGCTAAATGATTTTGCGCTTGGGCCGCAGGGCCAGATACAAAGCAAGGCTAATGGCAAAGCCAGCAAGGCCCGCCGCGTCCGACAGGAACGCGGTCATGAGCAAAGTGGACACCACCCCTACCCCTGATGATACCAGCGCGGCCGTTGGCGCGCGATCTTTGAAGATCAATGCACCAAAACCGTGGGCAGGAACACCACAACCGAATTGAATGCCGCGACCACACTTTGCAGGATATCCCCGATCATCAGCCCCGCGACAAAAAGGACTGCAAAGAAACCTAGCGTCGCAAGCCGCGCGATTGTCAGATTGCTTGTTTTGCCAATGGCTGCGCTTATCAGAGGCGTCGTGAACGTGTCGATGGACGACATGACCGCGACGATAAGAATGGCATCTGCGATCCAACCTTGCCCCAAAGGCATGATATTGCGCAGCCCGATCATAACCGTTGCGGGAGAGGTGCCTGCGGGTGCGAAGACCAGATAACCAAGCCAGACAATGACAGGGTTGATGAATCCGCAGGCCAGCGCGGCCAGAATATAGGCGTGCCGGGCGTTGCGCGGCTGGTCGCTGGTCGCGATCCGGTGCCAGTTATCCACGCTCAGCACGCTCAAGAATGGGAACAAAATCAAAATGCCGATCAACAATTCCGGCCCGAATGGTCCCAGCGAATACCAAGGTTCGACGCGATCGGGCATTTGGGGGCCATCGCCCACCAGGATCATCGCCAGATAACCGATGCCGGCCAGCAGGATGACGGATTGAAAGGCGTCGGTCTCTGTCGCAGCCTGATAGCCGCCAAGGCTGGTATAGGCTGCGACCGCAATAACGGCGAGTAGCAAGGCCAAGTCAGCGGGCAACGCAAAGGCCAACTCCAGGATCAGCGCCAGCGCCATGAGTTGCACCAAGGTCCGTAGGCCGAAAACGATGGCGAAAGGTGCCCAGATTGCCAGGCGGTTGCGAATTCCATGCTGATGGATCAGGAAATCTATCAGGCCGTATTGCCCCGATCGACGCGCGGCGCGGTGAATCTTTGGGGCAAGCGCTGCGCAAAACAAAAGCCCGGCCATATAGCACAAGGCCAACGCCAGCCCGATAACGGCGCTTTGTGACGCACACAGAAACAGTGCCACGAAGGTTCCAATTCCGATATTGCCGGATATGGCAGAACCGAGCGTGGCCACAAATGGGGTGCGCCCAGAGTTGAACAGGAAACGTTCCAATGTCTGCCCCCTGCTGCGCAAGGCCGCATGCAGCAGGGGCAAGCCCAGCAGGCTGAGGACCAGAAGGGTATTCATGGGCGGTCATGCTTTAGGGCCGGGTCTTCCGGTTTTGCAGCGCGATGCAATGACCCTACCGTGACGCTTGCTGTATCGCGCGACGGGTCCAAGGCAGTGTCGGGCGCGGTCATCCAGCCCAGCGGGCCAGATAGTATCCGCTGCGATAGTTCCCCCGACGCGAAATCTGCATCTTGTCGAAGACCTGCTTCACATGGCTGCGCAGGGTATGTTCGCTGACAGACAAAACGTCTGCGGCCTCGCGCGTTGATTGCCATTCGGCCAGCAACAGGGCGACTTGGCTTTCCTTTTCGGTCAAGCCATAGGCCAGCATCAACAGACTGGCCCGGTGAGACAGGCTGCTGGATTGCTCGGTTGTGTCACGGACCACCAGAAGCCGACCGACCGGGCTGACGCGCGCGGAGTTGGCCAGATTACTGCCCGGAACAAAGCTGACGCCGATGACTCGCCCGTCAAACAGGATCGGCGTTTCGCGTCCGCTGGGGCTGGTCGCGCCCAGCGCTTTGCTGCGGTCCTTCAGCCCCATTTGCTTGGCCGTGGTCCGGGCCAATGTTTCTTCGGTCCCGCCCAATAGGCGGATCATCGCGCGTTTGAATGCTGGGTTGGCATGGCGCAGGCGCAAATCGGCACCCAGCACAGCCACGCCAATATCCAGCCGGTCAATGAGATCGTTGTAAATCTGACCCATGCCAGACGCCCATCGAAGGTCTTCGCGAAGCTCGAAGGCGCGTTGCCAATGCGGGTGCAGCGCATCCATCACATCGTCCAGATCCTCGCCGCCCTCTTCTGCAGCCAGACACAGGCAATAGACCATCTCGACCCAGCGCGCTTCATCTCGGATTGCGGAGTAACAAAGATCGATGAGTTGCGGCAGGTTCAAAACCGGTCCCGGCTGAACCAGCTGCAAGCTGGTCATTGCAGGCACATACGGCGCGAGCGCAGAGTCGGGCAATCGCGGATTGGGCAATTGCTGCGATGCGGTTCCAAACCACCCAAGCGTTTCGGCCACGACAGGCGCCGTTTCTGCGTCGATGAGGATATTCGCGCGCACTGCGTCCAGCATAACCATACCCACGTTTGCGACACTGCGCGCAGCGAAGCTGTCAACGATCTTGCAAATCAGCTTGCCGCCGCGTGTCTGAGGGTCTTCGGGGCCTGTCAGAACCAGAACCCGCAAATCCGGCGACAACGGATGCACCCCGTCACGATGCGACCATGACGCCTGAATGCCGGGGAGCACCGCTTGCCAGTAGCCGAGCGTTGGCGTTGCCGTTGGAAACCCTTCCGGGTCGGCCAAGACGCGCGCGACCTGATCGGGGTCAGGACTGATTGTATCGACAAGATCAGCTTCAACCGGAAGATGGGCACGCAGGAAGCCGTAAATATGATGCAGAAATTGTGGATCGGGCGCATCTACCGGCCGTGTCAGTTGCCGCGCACGCAAGAAACCTTGCAGAACTTTCGATACCCCGCGCTTTGGCGGTGTTGGCCCTGCAAGCACCAAATGCTGCGACACCGGGCTTGCGTGGGCCAGCATGTCCAGCATCACATGGCCGGACGACCCACCTCCCATCATCAGCCTGCGTGCGAGGGGCACATCCTTGAAGGCAAGCTGCGCGAATTGTGTCATGTCATCGACCAGCGCTGCCCAGCCGGTCGCGGCATCAAGATGCGCCTTCGGGGCGCGCTCGGAAATGGAGCCGCCATGACCGCGTAGATCGCCTGCCCAGACGGTTGCACCAGCCCGCACCAGCGATCGCACACAGGGCATCAAAAGGCGCGAATGCACTGAAGGCCCGTGCCCCAAAGGCACGACCGGACCTGATCGGTCATTCCCTGTCGCGCGCAACATAAAACAGGGGACATCCATCTGATGCCGCGATCAGGAGCTTTTCGACTTCCATCAATTTTCCCAAGCCGGCCTGTCGCTCAGCTATTTCAGAAAACGTTGCCTTGAAGGTCTTGAAAAGCCAACAAATCAGATGGCGTGGACTGATCCCCGGCCTTTTGCGCATCTCATAGCCAAAAAACGGGCGCGAATCTTACCCGGCGACCTGCGCCTACCCAAAATGAGGGAGGACCATATGCCATCTCTTTGCCTAGCGTCCGATGCAAACCGCCCCCGAAAGGATGCCCGCCATGTTTTCAAGCCCGCGTTGCGCCGCAATGCTTGCTGCCGCCTTTTCAGTGCTGGCTGGTCCTGCCCCGGCCCAAGAACAACCACACATGATCATCGTGATGGATGGGTCAGGGTCGATGTGGGGTCAGGTGGGCGGGCGCACCAAAATCGAGCTAGCGCGCGATGCGTTGTCGCAAGTGCTGTCGGAAGCGACATCCGACATGCAGATCGGCATGCTGGCCTATGGCCATCGTTCCCGTGGACAATGCTCGGACATTGAGCAGCTTGTCGCAGTCGGCCCTGCCAACGCGACTGTCCCGGCAATACTGGACGCCGCGCGCCGCATCGCCCCGCGCGGGATGACGCCGCTGACCGACACCGTCCTGCGAGCCGTGCAATCGCTGCAATTTTCGGAACAGGCGGCCACTGTGGTGTTGCTGACCGACGGGGTGGAAACCTGCGAGGGCGATCCCTGCGCGCTGGGGCGCATGTTGGCGCAGCAGGGGATCGACTTTACCGCGCATGTTGTTGGTTTTGACATGACCGATGCCGAACAGCGGACTGTGGCCTGTCTGGCCGAAGAAACCGGCGGTATACTTATTGCCGCCAATGATGCCGACGATCTGGCGCGCGCGCTGCGTCAGACCATTATCGCCAACGACCTGTCCCCTGCGCCAGAGTGAGAACCTGCAACACGCCAGGTCAACCTGATCCTGCGTGACACAGCAGAAAGCGCGCTGATCAATGGCCGGAGATATGGGCAAAAGTTGGTGACGCTTGATCAGGCGGCGTTTTGAAGTTGGCGGATCCCGTCGCGGAACTCAACCCCTTGGATGATCTCGGGCAGGCGGTTTTGACCGTCGAGCTTTCGCCATTTTT
>Ga0208112_100719_pt1 | contig 20157 bp, 22 predicted proteins | sample HotLakConsoUCCLE_FD_184736 | JGI IMG/M metagenome (GOLD analysis project Ga0208112, IMG submission 184736) | Hypersaline microbial mat communities from Hot Lake, Washington, USA - Hot Lake Consortium UCC-LE (SPAdes) (version 2) ... | reverse complement strand
TCATCCTGACCGAACCTATCGCCACCGCATTCATATGGGCATGGTCCCTCTGGCGAAGGCAGCATCAAAAACAGGCGGCCATCAGCCACAGGAAACGACGCAGGAAGAATAAAAAGCAACTGTAGTATTAGAGAAGGCCGCGTAAATGACGATCGACTCTTTGTAATTTTGATCCCTTGTGTACTGTGGGTGCACGGATCCGAGATTCATCAAAGGGACGGGCAAGTGGTGACCCTCGCGAGGGAGAATCGTGTCGGAATATCCGCGCTAAGTGCCGGATCTCGAAAATGATTTCAGTGAGACCAGCGAATCATGTTGAAAAATCCGCGCTTGGAGCGGATATCAGAGCGTGGTTCACGATCAACGCTCAGCCCTGTCCGGCTACGTCTCTGGCCTGCTCTCAGCAGGGCAGGTCGTGTTCTCGCGGTAGGAAGCGCAGGAAGCCCTTGGCATCGAACAGGGCGCATCTCTTGATGCCGCTGAGCGGCTCCAACGCCGCCACAGTCTGATCAGCCCGCGCCGAGGCATATATGTGATCGTGGCCCCGCAATTTGCCTCGTGGGAAGCACCGCCGCCGAGTTCGTACATCGGCGCGCTCATGAACCATGAGGGCCAGCCTTACTATGTAGGCTTGCTCAAGGCAGCGGAGCTGCATGGCGCGACGCATCAGGCCGTCATGGAATTTCACGTTGTCACGGGCAAGCGCCTGCCCCGGATCAAGGCCGGGCGCAGCCTGATCGCCTTTTTGTTTTCGCAAGGACATGGCAGGCGTCGCAGCACAGATCGAGGAGCGCAAGACAGATACGGGCGCCATGACGATATCCTGTGCGGCGCTGACGGCGCTTGACCTGCTGCGCTATCCGCAGGCCGCCGGTGGGATCGACAATATTGCCACGGTGTTGAATGACCTTGCATCACGCATCGATGGCACACCGCTCGCGCACGATTGCCGCCACAACGGAAAAGCCGGTTGTGCAGCGCCTTGGCTATCTGCTGGATTGGCTTGGCCATCAGGATTTTGGGGGGCTGCTGTGGGAGAGCCTGTCAGCAAGGACATCCTTTGGATGGGTGGAGCTTGATCGCAAGGAGGCACGCGATCCTGACTTCACTCCCGAACCTGTTGCTAGGGATTCACCTTGGCGGGTGACGGTCCGGCGACATCCGGAGATCGACGAGTGATCCCCTCGCAGAATATCGTCGCGTGGAGCAACGTTGTTCCCTGGGCCGAGCAGCGGCAGGTCGAGCAGGACCTCATCATCTGTCGTGCCTTGGTCAATATCTTTGCTGATCCGATGCTGCACGAGGGGCTGCGCTTTCGCGGCGGCACAGCGCTCAACAAGCTGTATTTCAATCCGCCGTTCCGCCACTCTGAAGATATCGATCTCGTCCGCACCACGGCGGGGCCGATGGGGCCGATCCTGGATCGTCTGCGCGCCGTGCTGGAGCCGTGGCTTGCGGGCGGAGATTCCGCGTTTTCAACTTCGTCGACGACGTGACACGGGAATGCCTGGCGGCGGTCCCCGACACCTCGATCTCGGGCCGGCGCGTGGCGCGCGAACTGACCGACCTGGTCAGGAGGCGCTGCAAGCCCGGCACGATCGTCCCGGATCACGGCACCGAGTTCACCTCGAATGCAATCCTTGCCTCGGGAAAGGATACGGGTGTCGCGTGGCACTATATCGAGCCGGGTAAGCCAATGCAGAACGGCTTTTGCGAGAGCTTCAATGGCCGCATGCGGGACGAGCTCTTCAACGAGACCATGTTTCTTCGGCTGGCCCACGCCCGCAGCCTCATCGCAGAATGGGTGACCGACTACAAGGAGGTACGGCCCCATTCCTCCCTCGGCTACATAAGCCCGGCAGCGTTCGCGGCTGGTCTCACCGCAACAGGCCCGCAGCTGCGCAATCCCGGCCAGCTCCACTGCGAGCCTATTGCTCACCACGCGCCGATTGGCGTATCAGAAACAGCTGAGACTCCAGTCACTGCTGGATGAAGGTTCAGGGGCAGGTCAGTCGCACTGGAACAACCATGCGTGAGGACATCGCCGCTGGCCGTGCGATGATTGCCGCACTGGTGGTCAGCCGCACGGGCGAGATGCCACGGCCCGGTTTCTTCGAGCCCGCCGTGGCGCTGGGCCGGTTTCCTGATTACCCCACAAAGCATCACGATGCCTGGGAAACGGAATGCCTCGCCGTCCGTAGGGAGCAAGATGCCCCAGAAGCATGACGCCCGGGTCCTGATCAATCCGCCATCGGACCTGCCGGTCAGGTCGGCATGGATTTCCTGTGATCAGATATAGTCTTTTTGCGACTGAATATGGTTGCTATTCTGAATAAGGCCCCTTATAAATGAGCATCATAGAGAGGCAGGCGTGGTACGGCGGCATGACCCGGCGCGACAAACTGGTTGCCCGGTTCAGGGCCAAGCCGAAGGATTTTACCTGGGATGAGCTCGTCAGGATGCTGGAGGGGCTGGGTTACCGCGAGGCGGCAGCCGGCAAGACAGGGGGATCGCGACGCCGGTTTGTCCATGACACCGCCCCGACCATCGCGTTGCACAAGCAGCACCCTGGCAACATCGTGAAGATGTACGTCATTGAGGACGTGCTGCGGGTGCTGAGCGAGGAGGGTCTGATATGAGCACGATGCTGGAATACAAGGGCTATCTCGGCTCGGTCGAATACAGCGACGCGGACGAGGTGCTGCATGGTCGCCTGGAATTCATCCGCGATCTGGTGACCTACGAGGGCATGGATGCCAGGAGCCTCAAGGCGGCGTTCCACGAGGCCGTGGACGATTATCTCGCGCTGTGCGAGGCGGAGGGGCGTGAGCCCGATATCCCGCTGAAGGGCAGCTTCAATGTGCGTCCCGGACGCGACCTGCATCGCCGTGCCATGCTCTACGCCAAACGCCGGGGCATGAACCTCAACACTGTCGTCAGCGATGCCCTTCGCCGCTACCTCGACCGCGAGGACCATGCGGCCTGACGGTGCATCATCCGCACCAAGGGGTGCTTAACCAGAGACACCATAGCGAGAAGGTTCCCTGTCGATACGCCACGCAGAGGGACATAATCGACGACGCCACTTGGCTACTGCTACCCCTTGGTTTGTCGCCGCTCGATTTAATGCGATCTACGAAAGCGCTGCGCAGCGCCTCAAGGCATGGTTGATGCTTGAGAACGAAACCTGTTCTGCGGTGTGAAGCCGGAGTGAGTGGCTTCGCGCGGGTTTCGTACCCACACAGTGCGGTTGGGGTGAAGCCCCGCACCCCGGATAGCGGGGACCGCCATGTGTCGCGCGCGCTGCAAAAGGCGTGTTTCTGCGTCGGGTAGGCTTGGATGAAAGCCTCCATTTTCGGCAACAGTCTTTTCCCAAGCGGCTTTGCGGGCATTGAAAACAGCCGGGTCATTCAGAGGGGGGCAGTTGATTTCATTGGTGTTGAGATCCACCAGAATTTCATCGCCATCCTCTACGAGCGCAATCGGCCCGCCAAGCGCGGCTTCAGGCCCCACATGGCCAATCACCAGCCCGATCGAGCCACCGGAAAAGCGCGCATCTGTCATCAGCGCGATGACGATACCACGTTCGCGGCACAATGTGGTGATGCGCGCGGTCGGGTCCAGCATCTCCGGCATTCCCGGTGCGCCGCTCGGTCCTTCATAACGCACAATGATCATGTCATTATCTTCGAACGCTTCGGGAGTCTGGTCCAGCATATCCAGAAGCGCCTGTTGTCCGTCGAACACGCGCGCCTTGCCTCTGAACAGATTGTGCTCGAGGCCACCCTCGACCCCGGCCAGCTTCAGAATGGCGGAAAACTCGGGTGAGAGGTTGCCGCCAAGCATACGCAGACCACCCGTCGGCTTGTAGGGCGCCTCGACCGGATAGATCACCTCACCATCGGCGGGGTTGGCGCCGAGACGCGCAACCTGTTCCGCCAATGTCTCGCCGGTGCAGGTCGGCGTGTCACCGTTGAGAAGACCAGCCTCCAGCAGCTCGCGCACGATCACCTGCACGCCGCCCACCTCGTCGATATCGACCATGGAATATCTGCCATATGGCCGTGCATTTGTCAGTACGGGGACAACGCGCTGTGATAGGTGGTTGAACTCTTCAGGCGTGATGATGTCCTTCCAGTAATCGGCAAAACCCGCAGCACGCGCGATCTCGGGGGCATGCAACAGCGCGTTGGTCGACCCGCCGATGGCCATGGCCACAATCGTTGCGTTGCGCAGGGAGTCGCGTCCGACGATATCGCGGGGTTTGAGGTCCGTCTCGATCATCCTGGCAAGGAGGGTCACCAGTTCCTCGGGGAATTCGGTCAACCGGCGCGGATCGTCTGACGGTGGGGCCACCATATGCAGGGGCTGCATGCCCAGCACGCCGATGAAGGTCTGCATGGTGTTATAGGTGAACATCCCGCCGCAGCTGCCAAAGCCCGGGCAGGCATGGCAGGCGATGTGGTAGCGGTATTCAGGGTCCGGATGCCCCGCGACCTGAAAGGCACTTACAATATCAAGCTTTTCCCCGCTCTTGGGATCGGTGCCGGGACGGATAGGGCCATCGGACATGATGATGGAGGGCAGGTTGTGCTCCAGCATGGCCGCAAGCGTGCCGACCGGCGGCTTGTCGCAGGCAACAACGGCGATCGTGCCGGCAAGGCCAGTGGCGCTGAGATGCTCGCACAAGGCATCATGCGTCACCTCACGCCCGATCAGCGAGTAGCGCATTTCCGGCGTTCCGTTGCGCATGCCGTCTGAAGTTGCGATCGTGAATTCCGGCTGAACCAGCCGAAACCTGAACTGACCTGACCCGGTCCCGATGCGGGATTTCAGGGCCTGATGTATGGCTTCGACCTTCGCGGCAACGCCAAGGTAGCATTGGCTGTCGCCTTTCGTGCCAACCACACCTACGGACGGGGCATGGATAAGCTCCGGATCAGTGCCGAGTTGGCGGGCCAGCCCGATGGTTTGCGTGGAGCGGCCAGGGTGGCGGTCAATCAGAACTGCGTTTCGGTTGGGCAAGGTGAACTCTTTTCAGATTTTGTTTCCAAGGAAGCAAGCCGACAACTGAAAGTCGTCTGACGCTGAAGTTACGCAGAAGAGATTTAGACCGGCATTCCCCCAAGCCTCCCAATGCTGGACTCTGATGATAGCAAAATGGCCAAAACCTTGTAGTCAAAAATCGCTTTTCCGCTTAAAAAGTCGGATTTAAAACCGCCAAGGCGCGTTCGAGTTGCGCTTGCCGCTGAGTTTTGGCCATTGTCGCATAATCCAGGCACACTTCGGCCTCCGTCATCTCATGTTTCCTTTGTTCAGGCCTGATCGGCGGTTTCGGACAAGGACCACCGGGTTTCTCCCTCCGCCAACAACGGCACCAGTTCCCCGTGCTCGGGAATCTCCATTGCGCGCAGGACGGGGCGCCCCCGCTCGACATAGGTGACGCGGCGCTCGGAGGGCGCGCGCCCGTAGAAGGCCGGACCGTTCAAGGAAGCGAAGCGCTCGAATCGCTCGAGCGCATTCTCCTCAGCGAAGACCTGGATATAGGCCTCAATCGCCACCGGTGCGCTGAAGACGCCGGCGCAGCCGCAAGCGGATTCCTTGTCGTGCCGCAGATGGGGGGCAGTATCCGTTCCCAGGAAGAACTGGCTCTCCCCGCTGGTTGCGGCCTCGCGGAGGGCCAGGCGGTGTTCCTCTCGCTTGAGGATCGGCAGGCAGAACATGTGCGGCCGCAGGCCTCCGGCAAAGAGTGCGTTGCGGTTGTACATCAGGTGCTGGGGCGTGATCGTTGCGCCGAGGCGCCGGGGATGTGCCCGCACGAAGGCGACGGCCTCCCGCGTCGTCACGTGCTCCATCACGACGCGCAGCCGCGGAAAGTGCGCCAGCGTTGGCTCGAGCACGTCGTCGAGGAAGCGCTGCTCGCGATCGAACATGTCGATGTGAGGCCCCACCACCTCGCCGTGGGTGAGCAGCGGAATGCCGTTCTCTTCCATCGCGGCGAGCACTCTGTCGAGCTTGCGGATGTCCGTCACCCCGTGGGCGGAATTCGTCGTGGCGTTCGCAGGATAGAGCTTTGCCGCGGTAAAGACGCCTTGCGCGTGCCCGTCCACCAGGTCCGCCGGGTCAGTATCGTTCGTCAGATAGCAGGTCATCAGGGGGGTGAAATCGCAGCCCTCGGGTACGGCGGCGAGGATGCGCTCCCGATATGCCGCGGCCGCTGCGGCGTTCGTCACTGGAGGGGTGAGGTTCGGCATGACGATCGCCGCATGCACGACGCGCGCGGTGTAGGGGACGACGGCGCGCAGCATGGCGCCGTCGCGGAAATGGACGTGCATGTCGGCCGGTTGCCGGATGGTAATCGTGCGCATGGCCTCTCATCCCCTGCTCTTCGCGGTTGCCCGTACATTCAATTCGCGAGACCTATGCCTCGCGCCCCGCTCGGACCCTTCGAGCCATCGGTCGATGCTCCCCTTCTGGAAAGGGCTACCGCCAGCTGCGGAGGAAGTCCATTTTTAACGCGGTGTTCAAGTTGGGCGTCATGTCGAAGTTCTGATCCCGGCCCCGAAGGACGAGACCCCTGCCGAAGTGGCTGATGATCCGCCCTTCGATCCGGATCCGGCGCCCGCAGCTCCCGTCACCAAGTCGGTGTCGCAGCTGATGGCGGAAGTCGAGCAGGAAGACGTTGTTGAACCCGCAACACCGGCTCCGACACCCCCGGCTCCGATGGCATCCAACAAGATCTTCCCCGAACAGAGAACATCGGCTGCCGCGACACCGGCACCCCCGCCGCCTGATCCGGAGGTGGTCGCCAAGTCCCTGTTCGCCAACCTGACGAAGGCGGCGGGCTGAGCGTGATGGCCCTCAAGGCGCTGTTCATCGCAGCGCTGGTGCCGTTGGCACTGTACGTACTGATTTTCTGGATTGTGCCAATTCTATTTTTCTTAATAATCTTCGCGGGTGTCGGGTTAATAGCATTCGCGATTATTAAGGAAAATCAATAAGAAAGGCCCCTCCACTGTGTGAGGAGCCTTTTCTCTATCTGCATCAGGATGATCAGCGTGTCAGGGAATGCCGGAGCGGCGGCAGGGTGTGCCCACACCAAGGGAGGGCGGGCTAGACCTTCAAGTCGAAGGCCCTCCCCCCGCTCACCTTTTCTTCAGCGTGTCAGGTTGAGCCATGGGTTGAGGCTGGGACTGTTCCAGCCCATGGCCGGCCCGACCGAGAAGCCCAGGCGATCTTCCAGCAACAGGGTGCCCAGGTTGTCGGAGATCGGCGATCCGATCGGGGCCACCGTCATCATCAGCGAGCGGATCGGGTTGTGGCGCAGCATGTAGACCGCCTCCTTCATGATCCGCATCTTGAAGTTATAGAACCACAAGAGCCCCACGCTCTCCAGATATTGCCGGTCCCTTCCGGCCAGGCGGTTATAGTTGATGAAGGTCTCGTTCACCGTGGCCAGTGCAGCCTTCTGGCTCTGCTTCTTCATCTGGGTCAGGTTGTCGTACAGCACGGCCCGGACCACGAAGTCCCCGTACTGGATCGACTGCGCCAGCCCCTGGAACAAAGCCGTGTCCCGGGTGATCAGGCCATAGCGTGCCGCGGTCTGGAAACCCCGGGGCAGTTTCTGCAGCTGGGCCTCGACCCAGTCCGTCCACTGGCCGTCGGCGATGGCCAGATCATGGGTGTTGACCTTGCCGTTCGAGATGGCCGAGAACTCGCCTGCCTCGATCAGCGGCCAGATGCTCATGCGCTTGCAGGAATCCTGGATCGAGCGGATCTCGTTGTCGAGCTTGCGCATCTTCACGATGTCCTGGCGGGCCTTGGCTGCCCGCAATTCCGCCTCGAGCGCGATCTCCTTGCTGCGGCGCTTGATATAGTCGTTGGTCTCGGCGGTCTTGGCCACGATCCCTTTCAGCACGACCGAAAGCACACCGAAATGCTGACTTGCATCAATGTTAAATTTCAGGGAAAAGACAGGTGGTCATAAAAGTAGAAATGGTAATGATAAGCATTTGCTTTCATTGATAAAAATATTGTCTAATTTTTTATAAAAGTTGAAAAAATTCAAAACTCATTTCAACTCTGGTTTCGACTTTCCATAAGCCAGTTTTTGATTTCTCCAAAAAACGGCGAAATCAACCCGAAACACCAACCGTGTTGGTTACCATCGAGATCTATCCCGCTTTTTAATTGTATAATGATTTGAAAAAAATTTAAGATTGCTAAAGGCGATTAGCCCCGACTCTAGCACCCGCGAGGCCATTTTCGACATCGCAGGTGTCAAGAGGTGCCATGCGAGAGTTTCGCACGGAGTCCAAGTGTGGGGACCGCTTCAGGCGGTGACACCGGATGCCACGCGGGCGATGTGGCGGCCGTCTGGCGTCCCCACCGGTTCGCCGTTCTGCATCACCGTTTTTCCGCGCAGGATCGTGCGGACTGGCCAGCCAGTGACCGCGAAGCCCTCCCACGGCGTGTAGTCCGACCCGTGGTGGAGGTCATCCTGCGTGATCGTGCGTTCGACCGCCGGGTCCCACAGCACGATATCGGCATCCTTGCCTACCGCGATCGAGCCCTTGTTCTCCAGTCCGTAGATCCGCGCGTGGTTGGTCGCCGTGAGTGCCGCGAAGGCTTGAAGCGATATGCGCCCTTTGCTCACCCCTTCTGAGAACAGGATCGGCAGCCGCGTCTCGATCCCCGGAATCCCGTTCGGGATGTTGCGGAACGAGGCCCGCGCACCAGGCGCGTCCTTGCCCGCAGTATCGGCAAAGCGGAACGGGCAGTGATCCGATGAGAAGACGTCGAACGCGCCATCCTCGATCCCCGCCCAGATCACCGATTGTTCGTCCATTGTGCGTGGCGGTGGCGAGCAGACCCATTTTGCGCCTTCGAAGCCCGCCCGGTCGAGGTCATCGGCCGTCAGTGTGATGTATTGTGGGCAGGTCTCGGCCAGAACCTTCACACCCCGCGCCTTTGCGCGCCGGATTTCGTCGAGCGCATCGCCGTTCGAGACGTGCACGATCATCAACGGCACGTCTGCGATCTCAGCCAGTGTGGTGGCGCGGTGAGTTGCTTCACGCTCGACCGGAATGGGGCGCGTGCGTGCATGGTGGACGGGTTGGACACGCCCGTCGCGTTCGGCCTTGTCGCGCAGAAACTCGATCGCGTCCTCGTTTTCGGCATGGACCATGGTCAGTGCGCCCTGTTCACGTGCGACATCCATAACCTGCAGGATTTCACCATCAGTCAGGCGCATGCCCTCGTAGGTCATGAAGACTTTGAAGCTCGTCATGCCCTGAGCGATCAGCGCGGGAAGATCCTGGCCGACAGTTACGGGATCGACCTTCTTGACGATCAGGTGGAAGGACACGTCGATTAGGCACTCGCCCTCGGCCTTGGCGAGATAGTCCGACACCGCTGCACGCAGGGTCTGGCCCTCTTCTGGCAGGCAGAAAGGCATGACGCAGGTGTTACCTCCACAGGCAGCGGCACGTGTGGCTGAGGCGAAATCGTCGGCCATCTCGATCCCGGGGCCCGAGGGCTGGGAGATATGGACATGGCTGTCGATCCCTCCCGGCATCGCGATGAGGCCTGTGGCATCAATAACCTCGGCCGCCTCGAACCCTTCGCCGAGGGCGCTGATGCGCCCGTCCTTGATTGCGATGTCGCAGGTCGTGACCGCAGCAGACGAGACCACCTGCGCCCCGCAGATGACAGTGTCGTACATCATGGGAAAGCTCCCCCTCTTCTGGATCTTTCGAGCGGTTTTGATGTTTCCGCCCCTCACGCAGCCTCGAACCGGATCGGCTGCGCCCCTTCCCAGAGGACGAGATTGCCAAGAGCCATCAGATTCTCCTGCCCGCTGATTAGGGTGATGAAGTGGTTTCCGGCAAGCTGGCCCATCTTGGAGGCGAACGAGATCCCGCCATAGGCGAGCAGGATCTCAGTCTCGCTGATCCCGCCGGGATAGAGAATGATCTGCCCCGGCGCGGGGTAGGAGGTGTGGTTCTCATAGCCCACGCCGAAATCCGTCGCGCCCAAAGGGATCCACACACCCTCGCCTGACCAGCGGACATGCACGATCTGTCCCTCATAGGGCAGAAGCTTGGCGAAGGCGGCGCTTGTTTGCGGCGCCGCCTCTGTCTCAAGCCGCGCGTCGAAGTTGTAAGGGCCTGCGGTGATCTTGAGGAGGGACATGAAGGATACTCCGGTCAGGTGAATCGGTCGAAGGAAAAAGGGCCCAGATCCTGGCGCACGCGGCCATGCAAAGCGATCTCGGCGGCCTCACGGCCCATCAGCGGGCCCAGCGTATAGCCATTGGCTGTCGCCGCCACGGCCACACTCGGATGGCCGGGTAATTGTGCAAGAAGCGGTGCACCGTCGATATCGATGTTCATCGCTGCCCAGCTTCGGATCGCGCGCAGCGCGCCTAAGGCAGGCAAGGTGTGGGTGGCGACCCAGGCATTACCTTCAAGGCTTTCAGGCAGAACCAGCGGCTGGCCTGATGGCCCGGTCTCGGCGGGCCAGGCGCCGCCGATCAGGACGGTGCCCGCATCAGTCTGCTTCATCGTCAGGTGCCGATCTGCATGTGCGATAAGGCACGGCACCAACGGCGGCCCAGGTTCGGTCACGATCATCTGCAGCGGCGCGCCGCGCACCGGGATATTGGTGCCCAGATACCGGCCGAGTTTGGCCGACCAGCCGCCCGCAGCGATCACCAGCCGCCGCGCCTTTATGCGTCCGCGCGGGGTATCGATGATATAGCCTTCACCGTCGGGAGCAATGCCGCTGACCTCGGTCTGTTCCTCGATCCGCACGCCTGCGGCCTGCGCGGCCTGCGCCAGCGCCGCAGTTGCAGCCAACGGGTTGATTTTGCCCTCGCCCGCGCACCACGCGCCGGCGACTACCCCTGTGGAAATGCCGGGGACGATCTGGCGGATGCGCTCGGCGCCGATTACCTCGGTCGCGATGCCCATCCGCGCCTCGGCCTCGCATTTCTTTTCAAGAAATGTGATCTGATCGGGATTCTCGGCCACCATCAGCCCGCCAGTCACACGCATCTCGAAATCTGTGCCGGTCTCCTCCTCCAGCGTTTTCCACAGCGCGATGGATTCCTTCTGCAACGGCAGCGTCCGTAATTGGGGAGATCCGCCCGCGACCGCCTTGTCGCCGAAATCCCAGGACAGAAGCTGTAGATGCAGACTGCCCGCATTGCCGCCCGATGCCTCACCATTGATCCGCCCGCGGTCGATGCAAAGCACATCTGCCCCAGCCTTTGCTGCGAAAAGCGCTGCCGAGATACCGGTCACGCCCGCACCGATCACCACGAGATCGGCCTCAGGCCGCGCGATCGGGGTTTTCGGCGGTGTGCCCGGCCGCCGGCCCGGCGTGCTTTCACGGTGCCCGCCCCATTCAGGCTTCTCACGCGAGATCGCGGCAAGCGGCACAGGCCGGGCGGGCAGTTGCGGGGCAAATAACGCCTCGGCTCGTGGGGGATGACCTGTGGCGGCAAGAAAGCGCGCAGCTGGCGCCACGCAATACCGGCCCTGGCAAGGCCCCATCCCAAGGCGAGTCGCACGCTTGAGCGCGCCCAGATCGCGCGCCCCGCGTCCGATGGCGCGCTCGACATCCGTGGCCGTCACTTCTTCACACCGGCAGAGTATTGTCTCGGGCAGCGGCAGCGCCCGTGGAGGGGCGGCGAAGACCTGCCACAGGCCTTTTTGAAACCTAACATCGCGGCGGAGCGCGGCGCGGGTGTGCGCGGTGTCGGGCGTTGGGCGCCCCAGCCATGTGAGTGCCCCTGCCGCGGCCAGCCGGCCCTGATGTTCGGCCAGCCGCGCGCCGCCGATCCCGCCACTGTCACCCGCGATCCAGACGCCGGGCACGGGGGTGGCGCCGTCGTCTGCACGTTCGGGTACGGCGATCCCCGTCTCCGGATCGAAGCAGACCGGCACGCCCAGAAGGCGGGCAAGCTCAACCTGTGGGGCAAAACCATCGCCAAGGCAGACGGTATCGGCCTCGAGCGCGCGCTCGGCTCCCCCGCCAAGGCGGGCGAGGCGAATACCGGTCACGCGCTCGGCATCACCCATAACCTCCACTGCCTCCCACCCGGTTAGGACGGGCACGCCCGCCGCACGTGCGCGCAGGAGATAGCCGAAGCCGTCGCGGACGAGGCCCAGATCAGCGGCAAGCATCCGCGCAAAACCGGTGGGTGAGCGCACCTGGCCCCGCTCGGCAATGGCAATGACCTCAGCACCCGCACGCAAAAGCTCCGCCGCAAGTTGCAGGCCGAGTGGCCCATGACCAGCGATCGCGATACGCCCGTGTGGTACCACGCCGTAGCGGCGCACCAGTGTCTGCGCCGCGCCGATGGTCATGACACCCGGCCTCGTCCAGCCGGGGATCAATGCAGGCCGTTCCGCCGCGCCGGTGGCGAGGACCACCGCCCGGGCCGAGATCGTGGCCCCGCCTGCGCTCACCTCTCCCTCCGTTCGTAATTCGAACCCGCCTTTGCCGCCGCGGGCGTACCAGACGGCCTGATTAGTCAGGATGCGCGCGCCGCTCTCTTCCGCACGTTGCATCAGCGCGGTACCGCGCTGATGCTGCCCGTCGGGCGGATGGGTTCCGCGATAACCGCAGCTGCGCGGCTTGAAGAATTGTCCGCCTGTCTCGCCTCGCTCATCGAGAACGAGGGCGGAAAGCCCGCCCTCTCGCGCAGTGATCGCAGCCTGAAGCCCCGCAGGCCCAGCGCCGACAATGACGAGGTCGGCCTCTTCAGGGCGCGGTTCTGTCTCCAGCGTTGATGGGGCTGCCGCCGGGCCGGTTACGGCCGGTTGCGCCTCGATCTTCATCCCTTCCGCCACCTTGACCATGCACGCCCGGCGGGAGCGGACGCCGTCGACCGTCACCAGACAATCCTGGCAGACGCCCATCCCGCAAAACGATCCCCGCGGCGCACCGGAACGGCGGGCGCCTAAGTGCGTCTCGCCCGCGGCGGTCAGTGCGGCGACGATGCTGTCGCTTTCTTCCGCGTCGATGGCGGCGCCGTTCCAGGTAATACGGGGCATCGCCAGCGCCTTTCAGGCGTAGTTCAAGGCAGGCGCCTCGAAGGGCACGCCTGCTGCAGTGAGGGCGGTACGCAGCTCGGCCAAGTCAGCTTCCGGCAGTGGCAAGCGCGGCGACCGCGGCAGTCCAACCGGAAAGCCCATCAGCGACAGTGCCGCCTTGGTGGCCGAGACGTACCGGTGCCCGCCGACCAGCCGCACGATGGGCAGGATCTCGCGGTAAATCTGTCGTGCACGGTCGAGATCCTTGTTGTCCGCTGTTACCTCGAACAGGCGCGCCGAGGCGGACGGCACGAGGTTCGATCCGACAGCGACCCAACCTTCGGCGCCCTCCACGAAGCTTTCGAAGCCCATGATCCCGCCGAAGACGGTCATCCGGTCGCCACAGAGCTCAAGGATGTCGCGCACGCGGGTCACGTCCATCGTCGATTCCTTAATGTAGTCAACGCCGTCAATCTCAGACAGGCGAGCAACTAAAGGCGGTGTAATATCGACATTGGCGGTCGCAGGATTGTTGTAAACCATGATCGGCAGATCCGTCGCCGCGGCGATGCGGCGGTAATGGGTTACAAGCTCATCTTCCGTCGGAGTCGAATAATAGGGCGGGATGATCATCACGCCATCGGCGCCGACCTCTTCGGCCATGCGGCAATTTGCGATCACGTCTTCCGTGCGCTCGGCTCCGGTGCCGACGACGATGGGCACTCGGCCTGCCGCGGCATCAACCACGCAGCGGGCGACCGCGCGCTGTTCCGCGACCGACATCGACAGGAATTCCCCGGTCGAGCCCAACGGAATCAGCCCGTGAATGCCCTCGGTGATCTGCCAATCGGTAAAGCGCGCCTGCGTATCGAGGTCGAGGGCGCCATCCTCATCGAATGCGGTGACCATAACGGTATAGGTGCCGCGGAAGCGCTTGGTCATGTCGGGGTCTCCCTCAGGGTCAGGTAGCGCAGCGGATTGTTGCGCAGAAGCGCCTCGATGAGCGCCTCGGAAAAGCCGCGCCGCGCCATTAGCGGGCGCACATTGCGCAGGATGTGCCCATAGCCATGGCCACCCCAGTGGCGCATTCGCGTCTTCGTGCAGATATCCTGAGAGATCAGGATCCGGTCGGCGTGCCCGGCATCAGCGAACTCATGTATCAGGCGCAGGCGCCCAAGATCGGTGGGAAGCTCGATATCCGCGGCCATCCAGTAATGTGATTGCTCGATGCCGAAGAAATCCCATTCTACTGCGGCGCCGCGATCCAGAAGCGGCGCGATCCCCACGCCATCCGGGTGCGTGCGGTCCATATGGCAGAGAATGACGCGCGAAAGATCGGCGCCTGCCTCTTCGAGGATATCGAGGATTTCGGCGCAGGCCGTCTCGTGCCGACCGGGATGTACGCTGATCGCGGCGCCAGTGCGGCGCTGCGCTGTTGCCGCGGCCCGAAGCGCGCGGCGTTCGACGTCCTCGAGCGGCCAGGAACAGCCGATCTCTCCGATCAGGCCCGCACGGATATCGGTCCCGTCGACGCCGGTGGTCACCTCGTTGGTGAAGCGGTCGGCCAGCGCTTCTGCCCCCAGCGCCGCTGTGGTGGGGTCGAGGAAGGGCGCGGTATAGGTGCCGGCCGCGGCAACGACATGCACACCGCTCTCGCGTGCGGCCTGGGCGAGGCCTTTCGCATCGCGGGCAAGGCCCGCGACCGATTGATCGACGATCAGGCTTCCCCCGTCGGCGGCGAAAAGCGAAAGTTCCGCCGCAGCGATGGTACCGTTCCTCTGGTGGGCATTGGCGGGCACTTCGTTCGAGCGGTAGTCGATCTGCCAGCGGTCGCGCGGCGTGATATCTGCGCCGGGGTCGCCCTGGGCCCCCGGCGGGACGATGTCGAAGAGGACGTGTTCGTGGATAAGCGTGGGCCCGATCACCCCCGCTTCCACATCGCCCAGAACTGTCCGCACCACGTCCACAGCCCGCCTCAATGCGCGAGGATCTTGGAAAGGAAAAGCTTGGCGTGTTCGCTCTTGGGAGCGTTGAAAAACTCCTCAGGTGATGCCTCTTCCACGATCTCGCCCTCATGCATGAGAAGCACCCGATCGGCGGCAGCGCGGGCAAATCCCATCTCATGAGTGACCACGATCATTGTCATCCCCTGCTCGGAGAGATCGACCATGACTTCGAGCACTTCGGAAATCATCTCGGGATCGAGCGCCGAAGTCGGCTCGTCGAAGAGCATCACCTTGGGCTTCATTGCAAGCGCCCGGGCGATCGCCACGCGCTGCTGCTGACCGCCGGACAACTGCCGCGGATAGGCGTTCTCCTTGTCCGGCAGGCCGACGCGGCGCAGCAGCTCACGCGCCTCGTCGCGCACCTCGGTGCGGTTGCGCTTCTTGATGTGAATTGGGGCGAGCGTGATGTTTTCGATCACGCTGATATGCGGGAAGAGGTTAAAGTTCTGAAACACCATGCCGAGATCGCTCTGCTGGCGGGCGATCTCGGCATCGCGCAGCGGTATGCGCCGCCCGTTGCGCTCGCGAAAGCCCATCAGATGCCCGGCGGCACGGATGGTACCGCCATCGATAGTTTCAAGCTGGTCGATGCAGCGCAGAAGTGTGCTCTTCCCGCTGCCTGACCGGCCACAGATCACCACCACCTCGCCCCGGCGCACGGTCAGCGACACGTTCTTGAGAACATGATGCTGACCGAAATACTTATGGACCTCGTCGATGATGACGATGGGCTTGCCAAGGGTTTTCTTTGACACGCGCCGGCGGGGGGCTTCGATAACGTCTTGGTTTTCCATCTGTTTCGCGCTCCTCATTTTGCGCCGGCCTTTTCGACGGCTTTCTCGAGTTCCTTCGCTGCTTCGGGCGAGACGGCGGCTGCAGGGCCGAAGGGGCGTTCATACCGAGCCTCAATTCGCACTTGGATCATGCCCCATATCGACACGAGGACGAGGTACCAGATCGCCGCGACAATATAGGCCTCGAGCACACGGAACTCGATCTGGGCTAGCATCTGCGCGCTGCGCCAGAGTTCCTGCATCGAAATGACGGAGGCGAGTGAGGTTGTCTTCAGCATGCCGTTGAACTGGTTGCCGAGCGGCGGAATGATCGTGCGCGTGGCCTGCGGCAAGATCACCAGCCACATGCGCTCGCGCCAGGACATGCCGACCGCACGCGCTGCGTCGTTCTGGCCCTTGTCGACGGACATGATACCGGCGCGGATGATCTCGGCCAGATAAGCGCCTTCGTTCAGCGCAAGGCCGATGATCGCGCTTTCGATCACGGAAAAGCGGATGCCAAGCTGGGGCAGGCCGGTATAGATAATGACAAGCTGGATCAGGATCGGCGTGCCGCGGAACAGCCAAATGTAGAAATCTGCGATGACCCTCAGAAGTCGGTTGCCGTACATCTTCATCATCGCCGCGACTAACCCAAGGCCGAGGCCGAGGAGCATCGAGATGATGCTGAGCCAGACGGTTGTCCACGCCCCTTCAAGCATCATCCCGTTCGTCATGTAGTCGAAGAAATAACTCCAGCTCCAATTCATCGGACTCTCCGGTGGGGGGATTGGACGGGAGCGCGCCGCCCCTGGACATGTCGAGGACGATGAAACGCGCCGGGCGCGGCCCTATTAGGTCAGGCCCAGCGCGCTGCCTTCGATCACTCGGACGGGCTGTAGTACACCTCGATGTCGCCGGTATACTCGTCCCAGAACTGGATCGGGGTGGCACCGTAAGCGCTCATCAGCTCGTCATAGGTGCCGTCCTCGACCATGTCGCGCAGGACCTGCGCCACGGCTTCGGCCAGCTCTTCGCCGGTTTCACCGTCGAAGCCGAAGGACGACGGCAGGCCGGGGTTGAGGCCCGTGGCACCCACATCGAACGCCCCGCGCTCGGCGTAATAGGCAGCCGTCGAATCCGGGCCGAAGACCGCGCGCACCTGTCCGGCACCGAGGGAGGCAAAGGCTTCACCGAAAGTATTGAAGGCCTGGATATCCATCGGCTCCATGCCCTGGGCGACCTGCTCTTCGTTGATCTCACGGATCAACTCATCGGCAAAACCCGCGATCTCGGTGCCCACCGGTTCACCGGCGAGGTCCTCGTAACCCTCGACGCCAAGCGGATTGCCCTGCTCGACCACGATGCCAAGCGCGTTCACTACATAGGGGATCATCCGCATGATCTGCACGCGTTCAGGGGTGTAGTACATGCCAGTGTTGATCATGTCCCAGCGCTGGTTACCGAGCCCGGGGATCTGCACCTCAAAGCCCACATTCATGTAGCGTGGCTCAAGGCAGAGGCGGCTGGCGATCTCGTTGCCGAGGTCGGGATGCAGGCCCTGCAGATTGCCGTCATCGTCGATGAACTGGTGCGGCGGGATAGTCGCGTTGATCGACATGGTCAGAACGCCGGGTTCGACCGTCGGCAGGTTTTCCGGGCAATCTTCCTGTGCGTGGGCGCTGGTGCCGGCGAGGCCAACGCCGAGCGCGGCGGCAGCAATGGCAAGATATTTCATGAGTTTTCCTTTCCTGTTGGAGAAGCTGCGGCCCCATTCGAGGCCTTTCTTGTCATGCGGCGGGCCCCGCGGCATCGCTGCACCATTCCCGTACGACGCGCGTGGTCACCGCGACCATCCGGTGGAAATCTTGCAGATCGACCCATTCGTCATGGCGGTCGTTCTGGCTGAGGTCTCCGGCGAGGCAGCCTAGACCGATGCAGGGAATGCCTGCCTCGATCATGGGATTTCGGATGTCGCTTGAAGTATGCATTGGGTTGACCTTCGGCGTGTCGCCAGTCTCCTTGATGATCGCCGCGCGAGCGGCGAGATAGAGGGGGTGCGTATCCGGAATCTCGGCACCGGTCACACCGGTACGCCACACGATCGTGGGCGGGTTCTCGGAAAGCCATGGGTCGGCTTTCGCGGCGGTATCAATGCAGGCTTCCACCTCGGCGCGGACCTCATCCATCGTTTCCCCCGGCGGGAAGGAGATCGCGCCGCCCATCTCGCAGCTTTCGACAATACGGGCGAGCTTACGCATCTCGCCGCAGCGCATGCGCGAGATATGGAGATTGGTGGCGCGGCCCACCTCGGCTTCGATCATCGGATGGCGGATACGCTTTGCCCGGTCCTCGGCTAGCGCCATCAATGCGTCGCGGATCGCGATTGCCTTGTCGAGAGGGTTTATCCCCAGATGCGAAAATGCGGTGTGGCTGGGTTCAGTTGTCTCGGGCGCGCGACCGGTCACAGTGATCACGAATTCAAGCTGGCCCGAGGCCACGGCCTTGATCTCACGCATACCCAGCCCGCTTTCGGCGGGGTGCAGGTAAAGCGAGGCATCGGCGCTGAGGCCATCATGCAAAAGCGCAGCGACCCCGCGAGCATAGCGCTTCGACGGGGTCGAGGCGAAGACGGCGCGGCCCATCTGTTGCGGCGCACGGGCCAGCGATTCAAGCGCAAGGACGGCGGCGGCACATCCGGCAAGATCATCAGCGACGCCCCAGCCATAGAATCGCCCACCCTCGACCTCGCCCGTGAAGGGATCGTGGTGCCACCGGTCAGTGCCTTCGACAGGCTCTCCGTCAGGGTGGGCGAAGATCAGAATGCTGGGCTTTTCCGGATCACCGGGCAGTTCGCCAACGATCGCGCGGCGTTCTCCACTGTCACGGGCGGTGTCGGCGGCGAATTCCCCGCGGACAGGGACGATCCCCGGATCGTAATCAACAGTCTCGATCCTGCAGCCTGCGGCTTCGAGCCGTGCGCGGATAACCTCCTGCACCGCGGCCTCCCCCTCCCGCTGCGCGGCGACGAGATCGCGCAGAAGCGTAGTTGCTGCACTGTCCTCGGTCGTTTCGGCGCCTGCCAGGTCCATCGTGCTTGCTCCCCCATTTTTGGATACAAGTTGTATACGAAGTTTGGTCCAGCCGGCCGGACGACGCAAGAAGAATCTCACGCTTTGTGCTGAATGAGTGTTATGGTGTATGCTGAAACAATGGTATGGTGCCCAATATTGAGGCAGTTTTTGCATCATACAGTGTAAAACCAGAAACAATATCAAGGGGATAGGCCTTGGACGTCCAGGAATCATCGTATGAGCGCGCGGCAGATCCGCAACGGGGCAGGCGTGAGCGGCCGCTCTGGGAGACCGCATACAATACGGTGCTGCGGATGATCCAGAAACGGGAGATTCCGGCCGGCACTCCTGTCGTCGAGAACCAGCTGGCGCAGCAGCTCGGCGTGTCGCGCACCCCGTTGCGTCAGGCGCTTCTCAAGCTTGAACTCGAAGGGCGCCTACAGAAGACGGTGCATCATTCCTACGTCATTCGCCGCGTCGACCTGCGCGAATACCTGCAAAGCCTGCGTGTCCGGCAGCTTCTGGAACCCGAGGCTGCGGCGCTCAGCGCGGGGCACATCCCCGAAACCGCGCTTGCCTCGGCGCGGCGCAACCTGATGGAGCTGACGCAGGCTCAACCCTATTCGGTTCTGCGACATTGGGAGTCGGATGATGAGGTTCACGGGCTTTTCATCGAGTATTGCAGCAACGACGTGCTGGCCGATCAGATCCGGTCCCTGCGCGTGACCACCAATCTTTTTGAGATCGAGCGTCTGTCCGAACGCCTCGGCCCTGATTCACGTCAGCATGAGCAGATCATAGACGCGCTTGAAGAGGCCGATCAGGACAAGGCACGCAACATGGTGCGTGGCCATCTGCAGTCTCTGCACGAATTCGCGGTCCGGAGCGTCCTCTAGTGCTCCGGGTCTGACACTTGCTGTCTGTTTCCGCTGATTAAATCGAGGCCTCCAGAGCCTGTCGCGGAATGCATTGAATCTTGCGTTTGATCAGCGGCAGTGCGCCGGAATTTTGTCGAAAATGGCGATTTGAGGCCTGTATCAGGCGATAATTGGCCTGTTTTCTTCGATTTCCCCGTAGTTTTTTGTGTTTTTGGCGGATTCCCGGTGTAGTTTGCGCAGGTTATGGACGGCGGCGTCCAGCTGCCATTCGCCCCGGCACCGCTCCAGACCACGCATGCTGAAGCGATCTGCACCCTGGCGATCCTTCATCTGTCCAAAGACAGGCTCCACCGCAGCGCCGCGTTGACGATAAATCGCCTGAC
>Ga0208112_100711_pt1 | contig 20319 bp, 19 predicted proteins | sample HotLakConsoUCCLE_FD_184736 | JGI IMG/M metagenome (GOLD analysis project Ga0208112, IMG submission 184736) | Hypersaline microbial mat communities from Hot Lake, Washington, USA - Hot Lake Consortium UCC-LE (SPAdes) (version 2) ... | reverse complement strand
CATCGGCAGCGCGCCCTCGACCAGCTTGCGCATGGCGCCCGGCCCCTCGGCGCGCAAGAGGTCATCCGGATCCTTGCCCGAGGGCATCAGCGCAAAGCGCAGCCCCTTGCCCGCCTCCAGCAAGGGCAGCGCCAGATCCATCGCCCGGTGCGCGGCCCGCAGCCCGGCCGCATCGCCATCCAGCGCGATCACCGGCTCGTCGGACATCCGCCAGAGCAGTTGCAGTTGCGTCTCCGTCACCGCGGTGCCCAGCGGGGCCACGGCCGCCGTGAACCCCGCCTCCGACAGGGCGATCACGTCCATGTAGCCCTCGGCCAGGATCAGCGGCTGGCCCTTGCCCGCCGCCTCGCGCGCGGGCGCATGGTTATAAAGCGTGCGGCCCTTGTCGAAAAGCGGGGTATCGGGCGAGTTCAGATACTTGGCGCGCGCATTGGCCGCCATCGCCCGCCCGCCCAGCGCGATGGCGCGGCCGCGCGCGTCGCGGATCGGAAAGATGATGCGGTCGCGGAACCGGTCATAGGGCGCGCCGCCGTCGTCGGGTCTGGCGCAAAGCCCCGCCTCGACGATCAGCCCCTCCTCCACCCCCTTGTCGCGCAGGTGGCGAAAGATCCCCTGCCGCGCATCGGGCGCAAAGCCGATCTCGAAGCGGTCGAGCGCGCCCGCGCCCAGCCCGCGACGCTCCAGATAGGCGCAGGCCCCGGCGGCGGCGCCGGAGGCAAGCTGCATCCGGTAATACCGCACCGCCTGTTCCATCACCTCGACCAGCCGGGTGTGGCGGTCTGCCTTCTGCGCGGCCTGCGGATCGCGCGCGGGCATCGGCATCCCGGCCTCCCGGGCGAGGATCTCCACCGCCTCCATGAAGTCCACATTCTCCGTCTCGCGGACAAAGCTGATGGCGTCGCCCTTCGCGTGGCAGCCGAAACAGTAGTAGAAGCCCTTGCGGTCATCGACGTGAAACGAGGCGGTCTTTTCCTGGTGGAACGGGCACGGCGCCCACATGTCGCCCTTGGCCTGGTTGGATTTGCGGCTGTCCCACATCACCTTGCGGCCCACCACCTGCGACAGCGAGGTGCGGGTCCGAAGCTCGTCGAGGAATCCGGGAGGCAGGCTCATGCAGAGTATATTGGGTGCCGCGCGCGCCAAGTCCAGCGGCGCGTGCCGCAGGACAGCCTATTGCGCGCGGCAGGCGGCCTCGTAGCTTTCGGCCACGGCGGGACCAAGCTGCGCCGGTTCCAGCGAATAGACCCATTCGACGAGATAGGGCAGCGCCGGAGCGTAATCGGCCGCGCGGCCCTTCAGGGCACCGGCCACCTGCGGGCCGGCGGCCTCGGCGCTTGCCCCGCCCTGCCGCGCAACGACAAGGGCGGCGACCACCTCGCCCTGGGCCGCGCAGTCGCGCGCCTTGCTGGCCCGCGCCTCGGGGACAAGGACAACCAGGGCGCAGACGAAGGCGAGGACGGGGACGAGGCGCATGGCGGTTCTCCGGCGTGTGACGGGGCTTTCCTAAACGGCGGCGGCCGGCTTGTCAGCCCCCGCGCACCGCCTCAGCGGATCTGGGCGCGCGCCGCGACCCCGTCCATCGCATGGTGCAGTTCCTGCACCAGCGTCCGTGCCATCGAGCGGAACACCATCAGCCGGAATTCGCCCGCCGGAAGCCGCGTCACGCTGGCCGACATGTGACCCAGCAGGCTGCGCGCCGTGGCGCCGGGCGGGAACGCCCCCGCGCGCAGGTCCAGAGGCACCAGGCGGGCCAGCACCTCCCCGGCGCCCGCACCTTCCAGCCGCACCACCGCCCAGGCATCCGACTGGTCCACCAGCACCGCATGCGCCGCAAGCGCCGGGTCGGGCGCGGGCCCGATCAGTAGCGCCTGCGCATGGCCGAACCACTGCACCGCGGCGCCCTGCCCCGTCTCCATCCGTCCGGGCGCGGGCCAGTCCACCCCATGCGCCGCCTTCAGCGCACGCGACAGCGCCGCCTCGCCTCCGGGCGCGGGCATCAGCGCCGTCAGCTGGCCGGGATCCTCCGACAGCAGGCTCACGCCGCCGATCCTCAGCGGCAGAAGGCCCGCACAGGGGCTCTGGGCGGCAAGTTCAACCACGGATGATCTCTCCCTCGGGATCGTATTGCACCGGATCCTGCACGAGGCAACGCGTCTCGATCCCGCGCAGGTGATCCACCAGCCGCACCTGTTGCCCGTGCCGCGCCCGGCCATCGCGCAGGAAGCCCAGCGCCAGCGCATGCCAGAAGGTGGGCGAATGGCACGCGGAGGTGACGTAGCCCTGCGAGTTCTCGCGCACCGCCTCGGCCCCCGGCTCGAAGAGATGCGCGCCGGCGGTGATCTCTCCGTCCGCCTCGACCGGGCGCAGCCCCACCAGCTGCTCGCGATGCGCGCCATGCAGGCCCGGCCGGGTGGCGGCCGCCTTGCCGATGCAATCCTTCGTCGCGCTCACCATACGGCCCATGCCGATATCGAAGGCGGTGGTGCGGCCGTGGATCTCCGCATGGGTGATGAACCCCTTCTCGATCCGCAGCACGTTCAGCGCCTCCATCCCGTAGGCACCGCCGCCCAGCGCCTCGGCGCGGGAAACCAGCACCTCGAAAAGCGCCGCGCCGTAGCGGGCGGGCACCGCGATCTCGAAACCCTGCTCGCCCGAGAAGGAAATGCGGAACAAGCGCCCCGCCACCCCCAGCACCGACACCGCGCCGCAGGACATGAAGGGCCAGTCGGCCGGATCGAGCGGCGCGTCCAGCACCTGCTCCAGCAGCGCGCGCGCCTTCGGCCCCGCCACGGCGAATTGCGCCCATTGCTCGGTGACCGAAACCAGCCGCACGTCCCAACCGGGCCGCAGCGCCTGATGGACGAATTCCAGGTGCCGCATCACCTGCCCCGCCGCGGCGGTGGTGGTGGTCATCAGGTACTGCGCCTCGCCCAGCCGCGCGGTGGTGCCGTCGTCCATCACGTGGCCATCCTCGCGCAGCATCAGCCCGTAGCGCACCCGGCCCGGTTTCAGCGTCGAGAAGGTGTTGCAGTAGACGAAATCCAGAAACCGCGCCGCATCCGCGCCCTGGATGTCGATCTTGCCCAAGGTGGTCACGTCGGCCACGCCCACCGCCGCGCGCACCATGCCCACCTCGCGGTCGCAGGCCTCGCGCCAGGTCCGCTCGCCCTCGCGCGGGAAATAGCCTGGCCGGTACCACAGCCCCGCCTCGATCATCGGCGCGCCGCGCGCGACCGAGGCCGCGTGCGAGGTGGTCAGCCGCTCGGGCGCGAAGCCCTTGCCCTGCGCACCCGCGCCCATCGCGGCTATGGAAACCGGCACGAAGGGCGGGCGGAAGGTGGTGGTGCCGGTCTCGGGGATGCCCCGGCCCGTGGCCTCCGCCAGAACCGCCAGCGCGGCGACGTTGGAATTCTTGCCCTGGTCGGGCGCCATGCCCTGCGTGGTGTAGCGCTTCATGTGCTCGACAGAGGCATAATTCTCCACCGCGGCGAGCGTCACGTCCTTCACCGTCACGTCGTTCTGGAAATCGAGCCAGGCACGTCCCTTGCCCGCCACCGACCAGAGCGCGCGCAGCCGGTAGGGCGCATCCTCCGCCTGCGGCAGTTCGGGCGCGGGCGCGTCCAGGCCCAGCTCGCCCAGCGCCCGGCGCGCGGCCTCCGCGCCCTCCGCCAACGCGCCATGGGTCGAGAAGGTGCCGTTGCAAGCGCCCGCCGGGATCAGCCCCGGCACCGCGCCCGCGGCCGGCACGAAGGCCGCGATATCCTCGCGCCAGACCGGGCGACCGTTCATGTGGCAGCTCAGGTGCACCGAGGGGTTCCAGCCCCCCGACATGGCCAGGCACTCGGTGCGCAGCTTCTCGGTGCGGCCGTCCTCCATCCGGATGGTGACCGACTCCAGCCCGTCATGGCCGCCCGCGCTGTCGCAGATCACCGCGCCCCGGATCAGGCGAACGCCCTCGGGCGCGGACGCTTCGGTCCGGCTGTCCACCAGCGCCGCCACATGAACGCCCGCCGCCTGCAGGTCGCGCGCGGTGCGGTGGGCATCGTCGTTGTTGCCGAACACCACAACGTTGCGCCCCGCCGCCACGCCCCAGCGATGCAGGTAGGCGCGCGCCGCGCCCGCCATCATGATCCCCGGCCGGTCGTTGTTGCGAAAGGCCACCGGGCGCTCGATCGCGCCGGCAGCCAGCACCGCGCGGCGCGCCACGATCCGCCAGAAGCACTCCAGCGGCAGGCCGGGCGCGGGGCGGGCAAGGTGATGCCCCACCCGTTCCAGCGCGCCGTAAGTGCCTTGATCATAGGCCCCCGTCACCGTGGTGCGCGGCATCAGGCGCACATTGTCCATGCCCGCCAGCTCCGCCACCACCGAAGCCGCCCAGTCGTGGCCCGGCATGTCGCCCACCCGCTCGTCCTCGGCGTTGAGCCGCCCGCCCATCACCGCGTCCTCGTCGGCCAGGATCACGTCGGCCCCCGCGCGCGCCGCCGTCAGCGTCGCCAAGAGCCCCGCCGGCCCCGCCCCGATCACCAGCAGGTCGCAGAAGGCGAAGGCCTTCTCGTACCGGTCCGGGTTCGCCGCGCCCGAGAGCGCGCCAAGCCCCGCCGCCCGGCGGATCAAGGGCTCATAGAGCCTCTCCCAGAAGCTTCGCGGCCACATGAAGGTCTTGTAATAGAACCCCGCCCCCAGGAAGGGCGCGGCCAGGTCGTTCACGCTCAGCAGGTCGTATCGCAGCGACGGCCAGCGATTCTGGCTGCGTGCCTCCAGACCCTCGTAGAGCTCCTGCACCGTGGCGCGCACATTGGGTTCGGCCCCGGCGCCGCCGCCCACCGTCACCAGCGCGTTGGGCTCCTCCGGGCCCGCGCCCAGCACGCCGCGCGGGCGGTGATACTTGAAGCTGCGGCCCATCAGGCGCACCCCGCCCGCCAGCAGCGCCGAGGCCAGCGTGTCTCCCGCGCGCCCCTCGTAGGCGCGCCCGTCGAAGCGGAAGCCGATGCTCCCTGCGCCCAGTTGCCGCCCGTGGCCCGCGACCCTCATGCGCCCGCCTCCGCGCGCGCCAGCGCCACGTCCAGCACCGCGTGGCTGCGTGTGTCGCGCGTCACCACCAGCCAGGCCGCGCAGCCCGCCTCGTGATACCAGAGCTCCCGCAGCGGGCCGGCCGGGTTGTCTCGGTTGTGCAGGTAGTCGTCCCAGGCCTCGCGCCCGGCCTGCTCCGCCGGGCGGTCGAGCGCCACGACCGCGCCGTGGCAGGTGAACTCTCGCCGGTCGCGCGCCCCGCAGATCGGGCAGGAAATCCTCATGCGCGCTCTCCCCGGTTCCGGGCCGCACCCGCCGCTTCATCGTTCCGAAAATACGCAAGCCGCCTCATCGCCCGTCCCTCAATGCAGATTGTGCTGAGAGCCGGTGCCCTCTTCGTCCATCAGCCCCACCCCGGTGCGGAACCGGTCCAGCCGGAAGTGCATGGCGGGCAGGTGGTGCCGGTCGGTCGCGATCAGATGCGCGAAGCTGAAGCCCGAGCCCGGCACCGCCTTGAAGCCGCCGTAGCACCAGCCGCAATTCAGATAGAGCCCCTCGATACCGGTGCGGTCGATGATGGGCGAGCCGTCCGGCGTCATGTCCATGATCCCGCCCCAGCTGCGCAGCACGCGGGCCTTGCCGATCATCGGCATCAGGGTCATGCCGGCCTCCATGACATGCTCGGCCATGGGCAGGTTGCCGCGCGCGGCATAGGAGGCGTAGAAATCGATGTCGCCGCCGAACACCAGCCCGCCCTTGTCCGACTGGCTGATGTAGAAATGCCCCATGCCGAAACTGACCACATGGTCGATGACGGGTTTCAGCCCCTCGGTCACGAAAGCCTGCAGGACATGGGATTCGATCGGCAGGCGCATCCCGGCCATCGCGGCCACCTGGCTCGAGCGGCCCGCGACCACGATCCCCACCTTCTTCGCACGAATCGCGCCGCGCGTGGTCTGCACGCCGGTGACGCGGCCGCCCGAGATGTCGATGCCCGTGACCTCGCAGTTCTGGATCAGGTCCACCCCGCGCCGATCCGCGCCGCGCGCATAGCCCCAGGCCACCGCGTCGTGCCGCGCGGTGCCGCCACGCGGATGGTAGAGCCCGCCATAGACGGGAAACCGGGTGTTGTCGAAATCCAGATAGGGCAGCTTCTCGCGCACGCCCTCGCGGTCCAGCAGGATCGCGTCGTCGCCCTGGTTGATCATGGCGTTGCCGCGCCGGGCGAAGGCGTCACGCTGTCCATCGGAGTGGAACAGGTTGATGAGCCCCCGCTGCGAGTGCATCACGTTGTAGTTGAGGTCCTCCTCCATCCCCTCCCAGAGCTTGAGCGAGTGGGAATAGAATTCCGAATTGCCCGGCAGGAAGTAGTTGGCGCGCACGATGGTGGTGTTGCGCCCGACATTGCCGCCGCCCAGGTAGCCCTTCTCCAGGACGGCCACGTTGGTCAGCCCGTGTTCCCTGGCGAGGTAGAAGGCGGTGGCCAGACCGTGCCCGCCCCCGCCAATGATGACGATGTCGTATTCGGCCTTCGGCTCGGGATTGCGCCAATGGGGCGTCCAGCCCCGGTTGCCCGTCAATCCCTCCTTCAGTACCCGAAGGCCCGAAAAGCGCATCGCTCTCTCCCGTCAGTCCATCGGCCCGACTGAACCAACTCTGCGGCAGCTTATCAATGGGGCAGCGCCCCTGCCCCTTCGCTTTTCGACGGATTCGCGCCCGTGCGCGACGAAAGCTCGCACGGGCGCGCGGCGCTCAGCCCGACGCGGTTTCGTGCAGCGGCACATCGAGCGACACCAGCGTGCCCGACAGCGCCCGGTCCACCGAAAGCCGCGCGCCCAGCCCGTCGGACAGCTGGCGCACGATCCGCCCGCCCAGGCTGTCATTGCCGGGCCATTCCAGCCCCTCGGGCAGGCCGATCCCGTCATCGGCGACCTGGATGCGCAGAACGTTGGACCCCAGCCGCTTCACCCGCAGCTCGACGATGCCCTCGGTCCGGCCGGTGAAGGCGTGCTGAAGCGCGTTGGTCAGCACCTCCGAGACCAGAAGGCCGATCTGCGTGGCATCGTCCAGCGGCACCCAGACCGAATCCGCGTCGATGTTCACCCGCACCCCGGCGCGTCCGTCCAGATGCGCCACCGCGTTGCCGATCCGCGAGAGATAGGCGCCCAGCGCCACCGGGGATTGCCGGTTCGCGCCCACCCGGTTGAGCTGTTCGTCCGACAGTTCCTCGTAGAGCAGTTGCAGCGCCTCCACCCGGCGGGCCAGCGTGTCGAATTCCTTGCGTGCCCGGCTGGCGCGCGACTGCATGCGGATCATGCCGATCACCAGCGCAAGGTGGTTCTTCACCCGGTGCTGCAACTCCGTCATCGCGTGATCCAGCCGGCGGGCGCGCTCGTCGACATGGGCGCGGGAGGCATCGCCGTCCACCGCAAGCTGCACCCCCATCATGTGCGGCACGGTGTCCGGGTCGTCGGACAAGGGCGCGACCATCAGCCGGTTCAGGAACGGCTCACCCATGGCGGTGTAGTTCAGGATATCCACCGTGGCGGAGTGACGTTCCGCGACCGCGCGGCGCAAGGTCTCGACCGCCTGCGGGTCGGTCTCTGCGCCCTGGAGGAATCGGCAATTCCACCCGATCACCGCTTCGCGGGAATATCCGGTCACCACTTCGAAGGCGTGGTTCACATAGGTGATGGGGTTGTCCTCGAGCGCGGGGTTGGTGATGACGATCGCAAAGGGCAGGCGGCCCAGCGTGTCCGCCGCCATTGTCCCCGAAACCGGAATCAAACCGCCATTGTCCTCGTCGCGCATGCCTTGAACCTGTGCTGTCGATCGGAATAGTCAATGTGCATGCGTCCAACGGCCGCGCGAGCGAAAGGGTTCCGTTTCGTCAAGTGCGGGCCCGGGTCAGGACAGGCGTGCCGCGTCGCGCGCCGCCTTCTCGAGCACCCGGACGGGCGCAATGGGCATGCGGGCGGCATCTGCCAGCGGCTGGCGCCGAGACCGCCCCGACAGGGCGGCCACCGCCGCGCGCGACAGCAGCGCGACTCCGGTCCGGCCGAAGCCCCGATCCCTGGCGGGGGCGCCCCGGCCGGCCGGGGCCGAGGCGGTGAAGACATGCGCCACGACCGGGCCCAGAAGGCGCTCCGCCTCCGTGGCCTCGTCCGGGCGCAGAACCAGGCCCACGAAGGGAAAGCCCAGCCGCTCCAGCGTGTTGAAGAGCGGGGTATCGCAGCAGGCGGCATGCCAGCGGAACAAGCCCCTGGGCGACAGGCGCCGCACCTCCAGCCCGTCGGCCCCCTGCTCGATCCGCAACAGGTCGGGTGTGGTCTGCCAGATATCGGTGCCACCTGCGGGGGTCAGCAGGCTGTCCGGGTCGCCGGCCAGCCGCGCCGTGGCCTGGCAGTCCCCGCAATAACAGGTGACCCGGGTGCCCGCGCGCCGCGACGGCACCTCGACCGCAACGCGGACCCTGCCGCAGCGGCAGGCATGGGCCAGCACTCCGGCCATGCTCAGAGCCCCTTCGCGCGGTAGCTGGCCGCCACCTTGTCGATGGAGACGAGGTAGGCCGCGGTGCGCAGGTCCTGCACGTCGTCGCGGGCATGCCAGACCTCGCGCATGGACTGGTAGGCGATGCGCATCGTGTCATCCAGCCCCGAGCGCACCAGTTCCAGCTCGTCCGCGCCACGCAGATACTTGCGCTTGAAGTCGGGCGAGATGTTCCAGGCGTCGCCCAGCATGTGATCCAGCCGTTCCAGCTCGCGCACGATCAGTTCGTGGCGCGACTCCTCCTGGCGGCGCTGCATCCGGCCGAAGCGGATATGGCTGAGGTTCTTGACCCATTCGAAATAGCTGACGGTCACGCCGCCGGCATTTGCATACATGTCCGGAATGATGACGGTGCCCTTGCGCCGCAAGATGTCGTCGCCCCCCGCCGTTATCGGCCCGTTGGCAGCCTCGACGATCAGCGGCGCCCTGATCCGTTCGGCATTGTCCATGTTGATGACACCTTCCAGGGCGGCGGGGATCAGGATGTCGCATTCCTCCTCCAGCACCGCCGCGCCCTCGGCGGTATGAACGGCATCCGGGTATCCCGTGACCCCGCCATGCTTGACGATCCAGGCCCGCACCGCGTCCACGTCCAGCCCGGCCGGGTTGAACAGCGCCCCGTCGCGCTCGATGATCCCGGTGATCTTCGCCCCGTCCTCGTCGCGCAGGAACACCGCCGCGTGATAGCCCACGTTGCCGAGGCCCTGCACGATCACCCGCTTGCCGTCGAGCGTGCCGCTCAGCCCCGCCCGGGCCACGTCCTCGGGGTGGCGGAAGAACTCGCGCAGCGCGTATTGCACGCCCCGGCCGGTCGCCTCCACCCGCCCGGCGATGCCGCCGGAATTGAGCGGCTTGCCCGTGACGCAGGCCCGCGCGTTGATGTCGGTGGTGTGCATCCGGTTGTACTGGTCCGCGATCCAGGCCATCTCGCGCTCGCCGGTGCCCATGTCGGGCGCGGGCACGTTCTGCGCCGGGTTGATCATGTCGCGCTTGATCAGCTCGTAGGCGAAGCGGCGGGTGATCTGCTCCAGCTCGTGCTCGTCATACTCGCGCGGGTCGATGCACAGCCCGCCCTTGGAGCCGCCGAACGGTGCCTCCACCAGCGCGCATTTGTAGGTCATCAGCGCCGCCAGCGCCTCCACCTCGTCCTGGTTCACGGCGCTGGAGTAGCGGATACCGCCCTTCACCGGTTCCATGTGCTCCGAATGCACCGAGCGATAGCCGGTGAAGGTATGGATCTTGCCCCGCAGCCGCACCCCGAACCGCACCGTGTAGGTGGCGTTGCAGACGCGGATCTTTTCCTCCAGGCCGGGCGGCAGATCCATCAGCGCCACGGCTCGGTTGAACATGAGGTCCACGCTTTCGCGGAAACTCGGCTCCTTGATCGGCATGATCGCACCTCCCTGGCCATACCCGGCGCGACTCGGCGCCGCACCCGGGCTTCCCGACCCTAGGACGGTCCCCGCTCCGGGCGCGACTCATTTTCTCGACACAGTCGTTAACGAATCGCGTCGAGACCAAGGCCGATAGTTGCCACCCGCGGAACAGTTCCCAATGGACTCGCCAGACCAGTGCGACTGACGGAACAATGACACGCTAAAGCACTGAAATCGGTCCAATTTCTGCCACAGTTGTGGCGCAGAAAAGGCCCTGGAATGGCAGGTTTCGTACCGGCCTTTCCACTGGGGGCGCGCGGTCCGGCGGACCGGATGTGACGAGGAATTGAGACATGTCGGTGACCAAACCGAATGAAGGGCGTCCTGCGGTGCTCGCGGAACGCGCGACCGGCGCCAGAAGGCATCTCGCACTTTTCGCGCGTGCGGAAGACGGCGGCCTGGCGATCTGGTCGCTGTTCATGTTCCTGATGATGCTGATCGTCGGCGGCATTGGCGCCGATTTCATGCTCAACGAGATGCGGCGCACCCAGTTGCAGGGCACGCTCGACCGTGCCGTCCTGGCCGCCGCCGACCTTGACCAGACGCTCGATGCCGAAGCGGTGGTGGAGGATTACTTCCAGAAATCCGGCATGGCCGAACATCTCGACAGCGTAAAGGTCCAGGAGGGCATCAACTTCAAGATCGTGTCCGCGACCGCAAGCTCGGACACCGACACGCTCTTCCTCGACTTTCTCGGGATCGACAAGCTGCCGGCTCCCGCCTCCGGCGAGGCCGAAGAGCGCGTGGCCAACGTGGAAATCTCCGTGGTGCTCGACATCTCGGGCTCCATGGGCCACTACGCCGGCAAGATGCAGAACCTGCGCGACGCGGCGAGCGAGTTCGTCGATACCGTGCTGCGCCCGGAGACCCAGGATCTCGTGTCGGTCTCCATCGTGCCCTACACCGCGCATGTGAATGCCGGGCCGCTGATCTTCAACGAGTTGAACGTCAACCAGCGGCACAGCTTCTCGCATTGCGTGGAGTTCAACAATTCCGAGTTCAATTCGACCTGGTTCAACAAGAACCGCACCTACGAGCAGGGCCAGCATTTCGAGGCCTCCTCCGCCTGGGGCAACCCGATCCAGAACCCCGGCTGCCCGAAGCGCAGCTTCGAGCGGATCACGCCGATGAGCCAGGATGCAAACGCGCTCAAGGCGCAGATCGGCCAGTTGCAGCCCCGGGCCAACACCTCGATCCATCTCGGCATGAAATGGGGCGTCTCCCTGCTCGACCCGTCGTTCCGCCGGATCATCCGCGACCTGTCGGACGATGGGCATATCGACAATACGTTCCGCACCCGCCCGGCGCCCTACAACGACCCGGAGACGCTGAAGACGGTCGTGCTGATGACCGACGGCGAGAACGTCAGCACCTACCGCATCGCCGATTGGGCCTATGACGCCTCCAGCGAATACGCCCACTGGAACAACTGGACCCTGTTCCGCTACCTCTACAACTACGTCCACCCGGCCCACCACAACCAGTTCTACTACACCAAATACACCCCCTCGCAGAGCGACTCCCTGCTCGACAACGTCTGCGACGCCGCCAAGGACCGCGGCATCGTGATCTGGACCATCGGCTTCCACGTGGGCGACCACGGCGCCGACGTGATGGAGAACTGCGCCTCCTCGCCCAGCCACTTCTTCCGCGTCGAGGGCGTCGAGATCACCAGCGCCTTCCAGGCCATCGCCCGCCAGATCAACCAGCTGAGGCTCACCCAATGACCCGGCGCATCGCCTCCGCCCTGCGGCGCTTCCGCCGCAGCGAGCGCGGGTCCATGACGGTCGAGTTCGCCCTCTGGTTCCCGGTCTTCGTCATGTTCCTCTATTCCTCGCTCGAGCTCGGCGTCATCACCATCCGCCAGGTCATGCTCGACCGCGGCCTCGACATGGCCGTCCGCGAGGTCCGCCTCTCCACCGGACAGGCCCCCCAGCATGACGACCTCAAGCAGCGGATCTGCGACTTCGCCGCCATCATCCCCGATTGCACGCAGAACGTGAAACTCGAGATGCGCCCCACCGACATGCGCGACTGGCAGACCATCCCCGACGGTGCCGACTGCACCGACCGCTCCGAGGATATCCGCCCCCTGCGCCAGTTCACCGCCGGCACCGACAACGAGATGATGCTGCTGCGCGCCTGCGTGAAGTTCAGCCCGCTCTCGCCCACCAGCCGGCTCGTCGCCTCCATGGGCACCGACGGCGCCGGCGACGTCAAGATCGTCGCCCTCTCCGCCTTCGTCCAGGAACCGAGGTAACGCCATGCCCAGCGCCTTCCGCGACTTCGCCCGCCGCCTGCGCGCCTTTTGCGACGACACGCGCGGCAGCCTCACCGTCGAGGCCGCAATCCTCATCCCCGCCCTGTTCTGGGCCTTCGGAACCACCTTCGTCTTCTTCGACGCCTTCCGCCAGAACGGCATCAACCAGAAGGCCGCCTTCACCATCGGCGACATGCTCTCGCGCGAGACCAACATCATCACGCCCGAATATCTCGACAACACCCGCAACCTGCTCGAGATGCTCACCGGCATGGACAGCGCCGACCTCGCCGTGCGCGTCTCCATGATCCGCTTCGACGCCGACGCCGACGATCACGACCTGCGCTGGTCCCAGACCCGCGGCGGCGTCCAGCCGCTGGACAATTCCGACATCGCCGACTGGGAGAGCGTCCTGCCCGTCATGGTCGACGAGGAGCAGATCATCGTCGTCGAGACCTTCGCCGACTGGAGCCCCGTCTTCGACATCGGCTTCGGCGAAACCCGGTTCGCAAGCTTCGTCTTCACAAGACCCCGCTTCGCCCCCCAACTCCACTGGCAGGATACCTCAGACCCCTGAACCCGCCGCATCCCGGCGGGCCAGCCGCAATTCGATCAGCTCGGCCATCGCGCGGGTCTGGTAGCGCGGCGTCACGCCGCCGACCCCGACCCGGCGCCCCAATCGCCACCACAGGCCCGGGCGCCACTCGGTCGGTCCGGGCTTGCGCAGCTTCAGAAGGAAGCCGCTGGAGGGCTTGAAGGCGAAGACGCCGCGCTCCAGCTTTTCCAACTCGTCGATCCGCGCCAGCACGGTGCCGTCTGCATCGGTGAGTGCGCTGGCGGTCAGCACCAGCCGGCCCGTGGTGGCCCGGCGCATCCGGTCCGCCACCCAGAGCGACACCGCCCCGGCCGCCACCAGAAAGACCTGCCAGCCCAGCGCCCCGGGCGGCGTGGCGAAGGCCAGGTAGAGCAGCAGACCGCCCAGCCCGGCCAGCATCGCGAGCGCGATCACGCGCCGCGGTCCGGAGGCCTCCACCACCGCGAGAACCTTTTCGTCCATCCTGCCCGTCCCTCCTGTGTCGCGGTGGAACTTAGGCGCGCGCGCGTCCGGTGGCGAGAGGCTTCGGAGAATTTGTGCGCGAATGCACAAGGCCCCGCAAGCCACGCGGATTGCCGCGGGCGCGGGTTCTGCCTAGCTGTGGGCAAAAGCACAAGGAAATGCACATCATGTCCCTCAGACCCACGCTCGAGACCCGCCGCGCCCAGCCGACCATGGAGGGCGCGGGCGTCCACCTGCACCGGGCCTTCGGCTTCCACGACCCGTCCGAACTGGACCCGTTCCTGCTGTTCGACGATTTCCGCAACGAGTTGCCCGAGCACTACCTGCGCGGCTTTCCCTGGCATCCGCACCGTGGGATCGAGACCATCACCTACGTGCTGTCGGGCACGGTGGAGCATGGCGACAGCCTGGGCAATGCCGGCACGCTGGGCGCGGGCGACGTGCAGTGGATGACCGCCGGGTCGGGCATCCTGCACCAGGAGATGCCGCAGGGCAACGCGGCCGGGCAGATGCACGGCTTCCAGCTCTGGGCGAACCTGCCCTCCGCGCTGAAGATGACCGCGCCGCGCTACCAGGACGTGAAGGGCGCCGACATCCCCGAGGTGATCGACGATGACGGCACCCGGGTGAAGGTGATCGTGGGCAGCTTCTGGGGCCGGACCGGGCCGGTGGACGGCATTGCCGCCGATCCGCAATATCTCGACATCTTCGTGCCTGCCGGGGTTCGGAAGACCTTCAAGGTGGATACCTACCGGCGCGCCTTCGCCTATGTCTTCGAGGGCGCGGGAGCCTTTGCCGATGCCTCGGATCCGCAGGGCGTGCTGCTGGAGAAGGAGGTCGCAGGGCAGGAGGTGAACATCCGCGATTTGTCGGGAAACCGGACGCTGGTGCGTTTCGGCACCGGCGACGAGGTCACCGTGCAGGCGGGGCCCGAGGGCGTGCGCTTCCTCTTGATCTCGGGCGCACCGATCCGGGAGCCGGTGGCTTGGCACGGGCCGATCGTGATGAACACCCGCGAGGAGTTGCAGCAGGCCATGGCCGAGCTGCGCAACGGCACCTTCATCCGCCCGGCCCATTGAGGGCCGGCTGCGGGGGGCGAGGAGCGCCCCGCCTCAGGCGACCACGGACTTGAGCACCATGTCCCGGTAGATCTCCTCGACCTCGTCGAGACGCAGCCGACCGCCCTCGCGGAACCAGGTGGTGACGCCGGTCAGCATGGCGATCACCGCCATCGCGGCGATCTTGGGATCGGGCACCGCGAAGACGCCTGCGCGCGCCCCCTCGCGCAGGATCCCGGCCAGCCCGTCCTCGTAGGCGCGTCGCAATGCCTCGATCCGGGCGAAATTGGCGGCCTCCAGGTTGCGCAGCTCCATGTAGGAGATGAACACCGCCTCGGGCCGCGCCGCGTGAAAGCGGATGTGGAAGCGCACGAAGGCCTCCAGCCGCGCCCGGGGGCCCCCTGACTGCGGCCGCGCGTCGCGCGCGGCCAGCAGCTCCTCCATGTGGTCGCGGAGCAGGGTGAAGAGAAGCGTCTGCTTGTCGGGCGTGTAGCTGTAGAGCGCGCCGGCCTGCACGCCTACCTCCTGCGCGATTCGGCGCATCGACACGGCGGCATAGCCGTGCCGGGCGAAGAGCCGCAGCGCAGCCTCGCGTACCTTGGGGCCGGTTATGCCGGAATGGGAGCCTGCCGTGCGTGCCATCGGACCGAAGGGTATCTGAACAGGCGTTCAAATCAAGGCGGCGGCTTGTCCGGGCGCGCGGGCTGCGGCAAGACTTGCGCATGACGCGACTCGCGATCCCTGTCCTGGTGCTGGCGCTGGGAGCCTGCACCGCCTTTCCCGAGCTGGAGGGCTTGGTGCCCGCGGACGTGGCCGCTTCCCCCTACCCCGCGCTGCTGCCGATCGAGGCGGTCCTGGGCGCCCCGGCGGAGGCGCGCGCCACCGGTGCGGAGGCCGAGGCGCTGACGGCGCGGGCCGAGGCCTTGCGGACAAGGGCGGCGGCGCTGCGGCTTCGCTGAGCGCAGGCGGCGCGCGGGGATCCGCCCGCGAAGGCCCGCGCTCCGGCGTTGTTTTCCCGGCAAGAAGCCGGGCGGGCCGGCCGGTTCGGGACCGTTGCGCCCGGGCCGGGAAGCCGCTACATCCCGCCGCGACCAGTTGCAGCCAGAGGAGCCCCGCCCCATGACAGCCCCCCTTCGTCTCGGGATCGCCGGACTGGGCACCGTCGGCGCCGGTGTCGTGAAGATCGTCCGCCAGAAGGCCGCCCTGCTGGAAGCGCGGGCGGGGCGCCCGGTTGCGATCTCGGCGGTCTCGGCCCGCACCCGCGACAAGGATCGCGGCGTGTCGCTGCGCGACTATGCCTGGGAAGACGATCCCGTGGCGCTGGCCGCGCGCGACGACGTGGACGTGTTCGTGGAACTGATGGGGGGCAGCGACGGGCCCGCCAAGGCCGCCACCGAGGCGGCGATCGCCGCGGGCAAGGACGTGGTCACCGCCAACAAGGCGATGATGGCGGTGCATGGCCAGGCGCTGGCCGAAGCGGCCGAGGCGGCCGGGCGGGTGATCCGGTTCGAGGCCGCGGTGGCCGGCGGCATCCCGGTGGTGAAGGCGCTGACCGAGGGTTTGGCGGGCAACGACATGTCCCGCGTGATGGGCGTGATGAACGGCACCTGCAACTACATCCTGACCCGGATGGAAAGCGCGGGCCTGCCCTACGAGACGGTATTCGACGAGGCCAACAAGCTGGGCTACCTGGAGGCCGATCCGACGCTGGACGTGGGCGGGATCGACGCGGGCCACAAGCTGGCGCTGCTGGCGGCCATCGCCTTCGGCTGCCAGGTCGATTTCTCCGGCATGCAGATCGAGGGGATCGAGCGCATCTCAATCGACGACATCCGCCGCGCCCGCGACATGGGCTACCGGATCAAGCTGCTGGGCGTCGCGCAGATGACCGGGCGCGGGCTGGAAAGCCGGATGTCGCCCTGCCTGGTGCCTGCCGCCTCGCCGCTGGGGCAGCTGGAGAACGCCATGAACATGACCGTGCTGGAAGGCGACCAGTCCGGCCAGATCGTGCTGCGCGGCGCCGGCGCGGGCGAAGGCCCCACCGCCAGCGCGGTGATGTCGGACGTGATGGACATCGCCCGCGGCACGAGGGTGTCCACCTTCGGGATCCCCGCGGCGCAGCTGGCCCAGGTGACGCGGGCCAGCTCCGCCACGCCCGCGCCCTACTACCTGCGGATGGAGTTGCAGGACAAACCCGGGGCGCTGGCACGGATCGCCACGGTGCTGGGCGAGGCCGGCATCTCGATCGACCGGATGCGCCAGTATGGCCATGCCGAGAGCACGGCGCCGGTGCTGATCGTCACGCATCGCACGTCGCGCGCGGCGCTGGACCAGGCGCTGGCGGCCATGCCGGGGACCGGCGTTCTGGCGGCGGACCCGGTGGCGTTGCGGATCGAAAGCGTCTGAGCCGAAACCGGCCTTCGCGGGCTCCGGGCCCGACCGGCGGGAGCAGCGACATCGGCAAGGGCGGGCCTTCGGGCGCGCCCTTTTCTTTGCCCGGCATTGCGGGCGGGCGCGCCGCGCCCGGCTTGACGGTGGACAGCCCCGGGGGCATGACCTAAAGTCATATCTTGTAGACAATTGCCGCGCCAGAGGGTGCGCCGCAACGCGCGGTGCAGCCCGCCCGCCCCAGGAGACAGAGCTTGAGCGCCTCATTCGACATCCCCGCGATCGACACCGTGGTCAATCCGCAGACCGCCGAGATCCTGAAGCTGCGCAGTTTCGCCCCCACCTTCCAGATGGAGAAATTCGGCCGCGAGGCCAAGGCGCTGGAGGGCTGGACCATCGAGGAGATGCTTGCCCTGATGGACGAGGGCGGAATCGAGCGCGCCTTCCTCGTGGCGTGCAAGGTGGGCCAGATGGGCCTGCCCGGCAGCTGGCAACTGCCCTACGAGATGGTGGCCGACGCGGTGCAGGCGCATCCGGACAGGTTCTACGGGCTGGCCGGCGTGGACCCGACCGAAGGCATGCATGGCGTGCGCGAGCTGGAACGCGCGGTGCGCGAATACGGGTTCGTCGGAGCGCATGGCTATCCGCACTGGTTCGAACTCGCCCCCGATCACGCGAAATGGTATCCGCTCTATGCCAAATGCGTGGAGCTGGACATCCCGATCCAGCTGCAGGTGGGCCAGTCGCTGGTCTATTACGAACAGCGCCCGCTGCGCAGCGTGGGCCGGCCCATCACGCTGGACAGCGTGGCCTGCGACTTTCCCGAGCTCAAGCTCATCGGCATCCATGTGGGGATTCCCTGGACCGACGAGATGATCGCGATGGCCTGGAAACACCGCAACGTCTACATCATCTCGGATGCCCATGCGCCGCGCTACTGGCCGGCGAGTTTTGTCAACTATATCAACACCTACGGCCGTCACAAGGTGATGTTCGGCACGGATTTCCCGGTGCTGGGCTTCGAGCGGGTGCGCCGCGAGGTCGAGGAGCTGGGCCTGCGCGAGGAGTCGAAACGGCTGTTCCTGCGCGACAACACGATCCGGGTCTACAAGCTCGACCTGCCGCTCAGCACCGAGCTCTGAGCCCGCAGCGGCGCCGCGCAGCCTTGGCACGGGGACGCGCGGCTGCTATCGGGGCGCGATTTCGAGACGATCTGACTGTGCCGGGCCCCGGAGCCGCGGCGAAGGACCTGTGCCGATGAGTATCCAGCAACGCGACCAAGGCCCGTTCGACGCGGGCTCGCCCCTGCCGCTCTACCACAAGATCTACATGATCCTGCGCGAGCGGCTGGAAGAGGGCGCCTTTCCTCCCGAGACGCCGATGCCCTCCGAGCACGAACTGGGCGCCCAGTTCGGCGTCTCGCGCATCACCATCCGCCGCGCGCTGGAGCGGCTGACCCAGGAGGGCTTGATCGCGCGGCATCGCGGGCGCGGCACCTTTCCGATCGCGCGGCGCGTCTCGCGCCCGCTGCGCACGGATATCAGCGGGCTGATGGAAAGCCTGGAGGTGATGGGGCGCAACACCTCGGTGCAACTGCTGGAGTTCGGCTATGTCGGGGCCCCCGCCGAGATCGCCGCCGCGATGGAGATCGCGCCCGGCGACGACGTGCAGAAGGCGGTGCGCGTGCGCCGGCATGACGGCCGCCCGGTCTCCTACCTGACGACCCATGTGCTGGCCGAGGTCGGCCACCGTTTCGGCCCGTCGGACCTGGAGACCACGCCGCTGCTGTCGCTGCTGGCGAAATCCGGCGTCGAGGTCACCGCCGCCGACCAGACCATCACCGCCTGCATGGCCGATGCCGCCGCGGCCGCGCAGCTGGAGGTGGAGATCGGCGCACCGCTGCTGGCGGTGGTCCGCGTGATGCGCGACCAGTCGGACCGGCCGGTGGAACATATCCGCGCGCTCTACCGCCCCGATCTCTACGAGTTCCAGATGTCCATGTCGCGCGCGGCCGGCAAGGGCCCGATGCGCTGGGACACCGGTCAGCCCTGATCGAGGAAGGCCAGCAGCGCCGCCGCCGTGGCCTCTGCCCGCTCGGGCGTGGCGCCGCCCGGGGTCACCAGCCGCTGCGCGCCGGGCATCAGCGCCGCCACCGCCTCCAGGTATTCCAGCAGCATGTCGTCCTCGGCACAGGCCAACAGCGTGCGCGTCCGTACCAGCGGCAGACGCGCGCGCTTGTCATAGGCAAAGGCCGCCCGGTAGGAATGATGGTAGCTGCGCACCGCCTTCAGCACCTCCACGACCTTTTCGTGCAGCGTCTCGGGCGCGGGCAGGCCCACCTTGCGCATATGGGCCGCATCGCGCTTGAACCAGGGCCAGAACAGCGCGTTGTCGCGCACGAAATGCCATGCCCAGTTGAGCTGGCTGCCGATATGGTCCACCGCCACCTCGGGCGCGTAGCGGGCCAGCATCTCGGCCTGCTCGTCCTGCGCGTAGACGGCCATGCCGTCGAGGATCAGCGCCCCCACCCTGTCGGGCGCGCCGATCGCCATCTCGGCGGCGATATTGCCGCCGGTATGGCTGCCATAGGCATCGAACGCGCCCACGCCCAGCGCGTCCAGCGCGCGGCGATGCGCGTCGGCGAAACAGGCGATGTCCAGCGCTGCACCTGGCGCGGGCAGGCAGGAATCGCCGTTGCCCAGCGTGTCGGGCGCGATGACATGGCGGTGACGGCCCAGCCGCCGCATCAGCGGTTGCAGGATCCACGACGAGGTGGGCGACGGGTGAAACAGCACCAGCGGCCGTCCGCCCAGATGCGCGCCCGCCTCCCGGTAATGCACCTGCCCCTCGGCGATGCGGACGAAACCGCGGTCGATCTCTGCCAATGCCCCGCTCATCGCGCCCTCACAGCCCCAGTTCGCGGGCGATGATGTTGCGCTGGATCTCGTTGCTGCCCTCGCCGAAACTGTAGAGCCGGGCATCGCGCCACAGGCGCTGCATCTCGTTGCCCGCGATGTAGCCGGCGCTGGCCAGCGTCTGCATCCCGTGCTGGGTGACGTATTGCAGCGCCTCGGTGGCGATCACCTTGGCCTGCGCGGCATGGCGCCGTGCGGGCAGGCCCTCGCGGATCAGCCAGGCCAGGTGCCAGGCGCTCAGGCGCGACTGGTCCACCCGCATCTGCATGTTTGCCAGCCGGTGCTGGATCACCTGGAACCTGCCGATGGGCCGGCCGAACTGCTGGCGCTCGGTCACATGGGCCAGCGTCAGGTCCACCGCGCGCTGCGCCGCGCCGGTGACCGCGGCCGCCATGCCCGCGCGGGCATAGTGCAGGGTGGACATCAGATGCGCAAAGCCCCTGCCCTCCTCGCCCATCAGCGCGTCCAGGGGCACCTCTGCGCCCTCGAAGGCGATCTCGTAGCTGGGCAGCGCGTTGTTGCCCACCTTGGGCAGCGGGGTGAAGCTGACGCCCGTGGTGCCGCGCGGCACCAGCAGGATCGAAAGCCCCTCATGCCCCGACGAGCCCGCGCCCGTGCGCACCACGGTGACGATGTAATCGGCCTC
>Ga0208112_100701_pt1 | contig 20784 bp, 26 predicted proteins | sample HotLakConsoUCCLE_FD_184736 | JGI IMG/M metagenome (GOLD analysis project Ga0208112, IMG submission 184736) | Hypersaline microbial mat communities from Hot Lake, Washington, USA - Hot Lake Consortium UCC-LE (SPAdes) (version 2) ... | reverse complement strand
CCCGCCCATTTGGGGCGCAACGCGGGGGTGGGGTCTCTCCAGTCGGGCTACGCCCTCCCTGCGAGACCCCACCCCCGCGTTCTCATCCTGATTGACGCTGGATTCTCACCTTGTTTGTCGCGCGGCACTTGCCGATATCCGCATGATATGGGTGGCGGCCAATCATGCCAAACATAGGTACTGCCGCATCCCAGCACTGAATGGTTTGCCAAAGGGTTGTCGTGATGGTGTTGCCGTAATCCTTTGACAGTTTTTGGAGTGACTTCCATTCCAGATTATGATCGCGGAGTTCCGTTGAAAAGCGGTCTCCGAGAAAGATCAACTGACGGGCTCCGTAGTTGGCTTCGGCTTCCATCTCTTGATGACACCGCGGGCTTAGGGATTCTTCATTGTCTCCAAGCAAAAGGCTCCGATGCCAAGGCAGCAGATCGTGGGTGATTTCATGAGCTAGAATGAAGCGCCGCTTCTTATCTACTACTTCTTTATCGATGTAGATCTGACGTTGCTCAGGAACGATAAGGGCCTTCAACCCTGCTTTCGTGACCACATCAAACATGCGACGGGCGCTGGTTGTGATGAAATTCCCAGCCAACGTGACGCGGTGCGCCATTTCATCGAGCAGATTCAGGTCGGATTTACTGTAATACGTAAGATCAAGTTTTTGCAAAGCCCGCACGTCTTCAAGCTTGAGAGGCGGTTCCGGGTTGCCAAGGTCTCTAAGCAGCCGCCGAACCGATTCATCAATGTCGGCGGCTGCAAACTGATCTATTTTCGGGTCTTCATTTGCCATCCGCTTTAGTCCCGCCATTGTAAATGGACAGGAACTTAACGAAGTCATTCAGGCTACGCCGCTCAGCTCTGGAAAGCCCTGACAGATCGTCGGAACTCGCTGCGAACTTGTGAACAGCATCGTCCAGCGAGCGGTCCACGACCGGGGCATCGGGCAACAGGTTCAGCAACGACTTGGCAGGAACCTTCACATACTCTGCCAGATTGTGGATTGTTCTTGGACGTGGAGAGTAATTCGGGTCTTTCTCGATAGCCGTAACTTCTTCGGCTGAAACCCGGACACGCTCGGCGAACTGGGCAATCGACAGACGGTCCCGGCGACGTGTCATGTGCACCAGAAGGCCAAGAGCTGCCTCAGACTGGTTCACCGGTCGAGCAGTCTGCATGTCGTTTGTCTTCTGATGCCCAGCAGCACCTTCCAGAGCAGTCAGTATATCCGAAGATCGGCGAATGCCGCGCCCGGCTTCAACTTCGCCGTTTGGATCGCTCTCGATCTGTCGGCGCAGCCAGTCGTTATCAACGCAAAGCTTCATGGTCATTCTCCTTTCTTTGTCACGGCCCGGCAGATATCAACTGCTTGGCCTGGGTTGTGGACAGCTCGAAGTATCTCAGATTATGATAGTCTCCGTCTGCTCCCAAATCCGTCATGCCCAACCGATTTCTATAGAAAGCCTCGGCCGCTGGAAGCGAATGCAGCGCAACTCTACCTGTAAACTCTTCCTCGATACTCAACGAGACCGCCGCCATGAACAGAACCCTTCCGACGCCTTTGTAAGTTGGCGTTGCAATCAAGCCTTGCCTGTTCCACGGAGCGGTGGCTAGAAAATCTACATATACCAGTGGCATTCTAGGATGCTCCGGATGGCGGCTGAAACACTTTGTGCCGCCTTTGATCGCAAGCATCATACCCTGCGTCTTACCGTCCGTCTCGATGCCGAAGAGCTCATAGCTCAGCGGATTTTGTAGCGCATGGAGCGCCTTGGCAGCCCATTCCCAGTGCGCGTCCTCGGGCCGGTTTTCAGCCGCCGCCGCGTCGAACATCGGAGTCCAGTCTGCTTCAATACTCTGAAGCGTGGCGAGATCAACGCCTTGGAAGAGGGCTGCATCGTGAAACTTGCCGCTCTCCAGTCCAAAAAGTGGGACTGTACCGATTACCTGTTTCACAGAACCATCAACTCAATCTTTTCGGCTTTGTCTGCGCTCTCGACAAAGACCTTCTCCCCACGCGCAAGACGTTCATCGACCGATTTGTAGAGCCGCAGCGCCTGTCGAACGAGCGCCGTTTTGGACAGCCCCTTCTCTTCGCACAGTCGCTCAAGAACGGACATTTCCGCTTCAGTCAGGTTGAGAGTCATTGTTCGCTTCATGAGGGCCTCCTTCGAACGGTGATATAGAGCTAAGCATAGTCCGCGTCAACCAAAAAGATGTAAAAATTAGCTAGACATTAGCTATTTTTTACATATTATGTAGCTAGTGTAAGCTAGGAGAATTCAGATGGCTAAAAGAAATCAGCACATTGTACCGCATGATCGCGGATGGGCAGTTAAGGGCGCGGGAGCCGACAGGGCCACCTCCGTTCATCCAACGCAACGCGAAGCTATCGACGCCGGTCGAGGCATCGCTCGCAACCAAGGCTCCGAGCTGCTCGTCCATGGTCGCAACGGTCAAATTCGTGAACGCGACTCCCACGGCAACGACCCCTACCCCCCGAAAGGATGATCAGATGACAGTCAAATTTCGCTACAAAGGCCGTACCTTTTCGTCGGCCCAATCGCTCAGCTCGGCGCTGAAACACGACATGAACCAAGCCGTAGAAAGGTCTATCCGAAGCGCAGCCTCCGGGACCGGTGCCCGAGTCCGCAAGACCAGCCAAGGTTATGCAATTGAGGGGTCCGAGGAACAGATCTCTCGCTTCAACCGCCGTATTCGCTAGTGCTGCCACAAGGGCTGGCCGGAAAGTACGGCCAGCCTAAACTGACACTCAACCTTCAAAATTTGGTGCCAAAATCGTGCCAAAACCCCATAGGTTTTGCCGGGGGTTTTTGTCCAGCCTAAACAGTTGATTTCAAGTTGGGCGTGACGGCAAGTCAAAAACGACCGTATTTGTCCAGCAAGTTCTGACCATAGGTTTTTGTCCGGCAGCGGCCGTTCATGACCTGTGCGGAGAAATCCCGCTTCGAGCCCAGTCTTACAAAATAAAATGGCTTTTGCTGACCCGGAAAAACTGCCATTCGACAGCCTATGGGACTTCGAAAGGCACATCACTCGGACGCGTCAAGTATCGCGGCCATTTCCATTGAGGTCTGGGTGGGCACCTACCTCAAAAAAGGTGTGAACGCATTCTTTGCCGATTATGCCTTGGAAGCATTCACAGCTGCAAAGATCAGAGCCGTACTTGACGATCCAGCACAGTACGTTGTGGTGTCTGAGAACGACGATGGCATCGACGGGTTCATACAAGTATCCTCTCATAGCATCGCGCCGGTCAGCGGTTGTTCTGATATGGAGATTTCCAAGTTCTACGTTCAGCCGCGCCATCATGGAAATGGCATCGGTAAACGCCTCCTGTCTGCGGCTCTCGATCACTGCCGTGATGCTTGTGCGGACTCTGTGTGGCTCACAACAAATGCAGAAAATGACCCGGCAATCGCATTCTATCTTGCGAAAGGGTTTGAACACGTCGGCGAAACGCACTTTTTCATCGAAGACAAAGGCTATCTGAACAACGTCTATCGGTTCGCGTTGCGCTGAAAACACGCAACAGAGCCAGTGGCTGCACCGTCCCGCATAGCTGCCGGATGATCCGCTGGCATCGAAGGGCCGCAGTGCGGCACATGTGGACAGAATTCAGGCGTTTTGTCACAGGCGGTAACGACCGCGAGCTGATGTTGCCGTTCTATTAACGATCTATAGTTGGCAACGATCCAACCAAACAGCAAAGTCACCTGCATGGAACCGCACCAAAAAAACCCGACCGTCGCGGCAGTCTCGCTCGCAGATCTCAGCAATGACAAACGTTTGATCCTGTCATCGCTCAAAGTGAGACCTGACCAAGAGGACTTGGGGGGCACCTTTCATGCTTCACTAAAAGAATGGGAGCGGTCAGATGAGGAGCTTGTACTTGGCCTTGCTTTTCTCAAGGAAGATGACCCGGTGGGATTTGTCCTGTTAAAGCGACCGACACTTTCGCCTGATTGGGTTGCAGCCGACGCTGTATCATTACATGGTCTGAAAATTGCCGAAAATTATCAGGGCCAAGGCCTCGGGCGGGTTGCATTTAAGCTGGCCATCGATGCGGCGATGACCCGCTGGCCGACGGCCAATCAACTTGTCTTGGCAGTCGATGCCGGAAACGAACCAGCGCTCGCAGTTTACCGAAGCTTCGGAATGATCGACAGTGGCCCAGTTTTCAAAGGACGTATTGGTCTTGAACATCGCCTGAAACTGAGTTTCGATAAAGACGGATCGGAAGCAAAACCATTCACTAGGGCAGGAAATAAATGAGCGTTTTCACGTCTCATTGTTGCCCCTTAACGTTGCCCCCTGCACCTAATCCAGTTTGACCACAGCGGTACCAAAAGTATCAGGCCAGTGCCTTGTAGAGCGTCAACCACCTTGTCCTGTGCCGACAACCAAGTTGGCCGGTTCTGACCGCTGCGATCGGAATGGTTAGGTTGTTGTGTCCTCCATGATGTTGTCGCTGGTTTTGGCTGCGAGGTTGTCGCTGGAGGTTGTCGCTCCGGCGTCAGGCTTGGCTGATTGCCGTCCGGCTGCGGCACGCCGGCGATAGCTGTCGCCGTTCATCTCGAGGATGGTGGCGTGGTGAACGAGGCGGTCGATCGCAGCGACGGTGACAGCTTGGTCTGGGAAGATTTTGTCCCATGCGCTGAAGGGTTGGTTTGCCGCGATGGCGAGGCTTCTGGTCTCGTAGCGCCGGGCGATCAGTTCGAAGAGCACGGAGCTCTCGGCCTGATCCTTCTGGGCATAGGTGATGTCATCGAGGATGATGAGATCGAACTTGTCGAGCTTGGCGAGGGCGGCCTCGAGGGCGAGGTCGCGGCGGGCGGCCTGGAGCTTCTGCACCATGTCGGTCGTGCTGGTGTAGAGAACGCGCCTGCCGGCTTCGACAAGGGCATGCCCGATGGCGCACAGGACGTGGGTTTTGCCCGCGCCCGAGTTGCCGATGGCGATGATGTTTGCGCCGGTCTCGATCCAATCTCCCGCAGCCAGCGCCTCGATCCGGGCCTTGGTCACGCCGGGCAAGGCCTTGAAGTCGAGGGTGCCAAGGGTTTTGCCACCGGGCAATTGGGACTGCTGGAGGTGGCGATGGATGCGCCTGGCCTCCCGCTCGGCCATTTCCAGTTCGGCCAAGGCCGCGAGAAAGCGAGAGGCGGGCCACCCCTCGGTATCAGCGCGGTCCGCAAGTGTCTGCCAATGGCGCTGGAAGCTTGGCAGACGCAGCGCGGTGAGCATGGTTGGCAGCGCGTGGACGTCGACGGGGCGCGGTGCGGCGGGGGCGGTCATGCGCGGCCCTCCAGCAGGGCGTCGAAGCTGGCCAGCTCTGTCAGCGCCACGGGCGTGTCCTCCGGTAGCGCCCGCTGTGGCGGCTCCAACCGCTCCTTCAACCTGCGGGCCTCGGGCAGCTCGCCCTGACGGAGGGCATCGGCGATCAGGAGTGCCAGTTCGGCCTCGCAGCCTTCGTCGTGGGCGAGGCAGAGCAGATCGACCATCCTTCGGCAGGCGTCGCGGCGGGGCAAGGCCGCCGAGAGCGCGGCCCAGGCCTCGGCGTATTCCGAGCGCGGGAACAGACCGTCCCGATAGACCGAGCCCGCCAGGGCTTGGGGCTTGCGGCGCAGGGCGTGGATGACATGGCGATAGTTGACGCAATGGACGCGCAGGCCGTCCTCACGACCGCGGCGCCGCGGGTGGGTGACGACATGGGTGGCGCCAAGAAAGGCCTCGATCCGATCATCATAGACATGGACCCGCAGCCGCTGGCCGATCAGTTGGGAGGGCGCGGAGTAGAAGACCTGGTGAACCAGGAAGCCCCCGGTCTTCGTCACGCGCGCAACCACCTCGGTGAAGTCGGTCGTGCGACGGGCAGGCAACGGCTTGAGCGCTGCCATCTCGATGCGCAGGGCCGCCTCCCGCCGCCGGTTCCGACGGGCGACGAGCTCATCCACGAAGCGCCGCCAATCCGCGAGATCGGCGAAGTCCCGGGAGCCACGCAGGATCAGGGCCTGGTCGAGCGCCACCTTGAGGTGGTTGTTGTGCGCCTCGACCGAGCCATTCTCATGCGCCTCGCCACGATTGTTGCGGCTCGCGAGCATGCCGTAATGGGTGCAGAAAGCCTCATACCGCTTGGTGACATCCTCCGCGGCCGCGGCGTCGAGGTTCCGATATGCCGCTGAGAGGCTGTCGGTGCGATGTTCATGCGGCACCCCGCCGAGCGTCCAGAGGGCGTTCTGCAGGTTCTCGGCCAGCGCAGTGAAGCTCTCGCCACCCAGAACTACGGCGACATGTTCCCAGCTGCTGTAGGCCAGGACAAAATGATACAGGCGATGTTCGAGAGGCTGCCCGCCGATCGTCACGCCCAAGGCGCTGGCGTCGGTGAAATCGGACAGCGCCATGCGCCCCGGCTCGGGTGTCTGACGGAAGATCACGTCGCGCTCTGGTCCGTGCAAAGCCCGCCAGTCGCGCACTCGGCGCTCAAGTGTCCGGCGGACCCGATCGTCCGGGAAGGCTTCGGGATGCGTCAACTGGAGGTGCCGCATCAAGGTGACGGCCTGAACGGCGGGATCACGCTCGAGGATCGGCAGCAGCACCGGCTCCCATACCGCGGCGAGAGGATCGGGCACGGTGCGGCTCCGGGAGGGCTTGCGTTGGGAGGGAAGGCGCGGATCGGCCTCGATCCTGCGGGCGGTGCGTTCGCTGAACCCCGCGCGGGCGGCAGCAACACGCTGGCTGTGCTGGAGACGGTCGGTCATGTATAATCTCACTTGCTGGTCGGTGACGGTTTTGCCCGGCACGGTCGTATCTCCGTTTGGCTTCAGAGATCTCGAACCTACCGGCCCGCAGCGGCCAGCACCTACCCTCAAAAAGAGAGCGAAGCCGGTGGCCCCAGTCTACGGTCGGGCTACGCCCTCCCTTCGACTGGGGCCACCGGCCAACTTGGCTGACGTTGGCGGCCAACTTGCTTGTCGCCCATCAGTGCCTGATCAAGTGCTGCCGCACAATGAATAAGGGTCGTGTCAAACACTGGCATGGGGACATTTTTTTCATTCAAAAGCATACCAACTTCTGTGCAACCAAGGATGAGGCAATCCGCACCTGCATCTTTCAAGCGCTGCGCAATCGCAACATAAGTCGCCTTACTGGCGTCGATAGTTAAGTCTTTGCAAAGTTCTTCGTAGATAATGCGATGTGTCTCTTCGCGATCAGATTGATTAGGTATGACAGGCATTAACCCCATGCTTTTCAACCGATCAGTGTAGAACATCTGCTCCATTGTAAATGCCGTCGCCATAAGTCCCGGGCGCTGTAAATCTGCGCTTTGGATAGCACGTGCCGTTGCATCTGCAATGTGGATGATCGGAATGCTAACCCCTTCCATCATCTCGTCAGCGAGTTTGTGCATCGTGTTGGTCGCGAGGATCAATAAGTCTGCACCACCTTTTTGAAGTGACTTCGCTTCCTCATTAAGAATTCGTCCGGCGTCGGACCAAGCGCCTTGGACTTGCAGCCTTTCAATTTTGGCAAAGTCCAGTGATCGAACAAGCAACTCCGGCGAATGAAGGCCTCCGAGCCGGTCTCGTGTAAGACGACACAGCTCTGAATAGTAAAGCTGGGTTGATGATGCGGACATCCCCCCAAGTATTCCTATTGTTTTCATCTGCCTGCTCCAAGTTTGTCAGCGGTACGTAGGTAGCTAAATGGTCTGTGCACGGAATGGGTCTCTTACGGTTTAACGTCTCTGCTGTCGGTCGCCCGGTCCCGCTTCACATTCTCAGTATCGATGTCAGCAACCAGTTCCGAAAGCGACAGCCCAAGCTCTCTGGCAAGTACCTCCATCACGGTCAGCGTTGGCTGACGGTTTTTTGTTTCCAGAAGCGAGATGTAGCTCATCGAGAGATCGGCACGAAACGCCAGCTCTTCCTGTGACAGCCCTGCTGCTTTTCTCCGGTCTTTCAGCACCTTCGCGAAGGCGGCGACCAGCTGTTCGTTCTTGCGCTCCATCCCTGATGGTATCGGAGAGCTTGCCGGAACATTCTAATGACTATAGTAACAATATGACTATAGTCATTCATAAATTTAGCGACCACCCAACAGCCCCGGAGACCCAGCCATGCACATCATCACATTCTTCGCACCCAAGGGCCGAGCGGGGCGCACAATCTCAACGATCACAGCAGCCATGGCGCTGGTGGAGGCAGGCCAGCGCGTGCATGTGCTCGACCTGTCCGATCCAAGGATCAGCGAACGGGTCCCGCTGCCGGGCAACCGGACCGGTTACTCTTCCGGTCTTGTGGCCTGGGGACTGCATATGAAAGACGCCGGGATCGGGGAGGACAGGCTGCGGGTCAAACATGTTGCTGACTATATCGGACTGGCGGCAGGTATTGCCGATGCATCGATGGGAGGAGCCGACGTGGTGCTGATCGACACGCCATCGCGGGCAGACGACCTGACGCTGGCAGCCCTTCATCAAAGCAGCCTTGCCGTCATACCCGCCACCGATGCACTGGATGCGGCGTTGATTTTTGACGCAATTGCAGAGCACTACATGCCCATTTTGCCGAGCTTCTGCGGGCTGGTAACGAGCGCGCGCAGTTCTGACGAGGCCGACCTGATCAAAAAGGTATTCTTCGGATGGCGCATGCTCGACGCGGTGCTGCCACGCAACACCTGCTTTCCCGACCAGTATCATGGGGAGTTATTATTCGGTGGAAAAGACCGGGACGGCCCAGCCGGTATTGCCCAGCAAGCCGGACGTGCATTCGGCCAGGAGCTTCTGACGGTAGCTGAGGGTAAGGTCCCCGGAAAGACTTACACAGAAGACGACGATATGCCCGAGGGTACCGCGCTCGAATACCTGCGCGATCTGTCCAAACAAAACCCGCATATATGGCAGTGAAACCCTCGGCCAATGACCTTGGCGTGAGCATTACCCAAGGCACGGTCGTGCGCGCCGGTACCCACATTTCAGGGGGTACGATCTACCGCGATCAGGCCAGTGCGACCATTCACAGCACGCCGGAGATATGGCTACAAGACGAGACAGGCCGAGAGCACCATTACCGCTCTGACACCTTCGATGGCATCCGCGAGGGCCATGCGCTGATCATGGTCCATGACGCGAACAGTGGCGCGCTTCTACGCGTCATGAACCGCAACACCTGCTTTATAATTGACCGAAGCGCATTGATCCCGGACACCAGCGGATGGGCGGTCATCAGAGCAGTATTCCGAAAGCTCTTCACAATTTTCCTGCCAGCAGCTTTTGGGGCAATGTACCTCGGTCATATTACCGGCCTGTCCGGCACCATTATCGGTGGCCTCGTCGGTTTCTCGTCAAATTTTTTGCTGATCTATTGCTGCTATCTTGGCTGGCGCGTGGCTAAAGAAACCGCCGCCAAAACCCAGGAACGACGTGCCGGACTCGACGCGCTATTCCGCCAGAAAGGCTGGATCGAAGACAAGGCGGCGTGATGTGCTATTCTGCTCGAACCACAGCAGGAACAAAGACCATGCGCATGACCTTGCGCTGATTTGCAGCCGCAAGAAAGGAGCCATAATGCCTGAACAGACGCCAGAGATTGAGTCGCCGCTCAACCAACTCGACGACAGTATTGTGGCCCAGTTGATCGAAGTCGGGCTGCTCGCGCGTTACCGAAATGACATCGAAGGAAGTACCGAAGCGCGGCGCAGAATTCGTGCGGAATTGCTGTCAAGAGGCTGGGTTCTACCGCCTTATACCTACGAGGGTGACGTGTGATGACCCAACACGCGAGCCAGCCCGAGAGTATGGCGAAGATGAACCGCATGTACCAGTTTACAGAGTACCCAGGCATCGCGGCATTCATCCGGGACCAGACCAATACATATGCGACCCGTCTCGACGGCCGTGGTATCCGGATGATCTTCGAGGCGCACGCGACGGCTGACGACATTGCCACGCTGACGGTCAAAGAGCGCACGCTGCTCGACCGCATTGGTGTCGGGAATGAATGACTGACATCAGGATAGCGCCACGCCGCCCGCCAAGGCGGGGGCGGCACGGGCGAATGGCGCAAAGTGTGTGCGTTGGAAAAAGCAGTGACGCTCAACTGTGCCCGGCGCAGGAGCTGGCCAACGAGCTGATGCTGACGACACTGGCCAGCTCCAAGCGCGGTGTATGGAGCTGACCGGGCGCAAGCTGGGGCCGCATCGCATACCGAACTGGCGTGGCAGGCAACAGATCCCGACAGCAGCACCATCGCAAACCCCGACTGAATTCGCCAGCCACAGGGCAAGTGAGGAAGGGGTTTGCAGCCGCCAACGGCGGCTTGGGAAGGCGCGGCCCGAAGGGTTGCAAGCCGCGCAGATCACCAGATCGGAGAGCGGAGTTTCCAAAGAGGTGCAGCCTCTTTGGTCCTGCGGAAGGCATGGGGGGTTTTGAAAGGGGGGAGAGTGTGCTATCCCTCCTTCACCTACGAGATAAGTTTGCTTATCTCTAGTAGGTTAGAGGATAAGATTTCCTCTCAGGGATGGACCACCATGGCAGACGACGTTCTCAAACCGGAAAAAAGCGGAAACTCCCGCGCCGCACAAACACGGATTAAGGGCAAAAGCGCAGGAGGCATTGGCGGGCAAAGGGCGCATGATTTGCGCATCGGTCCGCAGCCAGATTATGTCGATGCCTCCCGCGCTCACCTCAACCGGGTGCTGATCGAACCGCAGACAGGGACGCAGCTACGCAAGATCTGCGAAGAGCGCCGCGCCCTGCGCACCACCACCCGCGCAATGAAGTCCAGCGCCGCTGTAGGCGTGATTGGTATCATAACCTTCGGCCACGAAGCCCAGAAGATCTTCAAGGCGCTGACACCAGAGCAGCAGGACGCTGCCTACCACGAGACAGCAGAAGCCATTGCGACACGGCTCAACACCACCCTGACCGGGCTGGTGACACATGGCGACGAAAGCGCCCCACATGCCCACTTCCAGCTGCCCGCTTACAACCTGACCGGACGCCCTGTCAGCGAGACGGCCAAACGTGCGGCGTTGCGGGACTTGCAGACCATCACCGCTGAAGTGATGGCCAGACATGCACCGGGCATCGAGCGCGGGCGGTCGAAGACTGATCGCCTCAAGGCCGGGGCAACGCCCGCCGAAGTCGTCAACCGGGCTGTCGCACAACTCCATGACGAGCTGCCCATCGAAGCGGCACAGCTGGACGCAAAGATCGCTGCCAAGAGAAAACAATCCGCTGCCCTCGATGGTGAAATCGCAGCCCGACAGGGCCTGCTGTCAGAGCTGGCCGCCAAGATCGAGAAGAACGAACGTCTTGCCGCCGCCGCCCTTGAGAAAGCCGCGACGAATGAAGCGAAGGCCGACAAGGCCCTGAAAAACGCAGCCCTCTATGAGGGCCGTGCCGAAAAGGCACGGCGAGAACGGGACGCGGAAGAACGCACCTTGAGCAACCTACAACTGGACCGGCGCAAGGAAGAGGAACGGCTGGAACGTCTCCAGGAACAGCTGGCGGTCATCGAGACGGAAAAACAAAAGCTCGCTGAACGTGAAGCCCAGATCAGTCTCAAAGCAGCAGAACTGGAAAAGCGAGAGGCCACGGTCGCTGCTACTGAAAAACAACAAGCCGCCACGGAAAAGGTTCTGGAGCGCAGTATCAAAAACTTTGGGGTAATGTTGGGCGAGGTGCAGAAAACAGGCGGGGATCAGCCTCTTTTGCGAGAGGATATGGCTGATGCGCCTGAAGAGTTTACGATTTTGGAAAAGGCGTCAGCGCGTGATGCCAGACCGCTCACACGGGGATTTCGTTCCCGGTTCTGGTCTCTGAATTACTCCAACACTGGCACTCCGGTGCCCCTCGCTGAAAGCCTCCGTGCCGTCATCACAAAGGCCTTTGATTTTGCAGATCGGTTTGCCCAAGAAATCGCAAAAACCCGGCAGGCTGCGAAAGAGGCTGAAAAACGCCGCATCGAGGCAGACCGCGCTTTTACGCAGGCCAAAGAAGCAGGACGCGTAGAGGGTCTGAGGATCGGCACCGCAGCACTTGCTGAACGCGAAACGGTTGTAGCAAAGCGTGAAAGCCGCGCTGATGAGTGGGCCACTGAGACGTTGAGTTGGCGCGAACAATTCTTTGAGCGTGGGTTCACAATCCTGACGGCCGCAATACGCAAACACTTGAAGCCTGACGTGATCGAGGAGGTGACCGCAGCCTACAAAACCGAGCTGGGCAACCTTGCCCCGAAAGAGCCAACGCCGCGTAATCTCAGTAGCACCTACGACCCGGGTCACTCCCCGTGATCCCGTTCTCAGACAGGTTCAGTCAGCAGGCATCCACGGGTTGGTGACATTGACGCTAGGTGGCTCGAAGTCGGCAACATTGTGGGTGACGATGGGAATGGTATTGACAAGCCCAGTGACGGCGATCAAGGCATTACGGTCACTTCTGGGGTGGGCACATGCAGAGCGGTGCAGCAGAGCGCCTCAGGGCCGTCTACAGGCAGCACACGGCCCTCAACCACTGGAAGCACCCTTGGCCATCTAAGTTCCTCAGAACGGCCCCCTGAGCCCTGTCACGTCGCTCTGCGAGCCAGACCCCCCATTTGGAGCTCAAGCAGCGCGATGGCGGACAGGAAGAGCGCGGCGTGAAATTTGATGGTTTCTACGCCCAAGCCCCACTGACCAGAACAAGGATAAACGATGCAAGGCCTGACCAGTCTGCCGCCCCTGCCCTCTTCGATGCGGATCTGCGGGAAACTCTCGACCTTCTCAGCACAGTCATTGCTAAGGTACTCAACGGTTGAAAAAGCGCATCTCGTTCATAGCAATCTTCGGGTTGGCCCTGGTGTTCGGTCTGGGTGTCGGTTTCTTTCGCTTCTTGGCTCATCATTGGGGGCAGACGCTGGTTCCTGAGACCAGCGCTCCGAGTTGAGTACTGGTGTGGTTAATCGTAGCTGGGCGAAGCGGTTGTTCTGAGCGTGCGCTTTGATACAGACAAAAAGGGGTTTGGGATCGTCGATAGCCTAGGAAACTGGGTGTTATATATGTGTTAGATTCTGTGTTACGCGAATCGGGTACCCCTCTATGGCATTGAAAAAAATGATTTAATCCAACATATTTTGAGCTTCTGGTGGGTGATATTACGATAAGAGGTGTGTGATCTTACGAAAGGTGGTGTGTGATCTTACGAAAGCCTGCTGGTGGGTAATACTACGAATCCCTTGCCTCGGTGGGTGAAATTACGATATTGGAAGTATGGTGGGTGAAATTACGAAACCGGATCGGACGCCTCTCCTCCCCTTGCGCCACGCACAGGGGGATTTCTTCGTTTGTGACATCTTCGACGCTGCGCCCAAGGGTGACATGGCTTCAATGGCGCACCCGATCTTCACTCTCGCGACCAAGCCTGACACGAAGAAACGGCGTTACGTGGCCACCGATGGAAAGAGCTACGTGGAAATCAGGCCCAACATGATTGGCCTCGCAACCGTCCACGACCGTGACGTGCTGATCTACTGCATTTCTCAAGTGATGGCGGCTCTGAATGACGGTAAACAGGTTCATAGAACCCTCCGGTTTAAGGCATATGATCTTCTCGTCGCAACGAACCGTCCTGTTGCAGGAACGGGCTACAGCGGCCTGAAAGCCGCGCTGGAACGCCTCCAAGGGACGCAGATCGAGACGAACATCACCACAGGCGGCGTAGAACAGATCGATGGCTTCAGCTTGATAGACCGCTACCGCATTGTTCGCGAAACTCGCGACGGCCGGATGCTTGATCTAGAAGTTACCCTTTCCGATTGGGTGTTCAACGCTATTGCCGGTGATGACGTTCTTACGCTCAACCGTCGTTACTTCCAGCTCCGTAAGCCTCTGGAACGACGTCTATATGAGCTGGCCCGCAAGCAATGTGGGATGCAACCAGAGTGGAAATGCGGTCTGGGTAAGCTGAAGGATCGAACGGGCTCAACGTCTTCTGACAAGGAATTTCGGCGACTCGTCAAAGCCATCTGCAAGGCTGACCAAGAGCACAACCACATGCCCGACTATTCCTTCAGAATGGATGCCGACATTCTCACCGTAACGCCGAAGCGGGAATTTCTAGAAAACTACGCCCCTAAACCGGAACAGGACAGACTGACAGGCGGCTACGTCCTGCCGCTCTCACCGGATACACTGGAACGAGCGCGGGAACTGGCCCCGACATGGGACATAAAGGTTCTGGTCGGAGAATGGCGTAGCTACGCTGCCAGACAGAAAGAGCCGCCGAAGAACCCGGATGCTGCGTTCCTCGGTTTCTGCAAGAGCTGGTTCAAGAAGCGCGGTCGCAACGGCTGGTAGAGTAATTACTCAATTACTCATCTTCTCAAATACTCAGACCAAAGATCACGGGTTATGTCGGAGATTGACCGACCCTCCTCCACTGCCTTCATCTTGATCCTGCGATAAAGCGTCTCCTCAATCTCGGCATTCAAGCGCTTCGTTTTTTCAGTCGTCTCAGTGACTTCGTGCAGGATGCGTTTGCGGGCCTCATCGCCACGGCTTGGACGTTTAGCGGAAAGGGCCATCACGCAACCTCCCGTGTCGTGGGCGCAAGCATTGCCAGTATCTCGTTGCTCAGTGCCGTGGTTTCCGCCCTCGCCTTCGCGTTGTCGGCATCGAATACGGTCCGGCCTTCTGATGCGGTCTGGGGATAGACTTGGCGTTGTGTTATGGTTGTCTTACAAACAGGCAAAGCGTAGTCGTCCAGTGCGGTTCGCACGTCACTGCCCAGCCGGGTTCCTTCCACGACACGGGAGACCACAAACCCCGCTCGCGGCGATCCGTCCGTGACCTCTTGGCGAGCCTTGATAAAATCTACCAAGTCCGATGCGGCCCAAATATCGTATGGCGATGGTTGAACGGGGATCAGAACGAAGTCACTGACTTTGATGCAGGCGGCGATCATGTCTTCCAGTTTTGCCGCGCCATCGATTACCACGTAGTCGTAGTTTGCGGCCATACTGGTCAGCGTCTTGACGTTGTTGGGACGGTCCAGTGCGACCAACTCAATGGGATTGTCTTCGCTGGCTGCGTGCCAGTCGCGTGCGCTGCCTTGTGGGTCGCTGTCCACGAGCAAGACCGAATGTCCCAGCTGGTGCAGCGATCTGGCCAGATTGGTGCTGATCGTAGTCTTGCCGGAACCACCTTTTGGATTCAGAACGGAAATTATGCTCACTTTTCTGCCTCGTTTGTGTAATTACTCAAAAGTGTAACTGAGTATTTGAGGCGCAGCAAGTTTTGTGTGGACTTATGACGGGCATCCATCCGCAAGTAAGTGAGTGCCAGATACACCACTCACTTACTCAAAAACTCATTTGAGTAGAACGGGGCAGGGCTTAGTTCGAACGCTGTGGGCGTGCTATAGCTACCCCTGTCGCGCTCTGACCTCGCTGATAAAATCCTCGACCGACCAGAGCCAGCCTCGCTGTGCATCCGTATAGCTCCCGTGGACCGGGGCAGGGACCACCAGTTGGAGGTTCGAGGCCTCCATTTGGTTCGTCTGTGGCTCTGAAATTCCCGGCTCCAGTGTCAGAAGGTGTTTTCGGCTGATCTTCTCGGCTTCAGCCAGAACCTGCCGCCAGCGATCCTTGCAGGTGGATTTGGCACCCAGCATCGTCAACCGGGGATCTCCCTCAGCTGGAGCCATTCTATAGGTTTCGAGATCTGGGAAGAGGAAGTCGGGCTTGTGGTTGTGTTCTGTTACTGCGCCCCGAACATGCCGGATATCATGCGCCCTGAGAACGGCGGCAAGGTGGTTTTCCAGCGAATGCCCCATGCGGGACTTACGCCGGTTCTGGACACTTAGGGAAAAGCTGATGAAGCCATCCACATCCGTGCCATCTTCGTTCATGAAACCGGCTTCGATCCGCGTCGATACAACCCTGCGCTCCAGCCGCCTGAACAATGCCTCCTCGTGGTCCAGCCAGGCAATCAGCGCCGCGTCCGGGTCGTCCTCGGCGCGCACCTCAGGCAGGGTGAGGCGGGCCAGATCAGAGAACTCGGCCGTTTTCGGGAAGATCGTGCCGAACTTCTCGATGATGCTGTCCAGCTTGTCAGCTTCCGGTTCCTCGAACTCGACGCCGATCTCGTCCAGAATGAAGCGTGCGGCGAAGTCCAGCTCCGGCTCCTCGTCGGAGAACTCGCGGGACACAAAGGATTTGCCTTCGGGGCGCAGACCGAACAGCCAGAAGAGTTGTTGTTCGCTGGTTGACCCCTCGGGGGCCACGATGAACCACAGGACGCCGCCCTGGTCCTTGGCAAGGAACAGAGTGTCCCCGGCCTTCATTGCCTCCGTGACGGGGTTGGATGGGTAGTAGAGCCGCCATTCGGGTGATCGATCTGGATTCTTCAGGCGGCTGTCGTAATGAGTAGCCCAGCTTTCCTCGGTAAATCCCTCCTGATCACCGCCAAGCCAGATATAGATCGCAGGGAATTTCTGTTGGTTCGTCTCGCCAAGAAACTCGTTTCGCATTTCTTTGGTCGTGCCGACCTCGTGTTGGTTTGACTTCTTCGGCTCGGCATCCACGGCGGACAGACGCTTCACCCCTACACCCTCGAAATAGTCAGACAGTTGCCCACGCTGTATCACCGCTCACCTCCAGCATCTTTATCTCCGATTTCAACCATATAGAGCATTGTTCGACAACGCTGTCGAAGGGAAGGCGAGTCTTTCCCTTCAGGGCGCATTCCCGGACTGTGCCAATGCGCCAGCCTGCCTCCGCCAGCGCTTGGCGCTGCTGCCGATCGCGCTCGATGTTCTTTCCGATCTTGTTACGCCAAAAGTCCTCGCGGCTCTTTGGCCAGCGAAACAGGTGGCAGTCGTGCCCGTGCCAGAAACAGCCGTGAACGAAGATCACCGCGCCCCGGCCCGCGAACACGAGATCGGGCTTGCCGGGCAGGTCTTTGCGATGCAGCCGAAAGCGGAATCCGCGCCTGTGAAGCGCGTACCTGATCGCCAGCTCGGGGTTTGTGTTCTTGGCCTTGATGCCCGCCATCATCCGGCTTCGAACGGCGCTGGAAACACTATCCGCAGGCATCACTCCGCCGCGACGGTCACGTCCAGAACCTTCATCAGGGGTTCACTTTTCTCCGGTATAATACCGGCTTTGCGGTGCGCATGACGGGCAGGGGGGTACGTCTCGGCCAGAGGCAGCATCGTCTGGATCGGATCGGGCACCTCTCGACCGTCCAGCTCCATCGCCTCGGCGATCCGCGTTTGCATGAGTTGCGCCACCGCTTTCACAACCGGCACAACAACCGCATTCCCGAACTGGCGGTAGGCCTGCGTGTCGGAGACAGGAATTCTCCAGTCTGTTTGTCCGGGCTTTTCAAACCCCATAAGGCGGGCGCATTCGCGTGGTGTCAGGCGACGTGGCCGGTTGCCTTTCTGCTCGATCAGGATTTCGGATCCGTCCTTGTAGTAGCGGGCGGATAGGGTGCGAGCCACGTCTTTCGGGCCGAAAAGCGAGAATCCGAACCCGTTCCCGGCGCTGCGGTGCTTTTCCTTGTAACCCTGAAGGTAATTCCACATGTGCTCGGTGAGTGTATACTTTGGATCAACGTCATCATCGAGGATCGAGCCAAGCGTCGGGCCGTCACCCAAGGGCACGGCGAGTTGCTCGAAGTCGAACTCGACACTGTGATCCTTGAAGCCGACGATGAAAATGCGCTCCCGCTTCTGGGGCACCCAAGGCGTTGAACTGATGACCTTGTGAAAGACGCGGTAGCCCAGCTCCTTCTCCAGTACGTGGATAATCGTGGCGAAGGTCTTGCCACCGTCATGACGCTCAAGATTCTTCACATTCTCCAGCAGGAAGGCAGGGGGACGGTGGTGAGCGATGATCTTGGCCAGATCGTAGAACAGCGTTCCCTGCGTGTCGCACAGGAAGCCGTGGGGACGGCCAAGAGCATTCTTCTTGCTCACACCGGCAATCGAGAATGGCTGACATGGAAAACCCGCCAGCAGAACGTCATGCGCCGGGATTGTCTCGGGCGCGTTCGCAAAGGGCCGCACATCCTCGGCAAAGACGTGTTCACTGTTCGCTGGTTCCGGGAAGTTGGCGCTGTAGGTCTCACGGCTGAACCGATCCCACTCGGCCGTGAACACGCACCGTCCACCGATAGCCTCAAAGGGCAGCCGCAGTCCGCCGATCCCGGCGAAAAGGTCGATAAACCGGAACCCCTCGGGCCTCTCGCCCGTACAGCGCGCATCAGCCGTTTGGCGAAGCTTCTCCAGCCGGAGCTGGTCAATCCGCTTGCCTTCGCCTTTCATGTGACGCCGGACTGTTCGGGCGTTCACATCGAGAAGCTCTGCCGTCGTGTCGATATCGAGACCGGCGCGCTCCATCAGTTCTGCAAATTCTGTCCGTGGATGCGCGTTCATATACCTGCCCTTGATCTGTGTCGGTTATTGACAACATGTCATAATCCGTCCCGGGTGGCTTGGAAACCCTGTTTCTAGCATTTGTTCACTATTTGTTCTATACAGTATTAACGGCGGCTTGTGTCTTACATGCGAACGCCCAAGGCTCGCAGAATGCGCGTGCCCTCAGCCAGAAGAATCAACTGGTCGGTTCTGACCAAGGGCCGGTTATGGCCGATAGTGTTCCTGACGGGTGCGAGGCGTAGCATCGAAACCTCAAAATCCCGTTTTGACACAAAGAAGCGTTTGAATACTTCGTTCCAGTTTCGGCCTTCGATGATAATGTGCATTAATTCCATGAAATCAGCATAGTATAGCGGGGGAAAGGAATCCCCACGCTGCTCGTGATCTGATGTCTTTCGGTCCTCCCACTTCCTTCGAAGGTCGCCGTGAACCCTGCGCCGCAACCACGCGTCCCCCTCGATCTGCTGAAGCTCTGCTTCGATCACATTTCGAAGCCGGTTTTCGATTTGACTCAGCAAGATGACATGTTGTGGATCATACTGCCCAACTTCTCCACGCTCTGTTCTGACTGGCATTACTGCTTCGATGCGAAACTCAAAGCCCGCTGAAAACAAAATCTGCGGGTATGCGTCTTGTGGGAAGGCAACAACTTCAGCGTTTAACCCTGCGTCGATCTGTGCCGCTTCCCGGTCTTCCGGGGACTGCTCCTCATCAAAGGCAACCGGCTCCCCTAGCTCCTCTGCGAATACTTCCCGGCCTGCCGCGTGAAACGGCTCTGCTCCGCTAGAAATGTCATGCAACCGAGCGATGCGAGCAAAGCCGACAATCGAAACGCCGAGATGATCCTCAATGGCCCAAGGGTGTTGGAGCTGCGCCATCCGCTCGGCAAGCGAAAGCTGCCACCCCTCCATCTGCCTGAACTGTTCCTGAAGTGGATGGACCGCAGCCGCAGCCGCGACTGAAAAGCTCTGCAGTTGCTCTGCCAGCGGTATCACTGCGTGATGCACATTCGTGACCAGATGCTTGAGATTAGCGTCGATAAGTTGCAACGCCTCGAAGGTTTCTGGCCTTGTCAGAACGCTGTGCGCGGCGGCTATCGCGCTCGATGCCTCTGCCCATTGCTGCGACTTGGTGTAGGCGCCAAAAGAGGTCTGAGCTGTTGCGACAGAATCTATAAGTCTTTGGATATCGCTTTGCTCGAACATCCTCGCTGCTTGCAAAGCAGGAGTGTTTTCAAGCTCACGGAGCGCTCGTGTCACCGCATCATTTTCCATCTGGCGTATAAGCCTTTCCGCCGGACCTTCGCTCAACTCCAGCGCCCGGCGTATTGCATCATTATCAAATGGATCGACGCTCATGCGCTTTCACCGACACGGCGCACTGTCCGGACGCTGACTTTGAAAAGGCTGGCGATCTCGCCCAAAGGGCGCTGCTCTATATCTCTCAGACGGCGAACCTCGTCCTTCTGTGCCGATGAAAGGGCAGGGGGTCTGCCACCAATACGGCCACGCTTGCGAGCGGCAGCCAAGCCCTCCCTAGTCCGCTCAGAAATTCGCTCTCGCTCGAACTGTGCGATTGATGCGAAGACATGGAACACAAGACGGCCAGACGGTGTCGTCGTGTCTATGTCCTCAGCCAGGGACTTGAAACCGGCACCGCACTCGCGGACCGTCTCCACAATCTCCATAAGGTCTTTTAGAGACCTCGCCAAGCGGTCGTACTTGGTGACTATCACAACATCGCCGTCGCGGAGCTGCTCCAGCATCCTATCCAGCTCCGGTCGTGCGCGCCTCGATCCGCTGATCCTGTCAGCAAAAACCTTCTCGGCTCCGGCTGTCGAAAGCGCATCAGTCTGTGAATCCAAGCTCTGATCGCCAGTGCTGACGCGGGCATATCCGATAATCATGGTGCGATAAGGTCAGAAAGGTAGGATTTTGTCCAGAAGCTAGAAGCCGATCACCTTGCGATATGGTCCTATCAGCTGTCCCATAGTCAGTAGATCGTAGCCGTTGCTAAAGCTTGTTAGATAAAATTCGTAGGCGTCCCCGTTCACGTCCGTGAAAAGACAGGTTCCTTCACCCATGGGGCCCCGCTTGGTCGGTCGAACATAGCTGCACATCGCTGAGTAGGTCTCGGAATCACTCACGTGACCAAAACGATCAACAAAGCTGTTTGAACGAATAAAATAAGCTACGTTTTCGTTTCCGGCGCGCTTGCCTGTAGCGCGACAATCTGGATGAGAAGAGCGCGTCAATCAGGATGAGAATCCTTGGTCGCGACGAGAGTTACGATGGCGGTCTTTTCAGCCGCGATCAAGTGGTTTGTGTTTTTGATTGTCGCGGCGC
>Ga0208112_100694_pt1 | contig 21085 bp, 16 predicted proteins | sample HotLakConsoUCCLE_FD_184736 | JGI IMG/M metagenome (GOLD analysis project Ga0208112, IMG submission 184736) | Hypersaline microbial mat communities from Hot Lake, Washington, USA - Hot Lake Consortium UCC-LE (SPAdes) (version 2) ... | reverse complement strand
TTTCCAATTTTAGTCGCTTCATTTTGTCACCTGTTGGGTGTTTCGGTTTTTTATGTTCAAGGCTACTTTAGCCACTGAACCCCAACAGGTTCCATCTTTTTCTTTAACTTTATCTCACGGATTCAGGTTTTGGTGAATGCGACGGGCGGGTGATGTCAAGGGAGGGAGAGGACATCGGACCCGAGGCGGCCGGGTTTATGGGGAGGGCGGGACCGCCCGACATCTGTTCCTCTTTAAATCGACTCGCGGGCCTGTCCGTTGTGAGCCGATCCGTTCAGCCCGAGGGGGCTCGTGGCACGCCAATTCATTCTCCCGCAGTCCAAGTGTTTGTTTGCCGAAGCCGAATAGATTGCGATCGCGAGACGCATGGCGAGCGCGGCGAACCCTTTCCGCATAGGCGCGAAATCCGCCCATGGCACCGGTCGTTCGCTCAATCCCCGCGTTCGAGAATGTCGTACAAGGTGCGCCGGCCGATCCCGAGCAGCTCGGCTGCCTGACGCTTGTTTCCGTCCACGGCGTCGAGGAGGTGCCTGACATACTTTGCTTTGATCTGCTCGAGCGGGGGAAAGGGGGGGGCGACGACGAAGACGGGGGCCGAACCGCTCTCGCCCGGAACGCGGCTGGCGGAGGCCGCCAGAGACCGCAACTCGGGAGGCAAGGCATCCGCTCCCAGAGGCTCCTCCGATTCCGAAAAAACGAGCATTTTCTTGATCACGTTTTCCAGCTCTCGGATGTTTCCGGGAAAAGGGTAGGCGCGGAAGGCTTGGATCACCTCGGGGGCGAAGCCAGCTGCGGGCCGATCGAAGGAACGGGCGATGCGGCCGAGCAGGTGCAGGGCGATTTCCGGGATGTCGGCCTCCCGCTCGCGCAGGGCCGGCACCTCGACGGTCAGAGCCTCCAGGCGGTAAAACAAATCTTCGCGGAATCGTTTGCCCGCCACTTCTTCGCGAAGGTTTCGCTGCGTGGCGGCGATGATACGCGCGTCCACTTCGACCTCCGCGTTGGCTCCGACCGGCCGAACCTTGCCCTCTTGCAGCGCCCTCAAGAGCTTGGCTTGGAGTTCCAGCGGCAACTCTCCGATCTCGTCGAGAAAGAGACTGCCCCCTTGAGCGGCTTGAAAAAGCCCGGCCTTATCGCGGACGGCCCCGCTGAAGGCCCCTCTTTCATGGCCGAACAACTCGCTCTCGATCAGTTCGGCGGGAATCGCGGCGCAGTTAACCGGCACGAACTCCTTCGCACTGCGCCGGCTCTCCGCGTGCACGGCTCTCGCGGCAAGTTCTTTTCCGGTGCCGCTTTCACCCAAGAGCAGGACGGGCTCGTCCGTGACCGAAACCTTGCGAATCTCGTAGATCAGATTCCGCATTTTCGGGCTTTTCCCGATCATTCCATGGAAGCTGGAACCCGGCTCGGACGCCGACGCTTCGCCGAATTTCAGCTTCAGGCGCCGGTATTCGAGCGCCCGCTCGATGCAGATGTGCAGCTGTTCGAAATCCAATGGTTTCGTCAGGAAATTATCCGCCCCGGCTTTGAGCAAGTCGACCGCTTGGTCGATACTTCCGAAGGCCGTCATGACAATGAATGCGGGTGCCATCGGCGTCGAGCCCCGGGCCGCCAGCAATTCGCTCCCGGTGCCGTCCGGAAGGCGGAGATCGGATAGGATCAGATCGATTCGCCCGGCGTCCGCCTCGAGCTGTTCGCGGGCCTCGGACAGGCTGGAAGCCGTGATGAGGCGGTGGCCGACCTCGCGCAGCTCTTCGCCCAATAACTTGAGGAAGTTCGCATCGTCTTCGACAACGAGAATCAAGGAATGGTCTGTTCTTCGTGCTTTCATGGAAACGCTTCTCTCGTTTGTTACTCAAGCGGAAGCCGGACGGTCAATCGAGCTCCGCCGCGATCCGAACGGCCGGCACGCAGACGTCCGCCGTGCTCGGAGACGATGCGATCCGCCAATGCCAGCCCGAGGCCGGTTCCCCGCCCCGGCCGACTGGTGAAAAAGGGTTCGAAAATACGGCCGAGGACCTCCTGCGGAATCCCCGGCCCGTCGTCGTCGATCCGGCAAAGAAGTTCGCCCGAATCGACGCCCACCGAACAATCGACGCTGACCCCTTCGCCCGCCTGCAAGGCATTGACGATGATATTCTTCAAGGCCAGCTGCAAGCGGATCGGTTCCGCTCGCACCGCGGCCTTGCCGTGCGCGAATTCGGAACGGTCGATGCGGACCGCGACATCACCCGGGCACTTGCGCTTGGCCTCGCGGGAGGCTTCCTCCAAGACCGCGTCGAAATCGACGACACGGTAGCCTCGTTCCGAACCGCCCCCGATGGAGAGCAGCTCCCTCACAAAGCGCTCGATGCGGGAGACTTCGTTGCGGATTGCCCTCAGTTCGTCGGTATCCGCGGGGTTTCGATCCCTGCGGCTCAGCCGCTGCGCATGCCCGTCGATCGTCGCCAGGGGCGTGCCGATTTCGTGACCGATGGATGCGGCCACTTCCCCCAGCACGGCGAGTTGTTCGGAGGCGCGGAGTCGACGCTTGAGGTGGCCGCGCTCGCGCTCGCTTCGAGTCAGCTTCGACTGCCGGGTCTCGATCGCCGTGAGCATTTCGTTCAAGGCCTTTCCCAACTCGGAAAACTCCCTCGGTCCGCCGATGGGGACGCGCTCATGGCGTTTTCCCGGGCGGATACGGCGAATGGCGTGGTAGAGCCGGTTGACGGGGCGATGGAAGGAAAACTGATACAGTGAAAGCATCAGCAGGCAGAACCCGGCGAGAACGAGCGTGAAACCGGTTAGAAACTGTCGGCGCAAATCCGTCAGCGCCGCCCGCATTTCGTGACCGCTGCGTGTGATTTGGAGCATGCCGATCGGTTCGCCCGAGGAGCTGTCCAAAGGCACGAAAAAGGAGAAGACCGGCTTCCCCGATTGTTGCTGATAAGTTCCGGACGGCTTGGAGTCGGGGGCGGAAATCGCATCGAGTTCGTTGACCGCGCCGACGGACCGCCGCTGCCCCGCCTGCGCGAGCATGCGGCCCTCCACGTCGTAAAGGTAAGCCCCGTAAACACGCTCGAAGTCAAAGGCGGATTCCAGAGCGTCCATCAAACTATTGGGACGCTCCCGCTCCAGCGAATAGCTGACCGGCTTGGCCAGCGCGCGGGCGATCAACTCGACTTCCTCCTGCAACTGCTGCTCGAGGGCCTCGCTGACATGCTGGAAGACGAACCAGCCGACCACCCCTAGCAAGAACGCGGCGGGCAGGAAAAGCCGCCAAACAAAGTGAAATCGCAAGGACCGCCTCCGCACACGAAACCCGGAGATGCCGGCCTTCGAACTGTCTCTACCATCTGCCTCGCGCATTGAATCGGCCATTTATTGGGAAGTGCAAAAGTATTTTCTTTCACCGTCATCCATGGGAGGGAATAACGAGTGAAAAACAAGTGGGTTTCGGGAGCTTCCGACCAAGGAAGCCAGTGTGGAAGAGCATGCAAACCCAGCGATCGAAGCTTCGCCGTTTTTCATCGACTTTGCAAGCCCATCCCCGTCTTGGTTCGCTGGGGGCTGATTCGAGATCGGGTCGGACTTTGAAGATTCGCGGGAATCGAGAGCGCGAGGCTTCTTGCCCCGCTATCGGCAGCGATGGGTAACGAGATAAAGAATAGAAATTCGAGCGTTGAAACTTGAAGCCGGATGTCGGGAGCGGCGCGAGGCGCGAGTTCGCTGTCCCGGACCTTGGGGAATCACCGGGGACTTCCCGCCCGGTTGGCTCGGCCTGGGCGAGTGCTTCGAGTGCGGGTCGGGTTTGCCTGGCGCGGGGAGCGGCGAAGCACCCCGCCGCCGCTCAGCGGGGGCACCTTACCTATCGGAGCAGGAGGGGAGATTGAACTGAAGCTACTTTCGCACCTTCAGTATTTGAATCTTTCATCGGAACGTTTGGTGCTAACTTCTTCGTCACTAGACCGCATCCAACCCGACTTACTCGCTTTAACCGCATCGAATTCCTTTATATACGGCTTGATGTCCAATAAGGGCGTTCCATCAAGCACGTCGATGCCTGTTACGTAAACTTGATTGCCTTCGACCCGGACTAGTTCGACAAGAGACATGCCGATGTGATTCGGCCGCAGGGGAGAACGTGTGGCGAATACGCCTCTTTCTTGCGTGTCCATGAAGGGGGTCACAAGCAGTTCGGTTCGGGTCGCCTGATGGAAACTGTACAAAATATAGATATGGCTGAATCCATCAAGGTCATGTAAGCCGTCGCGGAATGCCTCGTCGACGATGATCCGTCCGACAGCCTGCGGAGCGCCTTTGGGTTGAATCGGCATGCCTTCGGCGGAGGTATGGGGCGAACGTATTATTCCAATCGGTTTTATCGGATGCATGATAGATTTCTTCCACTCTCAATGAGGCCAAAGGTCGAGGGCGTCGGACCGGATGCGAGGAACGAGCGAGGGTCCTGACAGCGACCACTGGATATGGATTTCAGTATGCCCGGCCGGTCCGAACTCCGCAAGCGCCGACTCTTCCCTCCTGCCCGAAGGGATAGGAGCCGCGGCCTGTCCGCTCGTTCAGAGCGGGCAGGCGGGGTGGTTTCGGGCTGGCTCACCGATGCGTGCACTTGGACAAGCCTGCCTCTCGTCAAACAGTTGAACCCTCAGGTTGACGCGCGTGCGCTGCGCGGGAAACCGAAGCAGGCATGAGGCTATAGAAGCACCGGCGCGGCGGGCGGGTCCGACTCGAACCGCGGGGTGCGTTCGTGGATCGGCGGGCTCGACGCGCCTTTCGCGGGCTTGATTCGGGCGGATTCCGCAAGCGGTCCTAAGTTTGACCGCTTCGGCTAAGGGAGGGCTTGGGATGCTTCTGTCGGAGATCCTTCCGTCGTCTTGTGCTTGCGCCTCGCGGAGGGCGGGGAAGGTGAGTGGTGCTCAAGGCTTCGGCAGGGGCTCGTGCCAGGGATTCGGCTCGAAGGGGCTGTAGTCGGTCTTCCAGGCGGAGACCGGGACGATGACGGGTTCGCGGCCGTTTTCGAGGAACCAGGAGTCGACCGCGAAGTGGGCGCCCGTGCTGGTTTCGAAGAGGGTGGCGGTGTTGTGGGGAAGCTTGAGCTGGAGGAAGCCGCGGTGGACGGGAAAGCCGACGCGGTGGTGCCGGAGGAGGCCTTCGCGCTCGAAGAGCAGGAGCGCGACGGTGGTATTGGTGGCTTCGGCGATGCAGTCGAGCTGGCCCTCGTGCAGCCCCTCGCGTCGGTTCATCGGCCGGTCGAGTCGGGTGCCGTTCTTTTGGCCCACATACTCTTCCGTCAGGGCGACGGCCAGGGCGATGCGGGCCCGTTCTTCGGCCGGGCTGTCCGGGGCGGGCTGGAAGAGGGAACGGAGGGCGGACCACTCGGCCTCCGAGTAGGCGAGGCGGTCGCTTTTCCGGCAGCCGGCGGAGGCGCAGACCTCGAAATCTCCCGGTTCCGGGCGCTTGTCGATCCCTTGGAGGCTCAGGTATTCGGACGGCGGCCGACGGGTGGTGGTGCAGCCGGCGAGCAGGAGGGCGAGCAGGAGGAGGAAGGGAAACGCCAGTAGGGACCTGCGGGGGCGGGACATGGATTTCTAAGGCCGTTCGGCCCGGGGCGGACGGACGGGAAGGCCCGCCTCGCTATTTTTTGTACTTCAAGGCGGCGGCGATGAAGTTGGCGAAGAGGGGGTGGGCGGCGTGGGGCTTGGACTTGAATTCCGGGTGGAATTGGACGGCGACGAACCAGGGGTGGTCGGGCATCTCGATGATCTCGACGAGGTTGCGCTCGGGGTTCACGCCGGCGATGCGGAGGCCGGCCGACTCGAGTTGTTCGCGGTAGGCGTTGTTGAACTCGTAGCGGTGGCGGTGGCGCTCGTCGATATCGGCCCGTCCGTAGGCGTGGTAGCTGTAGCTGTCCTCGGAGAGATGGCAGGGGCAGGAGCCGAGGCGCATGTTGCCGCCTTTGGTGGAGAGCTCCTTCTGGTCGGCCATGATGTCGATGACGGGGTGGGGGGTCTTTGGGTCGAACTCCGTGCTGTTGGCGCCTTCGAGGCCGGCGACGTTGCGGGCGAACTCGATGACCGCGATCTGCATGCCGAGGCAGAGGCCGAAGTAGGGGGTGTCGTTCTCGCGGGCGAATCCGGCGGCGGCGATCTTGCCCTCCGTGCCCCGGTCGCCGAAGCCGCCGGGGATGAGGATGCCGTCGAGCGAGCCGAGCTGCTTGGAGGGATTTTTTTCGATCTCCTCGGCGTCGAGGCGGACGACCCGGACGGCGGTGTCGTTGGCGATGCCGGCGTGGGTGATCGATTCGTAAACCGACTTGTAAGCGTCCTGAAGCTCGATGTATTTCCCGACCACCCCGATTTCGACCTTGTGGCTCGGCGCCTTGAGGCGGCGGACCACGTCGTGCCAGGCCTTCATCTCGTTATCGGGGGCGTCCAGCCCGAGGTGCTCGACGATCAGGTCGTCCACGTTCTCGGCCTTCAAAGCGAGGGGCAGCTCGTAGATGGAGGTCTCGACGTCGCACTCCTCGATCACGGCCTTGACCGGCACGTTACAGAAGAGCGAGAGCTTTTGCCGCATCTCGTTGTTCATCGGTTTCTCGGTGCGGCAGACGAGGATATCCGGCTGGATGCCGATCTCGCGCAGTTTGGCCACGCTTTGCTGGCTGGGCTTGGTCTTCAACTCCCCGGCGGCCTTGAGGTAGGGGAGGAGGGTGCAGTGGAGGAAAAGCACGTTGCCGCGCCCGACCTCGAGGGCGAACTGGCGCATGGCTTCGAGGAAGGGCAGGCCCTCGATGTCCCCGATGGTCCCGCCGAGCTCGGTGATGAGGACGTCGACTTCCTCGCCGCCGCCCGCGTAGATACGCTCCTTGATCTCGTTGGTGACGTGGGGGATGACCTGAACGGTGGCGCCGAGGTAGTCGCCCCGGCGTTCCTTCTGGATGACGTTTTCGTAGACCTGGCCCGAGGTCAGGTTGTTGAGGCGGGAGAGATTGCCCGAGGTGAAGCGTTCGTAGTGGCCGAGGTCCAGGTCGGTCTCCGCCCCGTCGTCGAGCACGTAGACCTCGCCGTGCTGGAAGGGGCTCATGGTGCCCGGATCGACGTTCAGGTAGGGGTCGAACTTCTGCATGCGCACGCGCAGGCCGCGTTGCTCGAGCAGGGCGCCGATCGCGCCCGAGGTCAAGCCCTTGCCGAGCGAGGAGACCACTCCGCCGGTCACGAAAATATACTTCATTGGCTTGGCTTGCGTCATAAGAGGAAATCCAGGGAACGGGTCGGGGCTGCGGCCGCCGTCGGGCTCGCATTCAATTGTCGGCCGCTTTGCGTTGGCAAACTTTTTTGAAGGCTTTGTGGGGCCCCGAGCCTCGGATAAGCAAATCTGCTTTTGAGATTCTCTGAAATTAGAAATATTTTGGTTTTTCATCGACAGCCAGCCGGCCATTTGCTTTGAGGAGGTCGCTTTCGGATCGACGGCGCTCGCCCGAGCGAAGCGAAGCTTATCTGAGCTATTGATTGACCTAATAGATTGGCTCGGCTTGGCTGCTGATTTGAAAAGCTAATACAAGCAAGTAGTTATACTCTGAACCGTAACATGAACTCTCTCAGCCGCTTCCTGAAGTCCACCATCGGGCGCAAGATTCTCATGGCGCTTACCGGCGTCGTGCTCGTCCTATTCGTCCTCGGGCACATGCTCGGCAACCTCCAGATTTTCATGGGCGCGGAGGTGATCAACGCCTACGCCTACAAGCTGCACAACGTGCTTCCGTCCTCGGCGCTTTGGGCGATCCGTCTTTTCCTCTTGGCCTGCGTGGCCGTCCACATCTGGATGGCGGTGCTTCTGACGCTCGAAAACCGGAAAGCCCGGCCCGACCGCTACGCGCAGAACAGTGTGATGCAGGCGAGCTACTCTTCCCGCACGATGCGGATGAGCGGGGTCATTCTGCTGGCCTTCATTATTTTCCACATCGCCCACTTCACTGCCCGGACGGTGCCGGGGATGGCCTACGAAGAGCCCGGAGTGCTCTCGCCGACCGAGGTGCCGCTGGTCAAGGAAGGGGAGGCCGTCTTGAAAAACGGCAAGCCGGTGATGACTTTCAACGTGAACGACATGATGGTCGCGGGGTTCCAGATCTGGTGGGTCTCGGCCTTCTACATCATCGCGACCGGTCTGCTCTGCATGCACCTGGCGCACGGGGTGAGCAGCATGTTCCAGACCCTGGGCCTGCGAAACCGGGTCTGGCGCAAGCGTCTGGACCACTTCGCCCTGGCCTACGGGTGGGTCGTCTTTTTGGGCTTCGCGGTCATTCCCCTGGCGACGCTTGTCGGCTTCCTCGAAAAAGATCCGAGCGGCGGACTTGCGAACTCCGCCCCGGTCGCTCTGATTGAGACCGTCGAATAAACCAAACCGGATCGAAGCGCATGAAACTAGATTCCAAAATTCCCGAGGGGCCGATCGCCGAGAAGTGGTCCAGCCATAAGTTCAACATGAAGCTGGTCAATCCGGCCAATCGACGGAAGTATCACGTCATCGTGGTCGGGTCCGGACTGGCGGGCGGGGCGGCCGCCGCGAGCCTGGCCGAGCAGGGCTATCAGGTATCCTGCTTCTGCTATCAGGACAGCCCGCGCCGCGCCCACAGCATCGCGGCCCAGGGCGGGATCAACGCGGCCAAAAATTACCAGAACGACGGCGACAGCGTGTACCGGCTTTTCTACGACACGGTCAAGGGCGGGGACTACCGCTCGCGCGAGGCCAACGTCTACCGTCTGGCCGAGGTCAGTACGAACATTATCGACCAGTGCGTCGCCCAAGGCGTCCCCTTCGCCCGGGAGTACGGGGGCCTCCTGGCCAACCGCTCGTTCGGCGGCGCGCAGGTCTCGCGGACCTTCTACGCGCGGGGCCAGACCGGGCAGCAGCTCCTTCTCGGCGCCTACTCCGCCCTCAGCCGGCAGATCGGCCTCGGGACGGTCAAGATGTACAACCGCCACGAGATGCTCGACGTGGTGAAGGTCGACGGCCATGCCAAGGGGATCATCGTCCGGAACATGGTGACGGGCGAGCTCTCGCGCCACGCCGGCGATTGCGTGATTCTCGCGACCGGGGGTTACGGCAACGTCTTTTTCCTCTCGACCAACGCCCAGGGCTGCAACGTGACCGCCGCTTTCCGCGCCTACCGCCGCGGAGCCGGGTTCGCGAATCCCTGCTACACCCAGATTCACCCGACCTGCATCCCGGTTCACGGCGACCAGCAGTCGAAGCTCACGCTGATGTCCGAGTCCCTGCGCAACGACGGCCGGGTCTGGGCGCCGAAGGACAAGGAAACGGCCAAGAAGATCAGAGAGGGCAAGCTCGACCCCAATTCGGTGCCCGAGGACGAGCGCGATTATTATTTGGAGCGGAAGTATCCCAGCTTCGGCAACCTCGCCCCCCGCGACATTTCCTCGCGCGCGGCCAAAGAAGCCTGCGACGAGGGTCGCGGCGTGGCCAATACGGGGCTCGGCGTCTTCCTCGACTTCCGCGACGCGATCCAGCGCGACGGGAAGAAGGCGATCGAAGAGCGCTACGGCAATCTTTTCGAAATGTACAATCGCATCACCGGCGACGACCCGTACTCTACGCCGATGATGATCTTCCCCGCCGTCCACTACACCATGGGGGGGCTCTGGGTGGACTACAACTTGGAGAGCACGATCCCCGGGCTCTTCGTAGGCGGCGAGGCCAACTTCTCGGACCACGGGGCCAACCGCCTCGGCGCTTCCGCGCTCATGCAGGGCCTGGCCGACGGCTACTTCGTGTTGCCTTACACGGTGGGCAACTACCTCGGCCAGCAAGGCGTGGCGGCGGCCGGCAAGGTGACGACCGACGCCCCCGAGTTCGCCGAGGTCGAGGCGGAGGTGCGCGCGTACATCGACCGACTCATGTCCATCGGCGGCAAGGAATCGCCCCGCTCTTTCCACAAGCGCCTGGGCCACATTGTGTGGGACAAGTGCGGTATGGCCCGCTCCCGCGAGGGCCTCGAGCAGGCCATCCGGGAAATCCAGGATCTGCGCCGGGAGTTCTGGGAGAACCTCAAAGTCGTCGGCACGGCCGAAGGGCTCAACCCCGAGCTGGAGCGGGCCGGACGCGTCGCCGACTTCATCGATTTCGGCGAGCTGATGTGCCGCGACGCGCTCATGCGCGAGGAATCCTGCGGCGGGCATTTCCGGGTCGAGTACCAGACGGAAGACGGCGAGGCCCTGCGCAACGACGACGATTTCGCCTTCGTCGGGGTCTGGGAGTACCTGGGCGAAGGAGCGGAGCCCGCACTGCATCGCGAACCGCTCGTCTACGAGAACATCAAGTTGGCCACCCGCAGCTACAAGTAAGCGGCGTTTCTCCAGGAAGGATCGAATTATGAAACTCACACTCAAAGTCTGGCGCCAGCCCAACCCCGAAGCCAAAGGCCGGATGGTCGATTACCACTTGGACGAGGTTTCGGAGGACTCCTCCTTCCTCGAGATGCTCGACATCCTGAACGAGCAGCTGGTGGAAAAAGGGGAAGAGCCCGTGGCCTTCGACCACGACTGCCGCGAAGGGATCTGCGGGATGTGCTCCCTCACTATCAACGGGCTCGCCCACGGACCCGAACGGCAGACCACCGCCTGCCAGCTGCACATGCGGCACTTTCACGACGGTCAAACCATCACGATCGAGCCTTGGCGGGCGAAGTCCTTTCCCGTGGTGAAGGACCTCGTGACGGACCGCAGCTCCTTCGACCGCATTATCCAGGCGGGCGGGTACATCACCGCGCGGACCGGCAGCGCGGTGGATGCGAACGAGATCCCGATTCCCAAGCAGCAAGCCGACTACGCGATGGATGCGGCCGCGTGCATCGGATGCGGGGCCTGCGTGGCGGCCTGCCCGAACGCGTCGGCCATGCTCTTCACTGCGGCGAAAGTCGCCCACATGAACAGTCTGCCGCAGGGCAAGGCGGAGAAGGACCGTCGCACGCTCGCCATGGTCCGGACGATGGACGACGAGGGTTTCGGTGGATGCACGAATATCGGCGAGTGCGAGGCGGCCTGTCCGAAGGGTATTTCCCTGGACATGATCGCCCAGCTGAACCGCGACTACGTTTCCGCCGAGTTCAAGAACTTCTTCCAGCCGGTAGCCTAAAGGGGGCGCCCGCTCCCCCTACCGACTACTGAACGGCCGCTCACGAGCGGCCGTTCTTCGTTTGTTGCTGGTTTCGGGTCAGAGGTCCATGGGCTTTCCAGCTCAGGAATCTTGAGGTTTTTACTGGAAACTGCGGCACGATGCGCTAACGTCGCTCTTCGCAATCGTTATCGATTTCACCTCAACCCATTCGGTTGAGCGTCCGAAAACTAACCCAACATCACCAACAAACCTATGAAGATCCTGAAGAATCTGATCGGCGTTTCTTTGGTGACGGCAGTGGCCGCCCTCTCCACCTCGCAGCTCAGCGCTGACCGAGTTGTCGACGAAGGCAAAAACTTCACCGTCTCCGATTCGCCCGAAACCACCGTCTTCAATTTGAAGACTCCGTCCGTGAACCGTCACGTTCACGAATATGGCCAGCGCCGGGCCGAGCCGTCCCCGGTCTCCGAACCCGCTCCGAGAACGTCCGAAGATCCCTGTGCGTCCGGCACGGTGACCGACTACGTGGACATGTACTTGGTCCGTCTCGAAAAGTCGGTTCCCAGCACCGTTGCCTTGGACACGCCTTTCACCTATGACTATACGGTCGTCGCCAAAGACAAGGTAAAGAAAGTCGTGGTCGAGGAGCAAATCCCCGAAGGCGCCGAATATGTCTCCAGCGACCCCGAAGCAGAGGTTTCGGGAAGCTCCGTCACTTGGACCCTCTACAACGTCTCCAAGGGCGACCGCATCCCGCTCAGCCTGACGGTCAAGGCGACCGAGGTCGCCGATCTCAGCAACTGTGCGACGATCACCGCCTTCCCGGAAGCCTGCACCACGACCTCGGTCGGCGTGCCCGAGCTTGCCATCACCAAGTCCACGCCGAACCCGCAAGTTCTCCTGAATTCCGGAGTGCCGTGGAACATCACCGTCACCAATACGGGTAATTTCTGCGCCTACGATGTGGTCGTGACCGATACCCTTCCCTCCGGTGTCTCGCATGACAGCGGCAGCAAGGAGCTGACCACCGAGATCGGCACCCTCGCCCCGGGCGAGAGCCGCGATATCACCGTCAACACCACCGCAGTCGCCACCGGCGAACACTGCAACGTGGCCGAGGTGACCTCCTCGAATGCGGGCTCCGCCGAGGCCGACGCCTGCGTCGTAGTGGTCGAAGCCGGTCTCGAGGTGGCCAAGGAAGGCACGCCGATGCAGTTCGTCGGCAAGCGCGCCTCCTACACCATCACGGTGACGAACTCCGGCGACGTGCCGATGAACGACGTCGTGGTGAGCGACACGGTTCCGTCCCAGAACCGGCTCCTCGAAGCTCCCGGCGCCGATATCAGCGGCAACACCGCCACCTGGACCACCAGTCTGGACGCCGGCGAGTCCAAGAGCTTCGAGCTCGAGGTCCTCGGCCTGGAGGAAGGCACCTACTGCAATGAGGTCAGCGCGTCCTCCGCCGAATACGGCTTGAGCGACAGCGACGACGCCTGCACCGAATGGCGCGGCTATCCCGCCCTGCTGATCGAGGTGATCGACACGGAAGACCCGCTGCTTGTCGGCGAGGAAACGACCTACGTCATCCAGGTCACCAACCAAGGCACGGCCCCCGACACCAACGTGAAGATCGACGTCGTGGTGCCCCCGGCCCTCGAGATCGTCTCGGCCGCGGGTGCGACCGAAGGCACGATCTCCGGCCAGAACGTCCGCTTCACTCCCTACCAGAGCCTGGCGGCCAAGGAAATCATCGAGTTCCGCGTCGTGGCACGCGCCGTCTCCGAAGGGGACGCCCGCTTCCGCGTCGAAATGACCTCGGATCTCCTGAAGACTCCGGTTCCGGAAGAAGAAGCGACCCAGGTCTACTAAGGCCTGACCTGCCGACCTGAAACGGTCCGAAATTTCAGAGGCGTCCGCGAAAGCGGGCGCCTCTTTTTTTGGTGCGCCCGGCTGGACCGGGCTGTTGGCCTGCCGGATGGGATGTTTCCGATGGTAGCCGACCCGAGGCGGATCTTCCAGGGTCTGATTCGAACCGTGCGCTGCGGCGTCGAACCTGCGGGGCGGGCCGGCTGGGGCGGCGGGCTTGAGCGCGGCGCGGCGCGGAGCGTCGGCCCTACGGTACGGGCGGCGTTCGGCGAGGGCCGCCGAATGGCGGCGCGCCGGGATGCCGCAGGGAGCGTGAGGCCGTGGCCGGGATACTAACGCAGCCCGCCGTTCGCATCACGCCCGGTCCGCCAAATTCTTATGAATGAGGATGGTCGGCGACGCCTCGGATCGGCGACGGCGGTGCTGAATTCGAAGTGAAAGAATCGATCTGAAGCACCACTCGGCGCAAAGAAGCCGCCCCGGCCGGGGGCAGGGCCGGAAAATTCTCAGCCGGCGAGCGTTCCGTTGGCGGTCAGCTCGGCCATCTTCCTCGCGAGGGCGTCGGGGATGGCGGAACTGTCCCCGAGATTGCGTGCGATGCAATTGACCAAGGCGCTGCCGACGACGACCCCGTCGGCGGTCGATGCGACCGTACGCACGTGTTCCGCGGAGGATATGCCGAAGCCCACCACCACGGGGAGCGCCGTATGCGCCTTGATGCGCTCGACCCGCGAGCGGATGTCCGCGGACATCGCGCTCTGCTCGCCGGTCACCCCTTCCCGGGATACGTAGTAGACGAATCCGGTGGTGGCCTCGCAGATCCGGTCGAGGCGCTCGTCGGGTGTGGTCGGCGCTACGATGAAGACGGTCTGCAGGCCCTCCTCGGCGCAGGCTTCGAGATGCTCGCCGGCTTCTTCCGGGGGCAGGTCAAGCGTCAGCAGTCCGTCCGCTCCCGCCTTGGCGGCCCGGCGGGCGTAGGCCCGGCTGCCTTGGGCGAAGACGAGGTTGTAGTAGGTGTAGAAGACGATCGGCAGCTCGCTGAACTCGCGGATGGCGCGGACGAGGGCAAAGACCTTCTCGCCGTTCATGCCGCTCTCCAGCGCCCGCTGCGCCGCCAGCTGGTTGGTCAGGCCGTCGGCCAGGGGATCGGAAAAAGGCACGCCCAGCTCCAGGAGGTCGATGCCGCCATCGATCAGGGCGCGGCAAGCGGCCAGCGAGGTCTCGAAATCCGGGTCGCCGGCGCAAAGGTAGGCCACGAAGGCGGCCCGGTTTTCCGAACGAGCTTTTTCAAAAGCGGCTGCGATGCGTGTGGACATGGAGAAGGGGATAGGGGAAGCGGGCGGGCGCTTGCGAGCGTTTTGTTCGCCTGGAACCGAGCGGAGGGGGCTTTGCGGCACGGCCTAATTCCGGACGAGCGCCTTTTCGATCAGGGGCAGCATCTCGCCGCGGCGGAACAAGGTGACCTGGCCGGTGCTGCCGGAGACCACGATGCAGAGGCAGTCGACCGCTTGGGTGAGCGAGGCGGCGGCGGCGTGCCGACTGCCCAGGCCGCTGGGTAAATTGTGATCGTAGTCGGGCGCGTGGATGAGCGAGCCGGCGGAGATGAGAACGCCGTCGCCGCGGATGACGAAGGCGCCGTCGATCGAGGAAAGCTCTTTCACCGTCTCGTCCATGAAGGGGTTGAGGATATTCCGGTCTTCGTCCTTGTAGCCGTAAAACGGATTCAGGATCAGCGGCTTGGTGAATTCGTTGATTTTTTCCGTGTTGCCGAGGGCGAAGAGGCAGCCGACCGGATGGCCCTCGCGGCCTTCGACCGCCAGCTCGGTCGCAATGGCCAGCACGCGCTCGATCACCTCCGGCTTCACGCTGGTCGGAAGCATGTCGGACTTCTCCAGAAGCACGGTGCGGAACTCCCGCTCGATATCGACCACCACGATGCTGTCGAACTGGTTGCTCTGCGGCAGGCCGCCGACGCAACAGAGGCGGTCCGCGCTGGTGAAGACGCCGCGGGTCAGCCCGATCAGAACGGCGCTGCGCAGCTGGGAGAAGCGCTGGCTGCTGAAGGAGCGGACCGGCAGCACCGCGTCGATTTCCTTGCGTTCGGTGGCGGCGTCGGAGGTCGCGTGGGCGATGAGGACGGTCTTGAAGCCGCTGAAGGTCGCACCGATATCGACCCCGCCCCCGAAAGTATCGCCGAAGACCAGCACGGAGGAGCAGTCCGCGCCCTTCGCGATCTTAGCCGTCTCCTTCAGGATCAGGTTATTGAAGCGGTTGTGGTGTTGCCTCGGAGTGCCCCCGTCGCCGGCGAAGACGGCTTTCAGCTCCTTCCGGAAATTCCGCAGCGAATGGGCCGCGTCGAGCCGCTCCATGTGCGACTTGTCCTGAAAGACGCGCGCGAGGGCGGCCAAGCTGTAAAGGTAGCTCCGCGCATTTTCGGCGGCCAGCAGGAGGAAGAGGTATCGGATATTCTGATACTCTTTCTGCCCGTCATAGATCAGCCCCTGGCGGCAGCGCCCGACCGCGATCAGGTAGTTCCGCTTCATCGGCACCCGCGCGTGGGGAAGGCAGACGCCGTTGCCGAGGTAGGTCGTCATCTGCTTTTCACGCTCCAGCAGGTCGTCCAGCAGGGCCTTTTTCGTCAGGTTCTTCTCCTTCGAAATATCGCAAACATCCAGCAGCTCGGACAACGCGCCCTTGAAGTCCGTGCTCTCGATATCAATGACCCTGGATTGGGCGATGTAACGGTCGATCCGCATTACTCTTTATCAATATGCGCAAGCGTTTAGAGTCAAAAGGTTTATGGAAGATAGTTGAAAGCACGTCGGCCGCGGCCCCCGTTTAGGCCGATCCGGGCTTAGCGCAAGAGGCGTTCGAGCACCGGATTCGGGTAGCGGCGGTGGGCCGTGATGGCGTAGAAGGACTCGTGGATGCTCTCGATCCGGTGGTGCTCGACCAGTTCGCCGGAGCGCAGCTCTTCCTGCACCACGACCGGCGGCACCAGCGTGAGCGCGTCGCCGCTGCGCGCCATCAGGCGCAGCATCGCCATGTCGTCCGCTTCCGCCGCGATCACCGGGCTGATGCCGGCGCGGCGGGCCAAGGTGTCGAAGGCCACGCGGATGGCCGCGTCCGTCGTCGGCAGGATAAGCGGTCGACCCTTCAGATCCTCGGGAAAGCGGAACTTCCGGCGCCGCCCCTTGGCCGGAGGGCCGACCAAGCTGACCGCCTGCTGCGCGATCCGGCGGCTTTCCAACTGGGTGCGGCGGTCGACGCGGACGGATTCGTTCGAGAGCACGAGGTCGAGGGTGTGGGCTTCCAGCTGGCCAAGCAGCTCGTGCATCGGGCCGGTGCGGACGATCACCTCGACCGAGGTGTCGGCGAGGATCCCGCGCACGAAGTCGATCTGGAAATTCCGCGAGAGGGTGGTCACCGCGCCCACCCGCAGGGCCCGGCGGTAAAGCCCGCCTCGGTTGGTGAGCGTCTGCAGCAGCTCGTCGCCGGCGCGGAAAATGGTCTCCGCGTAGTCCATCGCCATCCGCCCCTCCTCGGTCAGGACGAGTCCCTTGTGCTCGCGCTCGAAGAGCGCGCAGCCGAGGCTCTCTTCCAACTTCTTCAGCTGGATGCTGAGGGCCGACTGGGAAAGGTTCAGCCGCTCCGCCGCACCGGTCAGGCTGCCCTCGGAGGCGATCGCGTGGAAGTAGCGGAGGTGGTGGTAGTTGAGGAAGGGCATGGAGCGGTCGAGCGAGGCTGGGGTTTGAGTTCTATTTTGTAAAACAATTTTCTTAAATCAATATATTGGACCGAATGTTCCGAAAACGCTAGACTGCGACGTATGTTCCGACCGTCTATGCTTTATCACGATAATCCGGCCAAAGATCCGCCGAAAGCCCGCTAGCGGCTCGACCGAAGCGTCCGAATCTGTCATCCAAGCCTCTCCGTCCAAGCTAATCCTTACAAAATGAACAAAACCATCTCACTCATCCGTGGCGACGGCATCGGTCCGGAAATCACCGACGCCGTCCTTCGCATCTTGGAGGCGGCCGACTGCGGCCTCGACTACGCCGAAATCGAGGCCGGCGAAAAGGTCTACCTTTCCGGCCAGACCTCGGGCATCGCCGACAACGCCTGGGCCACCCTGCGCAAGCACCCGGTCCTGCTCAAGGGCCCGATCACCACTCCCCGCGGGAGCGGTTACAAGAGCCTCAATGTGACCATCCGGAAGACGCTCGGCCTCTACGCCAACCTCCGCCCGGCGCGGACCTACGATCCTTTCGTCAAGACCAACCACCCCGGGACCGACTTGGTGATCGTCCGGGAGAATGAAGAGGACACCTACGCGGGGATCGAGCACCGCCAGACCCGCGAGGTCACCCAGTGCCTCAAGCTCATTACCCGGCCCGGCACCGAGAAGATCGTGCGCTACGCCTTCGAGTTCGCCCGGTCCAACGGCCGGAAAAAGATCACCTGCATGGTCAAGGATAACATCATGAAGGTGACCGACGGACTCTTCGCTTCGGTTTTCAACGAGGTCGCCGGGGAGTATCCGGAAATCCAGGCCGAGAGCATGATCGTCGATATCGGGGCCGCCCTCCTGGCCAACCGGCCCCAGCGCTTCGACGTCGTTCTCGCGCCGAACCTCTACGGCGACATCCTTTCCGATATCGCCGCGGAGGTCACCGGCTCGGTCGGCATGTGCGGCTCCTCCAACATCGGCGATTCGATCGCGATGTTCGAGGCCGTCCACGGCTCGGCGCCCGATATCGCCGGCAAAGACCTCGCCAACCCGACCGCCCTGCTGAAGGCCGCCGTGCTCATGCTCGTCCACTTGGGCCTGCCGGAAAAGGCCAAGCTCGTGCGCAACGCCGTCCTCCGCGCGCTCGAAGACGGCTACCGCACCGGCGATATCTACAACGGGGCTTCCGACACCACACGGGTCGGCACGGCCGGCTTCACCGATGCGGTCATCCAGCGCCTCGGCGAGGATCCGAAGGTGCTGGAAGTCCGCGAGCTGAAGCGTCCCGGCGAGGTCCGCCTGAGCAAACCGGAGAGGGCGGAAGAGAAGGCGCTTGTCGGCATCGACGTCTTTCTCGACCAGTACGGGGACCGCGACCCCGCGAAATTGGGCGAAGCGCTCGAATCCCTCTCCGAGGGCAGTTCGCTCAAGCTCAAGATGATCACCAACCGGGGCGTCAAGGTCTATCCCGGCGGGCAGCCCGAGACCTTCCTGACGGATCACTTCCGCTGCCGATTCGTCGCCCGCGGCGACGCGCCCTTGCGGCAGAACGACCTGATCGAACTGCTCCGCCGGACCGACGAAGCCGGGCGCGACATCATCAAGACCGAGCACCTCTACACCTTCGACGGCGAGATCGGCTACTCGCTCGGGCAGGGCGAGTAGCAAGATCCGTAGCGCGCGGCTTCAGCAAGCGTGCGTACGCACCGCAGCCCTGCTACCGCACGCGTGCTGAAGCTGCGCGCTACGGGCTCTGGATCGGGACGTGGCGCGCTGCCCAAGCCAGCCTGCTTCAAGGCGGATTTTCAGTTGGCGCATCGGGCGGGGTGCTGTAGTTTGCTGGTTATGGCAAATCCATCCGCCCACCGTGTCCGCATCGGCCTGATTCAGGGCCGCGAGCAGGGCTCCAAGCAGGCCGACCTCGACTACACGATCGACCGCATCCGCGCGGCCGCTGCGGACGGGGCCCGGATCATATGCACGCAGGAGCTGTTCAACACCCCCTATTTTTGCCGCACGCAGGAGACCGGGCTCTTCGACCTGGCCGAAGCCGTCCCGGGGCCGACGACGGAGGCCCTCGCGGCGGTGGCGGGCGAGCTTTCGGTCGTCCTGATCGCCTCGCTCTTCGAGCGCCGCGGTCCGGGCGTCTATCACAATACCGCGGCGGTCATCGACGCCGACGGCAGCTACCTCGGCAAGTACCGGAAGATGCACATCCCCCAGGATCCCGGCTTCGAGGAGAAGTTTTACTTCACGCCCGGCGACCTCGGCTACCGCACCTGGAATACCCGCTACGGCCGTATCGGCGTGCTCATTTGCTGGGACCAGTGGTATCCCGAAGCCGCCCGCCTGGCCGCTCTGGCGGGGGCGGAGATCCTTTTCTACCCGACCGCCATCGGCTGGCTGCCGGAGGAAAAGGAAGCGCTGGGCAAGGCCCAACACACCGCCTGGGAGACCGTGCAGCGCGGCCACGCCGTCGCCAACGGTTGCTACGTCGCCGCCGCCAACCGCGTCGGCACCGAGGGCGTGACCGAATTCTGGGGGCAGTCCTTCGTCTCCGATTTCTACGGACAGGTGATCGAGCGCGGACCCGTCAACGAGGAGGCCATCGTCCTCGCCGACTGCGACCTGAAGGCCCTCGAAGACATGCGCCGGATCTGGCCCTTCTTCCGCGACCGCCGGATCGACAGCTTCGGCCCCTTGACCCAGCGCATGATTGATTAGCCGTTTCGGTTTGGGCGTTGAATCTTGGGTGTTGAATGTTGAATGTTGGGCGTTGAATGGGCCGCCCTCCGCCCCAAAAAGGCTAGCGCTCGGGCGGGCGCTGTGTTTTCGTCGTTGGCATGAGTCCAGTGCCCAAGCCCAAACAGCTCGGTTACCGCTTCCCGGCCGAATGGGAGCCCCAGGAAGCGGTCTGGTTTGCCTGGCCGGTGCGAAAAGACCTCTGGCCGGAGGTGCTGGAGCAGGTGCGCGAGCGCTTGGCGGCGCTCTACGTGCTCGCTTCGCGCTTCGAGACGGTGCGCGTGCTCTGCCCGAAATCGGCACAAGCGGGCCTGCGCAAGCGGATGCGGGCCTACGGCAAAGCCGGAGCCGTCGAGTTTTTCGACTACCGGACCGACGACGTCTGGTGCCGTGATTTCGGGCCGCTCTTCCTGCTCAGCGAGGACGGCCGGGAGCTCTGCCTGACGGATTGGACCTACAACGCCTGGGGCGGCAAGTTCGCGCAGCAGGCACGCGACAACGCCGCGCCCGCCTGGATCGCCGAGCAACTCGGCATCCGCCGCTTCGCCTTCGACGCCATCCTCGAGGGCGGGGCGATCGAGAGCAACGGGGCCGGACAGCTGCTCACGACCGAGGCCGTCCTGCTCAACCCGAACCGCAACGCGGGACTAGCCAAGGCGGAAATGGAGGCCCGCCTTACCGCCGGGCTCGGCGCCGACGAGGTGCTCTGGTTGAAAGACGGTCTCGTCGGCGACGATACCGACGGCCACATCGACAACCTGGCCCGCTTCTTCAAGCCCGACGGCATCCTCGTGGCGGAAGTCGACGACCCCGACGACCCGAACTACCAAGGACTTCAGGAGAACATCGAGCGTATCCGCAATTTCAGGACGAAGGAGGGCCGCCCCTTCGCCTCCGTGCAGCTGCCGCTGCCGACCCCGATCGAGCACCAGGGCGAGCGCCTCGCCGCGAGCTACCTGAACTACCTCGTGCTCAACGGCGGCGTGATCGTGCCGACCTACGGCCAGTCCGGCCACGACGAGGAGGCCCTCGAAATCATCGGCGACTGCTTCCCCGGACGGGAGATCGTCGGCTTCGACTGCCGCGAAATCATCCGCGAGGGCGGCGCGGTCCACTGCATGAGCCAGCACCAGCCGGCCGTCCGACTTTGAACCGGGGGGTGCATCTTCCTTGAATTTTTGGCAACGGGAAGGTAAGACGCGGATATAAAGCGCAGGGGAATATCCGTTGTCTACGTCGTCTGGATTTGCGGCATGAGGGCGTGGAGATACTCTGGGGCAAAATCCGCACCGTTTGGCCACATGAGTGTATGCCCTTCCAGTTTAAAATTCTTGAAATATTTCGGGTCTTTCAGTGGCTCGAAGATGGGGCCGTCAAGCTCACTGCTCAAGTCAATCTGGCCTTCGGTTCCATTGCTGAACTTGACCCAAACACGTTGTCCGTCGAGATACTTCGCTTCATCAATATGTAAAAATCTCATTATTCTAGGGCATGGGTGTAAAATGTTGAGTAGTTAAAAGATCGCATAGACGCGCCTCAACGAGCGTATTGCTTCGGCTACGGGGAGATTGGCGGCGAGGCAATGCCTGAGCCAGCGGATAAATTTTGCGGCAATCT
>Ga0208112_100693_pt1 | contig 21183 bp, 14 predicted proteins | sample HotLakConsoUCCLE_FD_184736 | JGI IMG/M metagenome (GOLD analysis project Ga0208112, IMG submission 184736) | Hypersaline microbial mat communities from Hot Lake, Washington, USA - Hot Lake Consortium UCC-LE (SPAdes) (version 2) ... | reverse complement strand
GCACGCGCTTATCACCGCCACACCAACCGGCGGTGAAAACCGCGCTGGTCAGGGGCTGTAGCTCAGTTGGGAGAGCGCTGCAATCGCACTGCAGAGGTCAGGGGTTCAAATCCCCTCAGCTCCACCAGGTTTTCTGTTGAAACACAGATACTTGGCGCGACGTCTCTTCTCTGAAAACCCTCGTCGAAATCAGTCTGTCACAACTCGGTCACAACGAGGGACAGAATGGCGACCATCAGAAGAAGAGGAACGCGCTGGCAAGTTCAGATCCGGCGACAGAATATGGGCACGCTGTCGCGCAGCTTCTTGCGCAAGGCGGATGCCGAGGCTTGGGCGAGACAGAGCGAGGCAACACTTGAGCGCGGAGAACTCATCGCCTCTACAGCGCCAGCGGATCCGGCAACCTTCGGCGATGTGCTCGCACGCTACGCCTGCAGCGTCGTGCCGGAAAAGCGCGGTGCCGCGTCCGAGCGCTATCGCGTTCAGGCTCTCCAGCGCCACCCGATCGCTGCTCGCTGCATCGAGACACTGAGCGCTAGTGCGATCGCCGAGTATCGGGATGATCGTCTCACCCGTGTCAAGCCGGCGACCGTGCGTCGCGAGCTTGCGATCATTCAGCACTGCCTTGAGATCGCTCGCGCGGAATGGGGCGTGAAGCTTAGCGTCAATCCCGCAGCGGATGTGCGCAAGCCAGCCGCGTCAGACCGTCGAGAGCGTCGCCTCGCCGAGGGCGAGCTCGCGCACCTACGGGCGGCGTTGCTCTCGACACAGAGCCGCATCGGCGACGTGGTGCTGTTTGCAATTCTCACCGGGCTACGGCGCGGTGAGATCGTGGCCGCGCGTTGGCGCGACCTCGACCGCAAGAATGCCACCTTGCACGTGCCGCATACGAAGAACGGTCATCCACGCACCATCCCGCTGTGCCCGAGCGCACTTGCCATACTCGATCGCAATCCAGGAACCCCTGACGAAGTCATATTCGGCATGACTGCGAATGCGGTGCGTCTTGGCTGGGAACGGCTGCGAAGACGTGCAGGTATCGAGGATCTGCGCTTTCACGATTTGAGACACGAAGCGATCAGTCGCTTCTTCGAGCTGGGGCTGGAAATGCCGGAAGTAGCTCTGATCAGTGGGCATCGTGATCCACGAATGTTGTTGCGCTACACTCACATGGCGCCGCGTAAGATCGCTGCTAAGCTCGAGCTGCTGAGGGAGAGAAATCAGGAAGCAGGTGAAGTCGATGTAAGCTACTGAGAATACTTCGAGCAGGCGGGGGCTTGTATGCATCCTGCCTGCTCAATATTTAAATTTTGTTTTTTGTATCTAAATAAAATTCAAGTAAGAATATCAGAAAAGAAACCCGATTCATTTTCTTATTGAGTGCCTCTCTGGCGAATTTGTAGTAAAAGTCTTCTGATACTTTGAAGTTCATATGGGCTTTCATGCGTTCCTCCCAAAATCTAATAATTATCCATTTATGCATTTCACGAAAATAATAAACTGATAAATTTTATAATTGATTATAATATTAAGATGTTGTATATAGCGAATATTACTGATAATTCAGAGCTGAATTACTTTTTCTTTGACGCTCTGATTATGTGCGTATACCGCACCTGAAGTGCGGTATACAGGCAGCCTCATCGGAGGTTCGAGTTCCCTTCTCCGCCATCTAACTCTTTGGTTTTAATGATTTTGTTGGCGCCACCTGGAATGCCGCTTGCTCATTTGCGGGCGCGCTCATGTTCCAGAGCGCGACGGGCCACAATATCGGCACTTCCGACCGTTCAAGCAGTAGATAATTGGTCCGCTTGCCGCTGCGTCACCTTCGGTTTAGCGTGCTGATTGCATGACAAAGGCCATTTTCACCGTCAATCCTGAGAGCCCCTATGACGATGTCGAGGGCGAGCGATATCATTTCGAGGCCCGTGGTCATATGGCTCACTACCTCGCCGTCGCTCGCGCGGCCATTGGCGATTGGGTGCTATTTCACGAGCCACAGCGCGCAGGCGGTAGGAAGGCCTATATCGGTGTCGCTCGTGTCGCCGCCGTTGAGCGCGACGTGCGTTCCTCTGACGGCTGGATCGTGCGCCTAAACGACTATCTTCGCTTCGACGCCCCTGTATCGATGCGTGACGCGTCGGGCCCTTATCGAGAGACGATGCTGAAGGCCGTCGAGCCCATCGCAGCGGGAAAGACTCTGCGCGGTCATTCTCTCCGACCGGTCTCAGACCTCGACTTCGCTGCCATCGTTCACCTTGGGCTGGCCGAGACGCTCCTTCCTGCCAATACTCAGCGCCTGCGGCTCGATCCGGCTGAGATTCCGTCACCAGACGAACCTCCTGACGAGCGCGAGGCGCGGTGGCGCGCTCGACTCTCGAACCGGAAAGTCCGCGACGCGGCATTCCGGCGATCCGTGCTCGACGCCTACGCTGATCATTGTGCGATAACGCACCTACCGGGCCTAGTTAACGGCGGAGGCAAGGTGGAGCTCGAAGCTGCGCATATCAAACCGGTGGAAGCCGACGGTCCGGATGTTGTCTCCAATGGGCTTGCGCTGACAGGCACTGTGCATTGGATGTTTGATCGCGGGTTGCTCGCCATCGCCGACGATATGACCGTCCTCGTGTCGCACAACAAGGTGCCCGTTGAATGGCGAAAGACCCTACCGCAGCTAGGTGGAACGTTGCGATTGCCCGGGTCTCAACGTGACATGCCGCATCCGAAATTTCTCGCATGGCACCGCGAGAATCGATTCGGAGTGGACACCTGAGCATTCAAGCGCAGCTCACTACAAACCTTCGCTTTATTCAACGACGGTTGGTCATTCGGGAGTGCTATCCGTGCTCGCGAACGTATCCGCGATCTGTGCGAGGTTCGTCAGCAGCGCCTTCGACTTAATATCGGCCGCAGCCGCTATTACGCGTTGAATTCCGGGGTCGGCGAGCAAGTCGACCAGTTCCGTTTGACGTGGTTCGATGTCGTCACCGAAATTGAAAAAGAATTCAATTGGTTGGTCGGTGGCGAGCGCTACCTGATAAAGCCGTCCAGCGCCAATGCGATCGGTCCCGTTCTCATATTTTTGGACCTGTTGATACGTGACGCCGGCAACCTCACCCAGCTTCATCTGGCTCAGCTTTGCCATTTTTCTGGCGAGACGAACACGCTGACCAACGAATCGGTCGATGTCGGTGGGAGCACGAGTGGTCATAAAACGATTCCGGTTCTGCTTCCCTAACGTTATAGCTGCACGGCACACATTAAACAATTCCGGATTTCTTTGGTTGACCCTGAATGTGCTGAGCATTTTCAAGCATACCAGTCTGGAATAACCCTTGGCCCCGCTGTGCCGGCGTCCTAAGCATGTTCCACAATCTTTGGAGGCATGCTTATGGCGACGATCCGTAAACTCAGAGGGCGCTGGCAGGCCCAGGTTCGACGGAAGGGCATGAAGCCCCGTGCGAAATCTTTCGACACGAAAGCCGAGGCGGATCGTTGGGCTCGTGAGCTTGAGGCAGTGGTCGATCGCTTTGGTTGCGCACCGGACACACGCGTCGCCGACAAGCAGACGCTTGCCGATGTGCTTCGCCGCTATCAGAACGAGGTGACATTGACGAAGCGCGGTGCCGAGCAGGAGCACCAGCGCATCGACGTCCTGCTGCGGCATGAGCTTGCCCATCGCACCATGAGCGCCCTCAGCGCATCCGACATCGCAGCCTATCGCGATGAACGTCTGCAGGTGGTGGCGCCGGCGACTGTCGTCCGCGAGCTGGCGATAATCTCGCATGCGATCGAGATCGCGCGGCGCGAGTGGGGTTTCCATTTGTCGACCAATCCGGTGAAAGCGATTCGACGTCCCTCGATATCAAATGCCCGAAGCCGCCGCCTTTCGCCGGAGGAAGAGCAGCGCCTGCTGAATGCCTGCGATGCGGGACGCACCACCTGTCTGAAGCCACTGCTGATTGTCGCGGTCGAGACGGGTATGCGACGTGGAGAGCTTCTTGGGCTCACATGGGCCGACATCGATCTCGACCGGCGCGTTGCTCGCCTTGCGCTGACCAAGAACGGCACCGCGCGCGAGGTTCCACTTTCACGTCGTGCGGTGGTAGCGCTGAAGTCCCTCGACCAGAGCACGAATAGAGCATCGCAGCGGGTGTTCCCGATCAGCGCCGGCGCGCTGGAGCAGGCATGGATGCGTCTACGCATGCGAGCCGGGCTTGCGGATCTTCGGCTCCACGACCTGCGGCATGAGGCTGTCAGCCGACTCTTCGAACGCGGGCTGAACGTTATCGAGGTCTCGACGATCTCCGGACATCGTGAGTTACGCATGCTCGCTCGATACTCGCATCTCAGAGCAGGCGATCTCGTCGCGCGCTTGGGCTAAGCGTAGATGCATCTACAGGACTCTGAGAAGCTCACAGGGCGCCTTTCTCCGGTTGAGCGCGCCCCTGGTGCGGAAAATCCATAAACGACCGCCAATGAGCTTCCTTGAGCTTCTGCAGGCATATGCAGTGCTTCAATCTCCAATCAGAAACCGTTGCGACGCATCCAGCCCTCGACTGGCCCCGTTAATTCGTCGGCGAGAATCCTCGTTCTGTTGATTGCCGCTGCCAAGCGATAGTCGTTGCGGCTGTATCCCAGCTGCTGGAGAATTCTGCCGGGACGTTTGCCTTCCCGCTTCTGCCATGCTTCGAGGAATGCTGTTGCGTCAGCAGTCAGATGCCCATCGGCGGCGAAGACAGCACGAGTGGAGCCGACCGGTAACGGCTTGGTTGCTGCGGTGGCAGGGGGCATGCTGCCCTTGATCCAGTCGACGAACTCGCGTCGCTCTGCTGCTGACGCCTTGCGCCACTCGCGTTTCAGATTGTTCAGCGTCTTGGGCAGCGGCTTGATGCCAGCCATTGCAGCAGCCTGTCGCACCGAGTTGATACGTCCCGCCATCAAGTCCGCATAGGTAGCGGGCGCCTCTCGCTGCAGCCTCGCGAGATAGTATCCGTTGTCGCGTTTTGCCGCCATGGGTTGGATCTCGATAAGGCTCCGCCAAGCCCAGCAGCTCTACCTGAGCATCCCGAGAAATGAAGTCGGGAAACTGCGCATATCCGCATTCGCACCGCTATATCCAATCCGCACCACGAATCTCAGGAGAATAGAATGCAGAATACAGGCGCTCAAACAGGGCACGAGATTGCGCACTCTCTCGTGACGGAAACTGAATTTCGGAAGCGGGTAGCAGATTACATGCAAATTGCGCGCTGGGTTCCTCGTGAGCAATTCGCGCGCGAGAGTGCTGTGATCGGCACGAAGTGGTTTTCCTACAGCTTCATGTCGCCGCTTGAAGCAACCAATACATTTGCAGATGCCTATCAAGCAAGCTTCAGGCAGAAGTGGCGCTCGACATTTGATCGGGACGAGTCAGAAAAGAAACGTGGCATGCCTGTTGGTGGGATTTTTTCGAACAAGCGGGAGTTCAATACATTTTGGAACGCTCGTTTACGCATTGATGAATTTGGGATCCCATACGATTTCTTTTGTAATCATGCAATTCAAGCATGTCTCGATCGTGGTGCTTGGCGCAGAATACCGAGGCCGGGCCAAATCGTGACTGAATACACAGTTTCGAAAGTTCTCGATGTATGGAAGCAATGGCTTGAGGCGCGCTATCAGTTCCTCGAAATGCCCCACTACCGCATTGAGAACTTCGGGGCCCTCCCAGCGCAACTCGCCTACCGGGAATGGCTGATCTCGCAGATCGAGCTGCGTCGCGCCACTCCCCGCGTGATTGGCACTGTCTGCTTCCTGCGTCGTTCACTCCCGGTGTGCGATGCGATTAAGCATTTTGGAGAAGAGCGGGTCGAGAAAGCGCAGCAGGACACCCAGGGCGAAGTGCCTGATCCGGAGGACGTGCTTGGGCCACAGCAAATGCGGATGACGTGCTTCGGCATTCCTAGCGCATTCGACGCGGCACCGTCTTGTGCTACCTGCCCTGAAAGACAATCGTGTCGCATCGCCGGAAGCGTGGTGCAGGGATTGCTGAAGAAGAATTTAAAAACGGACGATCCAGTTCGTGATCGCAAGAACACTCAAAACCGGGAGCGTCAGAGACGGTTCCGTGAACGCCAGCGTCAAGAGCGTGCTTCTGCGAAGACGCTGCATGACATCTGAAGCGCTGAACATCCGGAGGTGTAACGCGTTCCGTGGTATATTCTTCTATCTGCTCTTAGAATATTATAAATATTATGGAAAGCGTTACGCCTTCTGCTTCATCACTCTCCGGACGTTCTCGCGGGCTCCGCCCGCTCGATTCTTCCGACACATCCAAACACAGACGCCTCCAAGAGGTAAACGTTCACGTTCTGGGATATACCCCCTCCGGATCGCATCGCGGGCTGCGCCCGCTCAACGCACCTCCGGTGATCGTTGTCGGTGTTCTGCGGGCCACTCTCGGCACGAAGCAGGCGTATCTCCTCTTTCCGCTCTCCGGGAAGTCGCTGTCTTTGGTGCGGAGTATCTGGTGTGGCGCCGACATACCTCGGGCAATCGAAGTCCTAGACGATCCGTGGCGCACCTTTGGGATAGGCTTCTGGCCCCCCTGTGCACCAACGCCATCCTTGGTCTCATGAGAAGCTATAATGAATTCAAAGGATGTGTTTTGGTTGATATAAGTTTAATACTGGTTTAATAATCGAGCCGAAATAGTTTTTTCGCCCTTTGGGTAAAGCAGCGCAGCTGCACTGCGGAAGCGTTGACCCGCAAGGCGAAAAATATGTTTCGTGGACCTCGGACGATTCGTCAGACGCGTCGCAGCGGCTGCCCGCACTGTCGCCGTAGCTCATCCTTGGCAGAGACCTGATTCGCAGAAAGCCCTGAGAGCGCCTGTGGCGGGCATCTCCGTTCCCAGCAGGGGTATATGCTCCGGGGCCCGATATCAGCGCCAGCGACTCTCCCCGTGCGATTAAGCGCATATCTATATCGACACTATGGGTAGGTCGACCGGGTCGGGGGCGATCGCCCGCCAGCTTGACGAAATGACTGTAGATGCGTCTACCTTGAGATCCATCATGGCCTCGCTTCTCAGCTCAGCGCAACGAAGCCGAAGTAGATGCATCCACTTCAAGCCACCGCGCTGTCGTTGAGCGCCTCGATTCGCCGAAACAGCTCAGTCACCTGCGCATCGTCGAAGACCTGCTCGGGCCCTTGCGGTGCGATATCGGTAAACGGGCTGTCATAGATCAGCGCCGGGTCCATGTAGCCCTTCTCGGTTAGTTGCTCGATGACAAGATTGATGAATTCGATCTGGCTGGCGCTCGCCTTGCCATCGGCCAGGAATTCACCGAATGCAGCCTGAACGGCGGCGCGGTCGAGGCCGAGGAGCGATCGCAGGAAGCGCCCGAAGCCGGCACTCACCTCTTTGGCGCGTTCGATGTCGTCGGCACCACCGATCCCCGCATCAAGCAGCATCTTCTCCAACTCCTCGAGGTCGACCTTGGTCAGCGGCTTGCCGTGCCGCAGCTTGTTGAGCGCGATGTGGTCCTCGTGAGTTCGGAGGAAATGGCGGGCCTTGGCCTTGAACCGCGCGAAATCGACTGCGCCCACCTGCGGTAGCGCGACATCCGCGCCCTCGCCGATCTCGTCTGCGAAATTCGTATAGACGATGGCTTTCCTGCGCCTGTCGATATGCACGACGAGATCGCGCAGGCGCAGGCGGACCAGCTCCAGCACGGGAACGGTTACCCCCTCCCACCAGTGCTCATCCTGAATGTCAGCGATCAGTTGCGCCTGCGCAGCCACTGCCGGCACGCCCATATGCTCTTCCAGCGCCGATGCGATTTCGACCACCTGCTTGCGCAGAGCCTCGTAGCGCGCGCTGCCACGCAGCACCGCGAGCGTCAGGGAGAATATCAGCAGATCGAAACGCTTGGCATCCTCGCTGCCCTGGCGCTTGGCCGTTGGCATCGGCGCCACTTCCTCGACCAGTTCCGTGCGGGCGCCCTCGTCGAGCTTTTTCCACGCTTCCGGCGCCTGGTATTTCTCGACCGCCCGTCGGCGCTGGCGCACGATGAAGTTGTCGAGGTTCATCCCGGCAACCGTCTCGCGCAGATGGTCGAGCGCCGCATCGCGCACTTGTCGCTCTGTGGCGATTGCCTCAGCGTCATCCTCGGCACGATAGGGCTCGCCCTCCTCGGCGAAACCGCCGGCGCCCGCTTCGATCTCCTCCCGCCGGGCCTTCTCGTCGAGCGCGAGCACGAGATCCAACCGGGCGGCGAAGAGGCGCTCACCAAGGCTCTTGCCGGCGCCGGCATCCTTGAGCTCGGGATTGGCGCCGAAGAATTCGAGGTTCTCGCAATAGTCGAAGACCCGGAAGAATTCCTTGTCTTGGCCCGGCCCGAACAGGTCGGGGCAAAGCCGCGTGCCGCGCCCGATCATCTGCCAGAACTTGGTCTTCGAGCGCACCGGCTTGAAGAAGACGAGGTTGACGATCTCCGGGACATCGATGCCGGTATCGAGCATGTCGACCGAGATCGCGATATGCGGCTCCCTGTCCTTGAGCGAAAAATCGTCGATCAGCGTCTGGGCGTAGTCGCTCTTGTAGGTGACGGTGCGGGCGAATTGACCCTTCAATTCAGGGTAATTCGCGTTGAAACGCTCCTCGATATAATCCGCATGCGCTTGGTTCTTGGCGAAGATGATGGTCTTGCCCAGCCTGTCGCCACCCTCGACCTTGACGCCGTTCTCCATCAGATGGGCGATCACGCGATCGACCGTATCCTCGTTGAACAGGCGCTTGTTGACCTCCGCCGCCTCGACGGTGTCGGGAACATCATCCTCGCCCCATTCGAGCATGTCCCACTGCTCTTTCTCCTCTTCGGAGAGCTCGTCGTAGCGCAAGCCCCGGCGCACAATCTTCAAGGGCACGGAAATCGCCATGGGCGGCACCAGATGCCCGTCGGCGACGGCCTCGTCGAGGCTGTAGGCATCGGTAGGCACGCCGTCCTCGAGGTCGAACAGGCTGTAGGTGTTGTGATCGACATCCTCCTTGGGGGTCGCCGTCAGACCCACGAGAAAACCGTCGAAATATTCGAAAATGGCGCGGAAGCGCTGATAAACGGAACGGTGCGCCTCGTCGATGACGACGAGGTCGAAATGGCCCGGGCCGAACTTGCGGGTCTCGTCCTGCTTGCCATCTATCAGGTTCATCATCGTCGGATAGGTCGAGAGGAAGACCCGGCCCTCGCTGGTGCGCTCGGTGACGAGATTGACCGGCGCGCAATCCGGCAGATGCTCCTTGAAGGCGTTCGTCGCCTGCCGCACCAGCGCGACCCGGTCGGCGAGAAACAGAACACGCTTCACCCAGCCCGCACGCATCAGCAGATCGATCAGCGCGACCACGGTGCGCGTCTTGCCCGAGCCGGTCGCCATCACCAGCAGCGCCTTGCGCTCGCCCTGCTCCTCGAAACTGCGGGTAATCGCGCGGATGGCGCGCTGCTGATAGGGACGCTGATAGCCCGCGATCTTCGTATCGATGCGCGTATCGGATAGCTTCTTGCGATCTTTGCGGCGCTGGATCAGCCAAGCCAGCTCGTCGCGCTTGTAGAACCCGCCGATCTGGCGCGGCGGATAGCGTGTATCGTCCCAGATCCAGTGCTCGTAACCGTTGGAATAGAAGATCACCGGACGCTGGCCATAGGCCTGTTCGAGACAATCGGCATAGAGCCTGGCTTGTTGCTGGCCCTTGCGCGCGTCATGGCGCGTCGCCTTGGCCTCGACGAGGCCGAGCGGCTTGCCGTCTTCGCCCCAGAGGACGTAATCGACGAAACCGAACCCTTGTGCATTCGGCATGCCCTCAACGCGAAACTCGGTATCCTCAGGCTGGTCGAGGGCCCAGCCGGATTCGCGCAGGAGCAGATCGATGAAGCGGTCGCGGGTCTGCGCCTCGTTGTAATCGTGATGATCGGGCAAAGCCGCGTTCTCGCGCCTTGCCTGCGCGATCTCGGCGCGGGCGCGCTTGAGCTCGTCATCCAGCGCCGACTTGTCCGCGAGCAGCCGGGTGAGTTCACCGTCGCGCGCGCGCAGGGCCTCTTCCTGCGCTTTGATCTGGGCGAAGGCGGTGCGCATGGCCGCGTCGCGACGTGCCAGCAGGGCGGGATCGAAGCTCAGGCTCTCGGACGGGCGGGCCTTGCGGGCATAGGTGCGCGCCAGCCAGTAGCAGATATGAAACAGCTCCTGCACGGCGGCGCGCGCATCGCCCTCCGCCACCGCCTTTTCTTCATGGACGGCCCGGTTGCGCAGCCGGTTGACGTATTTCGCCTTGAGAAACACCGCCTCACCGGCCAGCGCCTTGAAGCTCGGCTCGTGCAGAAGCGCGGCGATGTTATCCTGATAGGGCAGGCTCAGCCCGGGATCGTGCCGGAAGGCCCATTTCACCGCGAGCTCGACCGTGCGGCCCGCATAGAACAAAGCCGCCCGCGGATCAGCAATCCCGTGCCGCTCCGCCGCGAGCGCCGCCTCGTGGATCGCGGGGAATTCGGATTCGAGAAAGGCGAAGTTGGACATGGGGCGCGGCAGATCCGAAGCGTGACAGCCCGCAGGATGCCTGCAATCGGGAGTGGACGCAACTGTTGCGGGAGCGCGCTTCGCGTGGGGTCAGAGTTGGCCGGAGAAGGCGCGGGATTGGAGGGAGGTGAAATTAGCCTCAAAGTAGCTAGCTGATCTTTGCTGCTCCCTTTCCAGCTTTGCTAGAAATGAGATGCGTCGACCAAAAATGTGAAGCAATTCCTTCGGTGGCACCGCTATCGGAAGATTTCGTAATATTTCTAAGTTTATATTTTTTTGAGCAACCGTTGGAGCATTTTGCTCAAGCGTTTTTTGTAGAAAAGAGAGCCATACTCTTACATATTCAACCAAATTCGAGCAAGGGCTTTGAAATCCAACAACACTATCCGGAAAGCATGCGGGGAACGTGAGGATGCCCGTTCGCGCAATATTAGCAGCAATGGTAATGCAAAGAGTTCCCGCCGGCCAGAGTTTGCTCTGCCTCAATCCCTGCTCTGAGTAGGTGGAACAATATGCTCTAATATAACCACCGCTATTGCTGACATCTCCAGTTTGAATTAGTGGATAATCTCCCCCAAGAAGAGTAGGATCGTTTCGCGGTCGATGCTTGGAGACACCCCGTTCGAGTGACCCAATTTTCCCGAGATCCTGAACGGGAAAGCCGCGTGGGTTTTCTGTTGGTTCCCCAAACATCTCCAGAAAAATCGCATGGGTCATGCTGTCGAGGAGGACGATGGCTTGCTTGCGTTTCTGGCGCAGCGCATCTGCCTTGTCCAGAATCGCCGCAATCCGCCGCTGCTCGTCGAGCGGGGGGAGGGGGATTTCAAGGCGCTTCAGAAAATCTGCTGGAACGCGCTTCTGGCCGGCGCTGCCCGTCATGTTCAACGCGCCAACCTCCCGGAATGACGTGTTCCAGAGAATATAGAATATATAATCGGCCAAGACTTCTTTCGCTGGCCTGATGACGTGAAACTCGCTTGAGCCGAAGCCGCGATGCGTGGACAGGTCGAAGGTGCGCGCCGCTTTTCCGTTTTCAAAGCAAGGTGTTATCTTCGCGAGCAGGACATCGCCGCGCTCGAAGTAGGTGTAGCCCTTCTTCACCTCGCCAGCCTTGCGTGCCTCTTGATACTCTATCCGTCCATCTTCGGAGACGGCCGCCATAGGTAGGAACGAGACGTGTTCGTCATCGTCCATTCCCTTTGGGGCGCGAGGGTTGATCTCGCAAACTTCATCGAGCCTCACCACGCGCTCACTCACAACATTCCCTCCAACTCATCCAACCCCTCCGCAATCTCCTTCTCCAGCGCCTTCAATTCCGCGATGATCTCCTTCGGCGGGCGGTGTTCCACCGTTTCATGCTCGACCTCCTTGTAGCGGTTGAGCGACAGATCGTAGCCGGCGGCGACGATTTCGGCTTTGGGAACGGTGAAGCTCTGGGCCGTGCGCGGGCGCTCGCGCTCGGCGTCGTGGCGTTCGCGCCAGCGGGCGGCGATGTCGGGGAGGTTGTTCTTTTCGTGCTCTTCCGGGGTCAGAGGAGCCGAGATGAAGGTCTCACCCTGCCATTGTCCCGGATTTGGGCCGAGGCGTTCTTCGGGGAGAAGTTCGTTGCGCTTGTCGTCGAGGGAGCGCCCGTCGGCGCGACAATCATAGAACCAGACCTGATCCGTGCCGCCGGAATTCGTCTTGGTGAAAAAGACGATCGCCGTGGAGACACCTGCATAGGGGCGAAACACGCCCGATGGCAGCTTCACGATCCCGTCGAGCCGTTGCTCCTCGACGAGCATCTTGCGGATCGCCTTGTGCGCGGTGGAGGAGCCGAACAGCACACCGTCGGGCACGATCACGGCGGCCCGCCCGCCGGGCTTCAGCAGCCGCAGGAAGAGCGCCATGAAGAGCAACTCGGTCTTCTTCGTTTTGACCAGCCGGATCAGATCCTGCGCCGTCGTCTCGTAGTCGAGAGACCCGGCAAAGGGTGGATTGGCGAGAATCAGGCTGTAGCGCCCGGCATCGTCGCCCTGGCCCTCGGAGAGCGAATCCTTGTAGCGCACATCCGGATCCTCGATCCCGTGCAGCCACATGTTCATCGAGCCGATGCGCAGCATGGTCGCGTCGAAATCGAAGCCGTGGAACATGCCCGAATGGAAATGATTGCGCATGGCGTCATCGCGGAAGATCTCCGGATGGTTCTCGCGCAGATACTCCCCCGCACCGACGAGGAAGCCGCAGGTGCCGGCGGCGGGATCGCAGATCACGTCCTTCGGCCCCGGCGCCATCATCTCCACCATCAGCGCGATGATGTGGCGTGGCGTGCGGAACTGCCCGTTCTGCCCGGCACTGGCGATCTTGGAGAGCATGTATTCGTAGAGATCGCCCTTGGTGTCGCGATCCTCCATCGGGATATCGGCCAGGAGATCGACGACGCGGGCGAGAAGCGCAGGCGTGGGGATGGTGAAACGTGCGCCCTTCATGTGCCCGGCATGGGCGCTGCCTTCCTCCGCCATGACGCGCAGGAAGGGAAAGACGTGTTCGGAGACGATGGTGAACATCTCCGCCGGCGCCTTGTTCTTCAGCCGCGACCAGCGCATCTCGTCATAGGCGAGACCCTTCTCATCCGCGCTTTCGGGGAAGATGCGCCGCTCCATCGGGCGCTTGAGCCGGTTGGCCTTGTTCTCCTCGCGGGTATGCACATCGTCGAGACCGCGAATGAACAGCAGATAGGTGATCTGCTCGATGACCTCCAGCGGATTGGCGATGCCTCCGGACCAGAACGCGTCCCAGACCTTGTCAATCTTGCCCTTCAACGCACCCGTCAGCATGCACACGCCCTTCGAATCAGCTATCGTCGATTGGGAAGCTACGCCAGTGTTGCGGTGGAGAGAAGGGGCGGGAAGCATGACGCAGTCCTGGATGGTGCGCGCTGGGCGCGGTGGACGCATCTACGATCTGTGTAAGGAAAACGGGGTCATCGCGATCGGCTGGCATGAACTGGGATCGCTCACCGGGCTCGACAACCGCGAGGCACTGCGCGATGCAGTGGGCCGGCAATGGCCGGACTGGACGCCGCAGGCGATCGCCATGGCCGCCGGGCAATTGCGCCGTTTCAGGAACGAGATTCGCTCGGGCGACCGCGTCATGACCTATGATCCGGGCCGACGCGTCTATCTCGTCGGCGAGATCACCGGAGATTATCGCCACGATTCGAGCCTTGATACACCCAATCCGAATTTGCGCCCTGTGCGCTGGCGTGGCGAGGTTTCGCGCGACCTCCTGACGCTCGCCAGCCGCAATAGCCTCGGCGCCATCTCGACGTTGTTTGCAGTTCCGCCCGAGGTCGCTGATGATGTAGAGCGGGCCCTGACGACCCATCAGCCCGCCGAAATCGATCCGGTCGAGCAGGCCGCAGCAGAAGCGGAAGAGGAAGACATCTTCCGCGATATCCAGTCGAAGGCGCTCGAATTCACCAAGGACCGGGTTTCCGCATTGGGGTGGTCGCAGATGCAGGACCTCGTGGCTGGCCTGTTGCGCGCCATGGGCTACAAGACACGCGTCTCGCCGTCAGGGCCCGATCGCGGCAAGGATATCGTGGCATCGCCAGATGGGTTCGGCTTTGAATCGCCGCGCATCGTTGTCGAGGTGAAGCACCGGCAGGGCAGCATGGGGGCCCCTGACATCCGCAGCTTCCTCGGCGGTCGTCACCCGCAAGACAAGGGGCTCTACGTCTCGACTGGCGGCTTCAGCAAGGATGCATACTACGAGGCCGAGCGCGCCAACATCCCGCTGTCTCTAATGACGATTGACGAGTTGGTTGAGACGCTGATTGAGCATTACGAGAAGCTTGATACGGAGACGCAGCAGTTGGTGCCGTTGAAGCGGATCTATTGGCCGGTGTAGCGGGAAAGCGTGGCCCGTGGTAAACGACAACGCGCCCGGTGCTACAAACGGATGAAGTCAAATTTTCGGTGCGATATCTCCGCCCATTTTCTAAAAATCATCCTCGATCGTTACACCCCGAGCCTCTGCTAGCTCATAAGCCAGAGCATAAGCCTCTTCATCGCGATTACGCCTCATCAGTGAGAGCACCCTTTGAATTTCCCTTCTCGTCAAACCTGCTTTAGCGCACTGAGTCCCTAAAGGATCGCCGTCGCATTCAACATATTCGCAACTTGCTACAATTTTTGCTATCTCGATATCATCTCTTGGCAGGCTTATCATATGAAGCCATGATCTATGGTCATTTTGTCCGTGTAGTAGAAATATTTGGTATGGTGCATACCAAGCTTTAATATTTGGGCTTGTGTTTATCCCTTGCATCTCCTCAATATTACTTTTTCTTCGAGATAAAAGAAATAAATATTTATTTATGGAATTAAATGATATCCGAAGTGCGTTCTGTTCCTCAAGCTTCTTCTTGCGAAAATTGATGCATGCAGTAATTATAATTCTTCTAACATCTTGGCGTTCATGTTATTTGATGCTCGAAACGGCTCTGATATTATAGTCATCTTTTGAGGTGTGTATATCCGAAATTACAGCTTTTCCAGCGCTGAAGCGGCACACGAAATGATATGATAGCACCTCCTTTTTATTTGAATGAGAGGCATTAATGAATCCATAAACTATGTCGTCTAGCGGATTATACGTAAGATTCCTATCGCGCGTATGTAATGAAAGAGAAAGTTCTTTGAGGGGGCTTGTGCCTGCGCTATTCATGTATTTTTTACCTCATTTAACCTGTCAATGAGCGACGAAAAGCAAACGTGTGCGATATGGAATCGAGGTATTGCAGTGTTGAGATTGACTATATCGATCCATGCGCCAATCATACCGCAGGTTCCGGTCGTAAAAAAGAGTGTCGTAGTTTTGAGTGGGCATGCCACCGTGTATCTAATGTCCTGACAAATACAAACTAATCGGCACGACAACGCCACGCCCGCCCCATGCTAATCCGCAGCCGGCCACCGAGGAGCGCCCCACGCGGGCGCTGCTTGATCATTGCGGAGAGGTGGCAGAGTGGTTGAATGCACCGCACTCGAAATGCGGCCTTCGCTTTGAAATTCTTTGGGGAGTGAGGCATCCGCCTGTCATGGGCCAATAAAACAAACCTACGCTATCGCGCCCGACCTGAAGGAATCCTAGATCATATCGATCTCACCGCGCAATGCATACGTCCCTCGAATCAATTACCCTTGTTCTAGATGCCGATCGGGTTAGACAATCGGCGGGCGAAGAAGGCTCGGAAACAGATTCGGCAGAGGGCAGCTTTCAGCATGGACAATCGTGACGCTTCTTTGGATACGGCGCGCGACATGAGCGCAAATTCATTGCTGCGTCGTCTTCTCGACGACGCGCGCAGCAAGCTCATCCAGACTGGCACACGCAATCGACTCGTGCATTGTGCGCGCCATCCCAAGCGCGGCAAGTTCATCGATGTTCGGGGCGAGACGAGCGACGAAGCCTTCCGCTCCCTTGTTCGCAATGGCCGCAGGATGCGGTTTCTGCCCAGTGGCATCGAGGATGAGGACCAGAGTAAGGACGCGGTCGATGATCAACTGTCGCCGCTTCGGGAAGCTCACGGCGCCGGGGATCGACCGCGGAGCGAAGCCTGGCTGCAGACACGTCTGAGCGAGGAAAACCTGCAGAAGCGGCTGCTGGGAATGGCGCGTGAGGCAAGGACGCTGGAAGAGGAGCAGGGCGTCAATGCGCTTTATCTCGCGATCGGTTTCCTGAACTGGTTCGAGGACGAGAAATCCGAAGTGCTTCGGCAGGCGCCGCTGGTCCTCGTGCCGGTCGATTTGCGGCGCAACGACGCGACGTCGCTCTACGAACTGGTCGCGCGCCCCGAAGATATCGTCACGAACGAGTCGCTCAAGCACCGGTTGAACGACGATTTTGGTATCCGTCTTCCGCCCATTCCAGAAGACGACGAATGGATGCCGGCAGCATATTTCGACGCCGTCCGGACGGCGATCAGCGGTCAACCGCGCTGGTCGATCGAGGATAACGGCATGCAGCTCGGCTTCTTCTCTTTTGCCAAACTCTTAATGGTGAAAGATCTGGAGCCTTCAAGTTGGCCGGAGAACGGCATTCTCGATCATCCGCTCTTGCGCGGATTGCTTGCGGAAGGTTTTGACCTCGAGGCGGATGATTCGGCCGCGCCCGAGAGCCTCGATGCGCTCTTCGCCCCCGCCGACCTGATCCAGGTCGTAGATGCAGACAGTTCCCAGACGCGCGTCATCGAGGCTGTCAGGCAAGGGCGCAATCTGGTGGTTCAGGGACCGCCTGGAACCGGCAAGAGCCAGACGATCACCAATATCATCGCGGCTGCGGCCCATGACGGAAAAACGGTTCTGTTCATGGCGGAGAAAATGGCAGCCCTCAATGTCGTGCATGATCGCCTCAACAAGGCAGGGCTCGACTCGTTATGCCTCGAACTGCATTCCCGGCAGGCCAACAAGAAGCAGGTTCTCGCAGAGCTGGAAAAAACGATCCAAGCGAGTGCCGGTGCCACGCGAAGCGCGGGCGATGCGGAAGAGCTCCGTGCGCTGCGCGATCGCCTCAATATGATTGCCGATGTGATGCACAGGCCGATCGGCGAGACGGGTCTGACGCCCTTCCGCGTCATCGGAACCCTGATCAACCTGCAGGAGAAGGGCTTCGTTGCGCCTGACTTCGCGATTCCCGAAAGTGCGACCTGGACGCGCTCCGAGCGCGAAGCTGTAAAAGCCGCCGTTCAGGCGCTTTCGCGGGTCTGTGAAGCGACGGGCCCGAAGCAGCATCATCCGCTCTTGGGGATCAGCAATACCGAGATCCTGCCGATGGATCTGCCTCGCCTCCAGAAGGCGTTGAAGGAATGCCTGAGCAAGCTTGATGCCCTGCGTGAACAACTGCGCCCGTTGAAAGAAGGGCTCGAAGACCCACGCGATGCCAGTATCGCAACCATCCGCGAAACAGCTCAAGTCACTATCCATGCGGCCACACTCTCTGGACCTGTCCAGGTCAGCGCCGCCGCCATCGCACGCACCGGAGAAACCGATGCGGTTAGGCGACTCGTCGCGCTTGGCCGTGATTATCTGCGCAGGCGACGTGAAACTGCCGGTGTCTTCTCCGAAACGGCACATGTCGTGCCCGTATCGCATCTTCGGGTGTCCCTCGCGGCGGGGCTGACCTTCTTCGGTCGTTGGGGCAGCCGCTACCGCGGCGCATCCGCTGAATTGCGCGGGCTGCTCATCGGTGAGATGCCGCGCAAGCCCGCAGAGCGCATCGCGCTCGTCGATCAGATCATAGGTTTCCAGCAGTCGATCGCAGCGCTTCATGAAGAAGCCGCGACAGCCCACGCCCTGCTCGGCGAACTCTGGCAGCAGGACCGGACAGACTTCGATGCGCTCGAGGCCGGCGTCGCATGGGTCGAAGAGCTGACAGGGATCAACGGGGAAATTGACCCCGTAGCGGTCGCGAAGCTTCCTGTGCTCGGTATTTCCGATCTCCGCGCGAAGGGCATTGATCTTCTCCTCGTCCTCGGAGAGACCGAGAACGCGATACGCGAGATCGCAAAATGGCTCAACGTCGATCTCGGCGCGGTTTTCGGGCAAGGCGATGTCGGCATGGTGCCTCTGTCGCGCTGGATGGAACGTCTGGAGCAGTGGCGCGCCAATCTGAACAGTCTCGACGCGTGGTCGCGTCTGTCGAAGGCCGATTCCGACTTGCGAATGCGCGGCGGTGCGGTGCTTGCGGATGCACTGGCCCGAGGTCGCGTGACACCGCAGGCTGCCGCGGATACGCTCGAATATCTGTGCTCTGACGCGCTTTATCGACAATTTGCTGCCGCAAATTCCTCTCTGATCAGCATGAGTTTCGAAGAAAGGGCCGAACTCGTCGCCGGATTTGCTGAACGCGACCGCAAACGCTTTCGCGATACGGCTCTTCTGATCCGCGGTGAGCACCTGGCCAAGATCCCGCGTGGAGGGATGGGTGCCATGGGCATTGTCCGCGCAGAGATCGCAAAAAAACGCGCCCACAAGCCGATTCGCAAGCTGATTGAGCAAGCGGGCACAGTCGTTCAGCAACTCAAGCCGGTCATGCTGATGAGTCCGATCTCCATCGCGCAATACCTGCCTCCTGGGCGCCTGGATTTTGACTTGCTGGTTATCGACGAAGCATCCCAGGTGCGACCGGAAGATGCCATTGGGGCTGTTGCCCGTGCCCGCCAGATCGTTGTCGTCGGAGACACGAAACAGCTGCCTCCGACGTCCTTCTTCGATCGTATGATCTCCGACGCGAGCGAAGACGCGGAAGACGACGCTGAAATTGATTTGCCGCCGGTCACAGCTGCAACCGAACTCGAAAGCGTGCTTACGCTTTGCGAGGCGCGTGGCCTCGGGGCGCGTATGCTGAAATGGCACTACCGATCACGGCACCCGTCTCTGATCGAGGTTTCAAATGATGCATTCTACAATGGTGAACTCGTCCTGTTCCCCGCGCCGGTCGCTGATCGTGAGGTCGATGGCCTCATACTCCGTCGCGTCGCCGGAGCTTACGATCGCGGCGGCAAGCGCAACAATCTCATCGAGGCACAGGCCGTTGTCGAGGCGGTTGCACGCCATGCTGCCCAGTCACCCGAGAGAACGCTCGGCGTGGTCACCTTTTCGACAGCCCAGCGCGATCTGATCACGGAACGCCTCGAACTCGCCCGGCGGGAGGACGAAGAACTCGATCGCTTTCTCCGCGAGGGGAAGGAAGAAGACGTCTTCGTCAAGAATCTGGAAAACGTTCAGGGCGACGAGCGGGACGTAATCCTGATTTCTGTTGGATACGGCCCCCGGATCGCTGGCCAACGGCTCGACAGCATGGCGTTTGGCCCAGTTTCGAACGAAGGTGGCGAGCGCAGGCTAAACGTTTTGTTCACACGTGCCCGTTTTCGGACCGAGGTCTTCGCCTCCTTCGATCCCGCGGACATCGATCTCAATCGCTCTAAAAGCCTAGGGGCGCAGACACTCAAACGATTTTTGACTTTTGCTGAGACTGGCTCGCTGCCGCATGAGGCGCGTTCGACCGGGGAGGACCCGGATTCCGAATTCGAAGTTGCCGTCGCAGCTGTCGTCCGCGCAATGGGTTACGACGTCGAGCATCAAGTCGGGTCAGGCGGCTATCGTATCGATCTCGCAGTCCGACATCCAGAGGATGCCGGACGTTACATGCTCGCAATCGAGTGCGATGGGGCAACTTATCATTCGGCCCTCTGGGCACGAGAACGCGATCGCCTTCGGCAGGAGGTGCTTGAAGGGCTGGGTTGGCAGATCCACCGTATTTGGAGCACCGATTGGTTTCATCGGCGTCAAGACGAAATCCGTCGCCTTGAGTCCGCACTCAGGAGTGCCAGCGTCCGGCAACCAGAGCGAATTCGAACCAGCGTGCGTGCAGAAGAGCAGCCGGATAGCGCGATTGAAAACATAGAACAGCACCTGCCTTCGGACAGGCCGGCAATGGAATTGCGTTATCCTTCTTATGAGGTAGCCGATTTTCCGGTCGGCACCCGCGCCGAGCCGCATGAGCTGGCAACAGAGAAATTGGCCAAGATTGTCGCCAGGATCATCGATATCGAGGGGCCGGTTCATCAGGAAGAGGTGGGGCGCCGTATTGCGACTCTCTTCGGCAAGCAGCGGGCAGGCTCGCGCATGACAAGAGCCGTCAGCGCGGCACTTCGCCAACTTTGGTCGCGGACGGATACCTACAGGAATTCCGGCCCTTTCTGGATGACGACGTTACAAACGAACAATCCTCCCACCCGCAATCGATCTGAAGCCCCGTTGAGTGTTCGAAGGGCAGAGATGATCCCGCCTGCTGAAATCGAGGCGATTGCGTTGGACGTCTTGCGGCATAACGGAGCCTTAACGCGCAACGAGCTACCGCGGGCAATTGCGCTTGCTGTGGGCTTTCAGAGAACCGGACCCGAGTTCAGCACGGTCGTGCTTCCTGTCATCAATTCGATGATCGACCGTGCGATCCTCGTTGAGGATGCAGCCGGAATGATAAGCAGCAGCGCTTAAACGGCATAATTCATGCTTAGATTTCGTCTTGCGTGATGGGTGTAGATGCGCCTTCGGTGAACGGGATACATGGGACCGCTGCGTGTGCGGGAGTGACGGTGAACCAGAGCGAAGAGTTGCATTGATGGTCATTCAACAATCCAAAAAGATGGTCGCGCCGGACGTTTGGTAAAGGCGCGCCTGTCACAACGCTGTCACAACGAGCCTTTGGGTGCAGCCTATCGATTGACGCTTTGACGTGAATTCGATGCATGAGGCAGCAGTTGCGTTCGGTAAGAGATCTGATATGTTTGAGCGCATAACAGATTGAAATTGAGGGGGTTTTTTGGTTTTCGAGACGCGCCACACCAACCGGCGGTGAAAACCGCGCTGGTCAGGGGCTGTAGCTCAGTTGGGAGAGCGCTGCAATCGCACTGCAGAGGTCAGGGGTTCAAATCCCCTCAGCTCCACCATTTCCAAAAACCTCGCCAAATGCTTGCATGCCGGAACTCCGACGGTGTTTCGGGCGCTGTGCCCCGGGCGGGTCCGGTTTAGCCCGTGAAATGTCTCCGGGACCCGGCGCCTTTCGTCGGGTTCCGGGCTGCGCTCA
>Ga0208112_100691_pt1 | contig 21271 bp, 18 predicted proteins | sample HotLakConsoUCCLE_FD_184736 | JGI IMG/M metagenome (GOLD analysis project Ga0208112, IMG submission 184736) | Hypersaline microbial mat communities from Hot Lake, Washington, USA - Hot Lake Consortium UCC-LE (SPAdes) (version 2) ... | reverse complement strand
GCCGCAGAAACCCCGAGCCAAGTCCTTCAACCAGAAAAGCCCATCGATCACAGCGCGGTGAAACAGACGCCAGCGGTGCCGCACGCCCGCTCTACGCCGCCGCACGCAGCAGTGGCGTCAAGCTCGCACCGAGAGGCGCCCAACCGCATCGCCGTGAATAAGAGAGGCTAGCTGTTTCTTCTCTTCTTCGTCCTTGTCGGTCTTTTTATTGGCCATCGCGCCTGCCTCATCGGTGCCGTGGGTCTTCCCGGACGCGCCCAATATAGTCCGGGGCGGCGTCTCGGCAAAACTGGGGTTTGTACTGTGTATGGGGTTGAATTGCGAAAGGTCAGTTTTACCCATCCCCTGCCGTGCCAAGCCCGATAACCCCCTTTTGCGCGCGAGGCCGTCCCGGCCCGCGACAATGATCGCCGCATCGCGCGTTCCTGCCAGCGTTTCGGGGCACGCGGCGACGATCTTTCCGAGCAGGTCGAGCGTCAGGCCCTGCGACTGCCTGGGCCGAGCGCGGCTTGTCCGCATTGCCAGGCGCATGGCCAGCCTGACCTCGCTTGAGGCCGCAATGGTCGGGGGCAGGCCACGCAGCCACGAATGGCCGCGTTCTACGCACCACGCCCGGAACACTTCGAACCCGTTCCGGTAGCCCCGCGGGCCGACGCTCCGCTTCACGGCCGCAGCAGGCCTTCCCGCTCCAGCACCGCGTCGATCTTCTTCAACACCCCGGCAAACCGCGGGTCGTCGAGGCTCCCGTACCTGCCGACGAAATCGACATCGGGCCCTTCTTCGAACGACAGGAGCGCGGGCGGCAGGATCTCCTCCGGTCTCGCCGCCGACAATCGCCGGGCCATCGCCTTCGCAGACGCCGGATCGCTCGCCGCGTCGGCGGTCCGGAAGCCCGATCGGTCGGCCGCGATATCCACCAGCGAGAACCCCGTCGGATCGCCCGGCTGAAATTCGGACCGGCTGGCGAGGCTGTCCGCCAATTCCTTCCATTCCCCCATCGCCTCCGCGACCTGCGTGCCCGAACCCACCGAGAGGGCCGCGGACAGCGCCCAGTGCTTGGCGAGGTCCTCCCGGCCGTGGAGCGCGATAGGGGAGGCCGGCATCGGGCACGCTTCGATCGCGGCAGCATCGATCCCGGTCAGGGTTCCGACCTTCGTGTCGACGATCGCCATGGCAAGCGCGACGAAAGCGGCCGCGTTGCTTTCGGGCGTCGCCGATCCGGCCCGGCCGATCGGGAAGGCCCGCCGCACCTGCACTGCCAGGTCATCCTGCGGGTCGGCCCTCTGCCTTTCGGCAAGCTCGCAATGGATCCGGACCGCAAGCGCCGGATCGACGCCGCTGCGCGTCTGCAGCACTTCTCCCAGCAGCCCCGCGTCACCGGGCCAGTCGATCGAGAGGGACACCCGGTCCTCCCCGACCGCGACCTTTCGGACGAGCTCGTCGAGCGGCGGGATGTCCGCGCCCGCGAGGCGCAGTCCGGATCGGAATGTCTCGGCCAGAAGGCGGCTGAAAAAGGGCGACAGTTCGAGCGAGCCGATGGCGATGCGCAGCTCCGGAAAGCCCTCGGCGCTGCCGGATGTCTCGGCCGCAAGGTTGAGCCAGCGGCCGAGGGGCAATTGCCGGCTCGCCTCGACGTGCAGGACCGAACCCGAGATGAACGCCTCGAGCCGGTCGGGGCGAAGACCATGGGTCGCGAGCGCGCTCAACCCGTCGAGATGCTGCGCGTCGAGGTTGACCTGCCTGGTCTCGTCCCGCGCTGTCGCCAGGGGGCGAAGCTGCAGGACGGCGTCGCGCGCTGCCCCGACCTGTTCGGCATCGGGCGCAGGCCGCGGCCCGGCCAGCGGGGCCGGGTCCGTGAGCAGGAGAACGAGGCCGAGGATCGCCGCGAGAACGAGCAGGACGGCTTTGAGCACAAGCTTCATCGGGCGACTTTTCTTCCAATCCGGTTTGCTCTTGCTGCTTGCGGCGATGCCGTCGGCAGGGCGGTGCCTGCGCGCTGGCACCCCTGTTCGCCTGCCACTTTAGACGCGGTTCCGGCAGGGGGACAGGCCCTGAAGGCGGTCCCCGTGTTCACGGTCCTTCCTCGAGCCCGGCAGGGCCCGCTCGGCAAGGCGCGCTGGTCAGATGCAATCGCTGCCGCTGCCCGATCGTCCCGCGTTCCCGAAGCGCGCGCGGGAACGCTCACGAAACTTCCCGAACGCCGCCCGATCTTTACCCGTCCTTAAGCGCGCACGCCTAGCCGGCGGCACCTAACGCTTTGGATGCAGGAGACTTTCGTGAAATCGAAACTGGTGGTCGCAGCCCTCGTCGCCGGCCTTTCGGCAAGCCCCGCCTGGGGGCAGGAGGAAGAGAAGAAACACTTCGACGGCCCGCGCATCGAGGCCCTGTTCGGATACGACCAGGCGAAGCTCGAAGTCCCTGCCATCGACCCGTTCGAAGAAGTCGAAGGCGATGCCGAGGACATCTTCTACGGCGCCGCCATCGGCTATGACTTCCAGAGCGGGATGTTCACCTTCGGGGCCGAGGCGGAGATCGCCGGCTCGGCCCTGTCCGACGAGCTCGGGAGCTTCAGCGGCATCCTTCCCGACGACACGGTCTTTTCCGGAACGGGCAGCGTCGGCAGCGCGACCGAGTACTATTTCGGCGGGCGGGTCGGTTTCGTGGGCGGTCGCTCGCTGTTCTACGTCAAGGCGGGTTACGCCCTGTCGGGCGTCGACATCGAGCTCGACGGCACGTTCGACGACGTCGCCGGCCGCCGCAACGGGGACGTCGATCTCGACGGCCTGCGGCTCGGCGTCGGCTACGAATACAAGGTGACCGATCTCGTCTATCTCAAGGCCGAATACCGCTACACCGATTTCTCGGGCGGCGAGCTCGATGCGTTCGGGGCAAGCCTCGAATTCGGCGACGTGTTCGAGGTGGTGAACCTCGAACGGCACCAGGCGGTCGTGGGCGCAGGCGTCCGCTTCTGAGCGATCCGGGGCGCCGGGGATGCGCTTGTATTGGCGGGCCGGGATCTTTCCGCGAGCCGGTCCGGCATCCCTTCCGTTTCGCAGGGCGGCATCGATCGGCCTCGTGACGCGCTCCGCGAGGCGGCCGTGACCACTGCCACGCGCCATGGCGTGCGGCAAGCGTCTGGCCACCGGAAAGATTGCGTCCTTCACCGCCGCATCTACACTGGGCGAAAAGCGGCAGCATCGCCGCGACCATCGGACTTCCTGCGAGTTCGAGAGGGCCTGGGAGAGATGGAATGGATCAACCGACACTGCGCTCGCGCGCGCCGGCCCCCTTGGCCTCGGAAGGGTTCGGCTCGCCGGGCTACAGGGCCTATGTCCTTGGCGCGCTGCTCGTCGTCTACATCTTCAACTTCATCGACCGCACGATCATCAACATCCTGACCGAGCCGATCAAGCTCAGTTTCGCGCTCGAGGACTGGCAGATGGGGCTGCTCGGCGGGCCGGCCTTCGCCGTGCTCTACACCTTACTCGGCATCCCGATCGCCCGGGGCGCGGAAAGGTTCAACCGGGTCCTCATCATCGCGGGCGCCGTCGCCCTGTGGAGCCTGTTCACCGCGCTGTGCGGTCTTGCGACGTCCTTCCTCGTCCTGTTTCTCTTCCGGATCGGCGTGAGCATCGGCGAGGCCGGGTGCACGCCGCCGGCGCAATCGCTCATCGCCGACTATTTCAAGCCTTCGCGCCGCGCCACGGCGGTCTCGATCTATGCCCTCGGCGTGCCGCTCGGCGGGATGCTCGCATCCATCTTCGGCGGACAGCTTGCCGGCATGGACGGCGCGCAGTTCGGGGCGTGGATCGACGGGCTGGGCCTGGGGTTCCTGTTCGGAAGCCCCGACTGGTCGCGGTTCGAAGGATGGCGCGTCGCCTTCATCGCGGTCGGCCTGCCCGGTCTGCTGCTCTCGCTCATCGTGTGGCGCTCGGTCAAGGAGCCGCCGCGCGGCTACACCGATCCGGCCGCGCTGCAGGGGCTCGCCAAGGCCAGTTTCCGCGAGGTCATCGGCGTCCTCGTCGCAAAGCCCGCCTATCGGCACGTGGTCATCGGGGCGACCCTTGCCTCCTTCGTCGGTTACGGGGTCGGCCAGTTCACGACCTCCTTCCTGATCCGCACGCACGGCCTTTCGATCGAGACGGCCTCGCTGCTGTTCGGCATCATCCTCGGGGTGATGGCCGCGATCGGGGTGTTCGGTTCGGGCTGGCTCGCGGACCGGATGTCGGGCCGGTATCCCAAGGCGCTGGCATGGCTGCCGGCCCTCGGCATGGCGGCGAGCGTTCCGCTCTACGCGTTCGGGTTTCTGGTCGACGATCTCTGGCTGGCGATGCCCCCGCTGATGATCGCCGCCACGATCCACTATTTCTATCTGGGTCCGATGTATGCCGTCTCCGGCGGGGTGGTGGACAGCCGGATGCGCGCGACGTCTGTCGCGATCACGCTCTTCGTGGTCAACCTGCTCGGCTACGGGCTCGGCCCGCCGCTGATCGGGATACTCTCGACCTTCCTCAAGACGATGTTCCTGAGCGGCGAGGGCCTGGGGATCACGCTCGACACCTGCCGGGCGCTCCTCGCGCTCGGTCCGGACGCACAAGGCCTGCTCGAAGCGGGCGAGGCGCGCGCTCTCGCCGCCTGCGCCGATGCAGAGGCGCGGGGCCTGCAATGGTCGATCGTCATATTCGTGACCGGCTATGGCTGGGCCGCGCTGCATTACCTTCTCGCGGGCCGGACCCTGCTCAAGGACATGGTCGCCACTTCGACACCATAGGCCCGGCTCCTTCAGCGGAAGCGACTCTCGCCGAAGGCCCACCGGCAATGCCACGGAACTTGGCGCGGCCCCCGCGGCACGCTAGGCGAGCGCGTCACCCCCGCCCAAGCCGCGAGCACCCCTGCGCCCATGCCGACCACCCGTCTCTTCCAGCTGCTCTTCTGGGCGGCGCTCGTGTTCGCCTTCGTCATGGCGACGCTGCCGCAGGCGCCCGCCCTGCCGGGGAATCCGGGCGACAAGGTCCAGCACGTCATCGCCTTCCTCGTGCTCACCAGCCTCGCCGCGCTGGCCTATCCGCGGCTCGGACTGGTCGTCATCTTCGTCGGCCTTGCGCTGTTCGGCGCCGCGATCGAGCTGGTGCAGGCCATTCCGGAGCTCGGGCGCACGCCGAGCTGGCTCGACTGGTTCGCCGATGTCGCGGCGGTGGCCGCCGTCGTGCTGGTCGCGGGCGTGGTCCGGTACTGGCGCGGGAGCCCGGACGCCCGATCCTGACGGCCGGGGCGGGCGGCCCGCCGGTCCGGTGGAATGCCGAGCGGTTCCCGGACGGACCGCGTCCCCGCGATCACCGGGCGAACCGGAATCCGGTGCGCGCGCCGAACGCCCTGCTGCCCGGACCGACCGGAAACCAGCCGCGTCCAGCCACCGGACAAGACAGGCGCCGCGACGCCTTCCCCGCAGCCGTCAATCCCTACCAGTCATAGACCCTGCCAGTCATAGGCCCTACCAGTCATAGGCCTTGGGCAGCGAGCCTTCATTTCCGTCATCATAGCGATCGAGCAGGCGGCTCTGGTGGTTTTCGAGCGGTTGCTCGACCCCGCCGATATAGACGCGGGTCGGGATCGATCCGACTTCGAGCGGGTCGCCGTCCCAGATCACGACATCGCCGAGCGCCCCGGCCTTGAGAACGCCGGCCATCCCGCCCATCCCGCTGATCTCGGCCGGGACCGAGCTGATCGCGGCGAAGGCTTCGCCCCAGCTGAGCCCCGAAGCGCCGGGCACCTTCGTCAGGGCGACGAGGTTGCCGGCCACCTGCGTCAGCCGGCGTGCGTGGTTGAGGCCCGATGCGTTGATCGCCACGGTCACTCCGGCGCGTTTCATGCGTCCGATATTGCTCTGTGTCGCGGCGAGCTGCTCGAAGGTCGAGGGCAGGTCGTCGAGCCCGTCGGCGATCACGGGAACGCCCGCCTGCGCTATTTCGTCGGCCACGAGCCAGCCTTCGCTCGCGCCGACGAGCACGAGGTCGAGATCCGCGAATTCGCTCTTGAGCGCAAGCGCCGCGCGAATGTCAGCGGCGCGTTCGGCGTGGACGTAAAGCGGCTGCGCGCCGGTGACGACATCGCGCAGCGCCTCGACATCGAAAGAGCTCAGGAGAACATCGCCCCCGCGCCCGATATCCTGCGTGCGGGGCGTGTCGCGCCGATCCCTGCTCGCCTCGCGCAGCGCGGCGCGCAAGAGCGTATGGGTCGCCGCCCGGCTGCCGCCCGCAATCGCCCCGCCGCGTTCGCCAAGCTCGACCATCTGGAAGGCGTTGGCCTTCATCACCGGAGACCTGTCGCTGTCGAGATCGATGATCGCGCCCTGCCCCGAAAAGATCGAGGCCGAGGGCAAGGTCGAGGTCGCGGCGCGGGTGATCCCGGCCGCGCGATGGACCAGGACGTGCTGCGCTTCGGGATTGACGATCGGCGCCGTTTCGAGCGCGGCGCTGAACGGGGCCCCGCCCGCGCGCTGGTCGTTGGATTCGCCGACCGCGCCGACATCCCAGATGCCGAGCGTGGTGACGGTGGCGAACAGGCCGGGGGTCACCCAGGCACCGCCCGCGTCCATGCTTTCGATATCGCCGGGCGCGGCCACGTCGGCCCCCGCGGCGACGACCTTGCCCCCGCGCACGACGACCGTGCCGTTCTCGATCGGCTCGCTGCCGTCGCCCAGCACGACCCTGGCATTGGTGATGACGATGTCCTGCGCGCCCGCCGGGCTGGCGGCCAGGGCGAGGACGGAGGCGGCAAGCGCGAGAAGCGGCTTCATTTCACGTCTCCCTCGCCGGGCTGGCCAAGCTCGAAATCGCTCACCGGGCGGCGTTTGCGATCCATCATGTCGAACATCAGGGCACCATCGATCCAGACTTTCTCCGGCCGCGAATAGACGCTGAGCGGATCGCCGTTCCAGAGCACCACATCGGCCATCTTCCCCGGCTCGAGGCTGCCGGTCATCGCGTCGATCCCCATCGCCTTGGCCGCGTTCAGCGTGATCCAGCCGATCGCGGTCGCATCGGGGATGTCGAGGCCCAGCCGGTTGCCCGCGGCCTGCGCCTTGGCGGCTTCCTGGTTGAGGCGCTGGATATCGTTTTCGTCGTCGGAATGGATGACCACGCACGCGCCCGCCTTGTGGAGCAGCGCCGCGTTTTCGAGGATACCGTCATAGGCTTCCATCTTGAAGCCGTACCAGTCCGCCCAGATCGCGCTGCAGACATCGTTTTCGCGCAGCAGATCGCCGATCTTGTAGCTTTCGACCGCGTGGTGGAAGGCGGCGACCCTGTATCCCATCTCCTTCGCCATATCCATGACGAGCGCCATCTCGTCCGCGCGATAGCAATGGTTGTGGACGAGGATTTCGCCCCTGAGCACCCCCGCCAGCGTTTCCATGCCGAGATCGCGCCCGGCGTCCTCGTCGTTGGCGTAGTCGATGGCGTCGAGCCAGGTCTGGCGGGCGACGGCGAGATTGCCCATCCGGGTCGAGGGCTTGCGCCCTCTTGATCCGTACACACGCTTGGGATTCTCGCCGCAGGCCATCTTGAAGCCGTAGGGCGCGCCGGGAAACTTCATTTCCTGCACCGTGCGCGCCGGCACGTTCTTGAGCGTCGCCGATCGTCCGCCCATCAGGTTGGCCGAACCGGGAAGGACCTGAAGGGCGGTGACCCCGCCATTGGCGAGCGCCCGCGAAAAGCCCGGATCCTGCGGCCAGACCGAATGCTCGGCCCAGACATCGGGCGTGGTGGGAGCGGTCGCCTCGTTGCCGTCGCTGTGCGCGTCGACCGAGGGGCTGGGATAATCGCCGAGATGCGAGTGGATGTCGATGATGCCCGGCGTCACGAACTTGTCCGTGCCATCGAGCACCCTGTAGCCTTCGGTGGACAGGGTCGCGTCGCCCACGGCCACGATCTTTCCGTCGCGGAAAAGCACCGTGCCGTCGTCGATCCGGTTCCCCGCGCCGTCATATATGGTCGCCCCGACCAGCGCCGTCGCCACCCCCGGATAGGGCTTGTAGGTGGAAGGATAGGGCCCTTCGGCCTCGCTCATCGCGGCCAGTTCGGGCCGTTCGGCTTCGGCCGCGCCGTCTCCTGCATTAGCCATCCCGGTCGTCGCACAGGCGGTCAGCGCGAGGGCCGATGCCAGCGTGCCTGAAACCAGGCCGAATGCCTTGCGACCAACGCCTGTGCCGGCCTTGCGAGAATTCACGATTATCATTCAGATTGTTCTCCGCGTTTCGAGCGCGGGCAAGGTTTGGCGGCCCCCAAGCCCGATGTCCATCCCGTTTGACGAAAACGGGCGTCCGAAGCAATGGTCGCCCCGGCCTCGCGAGCCGATGCGCGGCGTTCGGGAAGGCTCGGGCGACGCGAGGGTCCGCATCGCCCTGTTCGCATGGCGGCGTGTCACCCGTGATCCGCGCGGAGCTTTCCGGGGATTGTGGAGCGGGTAGCGGGAATCGAACCCGCCTAGCCAGCTTGGAAGGCTGGAGCATTACCACTATGCTATACCCGCAGGCGCTGCTCGGCAGGGGGCCGCAATGCCACCGAAAGCGCGGGCAGGTCAACGCCGATTCTGCGCGCGGATGCCGGGGCGTTCAGCCGGGCCGCGCGTTCACCGCCATGTTGTCGATCAGCCGCGTGCCGCCGATGCGCGCGGCGACGAGCACGCGGGCGGGCGCTTCGCCCAGCGCGTCGAGCGGGGCGAGCGAGGCGGCATCGACGAGCGTGACGTAATCGGGCGCCTCGAACCCGGCCGCGACCAGCCGACCGCCCAGGGCTGCCAGCGTCTCGCGCACCGGCTCGCCTGCCTCGATCGCGGCCACGCCTTCGCCGAGGGCGGCGGGCAGGGTCGCGGCGGCTGCGCGCTGGCCGGGGGAGAGATAGCGGTTGCGGCTCGACATCGCGAGCCCGTCGGCCTCGCGCACGGTCGGCACGCCGATGATGGCGTCCGCGTGCGGGCGGGCAAGGTCGAGATCGCGCGCCATGGTGCGGATGACGGCGAGCTGCTGGTAGTCCTTCTCGCCGAAGAAGGCCATGTCCGGCCGGACCTGGTGGAAGAGCTTGGCCACCACGGTCGCGACCCCGTCGAAATGGCCGGGCCGGGCGGCGCCGCACAGCCCCTCGCTCACGCCCTTCACCGAAATGACCGTCGCGAAGCCCGCGGGGTACATCACCTCCACCGCGGGCGCCCAGAGCAGGGCGACCCCTTCCGCCTCGAGCATGGCGGTGTCTTCGGCGAGCTGGCGGGGATAGGCGGCAAGGTCCTCGTTGGGGCCGAACTGGGCAGGGTTGACGAAGATCGAGACGACCACGCGGTCGCACGATTCCCGCGCGCGGCGGACCAGCGCGAGATGGCCTTCGTGCAGCGCGCCCATGGTCGGGACGAAGCCGATGGTGGCGCCGCCCTCTTGCAGCGCGGCGAGCGCCTTTCTCAACACATCGAGCGTGCTTGCGATTTGCACCCGTTCCCCTCCGCCGGTAGACTTTGCATGGTTACTGGTTCCTTGATCCCCTAAGCACCCGCCGGCCCGCTTCACAAGCCGGGCCGCGCGGAAAGGGGCGAAGGGCGCACGAAGGGAAGCACCGCCGCCATGTCTGACGAAACCTCCGACCGGAACGCTGCCGCGGCCGACAGGCCCGCGCATCGGATCGTCTTCGCCAACGAAAAGGGCGGCACGGGCAAGTCGACCACGGCGGTCCACGTCGCGGTCGCGCTCGCCTATCTCGGTGCGCGGGTGACGATCCTCGACCTCGATCCGCGTCAGCGCACCTCCTTTCGCTACATGGAGAACCGCGTTCGCACGATGGAGCTGCGCGGTCTCACCCTGCCGACCCCGGCCTGCCGGGTGTTCACCGGGGACAGCGTCGAGAAACTGCTGAGGACCTTCGCCCGGATCGAACGGGACTGCGATTACCTGATCGTCGACAATCCGGGCCGCGACGATCCGTTCGTGCGCGCCGCGGTGGAGAACGCCGACACGCTGGTGACGCCGCTCAACGACAGCTTCGTCGATTTCGACCTCATCGGACAGGTCGACGGGGAAACCTTCAAGGTGAGGAAGCTCTCCTTCTTCGCCGAGCTCGTGTGGGAGGCGCGGATGCGCCGCAGCCGGGCGACGATCGAACAGCAGCGCCCCGAAATGGACTGGATCGTGGTCAGGAACCGCACCGGCCATGTCGAGGCGCGCAACCGCGCCCGGATCGAGAAGGCGCTCGCGGAAATGTCGCGCCGGGTCGGTTTCCGCGTGACGCGGGGCCTGTCGGAACGGGTGATCTACCGCGAGCTGTTTCCCTCGGGGCTCACCCTGCTCGACAAGGGGCAGCTGGGCGAACTCGGCACGAGCCACCTGGTCGCGCGGCAGGAACTGCGCGCGCTGGTGAAGATGCTGAACCTGCCCGAACGCGAATCGCTCGCGCCCCGGCTGGAGCTCGCCTGAGGCGATGATCAAGGCGGCGATCATACTCCTGCTGGCGGTGGTGGTGTGGCGCTGGGCGCTGGGGAGCTGGCCGTGGGAGGCGCTGTTCGCGCGGCCCGGGCGCGAGCGGGAACTGGCGCGGGCGCGGCACCTGCTCGGCGTGAGCAGGCGGGCGCGCAGGGAAGAGATCGTCGCCGCGCACAAGCGGCTGCTCGCCCGGGTCCATCCCGATCGCGGCGGCTCCTCGGCCGAGGTGCACGAGGCGAACGAGGCGCGCGACCTGCTGCTGGCGGATCTTTCGGACGGGCCGGACGAAGGCCGCAGCGGCGCGGTCCGCAAGGGCGGCGACCGCAGCTGATCGCATCGGACCGGCCCGCCCGGACCTGCCCGGCCCGGCCAAGCGAGGCGAGGCGAGGCGAGGGGCTGCCTCGCTCCGGCGGCTTTGCGCGCGCGGCCAATCGCGGTATTGACACAAATCGCGTCCAAGGCCGCACGGAGCGCGCGCGCAGGGGCGCTGCACGGGGGGAAACAAGCGGGCTTTCATCGCTTGAACAAGGGCGATGCGCGCGGATCTCTCCCCCGCGCGAGACGGACGAACGCGGCCCCCCCCGGCGGCCGCCAGCAAGAGGGCGGAAAAGAACCCGATCATGACCCATAGATTCGATGCAAGCGTGCTGCGCGAATACGACATTCGCGGAATCATCGGCGAAACCCTCGGCCCCGACGACGCGCGGGCGATCGGGCGCTCCTTTGCGACCCTGCTGCGCGAGGCGGGAGGCAGGACTGTCGCGGTCGGCTATGACGGGCGGGTGAGTTCGCCCATGTTGGAGCACGCGCTGTGCGAAGGGCTGACCTCGGGCGGGTGCAATGCCGTGCGGATCGGGCTGGGGCCGACGCCGATGCTCTATTACGCCGAAGCCTCAAGCGAGGAGATAGATGGCGGCATTCAGGTAACCGGCAGCCACAATCCCCCCAATTACAACGGCTTCAAGATGGTATTTCAGGGGCGCCCGTTCTTCGGGGCCGACATCCAGAAGCTCGGGAAAATCGCGGAAGAGGGGGTCTGGTCCAGCGGCGCGGGGGAAGTGTCCGAACGCGACGTCATGGGCGAGTATGTCGAGCGCCTTCTCGAAGGCCTCTCCGGGATCGAGATCGACAAACTCGCCGGCCTCAAGGTCGGCTGGGACGCGGGTAATGGCGCGGCCGGCCCAGCTCTCGAAAGGCTGGTCGAGAAACTGCCCGGAGAGCATCATCTTCTCTACACGCAAGTCGATGGACATTTTCCCAACCACCATCCCGATCCGACCGTGGAGGCGAACCTGGCCGATCTGCGCGCGCTCGTCGCGGAGAACACGCTCGATTTCGGAGTGGCATTCGACGGCGACGGCGACCGCATCGGCGCGATCGACGGAACGGGTAGGGTGATCTGGGGCGACCAGCTGCTGATGATCTACGCCGAGGACCTGCTCGCCCGGCGCCCCGACAGCGCGGCGCCCGCGACGATCATCGCCGACGTGAAGGCGAGCCGCGCGCTGTTCGACCATGTCGAACGGCACGGCGGGGTGCCGCTGATGTGGAAGACCGGCCATTCGCTGATCAAGTCCAAAATGAAGGAAACGGGTGCGCCGCTCGCGGGAGAGATGAGCGGGCACGTCTTCTTCGCCGACGACTATTACGGGTTCGACGACGCGCTCTACGCCGGGGTGCGCCTGCTCGCGGCCTCGGCCCGACTCGGCAAATCGGTGACGGAGCTGCGCGCGGCCATGCCCGCCATGCTCAACACGCCGGAAATGCGTTTCCAGGTCGACGAGAGCCGCAAGTTCGCCGCCATTGCCGAGGTATCGGAGCGGCTCAGGACCGATCCCGGGCCGGAGGTCGAGGACGTCAACGCGACCGATGGCGTGCGGGTGACGACGAGGGACGGCTGGTGGTTGCTGCGCGCCTCGAACACGCAGGACGTGCTGGTCGCGCGCGCCGAAAGCGAGACCGAGGAAGGGCTCGCGCGGCTGATGGCGCAGATCGACGAACAGCTCGCGCTCTCGGGCCTCGAACGCGGGGAAGGCGTCGCGCACTGAGCTTGGAGGGAGCGGCCAAGGCGCGGATGATGAAGGCAGCGGTCCGCGCGTCGCAAGCGGACGCCGCCGAAACCCACCGCGCCCAAGCCGGCCGGGCCGCGATACAGGAAGGGCCCCGCCGCGCGGACGGAGCCCTTCCCGGATAGCCGGCCCGCCTTACTTGCGGTCGGTCGCGGTCCTGGTGTTGCGGTTGTCGTTCTGCATGTCCTCGTCGCTCTCGGCGATGCACAGATTGTTCTGGACGTGCTTCACGCCCGAGATTTCCCCGACGCAGTCCTCCGCCTCGCGCTTTTCCGAACGGCTCCAGACGTGGCCGTCGAGCGTGATCTCGTTGTCCTTGGCGGTGACGCTGATCTGGCGCGCGTCGATCCGCGGGTCGTGGGTGAGACGCTCGCAGGCATCCTCCAGCAGCCGCTCGTTCGAGCGCGAGTAATTGGCCGGGCCTCTCCCGCGATGGTCCTCGCGCTTGTCCCACCGGCGGCGGCGTTCGGCATCGTCATCGCCGAACCAGCTCGACACCTCGTCGCCGGCCTTGTCGACGAAGCCGCGGTCGCGCTTGCGCTCGCGGTAGCGTTCGCCGCCGTAGCCGCGCCCGCCCCCATAGCCGCGCCCGCTATGGCCGCGCCCGCCGTAGCCGCGATCATCGTAATCATCATGGTAGGTGCGCCAGGTGTAGCCGCGCGGGTCGTAATCGTCGTGGTAGTCGGAGCCGCCGTAATCGTCGTAGCCGCGCGCGCGCCCGCGGCCCTGCATCGGAGGGACGGGGTCCGGGTTGCGACGGCCCGAGCGGCCGCCGCCGATGCGGTTGTGGCGTTCGGCGCCCCATTCGCGGCCCTCCATCGTGCCCCAGCGGGCGTCGTCGTCGGTGCGCGCCCGCAGCCGGTCGCGGTCCTGCGGATAGCTGCGAACATCGTCGCGGTCGTAGCGGCTGCGGCCGAGGTCGCCTTCGTAGGGATCCACGAAGCGGCCATAGCCGCGCTCGCGCGAGCTGTAGTGGTCGCTGCCTTCGCCATACTGGCCGTCGTCGCGGGCTTCGAACTGGTCGTGCTGCGTGTCGCGGTGCCGATGGCGCGGCTGGTCGTTGTATTGATCGGCCATGATGAATCTCCTCCAAGGCTGCCCTTGCGGAGCCCCCGGCCGGACGGGCAGCATCCCCGCCGGGTGCGTCTTCGCGGATTCGGAGCCGCGAAGACATTGGAAAAACGCACGGCGGCAGCGGCAAGGTCCACGATCCGGCGCTTTCGCGACGCGGCTGGGCGAAAGTCGAAAGACGGTAACATATGTTGGAAAATGGTGATCGGGACAGGCGGTGCATTGCGTGCGACAGCGGCGGGATTCGCGTGCTTGACGCCCGCGCGCGCTTCGCGGCCCGGCCTTGCGAGGCCTTTCGCGAAGGCGCGCCGCGATGAATGCCGAGCCCGCCGTTCCCGCCGCCGTGCCGGGCGAGATCGCGGACTGGTTCGCGGGCCGCGGCTGGCGCATCCGGCGCCACCAGCTCGAAATGCTGGAAAAGGCCCGCGCGGGGCGCGACGCGCTGCTCGTTGCCGATACGGGGGCGGGCAAGACGCTCGCCGGGTTCCTGCCGACCCTGTGCGATTTCGCCCCCTCCGCGCTCGCGGGCAAGGCGCCACCCGGCGGCCTGCACACGCTCTATGTCTCGCCGCTGAAGGCGCTGGCCCATGACGTGAAGCGCAACCTTCTGATCCCGGTCGAGGAAATGGGCCTGCCCTTGCGGGTCGAGACGCGTTCGGGCGACACCTCCTCCGATGCCAAGAAGCGCCAGCGCCAGGCGCCGCCGCACGTCCTGCTGACGACGCCCGAGAGCCTGTCGCTGCTGCTGTCCTACCCCGAAAGCCTCGACCTGTTCGAAGGCTTGCAGCGGATCGTCATCGACGAGATCCACGCCTTCGCCACCGGCAAGCGCGGCGACCTGCTTGCGCTCGCCCTCGCGCGGCTCCACGGGATCGCCCCCGGGGCGAGGCGCGCCGCGCTGTCGGCGACGCTGGCGAACCCGCTCGCCTTTCGCGAATGGCTCGCGCCCCAGGCCGACGACGGGACGGGCGAGATCCGCGCCGCCGATCTCGTGCTGGGCGAAAAGGGCGCCGAGCCCGATGTCGAGATCCTGCTGCCGATCGAGGAGCGCGTGCCCTGGGGCGGCCATGCCGGGCGCTGGGCGGTGGGCCAGCTCTACGAGGCGATCAAGGCGAACCGCACCACGCTCGTCTTCACCAACACGCGCTTCCTCGCCGAGTTCATCTTTCAATGCCTGTGGGAGGCGAACGAGGATCACCTGCCCATCGGCGTCCACCACGGCAGCCTGTCCAAGGAAGCGCGCCGCCGGGTCGAGGACGCGATGGCGGCGGGCGAATTGCGCGCGCTGGTGTGCACGGCCAGCCTCGATCTCGGCGTCGACTGGGGCGATATCGACCTCGTGGTGCAGATGGGCGCGCCCAAGGGTTCCTCGCGCCTGCTCCAGCGGATCGGGCGGGCGGGCCACCGGCTCGACACGCGGAGCCGGGCGGTGCTGGTGCCGGGCAACCGCTTCGAATTCCTCGAGGCGATGGCGGCGAAGGACGCCGTGGACGAAGGCCAGCGCGACGGCGAGGAGTTCCGCCCGGGCGGGCTCGACGTGCTCGCCCAGCACGTCATGGCCTGCGCCTGCGCGGGGCCGTTCCACGAGGACGCATTGCTCGCCGAGATCCGCACCTCGCTGGCCTATGCCTGGCTCGGCCGGGAGGAATTCGCGCGCGTCCTCTCCTTCGTCGAAAGCGGCGGCTACGCGCTCAAGGCCTATGACAGGTTCAAGCGCATCGTGCGCGGCGGGGACGGCACGTGGCGGCTCGCCCACCCGCAGCAGGCCCAGCGCCACCGGATGAACGCCGGGATCATCGTCGATTCCGAGATGCTCACCGTGCGCTTCCGCAACGGGCGCAGCCTCGGCAAGGTCGAGGAACGCTTTGCCGCGCAACTTGCCGCCGGGGACACCTTCTTCTTCGCCGGGATGAGCCTCGAGGTCGAAAGCGTGAAGGACATGGATGTGATCGTGCGCGCGGCGAAGAAGAGCGCCACCATCCCCTCCTATGGCGGGCTGCGCCTGCCGCTCACCACCCACCTGGCGGAGCGGGTGCAGGCCATGCTGACCGACCGCGCGGGGTGGAGCCGCTTTCCCGACGACGTGCGCGAATGGCTCGAAATGCAGGATTATCGCAGCCGGCTTCCGGCGCCGGGCGAATTGCTGGTCGAAAGCTTCCCCCACGCGGGCAAGCATTACAGCGCCTATTACACCTTCGAAGGCTGGAACGCGAACCAGAGCCTGGGGATGCTGATCACGCGTCGGATGGAGGACCGGGGCCTGTTGCCGGGGGGCTTCGTCGCGAATGATTACTGCCTCGCCGTGTGGGGGCTGAAGCCGGTCAGGGATCCCGCGCCCCTTCTTTCGCCCGATATCCTCACGCACGAATTCACCCAGTGGGTGACCGAAAGCCACCTGCTGCGCCGTGCCTTTCGCGAAGTGGCGGTGATCTCGGGCCTCGTCGAGCGGCAGCATCCCGGGCGTAAGAAGACCGGCAAGCAGGTGACCTTTTCGACCGATCTCATCTACGACGTTCTGCGGAAATACGAGCCGGACCACGTGCTGCTGGAGGCGGCATGGGCCGATGCGCGGGCGCGGATGACCGACGTGGGGCGATTGGCGGACCTGCTGGAGCGGTCGGAGCGTGAACTGGTCCATGTCGAACTCGACCGCGTGAGCCCGCTCGCCGTGCCGGTAATGACGATGATCGGGCGCGAGGCCGTGCCGCAGGGTGCGGTCGACGACGAATTGCTGATCGAGGCCGAGGCGCTGGTCGCCGAAGCGATGCGGATCGCGCCCGGGGAAGGCAGGCGCGAGGGGCCGGAGCGCGAGGAGGTTGAGTGACGCCCCAACGAAAAGGGGCGACACCCTCTCGGATGCCGCCCCTTCGGACTTTCGCTTATGATCGCAACGTTACTGCTGGCCGCCCGCGGCGGGGCCGCCGGTGCCGAAGCTGCGGTACTTCTCATTGCCGACGAAGCCGAACTTGGTCACGCCCGACTGCTTGATGATCCGCAGCACCTGGGCCGAGATCTCGTAGCTCGCCAGCGCCTCGGGCTCGAACTGGAGTTCGGGCTCGGGGTCTATGCCGGTCGTCTCCTGCAGCGTCGTCACCAGCTCGCCCTGGGTGATCGGCGTGCCGTTCCACAGGATCTGGTCCTGCTGGTTCAGCACCAGCTTGTTCTTCACCGGGTCGATGTCGAGTTCGCTCGGCGGCGGATCGCCCTGCGGCAGGTCGATGTCGACCGAGTGCGTGGCGATCGGGATGGTGATGATGAACATGATCAGCAGAACGAGCAGCACGTCGATCAGCGGCGTCATGTTCATGTCGAGCATCGGTTCGCCGTCGAGCTGGCCTCCGGTCATACCCATGTCAGTTTACTCCTTGATGCGCGTTCGGGCGGCGATCAGCCGGCCGGATCGACCGGGTTCGAGATGAAGCCCACGGTCGGGTAGCCCGCCGCCTGCACGTTGTAGATCGTCCCCGCCACGCAGCGCCACGGGGCGTTGACGTCGCCGCGGATGTGGACCTGCGGGATCGCGTCGGGATCCTGCATGACCGCTTCCGGACCGCCCGCGCGGGTGACGATCCGGTCCAGCCGGTTGAAGGCCCGGTCGTAGAGCTCTTCCGAAGAGACGGGGGTGATGTTGTTGAAATAGACCCGGCAATCGCCCGTGCGCGATGCGCCTGCGAAGCCCGGCTCGCCCGCGCTGCGGCCGGCCTGGTCGGTGGTGCTGACGGTGAGCAGCAGGTTTTCCACCTTGTCCTTCGATTCGGTCGCCTCGAAGATCGGGATCTCCAGCTTCTCGATCGTCTGGATCGCCACCGGGACCGCGATGAGGAAGATGATCAGGAGCACCAGCATCACGTCCACCAGCGGCGTGGTGTTGATGTCGGACATCGGGGTTTCCCCGCCTCCCATCGAAATCGCCATTGTGAATTCCTACCCTTGAGAATGGTCTTGCGACGGGCCGCTTGATGGCTTCCCGGCCCTCTCGCGCCGTTCGGCCTGACCTGTCTGGCCGGGGGTGGGGAAAACCCCCGCTCCGGCCGGTTTACCGGGCGGACGGGGAGCGCCGCTCCCCGCCCGCTTCGGTAAATGGCGCTTACTTCGAGCCGGCCTTCACGCCGCCCGCGGTGGTGGCGGTGGTGGCGGTGGTGCCGGCGTTCTTCGCAGCGGGCTTCGCGCCGCTGGTCTTGGCCGGAGCCGCCGTCACGGCGGGCTTCACCGCGCCGTCCGACGAGATGTAGGCGAGGATGTCGGTCGAGAAGCTGTTGAGCAGCTCGGCGATGCGGCGGTTGCGCGACTGCAGCCAGTTGAACGCGAGCACCGCGGGCACCGCGACCAGCAGGCCGATCGCGGTCATGATCAGCGCTTCGCCGACCGGGCCGGCGACCTTGTCGATCGAGGCGCTCCCGGCGATGCCGATGTTGATGAGCGCGCGGTAGATCCCGATCACGGTGCCGAGCAGGCCGACGAACGGCGCGGTCGCGCCGACCGAGGCGAGGAACGGCAGGCCGCCGGCGAGGCTCGAATTGATCGAGTCTTCCGAACGCTGCAGCGAGCCGTGCATGTAGTCATGCGCCTCGAGGCTGTCGGTCATCTTGGAATGGCGCTCCTGCGCGACGATCGCGTCGTCGGCGATCTGGCGCCAGGCGCTGTTCTTCTCGAGCTTGGCGGCGCCTTCCTTGAGGCTGGAGGCACGCCAGAACTGGCTCTGCACCTGCTTGTACTGCTTCATCACCCGGTTCTGTTCGAACAGCTTGGTGAACAGGATGTAGAACGAGCCGACGCTCATGATGACCATGACCGCGAGGATCGACCAGGCGACGGGGCCGCCCTCTTCCATCGCTTTCATGAAGCCGAATTCGTTTTTCGGCGCTTCGGCGGCTGCGGCCGCGAGAATGTAAAGGTTCATTGCGAAAAGTCCTCTTGAAAAAAGTGTCCCGAATGGTCGCTCGGGCCGGGCGGGCCCTCGCTCCCCTCACGCGTTACTACCTGATCTGATAGGTGATCCGGGTGGCCCAGCTGCCGGTTGTCGGATCGCCCGCATCGTTCAGCGCCGGTTCGAACCGGGCATAGCGCTGGAGCGAACGGCAGGCGGCATCGTCGAGAATGCTCGAGCCGCTCGAGGCGGTCACCGAACAGGCGGAGACCCGCCCGTTGGCGCCGACCGTGACGCGAACGCCGACGGTGCCTTCTTCCTCCTGGCGCAGGGCGCGCGAAGGATAGTCCTCGATGATCCGGCGCACCCAGCGGCTCTGGTTGCGGGGCTGCACGCCGCGAGCCTGCGAAGGCGGCGCCGGCGGCGCCGCGGGTGCGGGCGGCGGCAGAGTCAGTGCCGGCGGCGACGGCGGGGGAATTTCCCGCTGCGTGCGGATCTGCGGCGGCTGCGGCGCGATGTTGATCGGCGGCGGCGGCGCGACCGGCGGAGGCGGCGCGGTTTCCTGCTGCGGCTCCTCGGGCGGCGGTTCGTCCGGCTCCTCCGGCGGGGGCGGCGGCTCTTCCACGTTGAACGTATCGACCCGCTCGATGATCTTCTTGGCCGCCGAAATGGCGAGACCAGAGATCAGCAGGTAACCGACCGCCACATGGATAAGCGCGACGATAACAATGGAAACAGCCTTGTTTCCACTCATCTGTTGGTCAGCGTAAGCCATCCAGTCGCTTTCTCTCCATCACTACTGCCGACAGATTGCCGACACACTCGTTCGCCCCCCCGGTAAAGCAGGCCGAGGCGCGAAATCCCAAATATAGGTCCTCCCATGCCGGGAGCGGCTTGCCCCGCTGACGAAGTCAGACCTGACCCGGCTGGCCATGCAAGAACCGTCAGATACTCCCGCCTGCGGTTTTCGTGCACGACACGTTTGCTGCCCCGGCTTTGGTCCCCAACCCCGGCGCAGGCCTTGCGGGCTTTAACGACTGGTCCCTAGGGGATCAAACGCTTTATCGGTTCAGGGCGGATTCACGGCCACGATCCTGATAAGGATGCCGTGAAGGGGGAGCCCGTTGAGCGGCCCCGTGCGAGCCGCCGAGAGGACACATCATGATGCGCTTTAACCTCGTATTAACAAATGAAAACAGGCTTTTGCGCGGGCTCCGCGGCGGCGCGGCCGCACTGAGCCTGGCGCTGGCGGCGGCGGGCGGGGCGGCGCTGGCCCAGGACCGTGCCGCAGCGGGACAGGCCGCGGCCGCGCCGGCGCAGGAGGGTCCGACCTACGCCGATCTCGTCACCCTGGCCGAGGCGAGCGAGCTTATCATCCGCGCGCGGATTCGGGACCAGGTCACGGTCCCGCCCGAACGCGCGCCCGGCCTCGCGCCCGGATTCGTGCGGCTTTACCTCGAAGGCGAGACGCAGGCCCTGCTCGGCGGGGGGAGCGGGGTGCGCGAATCGCTCGCCTGGCTGGCGGACGTGGAACCCAATGCGAAGGGCAAGCCGCCGAAACTCGCCAAAACCGAGGTCCTGCTGTTCGCCGAGTCGGTCGCGGGCAGGCCGGGGACGATCGTGCTCGTCGATGAGGCGGGCCAGTTCGCCTGGACCCGGCAGCTGGAGGAGCGCGTGCGCGGCGTGCTGCGCGAACTCGTCGCCGCCGACGCCCCGCCGCGGGTCACGGGGGTGGCCGATGCGCTGTCGGTGCGCGGCAATCTCGCGGGCGAATCCGAAACGCAGATATTCCTCGAGACGACCGGCGATTCGCCCGCCTCGATCAGCGTGCTGCGCCGGCCGGGGCAGCCGCCGGCGTGGGGGGTGTCCTGGGGCGAGATCATCGATTCCGCCGCCCGCCGGCCCGAGCCGGACACGCTGCAATGGTACCGCCTCGCCTGCGCCCTGCCGGCGGAATTGCCGAGCAGCGCCAATCTCGCGCGCGATCCCGCGGCGCGCGCGCTGGCCGAGGAGGACTACGCGCTGGTCCGGGCGGAGCTCGGCGAATGCGGGCGCAGGGTCACCGAGGCGCGCTGACGCCGCCCAGCAACCGCTTGACGGCAGGCGCGGCGCGGCTAGGTGCGCGTCAAGACCCCTCGCAGCCGCAGCAGGAACCTTGCCCGTGCCCGACAGCCAGACCGATCCGCTCCGCATCGCCCCCCTGAGGATCGCGATCGCCGGGCTCGGCACGGTCGGCGCGGGGGTGATCCGGCTGCTCGACACGAACCGCGACCTGATCGCCGCGCGCGCCGGGCGCCCGATCGAAGTGACCGCGGTGAGCGCGCGCGACCGGACGAAGGACCGCGGCGTCGATATCGCCCCCTTCGCGTGGGAAGACGACATGACCGCGCTCGCCGCGCGCGCGGACGTTGACGTGGTGGTCGAACTGGTCGGCGGGGCGGACGGCCCGGCGCTCGCCCTGTCGCGCGCGGCGCTGAAGGGCGGCAAGGGTCTCGTCACCGCGAACAAGGCGATGATCGCGCATCACGGCCTCGCCCTCGCCGAGGCGGCGGAGGCGGCGAAGGTCGCGCTCAAGTTCGAGGCGGCGGTCGCGGGCGGCATCCCGGTGGTGAAGGGCCTGCGCGAAGGGACCAGCGCCAATGCGCTGACCAAGGTCTACGGCATTCTCAACGGGACCTGCAATTACATCCTCTCGGAAATGGAGGAAACCGGCGCCGATTTCGCCGAGACGCTCGCCGAGGCGCAAAGGCTGGGCTATGCCGAGGCCGATCCCAGCTTCGACATCGACGGGGATCGGCCTCGGCA
>Ga0208112_100689_pt1 | contig 21344 bp, 20 predicted proteins | sample HotLakConsoUCCLE_FD_184736 | JGI IMG/M metagenome (GOLD analysis project Ga0208112, IMG submission 184736) | Hypersaline microbial mat communities from Hot Lake, Washington, USA - Hot Lake Consortium UCC-LE (SPAdes) (version 2) ... | reverse complement strand
CAAAGTAAATCTCGCCACCAGAAAAGCATACGGCTATAGAACCTTCGACGCCCTCCATACCGCTCTATTCCAGACCATGGGAGACCTTCCCGAACCGGAATCCACCCACGAATTTTTCTGAAGAGGCCAACGGATAAGGATGCAAGGCATTACGAAGGACCACCCCCGTCTGTAAAACAGAGCCCGCACCGTCCCCACCCGAAACCACCTCAGACACCGCGCCCGTAAGGCGCTGGGCCCGTCTCCTCCTACCCTTCGGACAGGAGGAGAGTTCCCCGGGGCGCCGAAGACTCCGCCTCTTCGTCACGGGCCGAGGCTGAGCTTCGCGCTCTCGATTCCCGGGCGATTCCCCCAAAGTCCCGCGACGGCGAGCTCAGGCATGGAGCCGAGCGGAATTTCCTAAGCCGACTTCTTGGAATCCTGTCGGGGGCGATAAGCTCCTTCTTCAAGCAGATAACAAAGGAGTAGCTTTAGGTAAAACAATGGCAGAAACCATTCGATACCTCGAGGGGAATCCAAGCAATACAAGGATAAAGCCAGTGACACCGTAAACGCAACCATAGCGACCGGGCCCCGAATGTAGCTTGTCACGCTGAGAATTATTGCCGCCGACGCGATCAGATAACCGCCCGAAAAAAGCAGCCATGGGAGATCACCATCAAGAAACACCCAAGATACGACTATGAGGTGGAGCAAATGCAAGGAGGTAAATCCCAAATGGTTCCAAAACCCTTGGCCCGCCCGATGGTACCAACGTTTCGCAGCAGATGTCGAATTCGTGACGATACCTCCCGAAACGTCTATCGCAAGAACCCCACAAATCAGAAACTGAAACCACGACCAATTCGGATTGGAATATCCCGCATAGAGCAATGCCGCGATCGCCGCTACGGCTGGGAAAAGAGTTTGAAGCAAGAGTTCTGCTTTTGTCGCTCCAGGACCGACAAGCTTATCGACGATTCCAAGCAATCCTTTTCTAGGCGGCGGATAGGACCACTCTGTCGGATCGGTTTTCATCTGTTTTTTTCCCAAAGCCTCATCGGTCAGGGATGCGAGGAGGGAAACCGAAGCAAGCTTGCTTGCGGACGAGCCACCGCCCGGACGCCTCGATCACGAAGCCCCTTGCGCGGATGCGAAACGTCCGTGCGTCTTAAGGCGTTAGCCGCACGCGGTCGGGCGCTGGTCCCGCGATCTTTTTTTGCAGGTCGGCTCATTTGGAACAGCTTCTGGCTCACGCGGAAAGGGCCTCCGTCAAATCTAATTCGGTGATGGTGAACCTTTTCCCATACTTGTGGATCGGGATCTTTTTTGAATCTCCCGTTGAGGCGAGCCCTTCCGGCGAACCCATGGCATCAAGCAGAGTGGCCTTCTCTCCTACGGTCACGAAAGGCCTCTACCGGCTCACGGCTTCGATCATGTCGACTTTCGTATCAGCATAAGCTAAGGCCGCCCGGGCGAGGGGGCTCCGGTCATTGCAAGTGTGGTTTCACGCATTCGATTCATTGCGGATCATCTTGAAAGACACCCAGCTCAGCCTTCCGCCCGTTTCCGAGCGTCGGCCTCGATCGCTTCGAGAATCGTCTTCATCGTCTTGCCGGCTTCCACTTTGACCTGTGGGAGATCCTCGGGCTCAAGCACGTCGCTGCGGCCGAAGACGTAGAACTTGATCTTCGGCTCGGTACCGGAGCCGCGCACGGCGAAGCTGTAGCCGTTGGCCAACTCGAGGAAGTAGAAGTCCTGCGGCGGAATCTTTTTCCCGTCGGCGTCGCGGATGTCGTCCTGCCCGAAGTCGGTGAAGCCGCTCACCTCGACCTCGCCGATCTGCTTGGGCGGATCTTTGCGCAGCGAGTCCAGGATGCGCTTGATCTTGGCCGAGCCGGCCGCTCCCTCGTAGTAAATGTTGATCGTTTTCTCTTCGTAGTAGCCATGCTGAAGGTAGAGCGAATCCAGCATTTCGGGAAAGGTCATATCCTGCGCCTTCAGGTAGGCGGCGAGTTCGCAGAACATCACCACCGCCGCGTTGGCGTCCTTGTCCCGCACTTTGTCGCAAGCCAAGTAACCGTAGCTCTCCTCCGTGCCGAAGGCGAAGAAGGTGGAGTAGTCCAGCAGGAGATCCGCACGGGTCCAAGTGGCGGTCGCGTCGTAGTCGAGGGCCAAGCCCTCCTTTTCGAAGAGCTTGCGCTTCATCTCCGCCTCGTAGTCGGCCATCTTCTCGCCGATCCATTTGAAGCCGGTCAAGGTGTTGATCGTCTTCAGGCCATGCCAATCGGCCACCGCCTCCAGCATCGGCGTCGTCACGAAGGTCTTGATCAGGCAGGCCTTCTTGCTCCCCTCCTCCGGCAGGATCTCCGCGTCCTTCAGCGTGGCGATGCGGTACTCGGCCAGGAGCGTTCCGGTCTGGTTGCCGCTCAGCAAGACCATCTTCCCCTCGCGGTCGCGCACCGCCACGCCCATGCGGTCGGCGTCGGGATCGGTCGCGATGACCACGTCCGCGCCCGCCTCGTCGGCTCTCGCGATCGCCATCGCAAGCGCCTCGGCATTCTCCGGGTTGGGCGACTCGACCGTCGGGAAGCGGGGGTCGGGCTCCATTTGCTCGGGCACTTCGATCACTTCGACCCCCAAGCGCTTGAGCACGAGCAAGGAACTGATCGCCCCGCAACCGTGGATCGGCGAAAAGACGACCTTCGGCGTCTCCTTCTCTATCACCTCCCGGTCCAGCACCATCTCTTCGATCAACTCGAGGTAGGCCTCGTCGGCCTTGCCCTTGAGGACGACCACCCCGTCGAGCGCTTTCTCAAGGAAGGGGGGCAGCTCCTCCAGCTCGACTTCGTTGACCCGCTTCACGATCGCCTCCGCATGGGGCGAGACGACCTGCGCGCCGTCCTCGAAATAGACTTTGAAGCCGTTGTCGTGGGGCGGATTGTGACTCGCCGTGATCACCGCCCCGCAGTGCGCCCCGAAGTGCCGCACGGAAAAACTCAGCTGCGGCGTGGCCCGCGGCCCATCGAAAATCAGGGCCTGCCCGCCGAGCTTCGTCCAAGTCGAGGCGGCGAGCTCGCAGAAGTGCCGTGAAAAGTGCCGCACGTCGTGGGCGATCACGAAGCGCGGACGGTCGTGCCGGCCGCTGTCGCAGAGGAACTTCTCGACGTAGCGGTAGAGCCCGATGGTCGCGCGGACGAGATTGAAATCATTGAGCACATTGGTCCCGACCGCCGCGTGCTCCGGCGTTCCCTCGGGCCCGGCACGGCCGGTCTCGGCGGAGGTCGCTACGCGCCCGATCGTGCGCCCGCGAATCCCTCCCGTGCCGAAGGCGAGATTCTGGTAGAAGCGGTCGTTCAATTCATCCCACTCGCCCTGCTCCACCAACTCCGCGATGCTCTCGCCCACCCATTCGGGCAGGAAGTCGGCCGCGGCCCAGGTTTTCAGGTTGGCGACGCTGCTTTCGAGCAGGGAGCCCTCGGCTCCGGCGGTTTCGATTTTTTCGATTAGACTCATAAGGGTCGATGGGGATTAAGGTTGATGGATTTCTGCGTTTTGTTCGTGATTCTCCCGGAGGACTTTGAGCACCTGGACTAGCGTATCCCTGTGGTCGGGCAACTTTTCAAAAACCGCTTGGGCGAGGGCTTCGACATAAGCGTGCGACGTCCTGTTTCGGTCGTCCACCAAATCGAGAAGGCGGACGCAGAGTGCTTCATCGATCCGGCCGAGCCGAAAGAGAGCGCGGTAGCAACCACGCGGATGGTATTCTTCGATCGATTCGTATGCAAAGAGCCAGTCACGCACCGCCTTCCAGACCGCTTCGGCGCTGAACTCGAAACGTTGGATCGAAGCGTCGCGGACGATGACCGAGAAAGGCTCGTCCAAGACTTCGCAAAGCGCGGCAACCGCCTTTTCAGCGTGCTTCAATCTTTCCACGACACGCCTTCCCTTTTGATCTTTTCAAGCATGGTTTCGGAAGCCGTCCGCGTATCCACCACGTCGATCGGGTAAATGATTCTGGAGCTTTCCTCCAGCCGATCCGAAAACCAGACCAACTCTCTCTCTTCGAATCCCGCCTTCGGAAAGACCGCCAGATCGAAGTCGCTGCGCCGGCGGGCGTCGCCGCGGGCTCGCGAGCCAAAGAGCACCAGCGAGGCATGCGGCAGGCAATCCTCGGCGATCTCGCGGATCGCTCGCTCCGCAAGCGCTATTGCGTCGATGTTGGACGGCTGGGACATCGCTTTTTTCGGGCGGCGGGACGATTCGCTCAACCGATGATGGTTCCTTCCTTGATCTCGGGTTTCTTTTCCAAGCGTTTCCATTGCTCCACGAAGTCGGCCTCGTCGGCCGCGAAACGGTGGCTGATCTCGAAGCGGACCGCGGGCAAGCCGGTCTCGTCGGTCGCGATCGACGCGCCGGCCGCCTTCAGCCAACGGGCATACATACGCAACTGGTCCTCCTTCGCCGTCTTCGGCGAATCGACGCCCTCGGCGTTCTTCACCGGGCTGAAATCGTCTTCGCGGGCCGCTTCGATGATAACCGGACGCTTGGCCAGAGGGAGCGCGTCGAACACGAACATCTCGAACTTAATGCCGTTCGGGGCCTCGGGCTTGACCACTTGCCCGTCCTTATCGACGTAGGGAATCTTCTTGTCCGCCCGGTGGAAAGGCAGCTTCGCCCCGACCTCGTCCCCTCCGGCCCGGGCGATGAACTCGCGGTCGAAGATGTGGATCGCCACGCTGCCCGCATTGAAGCGGAGCGAGCCGTCCGGATTCGTCTCCTCCTGCATCTCCGCCGGCATGTCGCTGTACTCGATCACGCAGGTGGTTCCGTCCTTGACGCAAAAATGCCCCACCTTCTCCAGGGGATAAGCCTTCGGCACCATCTTGCTGGAGAGCTCGGAATCGCCCAGCACATGGAAACCGATAAAGGCCGGGTCGATGCATTGGACGATCGGATTGTCGACTTGGAAGTAGCTCACGATGTCGATCCCCTGCTTCCGCATCGTATCCACCGCGCCACTACGCACGAGCGCGCGCAGGGATCCGCCGTGGCCGTCGGGGGTCATCGCGATCATATCCTTTTCCGACAACAAAATCCTGCCGTCGTGGTCGACCGCCGGGATGAGCCCCTGGACGATGAAGTGAACCGAGTCTTTCGGCAGCCCGAAGTAGTCGTTCGCCTCGAAGGCCTCGACCGTGGCCTCGTTGTTGATCTCGCTGGTCAGGATGAACCAGGGGATGGTCAGGCCGAAGCGCTCGCCGGAGCGGGCGATCTTCTCCGCGAAAACCTGGAAGAGCGTCTTTTCGCTGACCGGGGTCACCGGAAAGGTTCCCTTCGGGCCGTCGTAACCGAGCCGCGTGCCCTGCCCGCCCGCGACGACGAAGGCGGCCACCCGACCGGCCCGGATCGCATCCGCCCCGGCGCTCCAGGCCTCGGCCCACTTGCCGGCTTCCCCGCGCCCGGACGGCAGGGGCTCGTAAGGCGCCGGCTGCAGCCCCGCCAGGTCCAGCTTCGACTCGCCGCCGCCCCGGACGTGCGTCTCGACCAGCGAGCGCACTTCTTCGAGGTCGATGGTGGCGGCCTGCGCGAGCAGCCGCCGCTTCCCGCCCTCGTCCAAATCGTCGAAAAACCGGAAAACCTGCCCTTGGCCGGCGGCCTCGAATTTACTTTGCAAATCCTTCATCTTCGAATCGGAGTCCATAAGTCCCGCCATCGTAGGAACTCAGGCCGCGGAAAGGCAAACTCCGAAGGCCGGAGGCGGTAAAATCGGAGTGAAAACCCGCCCATGCCGCACCGGTCCGCCCCTCCTATTCCTCCGAAAAGCGAAAGAGCAGCTCGTCGGGACGCGCGTAGCCAAGCCTCTCGCGGACCACGCGCTCCAAAAATTCGGAGTCCTCCAACATGCGGGCGAGGTAGGCCTCCTTTTGCTCGAATTCTTTTCGGGCTTGTCTGAGATTGGCCTCGAACCTAGCTTCCCGTTCCTTGAAATGCGCGTATTCGCGATAGGTTTGCAGCAGCACGCCGGCGAAGAACAAGACCAGCAGCAGCAACATGCCCAACAACATGGCCAGAAGCACCTTTTCTTTTTTCTGTGCGGAAGTCCGTGGCATGCGCGGGGAGAAACAAGGGGATTTCGCCTCGCTTGGAAAGGCCATTCTGCTTCCCTCCGCCCAAGCGGCCGCCGACCGGGCCGCCGCCGCCCGCGCTTTCGCCTAGTCGCCCCCCTCCGCCATGTATCAGGACTACTTCGGATTCTCGGAAATGCCCTTCCACGTGACGCCGAATCCGCGTTTCCTCTACCTCAGTCCGACCCATGAAGAGGCCCTGCAGCACCTGCGCTACGGGATCGAGGACAAAAAGGGCTTCATCGTGCTGACCGGCGAGGTCGGCTGCGGGAAGACCACCCTCTGCCGCAAGCTCCTCGAGGAGCTCGAAGCCGACCCGGCCACCGATACCGCCCTCCTCCTCAACCCGCGCGTGTCCGAAACCCAGCTGCTCCGCGGCATCATGAAAGAATTGGGGGAGGAAACCAAGGCCCGCTCGAAAAACGACCTGCTCGACAAGATGAACGACATCCTCCTCGAACGGATCGGCGCCGGCCGGGAGATCGTCGTCATCATTGACGAGGCGCAGAACCTCTCCTTCGAGGTCATGGAAATGCTCCGCATGCTCTCGAACCTGGAGACCTACGACCGAAAACTCCTGCAGATCATCCTCATGGGCCAGCCGGAGCTGAACGCGAAGCTCAAGGAGGACCGGCTCCGCCAGTTCCGTCAGCGGGTGCTGGTTCACTACGACCTCAAGCCGCTCAATCCCGAGGAGGTGCAGCTCTACATCCTGCACCGGCTCTCCCTCGCCGGAAGCAACGGCCAACCCCGCTTTACGCCCCGCGCGATCCGCAAGATCGCCCGCAGCAGCCTCGGCATCCCCCGAATGATCAATAATATCTGCGACAAATCGCTCCTCTCCACCTACATCCGTAACGGCAACGAGGTCAACTGGTGGGACGTCAGCCGCGCCATGAAAGACATCAACCGCCTGCACAAATAAGCGCCACCCCGCCGAAAAACGCCCTATCGCGCGCCCTTCCCCTCCCAGCATTTCAGCCTCCCAGCATTTCAGCCTCCCAGCATTTCAGCTTCTCAGCATTTCAGCATTTCAGCATTTCCCAAAAATGTCCCTGATCAACCAAGCCCTCCGCAAAGCCCAGCGCGACCGCGCCCCCCGGAGGGCCGACCATTCCGGTTCCGCCTCCGGGCCGGGAACGCCGCCGAGGCCCCCTTCCGCCCTGTCCGGGGCCGGCGGTTTCAACGTCAAGCTCGTCATCGCGATCGGCTTCGCCTTCGCCCTGCTGATCGGTCTCGTCGCGGGCCTCACCATCGTCATTCTCAACCAAAGCGAAAGCCCTCCGCCCTCCGCCGCCACCTCGCCCTCGGAGCCGGCCATCAGTTCGCTCGCGGAGCCGCCCGTCGCCGAGCCACCGCTCGCGGCCGGACCGACGGACCCGGTCATCACCCCCGCGCCCGAGGCCGATGCGGTCGCCCCCCCGGTCGCGGCCGATCCCGGTCTTTCCGTGGTCGAAGAACTGCGCCTTGCCCGCGAGGCCGCTGAAGCCGACGCTGCCCGCCAAGCCGAGGAAGCCGCCCGCGCGGCCGAAGCGGCGGACCCCCCCGCGCCCGCCGAGCCCGAGGCCAATCCCGCCGTCATCGACTGGCTCGCCGCCGCCCGGATCAGCGGCGTCCGGCTCTCCGGCGACGATTCCAAAGTCATCCTCAACGGCAAGGCCTTCGGCCTCGGAGAAATCGTCAACTACAGCTTGGGACTCGAGGTCCTTGTCGTCCAAGAGAAACGCGTCCTCTTCGTCGACCGGAACGGAGTCAAGTACCTGAAAGGCCTGTAGCGGCCGGTCCGCCGATGCGTCCGGCGGCACCGGAGATCCGCGCCAAAAGGCTCGCGCTCAAAGCCGCCGCCTCCGGCGCGTCGCGGTCTCGGGCCTTTGCCGGTTCCCGCCGCGTTCAATTCCGGCGAGCCTCGACGAACTTCAAAAGGCGTTCTTTTTCCGACGCCTCGATGCGCGCGTCGCGAATGGTCGCATAGGCCGCTTCGGGATCGTTTCCAGCCCAGCTGCGGACGGTTCGCTCAAGACTGCTGCTGCGCATCGCATCGTCCCCGATCGTCGCCGCCCAGAGGAAGCTGGCCTCGGGATCGGTCTGGTGTAGATCGTGGACCATCGCCTGCACCGAGTTGTCCTTCTCCGGCCCCTCGTCGAGCGAGGCGATCCATTCCGATGCCGCCATCGGGTCGTGGTCAAGGTAGGCGTGAGCCACCTGGCTGTAGATGTTCCGAGCCTCCTCGCCGAGCGACTCCGGCAGGTCGGCCAGCGCGGCGACCGCGGCCCGGGGATCTTCCCGCGCCCAACCGCCGTAGGCGTCACGGACATAATTCATGTGCTGATCGGCGTCCACCGAGTTCTCCAAGTAGGCCAAGGCCTCCCGGTGGTCCTGCTGCATCCAGTTCCGGAAAGCCGGCTGAAGCGCATTCCTGCGTCCGCCCTCATCTTCCAAAGATTCGGCCCAGCGCACCGCTCCCTCGTGGTCGTACTTCGACCATTCGTCGGTCAGAAGCCCGGCAAGCCGGCGCACGACTTCCTCGTCGGGAGACGAGGCGATCAAGTCCCGAGCGGTCTCCGGATGGTAGCGGGCGAACTGCCAGCCGAGGCTTCCGATCGCCCGGTCCCGCTCGTCCTTGTATTCCAAGCCCAGCGCGAAGTCCAAAGCCGCCGCCGGGTCCCTTTCGGCCAAGTGGCTCGCTACCGCACTGATCGCATTCGTCCGGGCGTTCCCCGGCGGCAGTTGCAGAGCGAAGGCTTCGGCGCGACCGGGATCGATGTCGGCCATCGCCCGGACCACGTCGCTGACCTTCCGGTCGTAGACCTGCCCGGTGGCGACCTCCCCCAGCCAGTCGAAGACCCCCTGGACCTCTTCGAAGCTGTAGTTCCCCGCGAAGTTGCCCAAGTAGAGGTGGGAAAGGATCTCCCGGCGCTCGATCGGATTCTCCTGGCCCGCGAGAAACTGCTTGGCGACGTCGAAATCGCGGTTGATCAGGTCGCGAAAGACGTCTTGGCGGCTGTTAAAGACCGCGCCATCCTTGGGCAGCGAGTTCAACCACTCCAGCGCCGCCATCGGGTCCTCGTGCATCCAGTTGCTCAAGGCCCCGGACAAAGCGCGGCTTTTCCCCTGCCCGTCCGGCATCGCCAGGGCCGCCTGACGCGCGGCGGCGGAGTCCTGGTTCGCCCAGGCCGAAAAGATATGTCGATAGATCCAGTCACTGCCCTGCCGCATCGCCAACATCCGCTCGGCCATCTCCAAGGCCCGTCGTGGATCGGTCTTGGCGACCTCGCGAATCACCGACTGCTGGGCATGGCCTTGGGCCCGACGGTCCGTCAGCTCGGAAGCAAAGGCGAAAGCGGCCTCCGGGTCCTCCTGGGTCAGCGCCTCGAAGAGCGCGCTGCGCAGACTCCACTGTTCGTTCGCCGGTTGCTCTTCAATGTAGGCCATCATCCCAGTCGCATCGCTCTCCGCCCAGCGGGCGGCCAGCAGGCTCTGCGTCATCCAGCGCAATGAGCCTCCGTTCTTCGCGATCGCATCCATCAAGCGCTCGTAATCGCCGGGAGCCGCCGCCCGTATCTTGGGCAGCAGCCGTGCGAGCTGTTCGAGACGGCTCAGCCCCTCGATCTCATCGAACCACTCGGCCGTCAGGCCCGCCTCCGAAGCGGCCGCGGACTCCTCGGCACTCAAGGGCGCCGCGACCGCGGCCGGGGCGTCCGGGCCCCGGACCGAACCGGCGGTCGCCTGCTCGGGGACCGGGGATTCGCCCGCGGGGGTGGAGGCGCCGCCCCGAAAATTCCCCGCGAAAAATCCGAGGGCCAGTCCGACTACGGCACAGGCTAAGGCAAATCGCATCCTCATTGCGGAAAAACTAGCCGCGACATGCTTAGGGGGCAAGCATTCGTTCCCAGTCAGTGACAACTACCCCGCCCTTCGGGGCATAAGCGTTAACCTAAGAATCCAGAGCTTACTTGTCGGATTGATGAGTGTCGATTGTTGACTGTTGAGTTTTGATTGTTGGAAGGAATCCGCGAACGAAATCTTTGCGGGATTCCGCGCTTTGCGCTTCACCATAATTTGGACCCGGAGAGGTGACTGATCGGATTAACCGACCTTCGATCCATCAAAATTCAAAAATCAACACTCCTCAATCGGCAATCCGCGCCCTTTTTTTCAGGTAAACGCCTATGGGGACCACCCCGCCCCTTCGGGCAGCCCTCCTATCGGAGCAGGAGGGGAGTTTGAAGTGAAAAAAACGCCGCCCGAGTGACCGGACGGCGTTTCCCAACAAACAACAAACAACAAACACTACTAACTGATGCTTTGGACGCACGGCCGTCCGCGCCGTTCAAACTTCTCCGCCATTGATCGAAATTTTACATTTTCCCACGCGGCCGCCCCGTCGGCGGAAACGCGACGACAGCCGCAAAAAGCCGGAAGGCAGCCAGCAGGCTAGCCCGCACGACTCCCTACCGCTCTGCCAAGAGGATCGACCGGGGCATCTCATGAAATCCGAGGGAAGATCCTCATTTTGAGCCTTTTGCGTCCCTTTGCGCCCGTCCCCTCCCCCCGCCGAACCTGCGTCCCAGCAAGCGGGCAAAAAGAACGCCGCCCCGAAGTGGGAGCGGCGTTCAACAAACAACAAACTTAAACACTGATGATGAGTTGAAGCATTAGACGCGGCACCCCAGCCCGCGTTCAAAATTTCGAGGAAAATTTCCGGATTTTTCGCCCCGCTCGCAGCCGAATTCCACAAGTCCCTAAAGGTCAGTATATTTGTCGCTTCGGCCCCGCGCTTTTTCGACCGGATATTTCTCCGCGTTGCGCCGCATTTTCGCCTCGATCGCCTCCGCCAGGTCGATTCCGGTCACATTGGCGAACTCCAGGGCGAAGATCAGCACGTCCGCAATCTCTTCCGCCACCTTGGACCGCAGCTCCGGCGCCTTCATGTCGGTTCGCGAGGCCTCCGCCGACTGCCAGAGAAAGTGCTCCATCAGCTCCGCCGCCTCCGCCGCGATCGCCATCGAAAGATTTTTCGGCGAGTGGAACTGCTCCCAGTCCCGTTCCCGGGCAAAGGCCAACACCCGTTCCTTGAGCGCCTGAAGGGTCGTCTCGCTGTCCCGCATGACAACAAAGCAAGCAGGCCCTGGACGGCATGGCAAGCGTCGCGAAAGGAGGGGGTTCACTCCTGAGCCCCCCAGCGCGGTGCGGGCGGCGGTGCGGACGCCGGCGGACAGGAGTGTCCGCCCTCCGTCGATCCCGACCGGAGGGGGTTCACTCCCGAGCCCCCCAGCGCGGTGCGGGCGGCGGTGCGGACGCCGGCGGACAGGAGTGTCCGCCCTCCGTCGATCCCGACCGGAGGGGGTTCACTCCCGAGCCCCCCAGCGCGGTATCGGCGGCGGTGCGGACGCCGGCGGACAGGAGTGTCCGCCCTCCGTGGGGACCGCTCGTTGTCCGATTGCGACTTTGCCGTGCAGGCTAGACACAACAAAAAAGCCCCCCGGCCTTTCGACCGGGGGGCTTAAAGCAAAATTCAGTCAGACTGAATTAGAAGGAGAAGAGGAGTTCCACCGCAGCGAGGATGGACTCGTAATCTTCGGAAGAACCACCGGCGTCGAGTTCGCCGTCGACGTAGCTGAGCTCGTTGACGAGGAACAGGTTGTCGGTGAAGGCGTAACCGTGGGCGATCGTGAACTTGACGAAGTCGGCTTCGACGCCGGCATCGTGCTCGTGATCGGCGTAGCTGATACGACCGGTGATCGAAGCTTGTTCGCTGTAGGCGAAGTTGGCCATGATCAGCGCTTGGAGGGCTTCTTCTTCAAGGTCGCTGTTGTAACCGGAACCGAGCGCAAAGGCGCCGGCTTCGCTTTCGCCGTAGTTCAGTTCCGCGGCCATGATCCAGGGACCCGTTTCGAAGGTCACGTAGGTGTTCAGCATGTAGGTGTCGCCTTCGGCCCCGTCGTTGTCTTCATAGACACCGCCAAGGAAGAAGGTGAGACCGTTGTCCATGTTGAACGAACCTGCGGCTTCGACCGCCCAGGAGCTGTCGCCGCTGCCGCCGAAGCGGTCGTTGTCATAGTCGAAGGCTTCGTCCTGCAGCGAGATGCCGAAGAAGGAGGTATCGGTCTCGTAGGTGAACTTCACGCCCTGGGCATAGCCCGGGTTGATCGTCACGTCACCGACTTCGCCGAAGGCGTCATGCACGTCGTAAGCGAAGGAGTACTGATACAGACCGGTGGGCTCGAAGGCTTCGAAACCAAGCATCGAGGCATAGCGGCCGGCCGTGAGGGCGCCGCCATCGTCGAAGTGGTAGGTCGCGAAGGCCTGCTCAACGTTGTTGTTATCGTTGGCGAACTCTTCGTGCTGCAGATCGATCTGCGCGGTGACGGGATCGAAGTCGAAGAGCCAGCTGATCTCGACTTGGTCGATCTGCCAGCTGTTCGAGGATTCTTCTTCGCTGCCGAGTTCGGAATCGGTATGCGTGTAGGACATATCGACAAAGCCCTCGAAAGAGAGGAAATCGTTAATCACGATTTCACCCATCGAGAAGCTCGAAGCCGCCATGAAGGCGGATGCGATAGCAATCTTGTTTTTCATGATGTGTGTTGGTTTGTTGGTTTGTTTGTCTTCCCAAGCGGTTCAACCGGCCCCGGTCAGCGTGACTGGAGCTTTTGCTTCACTGCTTGGAAATTGGGCTTCTGGACGGAAATCACTTTTCCGTCCTTGAAAGAAATCTTGCCGCGAAGGGAATTCGACCGGTCCCGCAAGCTGGTTTCATACCAGAACACCTTGTCCACGCGAGGTTTGAGCGATTCGAGCGAACGGGGGGGATCGCCTAGCAATTCGATCACCCGCTCCTCGGTGACTCCATTGCGGACGCCTTCCCACTGTTCTTCCTGCGTCCAGCGCAGATTGCGCCAAGCGCTGTCGGCCAGGATGTCGTAGGTCAAGGTGTTCCCGAGGATCGAACCGCCGGCCTGCCCGCCAGAGGCCTTAGTGCCGCTGGCCAGGACCTTGGCCTCCTTGGTCTCCTGCTCCTGTTCCTCGAGACGCGACTCGAGCTCGGCCAGGCGCTGCTCCAACCGGGCGAGGCGTTCCGCCGAAACCGTGACTTGGTCGGCATTCAAAAGTCCCAACGACGTCACGGCAAACAAGGCCGCGAGCCCGCTATTACGAAAAGTAATAAACATATTTCCTCTACTTTTTGAATTTTCCCGCCCGGTCTTGCAAGCCTAAAAGCAAAAGCCTTTCCCCGGCCTAAGCTGCTTATTTGTTCACCTCTCAAGCGCTTCGAGCGTGGACCTACCCCGGTCCCGGAGCGAAGGATTCCGCCGAGCGCTCCGGCGGCACCGGTCCGGAGCGTGACCCCTTCGGCTACGGGATTGGCGGCACCGCGTGCCGGGCGTTTGCACCGGGACGGTCTGCGGCGGCGGTCCGCGATTGACCCCGCCCGGGTGCCTTCGTATCTGCTCTCCATGAAACCGGTCTTCGCTGCTTCCGCCTCCATCGTCCGCACCGCCGCCTGCTTCGCCTTGCTCGCCGTGGCTCTCGGAGCTTTCGGGGCCCACGCGCTGAAGGGCGCGCTCGTCGAGCGCGGCACCCTGGAAACCTGGAAGACCGCGGTGGACTACCAGATCTGGCACGCGCTGGCGCTCTTGCTGATCGCCGCCATCGACGGAAACCGCCGGAGCGCCGCCTGCTTCGTCCTCGGCATTCTTCTTTTCTCCGGCTCGCTCTACTTTATCGCCCTCGGCGGTCCCTCCTGGCTCGGCCCGGTCACCCCGCTCGGCGGCCTTTCCTTCATGCTCGGCTGGGTCCTGCTCCTGATTCGCCCCGCTTCCGGCGCCCCGCCGGGCGGCGAAAAGACGCGTCCACCGCTTTTTCCGTAGCGTCGTTGCCGAAGTCGCGGGACTTCGGAGCGCTGGGCGGTCCCGTCACAGCTTCCCGAAGGCAAGCCAGGTCACATTCCTGCGTCGAAGGCCGTTTGAAGTTTGAACCTGCTCCCAGTCTGATTATAGGGTTGCTTCATGGCAAATTCACTCGATTCCCTCAAAAAACTGACCACCGTCGTCGCGGATACCGGCGATTTCCAGACCCTCGAAGAGTACGCGCCCCAAGATGCGACGACCAATCCGTCCCTGATTCTCAAAGCGCTCCAGAAGGACGAATACGGCGCCGTCCTCGACGAGGCCGTCTCCGCCGTCGAAGACTCGAGCGCCGTGGGCGAAGCAAGGATCGACCTGGTCATCGACCACCTGCTGATCGGATTCGGCTGCAAAATCCTCGAAATCATCCCCGGCCGCGTCTCGACGGAAGTCGACGCGCGCCTTTCCTTCGATGTCGACGGGTCCATCGCCAAGGCCCGCGAGCTGATCGCCCTCTACGAAAGCAGGGGCGTCGACCGGGAGCGCATCCTCATCAAACTGGCCTCCACCTGGGAGGGCGTCCAAGCCGCCAGGGTGCTCCAGCAGGAAGGCATCAACTGCAACATGACCCTGATGTTCTCCCTCGCCCAGGCCGTGGCCTGCGCGGAGGCCGGGGCGAAGCTGATCTCGCCCTTCGTGGGACGCATCCTCGACTGGTACAAGGCCAACACGGACGAGGACTACACGGCCGAAAACGATCCCGGCGTGGCCAGCGTCCGCGAAATCTACACCTACTACAAGAAATTCGGCTACCCGACCGAGATCATGGGAGCGAGCTTCCGCAACATCGGGGAGATCCTCGAGCTCGCCGGCTGCGACCTCCTCACGATCAGCCCGGACCTGCTGGACGAGCTTCAAAACATGGATGAGCCGGTGCCCGAAAAACTCAAAGAGGCCGACGCCTCCGAGGCGGACATCGAAAAGCTGGAAATCGACGAGGAGTCCTTCCGCTGGCGGGTGAACGAAGACGCCATGGCCACCGAAAAGCTGGCCGAAGGCATCCGCAAGTTCGCCGCCGACATGGTCAAGGTCCGAAAGATCGTGGCCGACAAGCTGGGCTGAGGGGGCACCGGCTATCGCCGGCACCCTACGACGCCGACATCCCACGACGCCCGTAGCACGACGGCGACAGCCGTTGTGCCGACCCGCCCGGCCGCTCCACCGCAGGCAACGGCTATCGCCGGCACCCTACGGTCCCAATCCAACGCCCCACGCTCCCGCGCCGTCATCCCACGCTCCCGTAGCACGACGGCGACAGCCGTTGTGCCGACCCGCTTTTATCACTCCAGCACCACGTGCCGGACATCGATCAAGCCGGTGTCGAAGCCGGCGATGCAGTAGCTGAAGTAAAAATTCCACTTCCGCCGGAAACGCTCGTCGAAGCCGAGCGCCTCCACCCGATCTTCCGCCCCATTGAAGGCCTTCTGCCACAGCGCGAGCGTTCGCGCATAATGCAGGCCGAAGCTGCGGCTCTCGCCCACCCGCAATCCGGCGGCGTTGGCGTGGTCGGCGATCGCTCCCGGCGAGGGCAGATGCCCGCCTGGGAAAATATGCTTCTGTATCCAGTCGCAGCCTTTCGAATAGGTCGCGTAGCGCTCGTCCGGAATGGTGATCGCCTGCAGCACGGCCCGGCCGCCCGGTTTGAGCGAGCGCCGAATCGTCCGGAAATAGCCGGGCAGGAATTCCGCGCCCACCGCTTCGATCATCTCGCAGGAAAGCACCGCATCGTAGCGTCCCTCGACCTCGCGGTAATCCTGAAGCGCGACCTCGATCCGGTCGCCCAGGCCCTCCCGCTCGACCCGGTCCAGGACGTATTCGTACTGCTGGACCGACAGCGTGATCGTCCGGACCCGGCAGCCCCGCCGCGCCGCAGCCACCGCCAACGCGCCCCAGCCGGAGCCAATCTCCAGAATTTGGTCGCCCTCGCCTACCTTGGCGAGGTCCAGCATGCGCTCGATCTTGTTGGCCTGCGCCGCTTCCAAGCTGCTTTCCGGGTCGTCGAAGAGCGCGCTCGAGTAGGTCATCGAAGCGTCGAGGAAGGTCCGGTAGAAGTCGTTGCTCAGGTCGTAGTGCTCCCGGATGTTCTCCTTGCTTCCGTCCAAGCTGTTCGCCCGCGCCCGGTGGGCGAGTCCGTTCGCCATTCGCGCGAGCAGCGAAAAACCGCGTTGCAGGGGGCCGAGCTTCCGCTGATTGCGGGCCAGCAGGGTGAGGAGGCCGCTTAGATTCGAACTCGTCCATAGCCCGTCGACATAGGCCTCCCCAAATCCGACGCCTCCGCCCGCCAGCACGCGGTGGAAAAAGCGGGAGTCGAGAATCGTCAGACGATAGCGGGGATGGGCGGGGTTGCCGACCACCGTCCGCGCGCCCGAGGGAAATTCGATCCGAAGGCTGCCGCCCTCGACGGATGCCAACATGCGCGCGAAGACGCGCTCCCGCCAACGCATCGGCGTTTCATTGGTGGTTCGGAGCTTGTCGCCGACTAGTGAGGAGCGTGAGGTTTCCATGGGAAAAAAGCGTTGGTCGTTTGCTGGTAGCGGCGGTAGGCCTCGCCCCGGCTTTTCAACGAAGAGCGTTCGGCGTGAGGAACACCGGTGATAAATCGAAGGAAGACATACATGCTTACAGGCCCCAGCAGCGTGAGCCACCAGCCGGAGGCGCCCCAGGCGAAGGCGACGTAGGCCCACCAATGGAGCCACTCGAAGAAGTAATTGGGATGCCGCGAGTACTGCCAAAGCCCGTCGCTGCAGACAGCCCCCTCGTTCCCCGGATCGGATCGAAAGCGCGCCAGTTGCCTGTCGGCCAGCGCCTCGCCCCCGAGCGCGGCCAGCGCGATGAAGAGCCCCAGCCCGTCCGTCCAAGCCAGAGGGCCCCCGTTGCGCAGCGCCACCGAAACCGGCAGCACGAAGAGCATCACGAAGGGCACCTGGGCGAGAAAGACGAAGACGAAGTTCCGCTCTGCCGCCTCGCCCCAGTGCTCGGCCAGGCCCGCGTAGCGCCGGTCCTCCTTCCCCTTGAGCACACGGTCGCGCAGCAGGTGCAGCGTCAGCCGGCCCGACCAGACCGCCACGACCGCCAAAACGATCCACGGCCGCCAGCCGGCGCCCGGTTCAAGGAGAAGGTAGGCCAGGCAGGCCAACCCCATCCCGGCGGTCCAGATCAGGTCCACCACCGCCATGAGCTTGATCTTCAACGCGAGCGCATAAGTCGCCAGCGCCACCAGCGTCCCGATCCCCAGTAAGCCCCACCAGAACATGTCAAGCCCCCCGAGCCCCCGTAGCGCGCCGCTTCAGCAAGCGACCGTCCGCACCGCGGAACGCTTGCCGAAGCCGCGCGCTACGGACTTGTGCTTCCAATTTATTCATGCCCGCCGAGCCTTCCCGACTCCGCAGGCACCGCTTGCGCCGCCTCCGCGTAGATTGCCTTGGGATAGACCTTCAAGTCCCAGATCAGGCCGAGCTTTTCCAGACCGCGAAGCAGGTAGAAGGTCAGGTCGAACTCCCACCAGTACATTCCCTGGCGGGCCGATAACGGCCAACGGTGATGGTTGTTGTGCCAGCCCTCGCCGAAGGTCAGGAGCGCCACCCACCAGCTGTTGCGGCTCTCGTCGTCGGTCTCGAATCGCTTGGTCCCGACGATGTGCGTGACCGAGTTGACGCAAAAGGTCACGTGATAGACCAACACGGTGCTCAGGAAGAAGCCCCACATCACCAACTGCAGCCCGCTCGTGCCGAGGGCCGGGAACGCCGCATTCAGGCCCCAACCGGTCAGGTAGAGCAGCCCGACGAGGGAAAGCACCGGCAGGACGTGGAAGCGGTCGACGAAGCGGAGCTCCGGGTACTTTTTCAAATCCTTCACCCGGTCGAACTGGATCTCGCGGTAGGAGCGGCAGAGTATCCAGCCGACATGCGCCCAAAAGGCGCTGCGGACGACCGGCGAGTGGATGTCCTCCTCCTTGTCCGAGTGCTGGTGGTGGTGCCGGTGGTTGGCCGCCCACCACATCGGCCCCAACTGCGCGGAGGAGGTGCCGACCCAGGCCAGCACGAACTGGAAGGTCCGGCTGGTCTTGAAAGCCCGGTGCGAGAAGTAGCGGTGGAAACCCGCCGTCAGGGCGAAGACCCGGACGACATAGGTCAGCGCCAGCGCGGCCACCGCAACCCAGCTGAAGCCGGTGAAGAAAATCCCGATGCAGGCGAGGTGCATGAAAACGAGGGGCGAAGAGGCCATCAGGAGACGGTTGTCTTCGTCGTTAAAGGCGTGGCGGATGATCTTGCTCAGGGTCTGCATGAGGCGTGGCAAAGTGAACGCGTTGACGAAGGGCAACTTACAGCAAGCACCCAGTAAGGCAGCAATCCACCGGCCCGATCAAGCCCCATGCCAAAGATTTACGAACTTCACCGGGAGCAGGTCATCCGGACCGACCTCGACACCGCCTGGAACTTCATCCGCTCGCCCGCCAACCTCGACAAGATCACGCCGCCCGACATGCGCTTCGAAATCGTCACCGAGGTGCCGGACGAGATGTACAACGGACTGATCATCGAGTATCGGATCGCCATTCCCTACCTCGGCCGGCAGACTTGGCTGACCGAGATCAAACACGTGCGGGAGCGCCGCTCCTTCGTCGACGAGCAACGCGCCGGCCCCTACAAGCTTTGGTACCACTACCACGAGATCCGGGAAGTCGAAGACGGTATCCGCTTTACCGACCACGTCACCTACATCCTGCCCTTCGGCCCCCTCGGCCGCCTCGTCCACGCCCTCCACGTCGAAAAGCAGCTCAAGCAGATCTTCGATTACCGGGCGCAAGTCACCCCGGGCCTGCTGTGAGACCCCGGCCACTTGTAGCCGATTTCGTAAGAAATTGGACTCTCCGGACCCCAGGGACCTTCGAAACCGAAAACCCCCGTACCCAAACCTCCAAACTCTCACGAGTTCGGCTACGAAAAAGCCCGCCCTGCCGGGCGGGCTTCGGAAATGATTCGGTCGCCGGGACTCAGTCTTCGCCACCTTCGTCGTCATCGTCCGAGACGATGTCGAGCAGCTCGACCTTGAAGATGAGCGTGTCGCCGGGCTGGATCACGCCGCCGGGGCGGGGGTTGTTGCCGTAGCCCAGTTCGCTCGGGATGTAGAGCATGACTTCGCCGCCCTCGCCGATCTTGGTGATGCCTTCGCCGAATCCGGCGACGACCCCGCGGAGCGGGAATTCGGCGGGCTCGCCGCGGTCGTAGGAGCTGTCGAACTTCGTTCCGTCGATCCGCGTGCCCTCGTAGTGCACGAGCACGGTGTCGTCCATGTCCGGCTTGGACTCGGAGCCCGGCTCGACCACCTTGTAGTAGAGGCCGGACTCGGTCGTTTCGATGCCCTCCTCGTCGGCCAGGGTCTTGAAGAAATCGAGCCCTGCGGCGATATTCACCTCGGCCGCCGAAGCCTGCTCGGTCTCCATTTTGGCTTGGGCCGCCTCGGCGCGTTCTTGGATGAAGGCTTGGAAAGCCGGCATCTTCGTCTGGAGGGCGGGGTCCGGCGCATCGTCGGAAAGGCCCCGCTTCAGCCCGCGGGCGATGGCATCCGCCTCGTCCGCGCCGAAGCCCAGTTCTTTCATGCCAGACTGGGAGACCGTGATGTAGCCGAGCATTTCCAGCATCTCGGTTTCATCGACAGCTGCCGGCGCGCCGGCGGCGGCTTCCGCGGCGGCGTCGTCCTGAGCGGACAGGCCCGGCAGACAAGCCGTAGAAAAAGCAAGGGAGGCATAAGCGAGTTTCTTGAACATCATCATAATTAAGATTGTTGGATCTTGGGGTGGAAAAAGCGGGAAGCAGCATCCCGCAGCGAATCAGTCATAACAAACGCATCCGGGTTCCGAGGCAAAGCCAAATGTACACAAAAAAGCCCCGGAGTGCCGGGGCTTTTCGAGAAGAAAACCGATCAACTACCTACGCCGACGAACGGCGACCAACGCGAGAGCGCAGAGACCCGCGAGCGCGGCATAGATGGAAGGCTCGGGGACGATTTGTAGAGCGTGAAGCGAGCCACTCTGTCCAATATAAATCTCAGTTAATGAATTGGACCCTGCGTTGAAAGCATAATTGGTGAGACCAAAACTACCTGCAGTAGTTGTTGCGCCTGCTAACCCGATTTGACTCCCCAAGCCAATTTCAGAAAACGAACTCGCGTCGGTTATAAATAACAAGGGCCGAGATCCTTCTGACGTAGTAACGCTGGAAGCTTCAAAATCGATTCCGCTTATGTCGCTCGATGTAAGACTTGTCCACGAATGCGAGCCAAGGAATGTCTTCAACTCTTCTACCCCCGTCGCAACTTCGTCAAAAGATAGGAGATTTGCCTCAAGAGTTGAGAAGAAATCGTTAGCATCTCCGGTCGAGACTGAATAGGGAGCGGTGAAAATATTAAAGCCCTGTTGGTTTGACGAGGAAATTGGTGTACCTGTTGCGGTAAAAAGCTCCCCTGGTTCAACGAATATATTGAAGGTTTGGGAGTGCCCAAAGCTGAAGCTGCCAAGAATGACCGAAAAGATTACTATACACTTTTTCATTTTTTCATTAGTAGTTAGATTTGACCTATTAAAGAGAAAGCCCCGGAAGAGTGACGAAGACCTCTTCAGTGGGGTTAATCAACTGTGCCCTGAAATTACTGACATCTACGACACTAAGATCTCCGTCCCAAGAACCAAAAAATTTCGACAGCTCGACAGGATTCTCGAGGGTCCCGGGCGTATACACACCAATCGCAGAAAAATCTGGGAGATCTTGGAAAAGTGCCTCGCCGCTCGGCGCCAACTCGCTCGAGCTATCCACAGGGCGCAACCCAGTAATCAAATTAATAGTTCCTGGAGCGAGCCTAACCTTAACAGGTTCAGTCGCTACTTCGCCAGAAAAGATGATCGTGGCTTCCGAGGGAAGATTGAGTAGGACCCCTTCACCAGGAAAAATTACAGTATCTGGGGAAATGTCCCAAGAACCAAAAACATAAGATGCCGCCAACTCAGACCCGTCCAACTGAAAAATAGTTACGCCCGAAAAATTTGGAAGATCTCCGAAATCCGCAAGAGTGAAATGAGGCCTAACTGCAACTTTGTCACTAATGGATAAAGTAAGAGATTCTTCGATAACAACTCCAGTCTCCTCATCGTTTAGTCCGAGAATGGACGATACTCTTCCGATCGAATCCCCAGACAAAACATGTAAGTAGAGCCTGTCCCAGAAGCGGGCTTTTTGAAAAATCAGCTTTCTGATTATTTGATAGCTCCCGGTGTTTGGTCTGGTTTCCTTCGATTTCTCGGCGGACGGGGCCGGGGATCCCTGACGCAACGCAA
>Ga0208112_100686_pt1 | contig 21387 bp, 17 predicted proteins | sample HotLakConsoUCCLE_FD_184736 | JGI IMG/M metagenome (GOLD analysis project Ga0208112, IMG submission 184736) | Hypersaline microbial mat communities from Hot Lake, Washington, USA - Hot Lake Consortium UCC-LE (SPAdes) (version 2) ... | reverse complement strand
TCGAAGCGGAAGGCTACGAGGTCGATTGCGTGATGCGTGGTGACGACGCGGAAATCCGGCTCAAGGAACATGTGCCGGATATCGCCATCGTGGACTGGATGCTGCCCGGGATTTCCGGCATCGAGCTTTGCAGGCGTATCCGGGCATGGGAAAACACGCGCCGCCTGCCGGTGATCATGCTCACCGCGCGCGGCGAGGAAGGCGACCGTGTGCGCGGTCTCGCAACAGGCGCCGACGATTATATCGTCAAGCCGTTTTCCGTTCCGGAATTCGTCGCCCGTGTGAAAGCGCTGCTGCGCCGCACTGATCCCAACCTGCTGACCGACAAGCTGGTCGCCGGCGATATCGAGCTCGACCGCGACAGCCGCCGCGTGCGCCGCAACGGCACCGAACTGCATCTCGGCCCGACGGAATTCCGCTTGCTCGAATTCCTGATGCGCACGCCCGGGCGCGTCTTCACCCGCGAGCAGCTGCTCGACAATGTCTGGGGGCGCGACGTCTATATCGACGAGCGTACCGTCGATGTCCATGTCGGGCGTCTGCGCAAGGCCGTCAAGGCGCAATCGGGTTCAGATCCGATCCGCACCGTGCGCGGCGCGGGCTATGCCTTTGAGGGGTGATTCGTCGACGTTCATCACGATAATTTTTTATCGGAATATTATTTTTGGTTGTCGCCACGACGTTTTGATTGCATAATTTCATCGAAATATTCCTTAGAATGTGTCTCCGGATCCGTTTGTGCGGTCAACCGGGTCTGCACGATTTACAAACCTCAAGCCGGATCCCGCCGCATGCCTGACGGGATACTGAGCCCCGCATGAGCTACCGGGAGGTATTATGACGAAATCCATACAGATCCTGGTGGGCACGGCTTGCCTCCTCGCAACTGCGCTAAGCAATCAGGCGCGCGCCGATGAGAGCTGCAACATCGGGGCCCATTCGGTCGAATCGTTTTCGCAGGAATACTTCGTCAATCCCCAGGCGCGCCACGTATCCCCGTTACTCGCGCTCGAAACCATGCTCGAGAACGGCTGTCGCGATGAGGATGAATTCGCGCGGGTGATCGAAATTTATCTGGATGACCGCGTCGCAGATTTGTATCAGCGTGACGATCCGAAAGCCTGGAGGGTCGATCATATCTGGATGCTGATCGGCATCGAGATGCTGATGCTCGGCCACGAGGCGCCCTTGCGTGCATTTCTCGATACGGCAAGGGCCGATGCGGAATCGGGCGACCCCGGCGCGATGACCGCCTTTGCCTATCTCGGCCGCTACCAGACCGAGCACTGGGACTGGACCGATCAGTTCAGGGCTCACCAGCAGAATTATCCGCAGAGCATCGCTCATTTTGGTCTGGAGGAGTGGAGTGAGCGGGATGCTCATCCGATCCGCAGCATTGCGCCACGTTTGCGCAACGAAGCCGACGCGTTTGTCGAACGCGCCTCGCAGGCCGGATTCGCACCGGCCCACGTGATTCATCTGGCCGGCCAGCGCCCGGCGAGCTTCACACCATGTAAGACGAGGTCCAGCATCGGGGGTGCCGGCCTCTTCGGCATGTCCGACGATCCTGATGCCGACGACACCCCCACCAACCGCTTTTTCAAGTCCTTTGTCGATCTGCCTGATCGCGAACGGGTCGCGCGTGATCTGATGGATTGGTCGCGTGACGTGATCAGAGCGGGCATCACCGGCGGCGAGACCGGTACGCTGACGCCCGACATGGAGGCCGCAACCAATGTTGCCAAGGCTTATGCAGAGATCAGGTCCAACTGCGCCTTGTCCATCGAAAACGGCACGCTTGATTTCGGAGTCGAAGACCGCGATGAGGCCGCAACCGGCATGCATCACGCAGTGGCCGCGCCGGGTATCCGGTACCAATGGGAGCCTGCCCTCGTCTACGCGTTATTCGTCGATCAATACTACGACAGCCCCGACCGGCACTACGCCGCCGCGCGGATTCTGCAGGCGGGTGGTTACATTGAGTCCCTTGATTTTCATAATGAGCGCGTGGACGCCGTCATCGGAACGTTTTCACGCGAGACCGTGCGGGAGGCGCAGCGCATCATGGCCGAATACGGCTACTACACTGCGGCAATCGACGGAATTCCCGGACCGAATTTCCGCAATGGCCTGATGCAATGGAATGATGAATGCCGCTTAGATTTCGGCGAGAACCCGCAGAAGTGCCTGCGGCTCGGGCCCGCCCTTCTCGATCACGAATGGGTGCATCCGTTCCTCGGAGATGTCGCGCAGTTGCGCTGATCAGGCGGCGGACTCACCGCCCCGCCGCGTCCAGCCGTCTTTCGGCGAAGCGCATGGCGATGTGATGCGGCGAGACGCGCTCCGCTTCCGCTTCGGCGAGGATCGCGGCGATGTTCGCGTCGAGCTGGTGCATGCGCCCGGCTATCCAGTCGGGATCGGCGACACCGGCGATCTCACGTGAGACGCTGATGATGCCGCCGGCATTGATGGCGAAATCGGGCACGTAGAGAATACCGCGCGCGTGCAGCCTGTCCGCATCGGCGATGTCCTCCAGCTGGTTGTTGGCGGCACCCGCAACGATGGCGACGCGCAGAGCGGGGATGCTGCGCGCATTCAGCACCGCCCCCAGCGCGCAGGGCGCGAACACGTCCGCCTCAACGGAGAGGACAGCCTCCGCAGCGCAAGCCGTCGCGCCGAATTCCGAGACGGCGCGCTCGACCCGAGCGGCGTCGATATCGCTGACGATGAGCTTCGCGCCGCCTTCGTGCAGACGCGAGCAGACATGCCAGCCGACATGGCCGAGGCCCTGTACCGCCACCAGCAGACCGCCGAGATCATCGCGATTCAGTCGCTGCGCCACTGCCCGGCGAAGACCGTTGACAATGCCCTTCGCCGTGGTTGGCGAGGGGTCGCCGCTGGCATGAGCGCCATGCGCCAGACCGGCGACGTGGCGGGTGGTCTCGCGCACATGCTCCATGTCCTCGACATCCACTCCGACATCTTCTGCCGTGGTATAGGCCCCGCCGAGACGTTCGACCGACCGCCCGAAAGCGCGCATGAGCTGTGGTGTCTTGATCGCTCTGGGATCACCGATGATCACCGACTTGCCGCCGCCGAGATCAAGGCCGGCAACCGCGTTCTTGTAGGTCATGCCACGCGAAAGCCGCAGCACGTCGGCGATCGCGGCGTCTTCGCTCTCGTAATTCCAGAACCGACATCCACCCGCAGCCGGACCGAGCCGCGTATCATGGATCGCGATGATGGCGCGCAACCCCGTCCGGGCGTCATGAACGAAGACGACGGACTCATGCGCATCGAAATGCGGATTATCGAAGATCCTCATGGCGACCCCTCCTCATCATTGCCCCGAAATGCGGCATTTGACGAGATGATACAACTCCAGATCTAATATTAATTTACTAATGTAACCCTGAATGATGACAATGCGTAGAATCGGACGCTTGCGCTGGACATTTTGTTCGTTTAAACGAACGGTTCGAGATTGCGGAGTGCGCTTGACCATGCCTGTCGACAGCCCTTTCGATGACGAACGTACCGAGGTCGCGGTCGGTTCCGGTTTAACCGACCATCTCCATCCGGAAACGCTGGCAGTCCATGCGGGCGGCATGCGCACGCCCTTCGGCGAGACGAGTGAAGCCCTGTTTCTGACACAGGGCTTCGTCTATCCCGATATGGAAAGCGCCGAGCGGCGCTTCGCCGGCGAAGACCCCGACGGCTTCATCTATTCGCGCTTCTCCAATCCGACCGTTGCCATGTTCGAGCAGCGCATGGCCACGCTGGACGGTGCGGAGGCGGCGCGCGCGACGGGAACCGGGATGGCGGCGGTGGCCGCAGCGCTGCTCGGCTATCTGAAAGCGGGCGATCACGTCATCACCTCGCGGGTGCTGTTCGGCTCCTGCGCCGTGATCCTCGGCGAGATCCTGCCGAAATTCGGCGTCGAATCGACCTTCATCGACGGCACGCGCCCGGAGAACTGGCGCGCGGCCCTGCGGCCCAACACCCGTGCCTTCTTCATCGAGAGCCCGGCCAATCCCACAACCGAATTGATCGATATCGCCGAGACCGCCGAAATCGCGCACGAGGCCGGCGCGATCCTGATCGTCGACAACGCGCTCGGCACGCCCCTGATCCAGAACCCGCTGCAACACGGCGCGGATGTCGTGACCTATTCCGCGACCAAGCATATCGACGGCCAGGGACGATGTCTGGGCGGGCTGGTGCTCGCAAGCGAAGAATTCATCGAGACCCACTTGAAGAACTACCTGCGCCATACCGGCCCGGCGCTGTCACCCTTCAATGCATGGGTCCTGCTCAAGGGGCTGGAGACACTGCCGCTGCGGATTGCCAGACAGGCACGCAATGCCCGCGCCCTGGCCGATGCCCTGAAACGCCTTCCCGGTGTGAGCCAGGTGCTCTATCCGGGCCTGCCGGACAATCCGCAGGCAGCAATCTTCAAGAAGCAGATGAAGAGCGGCGGCAGCGTGCTCGCCTTCGAACTCGAAGGCGGCAAGGAGGCGGCGTTCCGCTTCGGCAAGGCGCTGGAGCTCGTCAGGATCTCCAACAATTTCGGCGACGCCAAGAGCCTCGTCACCCACCCTGCCACGACGACGCATCAGCGCTTCAGCCGGGAGGAGCGCGAGGCGATCGGTATCAGTGAGGGCATGCTGCGCCTCTCGGCCGGGCTGGAGCACCAGGGCGATCTGATCAACGATGTCGTGAGCGCAGTAAAAGCTGCGCATTAGGCCTGGGGCGCATTGACCGAGCCAGAAATTGACGAACACACGGATGTGGTGCGTCAGTACCGGCGTGTGTGCACGCATATCCAGTTCCTGAGCATTTGGAACCTGTTGGCGACTTTGTGCCGCCAGACATGGCGCACCTTGCCATGCCGGACCGGTGTCTCTCGATTGGCGCGTCAGGGGATGCGGGCGGCAATCCAACCTTGGGCAAAAGGACCGTAGAACTATTTCCGCATCGAAACCCCGGTCAAATATTCGATTATTCATTTTTCGGCACTTAATCAGCCGCGCAGCATATAAAAATAATGCAAATACATAGATTTAAATGAATTTAAATTGGAATATCATCTATCTTTGGTACATCTTCCAAGCGCATGTCCCAATCTGCTCGACTTTCAAAGCAGATATGCTGACCTGGTCGGATATCGATCGCACTGTCAATACTTCCTGCGGGCACAACAATGGAATCACCGTCTGATTGAACAACTGGAAGAGCAGATCCGCATTTACTACAAAAGCTCTTTTTATGTCGGGTGTCTGGAACCTGATAGGTCTGAACGGATTCATGACCGGAAAACCAGGTTAACTTCGCTGTCGACGAAAACAAATTGGCGGCATGTGCAGACCCCGTGTCCTTTCGACAGCGCTTGCAGTGACACAGCAAGAAGCTCTCGAATTCACCCGAGATTTGAAATTTAACAGTGCCGCACAAACAGGAGCCAAGGGTGTTTCCGGTCATAATAGTATACTCATGTTCGCTCGGCACAGCATCAAGGTAGCCGTAGCAGCTTGCCGAACCAATGGTTCTCGACGCGCAGAGCTCCCCCCGCATCACCCTGCTTCGGCGGGCTCGCCCTGCTCAGATCGTGGCGCGCAGCCGTGTGAACCCCGCATCAAGATCAGCCTTGAGATCATCAAGATCCTCAAGGCCGACATGGAAGCGCAGACATGGCCCAGCCGGTGCAAACTCCGTCACCGTACGGTAGGAGGCGCAGTTGAACGGGGTCACGAGGCTCTCGAAGCCGCCCCAGGAAAAGCCCATCCCGAACAGTTCGAGCCCGTCCAGCATGGCGGCGACAGCCTGTTTCGAAGCCGGCTTCAGTTCGATGGAGAACAGACCCGAAGCGCCCTTGAAATCGCGCTTCCAGATTGTGTGGCCGGGGTCACTTTCCAGCGCTGGGTGCATCACCCGGGCGACTTCCGGGCGCGCTTCCAGCCAGCGCGCCATCTCCAGCGCCTGTTTCTCGTGCTCATGCAGGCGCAGTTTCATGGTGCGGATGCCGCGCAGGCAGAGGAAGACGTCCTCCGGACCCGGACAGGAGGAATACAGCTCGTAGGTCCGCCGCAGCTGTTTCCAGCAACGCTCGCTGGCGGAGACGAGCCCCATCAGCAGATCGGAGCCGCCGGAGAGATATTTCGTCCCGGCCTCGATGGCGAGATCGACGCCCATGGCGTGGGGCGGGAAGAACAGGGGCGTTGCCCAGGTATTGTCCATCGCGACTACCGCGCCGCGCGCATGCGCCGCCTCGGCGATGGCGGGGATGTCCTGCATCTCCATGGTCTGCGAGCCCGGCGCCTCGGTCCAGACAACGCTGGTATTGTCACGGATGAGATCGGCGATGCCGGCGCCGATCAGGGGATCGTAATAGGTCGTCTCGATGCCGAATCGCGTCAGATGCTCCGCGCAGAATTCACGGGTCGGGCGATAGACCGAATCGGTGACGAGCACGTGATCACCCGCCTTGACCACTGACATCATGGCCAGCGCGATGGCGCTGAGGCCCGATGGCGCGAGTGCCGTGCCTGCGGCGCCCGAAATATCGGTCCAGGCCTTCTCCAGCGCCTCGGTGGTCGGCGTGCCCTTGGTGGCGTAGGTATAACGGCTGTCCTTGCTGACGAGGGCGTCATAGCTGGGATAGAGCACGGTCGAGCCGCGATAGATCGGCGTATTGACGAAACCGAACTGCTCCGACGGATCGCGCCCTGCATGGACCAGCTTCGTCCGTTCGCCCCAATGCCCACCACCGCGTTTTTCCATCGCCACGCTCCCCCATACGGATATCGTCAGCCCGACCGCAATCGTGCGGTCGAGATCATCTGTCAGGCGAGATGACACGCTTTCACAGGCATTTACAATCACCTCTTACCGGCTCCATCCGGATTTTGGCATTGACGCACCTCGGTGCGTTTGTCATTCACGAAGAATGTTGAAATTCGCATGGGGCGTCTCCGCGAGGAGCTTGGGGCTCATGTGCAGCGTGTCATCGGCGGAGTCTGACCAGTCGGGATGATGCCGTGATGCGCGCCGAAGATCCGGGTGGCATTACGGTATGGAGACGGGCTTTCTCCGGCGTATCTTTCTCGGCCTTGCAATGGTCGTCTCTGGAATCGTGACCGCGATGGCAGGCGCCCTCCCCGCTTCGGCCGAGCCCGGCGCGACACTCGCTCAGGTGCGCGAGCGCGGTCATCTCTCCTGCGGCGTGAATCCCGGTCTGCCAGGATTTGCCACCCAGAATACCGACGGACGCTGGAGCGGCTTCGACGTCGCCTATTGCCGCGCCATTGCCGCAGCCATCTTTGCCGATCCGGAGGCCGTCGATTTCGTTCCGCTGAATGCCCGCGAGCGCTTCGACGCGTTGACGGACGGCACGATCGACGTCCTTCTGCGCAATTCGACGGCGACCATGGCCCGGGATGCCGGGATGCCGCTCGATTTTCCGGTCGTCACCTATTTCGATGGCCAGGGCTTCCTGGTGCGCAAGCAGCTGGGCGTTTCTTCCGCGCGCGAACTCAGCGGTGCGACGGTCTGTGTCGAGGATGGAACCACGACAAAGCTCAATCTGGACGATTATTTCCGCGCCCAGGGAATCCGCTATGAACCCGTCGTTTTCAGCTCTGCCCTCGAGACGATCGATGCCTATCTGAACGGGCGATGTGACGCTTACACCACGGATGCCTCGGGCCTCTATGCCCATCGCATGCGCGCCTCCGATCCTGATGAGCATGTCGTCCTGCCGGAAGTGATCTCCAAGGAACCCCTCGGCCCGGCGGTGCGTGACGATGATCCGCAATGGGCGGATCTCGTGCGCTGGGTGCATTTCGCCATGCTGAATGCCGAAGAGCACGATGTCACTGCGGAGAATGCGCGTGAACGGGCCGCCAATGATCCCACGCCGGTTATCCGCCGGCTGCTCGGCATAGAGGGAGAATTCGGCGCCATGCTCGGGCTCGATGAGGGTTGGGCTGTGGAAGTGATCGCCCATGTCGGCAATTACGGTGAAGTTTTCGCGCGCAATATCGGCGACGCCTCCCCCCTCAACATCCAGCGCGGCCTCAATGCGCTGTGGACGCGCGGCGGCCTGCAATACGGGCAGCCAATTCGCTGACGTCGAGCCGCGAGCGCGGCGCGTCGGCGATCTGCCTTGGCACGCGGCAACCTGCGCAACGAGACGGCGGATAACGGGCAAAGCTTGGGCTTCCCCTGTCGCGCACAGCATCATATCCTGACGATAGAAACGCTGCGGGTGCAACCATCCCGTTGCGCGCAAGGACGGCGTGAACCGGAGTGGGGATAATGGCGGATTCGCATGCAGCACGGATCGATAGCGACGCGGCCCCGGCGGGGGATGTCGCCGTCGAGATGATCGGCGTGAACAAATGGTTCGGGGAGTTCCAGGTCCTCAAGAATATCGACCTGAAGGTCATGAAGGGGGATCGCATCGTGGTTTGCGGGCCGTCCGGCTCGGGAAAGTCCACGCTGATCCGCTGCATCAACCGGCTGGAAGAACATCAGAAGGGCTCGATCATCGTCGATGGGGTCGAGCTGACCAACGACGTCAAGAAGATCGACGAGGTGCGCCGCGAAGTCGGCATGGTGTTCCAGCATTTCAACCTGTTTCCGCATCTCACCATCCTGGAGAACTGCACGCTCTCGCCCATGTGGGTGAAGAAGGTACCCAAGGCCGAGGCGGAAGAGATCGCCATGCATTTCCTCGGCAAGGTGAAGATCCCGGAGCAGGCCCACAAATTCCCCGCCCAGCTCTCCGGCGGCCAGCAGCAGCGTGTCGCGATCGCGCGCTCCCTGTGCATGCGCCCGCGCCTGATGCTGTTCGACGAGCCGACTTCGGCGCTCGATCCGGAAATGGTCAAGGAAGTGCTCGACACCATGGTCGAGCTCGCCGAAGAGGGTATGACCATGCTCTGCGTGACCCATGAAATGGGCTTCGCCCGTCAGGTCGCGGACAAGGTGATCTTCATGGATTACGGTGAAATTGTCGAAGAGAACCCCCCCTCCGTTTTCTTCTCCAATCCGCAGCACGAGCGCACGAAACTGTTCCTGAAGCAGATCATCACCTGACGCGCGCGGCGCTCACGACCCTGTGAAAAATGCGCAGGCGCACCCTTGCATTTTTCATCCGCGTGTCGGATACGGGAGGCGCTGGGCATGGAGCGATTCCGGTCGAGCGTGAGAGGCCTCGTGGCGGAGTGGTTACGCAGAGGACTGCAAATCCTTGCACCCCGGTTCGATTCCGGGCGAGGCCTCCATACTTCTTTTCTGGTTAGTTTTAACGACTCATCCACACTCGCCCGCGCGATCGTGCGGTGGGTGCGGTACGCAATCCATCACTGCAGGTGCTGCGCGAGTGGCGCGGCGTAGCCGGGACGCTCCAGCGGCACGCCCATCTTGCGCGCCGCAACCGGCTCGCAGCGGCCCGCGATCGAGGCCGTCTCGCCGAGCGCCATGTAATCGGAGAACCCGCGCACGAATGCATCGATCGCGTCGGCTTCGTCCTCGGCGACGGCAACGAACAGGCAGGGGCGAAGCCTGTCTCCCGTCTCCGATGTCATGATGAGATAGCAGTTGGCCATGGCGATTCCTCCCGCCGCTTTCGGCGCATCGCAAAGATGCTTGGCTCGGCCCGCAGTCTAACTCAAAAAGGCATGAATTTATACATGCGATATACGTATGAACACTTTATCATAGATTGTACGCTACCGAATCTCAGCCGGACATAGCGCGACGTCACTGCGCCCGCAGATAGGCCAGTACATCACCGGCATTCCGGTCCGGCGGGAAGACCGGGTAGAACACCTTCTCGATACGATCGTCATGCAGAATGAGCGTCAGCCGCTTGATCAGGACTATCCCTTCAACCTGCAAGGTTGGTAGCGAGAGCGCCCTGGCCAGGGTGAGATCGGCATCCGATAGTAGCGGAAACGGCAGATGCAGGCGCTCCGCCGCTTCGCGCTGATAAGCCGTCGTTTGCGTCGAGATGCCGTAGAGCGCGCTGACGCCGCAATCGGCGAGGTCACGCGAAAGGTCACGGAAAGCACAGGATTGCGGCGTGCAGCCACGCGCGCCGGGGATCTGATCCCACCCGTCCGGCAGCGCCACGTCCGGCCGCCCTGTCATCGGATAGAAGAAGAGCACGCTGCGGCCATGCAGGCGCCCGAGCGCTACATCCGTGCCATCCGTCGCGGGAAGCGTGACATCGGGCATGCGCGCCCCGATCAGATGCGCCGCCGCGCCGTCATCCTCGGGCGCGGAGATGGCGGTCCAGTCGACGGATTGGAGATTTGGCTGGTTCACGATACGCTCCCCTTATAGCGAACACGTTTATCCATCTCCTATGCGCCGCGCCTCGGCTGACGGATCATCAGCCTCCGGATACACGCGCCCAGAACGCCTGCTTGCGGCCATGCTCCCGCTTCAGCCGGGACTGATAAGTCTCATGGTCCTCGATTCCCCCAAAATCCGCAATCTGCTTGGCGAGATCAGCACATGTCGCCAGATGCCGCGCCGCGTGGCCATAGCGCGAGGAGCGCGCTTGCGTCAGGGTGAAGTCAATCATCGCCCGCAAGGCTATGGTCGCGGCCAGCGGATGAGCGTCGCGAAGGGCCTCGGCAGCGGGCGTGAGGATTTCGTAGTGATCCCCGTTGATCTTCGCGCGCTGCGCGATCAGTAACGCTGCAGCACGATCGGGCGCGGGCCATTCCAGAAAGAAATGCAGGGCGACGAGTGGATCCTTGTGCGCAGCGGCATGATCCATGGCCTTTTGCTCGGCTTCGATATCGTCGAAATCGGGCAGATTCTTCAGATAATCGCGCAGAAAGGCGACTGACAGTTCATTTTCGAACAGCTGCCAGCGCGCAGCCTGCGCCTCATCCCGACGCCCCAGCGCATCGAGCGTCGCCAGACGCGCCGCGTGCCAGGCCTCTGGAACGAACCGCCCGTCCTCACGCTGCGCGCCCTCGATAAAGCCGAGCGCCTCCTCCGGGCGCTCGTCTTCGAGGAGACGGATGGCGATCTCGGCGGCGATCTGCGGGACCGCGCGGGTCTCGGTATCATATTGCGCAATGAAGGCATCGACATCGCCCCTCGCATCGGCAATCTCCATGAGCGCCATCCGGACCATGCTGTCGCGCTGGCGCGCGCGCATCTCATCTGCATAGATCGTGATGTTCAGCCCATACGCGACCGCGCGCCGCTCCTCCGGCGGCGGAACCGTGATCTCTTCGCGCCCGTATTCCGTGATGCGCTGTTCCAGATGGGTGAGCCCGGTTTCGCCGAGCAGGGGAGCGAGGATCGTGATGATGCCATCATACTGACCGAACCCGTTATCTTGCAAAGCGGCGAAGACGCGATCCGCCGTGACCCGGGGATCCGCCTCCGCTTTCGTCGCGATATCGGCGAGATCGGAAAGCGCTTGATGGAAGATCCCGATCACCGTACCGCTGCTGTCGTCGCAGCGCTCGAAGACCGGGTCGGCGACTGCGAGAAAACGCCAGATCAGATCGAGTGCCTCCTGCGGATCCGCTGGCGCGATCTGGTCGACAATGGCGCGGCGCTGCGTCTCCAGGTCGTCAACGAGCTTCTTGCGGTTTTGCCAGTTCACGAAGGTTCTGGCGCGAGCGATGCTGGTCAGCCGCTTGTTGACTTCGCGCGCGGCGTCCTTCGGGCTTTGCGCACCAGCCAGCGCGAGACGCAGCTTGCGTTTCGCCGCTGCGTCACCAGTGCTGATCTCGATCAGCAGTTCCGCCAGACGCTCTGCGCCCAGAGCCTTCAGGTTCGCCGCATTGAGTGTGGTGCGTGAGGCCATCGAATCTCCCCGGTTTCAACCAAATCTATCAGGGCGGGTGATGTATCGGAAGAATACCTCCAGGGGCAGAATGGGCACACCCCGCTGGCATCCAACCCCGCAATCTCCTAAACCACCCCCAAGGAGATCAGAGCGCGATGGAGTGGAGCGACGAGGCCATTGTTCTGGGTGTGCGCCGGCATGGCGAGACGGGGGTGCTCCTCGAATTGCTGACGCGCGACCACGGGCGGCATTTCGGCTTCCTGCCAGGCGGGCGCTCGCGCAAGACGCTGCCGCTGATCCAGCCGGGCAACAGCCTCGCGGTGACCTGGCGGGCGCGGCTCGACCAGCATCTCGGCACCCTCTCCGTGGAGGCGACCCGGCTGCGTGCGCCGGGCTTCATCAATGCCCCGCACGCGCTCTACGGCTTCGCTGCGCTGGCCGCCTCCCTGCGCTTCCTGCCCGAGCGCGATCCGCATCCGGCACTTTTCGATGCGGTGATCCATCTCAGCGAGGCGCTGCCCGATGCCGAGAGCGTGGGGCCGCTTTTCGTCGAATTCGAGCTTCGGCTTCTGGCCGAGCTCGGCTTCGGCCTCGACTTCGACAGCTGCGCCGCGACGGGCACGCAGGAGAACCTCGTCTATGTCTCGCCGCGCACCGGGCGGGCGGTGAGTGCACAGGCGGGAGCGCCATATCGTGAAAAACTCTTAACGCTGCCCGGATTTCTTGTGTATGACGGGCTCGCGAACCGCGTTTCGCCGCAAGCGCTGGCTGAAGCCTTTGCGCTGACCGGCTACTTTCTCCAGCGCTGGATCTACGAGCCGCAGGACCGGGCGCCCCCGCCCGAGCGTGCGCGTTTCGTCGAAAGCCTGACCCGCGAGGAGGATCCCGCCTGAGGGGTCGCGAACGGAGAGATCGATGGGCAAGCCCGTAAATCCGCCATCTGACGGCGAAATCGAGAGCGTTGCGCTCAAGAGCGCGCTCGAGGAGCGCTATCTGGCCTATGCGCTCTCGACGATCATGCACCGCGCGCTGCCCGATGCCCGCGACGGGCTCAAGCCCGTGCATCGGCGCATTCTCTACGGCATGCAGCTGCTGCGGCTGGCGCCCAATTCCGCCTTCAAGAAATCCGCCAAGGTCGTCGGCGACGTGATGGGTTCCTTCCATCCCCATGGCGATCAGGCGATCTATGATGCGCTGGTACGTCTGGCGCAGGATTTCGCCTCGCGCTATCCGCTCGTCGACGGCCAGGGCAATTTCGGCAATATCGACGGCGACGGGGCCGCCGCCTATCGCTACACGGAAGCACGCCTGACGGCGGTGGCAGGGCTGCTGCTCGAAGGTATCGACGAGGATGCGGTCGATTTCCGCGCCAATTACGACGGCTCGACGGACGAGCCCTCGGTGCTGCCGGCGGCCTTCCCCAACCTGCTCGCGAATGGCTCGCAGGGCATCGCCGTGGGTATGGCCACCTCGATCCCGCCGCATAATGCGGGCGAGTTATGCGATGCCGCGCTCTATCTGATCGAGCATCCCGATACCAGTTCCGACCAGCTCCTGACCTTTGTCCCGGGCCCTGACTTCCCCACAGGCGGCATCATCGTCGAGCGCAAGGAGATGATCGCCGAGGCCTATCGCACCGGGCGCGGCGGGTTTCGCGTGCGCGCGCGCTGGGAGAAGGAGGATGGCGGGCGCGGCTCCTGGGCGGCGGTCATCACCGAGATTCCCTACGGCATCCAGAAAGCGCGGCTCATCGAGAAGATCGCCGAGCTCCTCCAGGAACGCAAATTGCCGCTCGTGGGCGATATCCGCGACGAATCGGCGGAGGATGTGCGCGTCGTCATCGAGCCGCGCGCGCGCAATGTCGATCCCGTGCTGATGATGGAATCGCTGTTCAAGCTCTCCGATCTTGAATCGCGGGTTCCGCTCAACATGAACGTGCTGATGGGCGGCACGGTGCCGCGCGTGATCAGCCTGGCCGAGGCCCTGCGCGCCTGGCTCGACCATCGCCGCGAGGTGCTGCTTCGCCGCTCGCGCCATCGGCTGGGCAAGATCGAGCACCGGCTCGAGATCCTGGGCGGGCTCCTGATCATCTATCTCGATCTCGACCGGGTGATCCAGATCATCCGCGAGGAGGACGAGCCCAAGCAGGAACTGATGCGCGTCTTCGAGCTCACCGAGCTGCAGGCCAACGCCATTCTCGATACCCGCCTGCGCGCCCTGCGCAAGCTGGAGGAGATGGAGCTCAAGCGCGAATTCGACGAACTCACCGAGGAAAAGCGGCAGACCGAGGCGCTACTCGAATCCGAGACGAAACAGTGGAAGGTCGTCGCGAAGCAGATCCGGGACGTGCGCAAGGCCTTCGGGGCAGAGACCACGCTCGGCAAACGCCGCACCAGCTTCGCGGATGCGCCCGACACGTCCGATATCGATTTCACCCAGGCCATGGTCGAGCGCGAGCCGATCACCGTGATCGTCTCAAAGAAGGGCTGGATCCGGGCCCTGAAAGGGCATCAGAACGATCTGGGCAATCTGCAATTCAAGGGGGACGATGCCCTTGCCTTCGGCTTCCATGCGCAGACCACCTCGAAAATCCTCACGCTCGCCTCAAACGGGCGCGTCTTTACCCTCGATGCGGCCAAGCTGCCCGGGGGGCGCGGCTTCGGCGACCCGATCCGGCTGATGGTCGATCTCGAGGAGGATGCCGAGATCGTCACCGCCTTCGTGCACGAGCCCGGAACAAAGGTCCTGCTCGTCGCCTCCGACGGGCGTGGCTTCGTCGCACCCACGGACCAGCTCGTCGCCAATACGCGCAAGGGCAAGCTGGCGCTCAATGTCGACGGCAAGGCGAAGGCCGTGATCTGCACGCCGGCTGCGGGCGACCACATCGCCATCGTCGGCGAGAACCGCAAGCTGCTCGCCTTCCCGATCGACCAGGTGCCGGAAATGACACGCGGCAAGGGCGTGCGGCTGCAACGCTACAAGGATGGCGGCGTCTCCGACGCCAAGGTCTTCACCCTCGCCGAAGGGCTCACCTGGCTGGATACGTCGGGACGGACCTGGACCGTCACACCCGAGGATCTCGCCGGCGGCTGGCTCGGTAACCGCGCCGAGGCCGGACGCCTGCCACCGAAGGGTTTCCCCAAGACCAATCGTTTCAGCTGAACCCGGAAAACGGGCTTGCGGGTTTTGCAAGCGGGATGCATTACGGCACCCGTTCGCCTGCCATGCGCGATATTCCATACGGGAACCTGACGATGCGCGTCGACGAATTCGATTTCGAGCTGCCCGAGGACCGGATCGCGCTACGCCCGGTCGAGCCGCGTGATGCGGCGCGCATGCTCGTCGTGCGCCCCGGCACCACGCCGGAGCTGAGCGACGCGCAGGTGCGCGACCTGCCCGATCTGCTTGCACCCGGCGACGTGCTCGTCCTCAACGATACCCGCGTCATTCCCGCCCGCCTGTATGCGAAGCGCGTGCGCGGCGAGATCGTGGCTGGCGTCGAGATCATGCTGCACAAGCGCGAGGGCGCGGCGCGCTGGCGCGCCTTCGCCCGCCCGGCCAAAAAGCTCCAGCCGGGCGATCGCCTCGTCTTCGGATCGGAAAGCGCGGGCCCCGTCTGCGAGGCGGGACGGCTGGAAGCCACGATCGCCGGGAAAGCCGAGGGCGGCGACGTCGCGATCGATTTCGACCTTGCCGGCCCCGCCCTCGACGAGGCCATCGCCGTCATCGGAGAACTCCCGCTGCCGCCCTATATCGCCGGCAAACGCGCGGCGGATGCGCGTGACCGGGCGGATTACCAGACGATCTATGCCCGCGAGGAAGGCGCCGTCGCCGCGCCCACGGCGGGTCTGCATTTCACCGACGACCTGTTCGCGCGGCTCAATGCGTGCGGCATTGCCCGCCATTTCGTTACCCTGCATGTGGGCGCGGGCACCTTCCTGCCGGTGAAGGTGGAGGATACGCGCGATCACCGGATGCATGCGGAAACGGGTTTCGTCTCGCGCGAAACGGCGGATGCGCTGAATGCGGTGCGCGCAGCCGGCGGGCGCATCGTGGCGGTGGGCACCACCTCCTTGCGGCTTCTGGAGAGCGCGGCGACCGAGGACGGCACCATCGCGCCCTTTGCCGGCGATACCGACATCTTCATCACGCCCGGCTATCGCTTTCGCGCGGTCGATGCGCTGATGACCAATTTCCACCTGCCGAAATCCACGCTGATGATGCTCGTATCCGCCCTCAGCGGCCTCGACACCATGCGCCGGGCCTATCACCATGCGGTGGAAGCGGGTTATCGCTTCTACAGTTTCGGCGATTCGAGCCTGCTGTTTCGTGACGCCGCCGGGCAGGACGGCATGAAGGATGACGTTGATGGCTGATGAATTCATGTTCACGCTGACGGGCACGGACGGCGCGGCGCGCACCGGCGAAATCCGCATGCCGCGCGGCGTCATCCGCACCCCCGCCTTCATGCCGGTGGGTACTGCGGGCACCGTCAAGGCGATGTATCCCGATCAGGTGAAGGTGCTGGGCGCCGACGTCGTGCTCGGCAATACCTATCACCTGATGCTGCGCCCGGGCGCCGAGCGCGTCGCGCGGCTCGGCGGGCTGCATGCCTTCATGAACTGGCCCTATCCGATCCTGACTGATTCCGGCGGTTTCCAGGTGATGTCGCTCGCGGGCCTGCGCAAGATCGAGGAGAGCGGCGTCACCTTCCAGTCGCATATCGATGGCTCGCGCCACGTGCTGACGCCCGAGCGCTCGATCGAGATACAGGGGCTGCTCGGCTCCGACATCCAGATGCAGCTCGATGAATGCGTCAAACTCCCCGCCTCCGAGGAGGTGGTCGCGAAAGCCATGCATCTGTCGCTGCGCTGGGCAGAGCGCTGCAGGATCGCCTTCGGCGAGCAACCCGGCAAGGCGATGTTCGGCATCGTCCAGGGCGGTGACGTGCCGCATCTGCGCGTCGAGAGCGCGCGCGAGCTCGTCGGGCTTGATCTGAAGGGCTACGCCATAGGCGGGCTCGCGGTGGGTGAGCCGCAGCATGTCATGCTCTCCATGATCGAATCGGTGGAGCCGCATCTGCCGCGCGAGAAGCCGCGCTATCTGATGGGCGTCGGCACGCCGGACGACATCGTCGAGGCGGTGCGGCGCGGGGTCGACATGTTCGACTGCGTGATGCCCACCCGCGCCGGGCGTCACGGCATGGCCTATACCCGGGCAGGCCGGCTCAATCTCAAGAACGCCCGCTACGCCGAAGACCTTTCCCCCCTCGACCCGGAATCCACCTGCCCCGCATCAAACGGCTATTCCCGCGCCTATCTCCACCACCTCGTGCGCGCCAACGAAATCCTCGCCATGATGCTCCTGACCTGGAACAACCTCGCCTATTATCAGGACCTCATGGCCGGCCTGCGCAAGGCGATCCGCGAGGAGCGGCTGGAGGATTTCATCGCGCAGACGAAAGAGGGCTGGGAGAAGGGCGAGCGGGAGCGCAAGGCGGGGTGACCTTAACAGTCAGGGTCGATCAATGTGGAGAAGGTCTGATGGACGTGAAGCCGATCAGGAACCACGCAGATCTTGAGCGGGCGCTGACCGAGGTCGAACAGTATTTCGATAACCCGCCCGCACGTGGCACGCCGGCGGCAGACCGTTTCGACGTCCTGACCGACCTCATCGAGGCGCATGAGAGCAAACACTACCCGATCAATGCGCCGGATCCGCGAATACATGGCCACGCGCGCATTCAAACAGACTGATCTGGGAAAGTCATCGGTGGCAAGAGCCCTGCCTCCGAGGTCATGAGCCGCTGATCGCCCCCTACCATCTGGAGGAAGATAATCGGATCGATGAGGTAGACCGGCCAGAGCGCGTATTTGCCTGACCCGGACCGCGCAGCCGCGATGATGCGATTGGCGGGACCCGGCGTGCCTATCGCGGCGGTTTTGATATCGTCCCAGTATTATTGAAAGTCTTGCGGAACTTCGTTCCTCCGCCGCCTTTGTCGTGTGGTTGAAGTGCCATCCGCACAAACCCAAAGGAACTGGCCATGAGCTATACCCATGACAGGATGATCGAAGCGGCTTCGTTCGACGCCGTGGACGCGCGCGTCCGGGCGGCACTGGCGGAACGCGGGTTTGGCGTTCTCACGGAAATCGACGTCAAAGCAACATTGAAGGCGAAAATCGACGTCGATCTCGATGATTATCGTATCCTCGGCGCCTGCAACCCGTCGATGGCGCACAAGGCCATCGGGATCGAGCCGCGGGTCGGAGCCATGCTCCCCTGCAACGTCATCCTGCGCGCGGTCGAGGGCGGTGTCGAGATCAGTGCGGTCGATCCCGTCATCTCGATGAAGGCCATCGACAACGCGGCACTCCACCAGATCGCGACCGAAGTCAGGGCCATGCTGGTCGAGGCTGTCGATGCCGCCTGATCAGCCTGCAAGGCACCCTTTCGGGATGCGCCAGCATGCCCCCGATCACAAATGCCGACAGCGAGCCTTCCGGCGGCGGGCGTCTGTTGGAAAACCGCGATATCCTCAGATGATTCTTACGCTTCTTCCCAAGGGTTCCTGTTCGAGCGTTTTTATGCGTATCGGGAACCTCATTGCACCTTGATAGTTTCCCTTTCAAGCAGTGGACGCTGCAATTTATTCGGGCCGCGATAACCACGCGTTTTCGGAAAGACTAAGTCTGTGCCTAATCAAGAGGGATCACGTCATGAACAGTATCATCTATGTTGTCGGCTTCGTCGTAATCGTCGTTTTTATCCTGTCGCTGTTGGGGATCTTCTGATCCAGGCATCGCGCGACCGAAGTAACGCTTGAGCGCCGCCCCGCTCAGGCGGGTTTCATCAGGAAGAATCGCATCATCTGGGCCGAGGCGTCGGGTCCCCTGATGTCGGTATAGGTTCCTGCTGCCCGCCCGCCTGACCAGGCATGACCCGTTCCCTCGATCGTCCAGAGTTCGACCATAACGGCGCCGTCTGAGCCCGGGAAGTCGCTGCGGGTATAGCCTCGCCCGGCCACCGAGCGCCTGCCGGTCCGTGATGGCACGGCGTCGATGCCGACGGCTGCTGCGACGATACGTGTGGCATTGAAGGGGTGGATCGTCGCGTCCGCTCCGCCTTGGAAGACGATCCGGCGCACCGGGAGCGGGCGCGCAAGAACGACCGGGACGATCCCGTGCGACACCCTCCCGCTGCGCATCACCGACATCGCCGTCATCAGATTATAGGCCGAGCCGCGCGCTATTCCGGAGTGTATGCCCACCGCAGAATAAAGATCCGGATACAGGTCCGCAAGGATATCCGCCATGGCGCCACCGGCGGACAGGCCCGCAACGAAGACGGCGTCGCGACCGAGGCCGAACTCCCGCATCAGCTTTCGCGTCAGCGAGGCCAGTATCGCAGGCTCGCCGATGCCGCGGACCTGGTGACGCGGGTTATACCAGTTCCAGCATGAACCGGAATTGTTTCGCCTGACCTGCGCCGGATAGGCGATGGCAAAGCCGTGCTTCTCAGCCAACGCGTTCATATGCGTGCCGGCTGCGAAGTCATCCGGGCTCTGCGAGCACCCGTGCAGCATCAGGATCAGCCCCTTGGGCCGTTTCGGATTGCTCGACGGAAGGAAGAGCTTGTAGCCCCGCGATCCGGAAGCGCTGCGATGCCTGCGCGACAGATATTGCGAGCCCGATACACTGCGTTTCGCCATCAGGCGCCCTGCAGCCGCGCCCGTTTTTGCGGTCGCAGACGATTGCGCCGTGCCTGCATGCCTGAGCGCTGACATCGGGGCGAATGCCGAAGTGACCAAGAAGCCGGTCATCGCCATTTGCATCGATCGGGTCGATCTCGCGAGCTTGCCCGGTCGCATCAGCCGTGCGGCCCGGTTCATCGCGGTCGCGAAAGTGCCTGTCATGGAATTGTCCTCAAAAGAGTGTGAGCCGATATGGCGCAAGCAGACAGTTTGCGAGCACACGCGATGCACTGGTGGACCTGCGAGCCGGCGGTCGTGTCGTTCCGATGCCGGCGTCGCGGAACGCACAGTGTAGAAATGCGTTGATGCAATACCGCAACTTCGCTGAAGCCTGCCTTGCGGCGGTCTCCGCTTCGGCGCGCCACTCTGACGCGAGTGACCGCCGACTTCCGATCGACAACAGTTCCGGGTAGACGCGGTTCCACATCGCCTACTACGATTGCATCAATTTCCGCGCGGCTGCCGCTTTGATCGTGCGTTCGTCGCTTCTGAACTCGAGAATGATCGGAGCGTATGCAGTGGCGAAAAAGGTTCAATCAGACTTTGACGCAAAAGCCTTTCTGGCGCGCGTCGGCAACGACAGAAGCATTGGCAGATACATCTCCGAACAGGTCGTCTTTTCCCAGGGCGACGCCGCGAACGCGGTCTATTATATCGAATCGGGCAAGGTGAAGCTCACGGTCATTTCCGAACAGGGCAAGGAGGCCGTCATCGCACTGCTCGGCCCGTCGGATTTTTTCGGTGAAGGCTGCCTCGCTGGTCAGACGAAACGGATTTCGACGGCCGTGGCCATGTCGGGTGCGGAAATCGTGCGAATTGAAAAGCAAGCGATCCTCAAGCTGATCGCGGGTGAGCCAGAATTCTCGGAGGTATTCATCGCCCATCTGCTGGGGCGCGCCGTGCGTGTGGAGGCGGACCTGATCGACCAGTTGTTCAATTCCAGCGAAAAGCGGCTTGCCCGGCTTCTGCTCCTGCTCGCGAATTTTGGCAAGGAGAGCGATCCCGAACCGATCATCGCGGAGATCAGCCAGGAGACCCTCGCCCAAATGATCGGCACGACACGCGCGCGTGTGAGCCATTTCATGAACAAGTTCCGCAAGCTCGGCTTCATTTCTTACAACGGCCGGATTGAGGTCCATAAATCATTGCTCAATGCGGTTTTGCACGATCAGCCCCACATTGATCCCGACTGATCATTCATTTTTTTCTGCGGTGATCAAAACAGTACAGCCGCGCGCGATATCTCACCTTAAATTGATGTTGTGGGGGATACGTCCCCGCAGATCGCAGCGATTTGAAATACTGCTGGGAACAACTTGAAATTCAAAGCCCGCAAAAACAAGAAAAATCGAAATACAGGCCCAGAAATGTTGGGGTGTCAAAATGCGGATGCAGAAAACAGGGCGCGATAACGTTCCGGAATTATCGTTTTCGCTTGAGGAGGCCCGTTTATTTCCGAGCGCCAAGACCAGAAGTGAGCCATACATCTCCGCTAAAATGATATCACTGCTTGCCCACAAGGACACCCTCATGCGGGAAGTCCACCACCAGGTCGGCAACAGCTTGCAGATCATCGCCAGCGTTCTGGCCCGGGATGCACGCGCGGTGCAGTCTTTGGAGGCACGCCGGCATCTGGAGAACGCACATCGGCGGATTCTGGCAGTGGCGACCATGGAGCAGCAAGGTCGTGTCTTATATCTGGTGGAAATTCCCTGGCGACGAGTTCCGGGCATGTGAAGGTTCCGCTTCTCAGGCGGCGAGGTCAAGCGTGATCGGCTCGATCGGTTGAGAAAGCGTCTCCCATCCATCG
>Ga0208112_100684_pt1 | contig 21502 bp, 15 predicted proteins | sample HotLakConsoUCCLE_FD_184736 | JGI IMG/M metagenome (GOLD analysis project Ga0208112, IMG submission 184736) | Hypersaline microbial mat communities from Hot Lake, Washington, USA - Hot Lake Consortium UCC-LE (SPAdes) (version 2) ... | reverse complement strand
TTTCCAATTTTAGTCGCTTCATTTTGTCACCTGTTGGGTGTTTCGGTTTTTTATGTTCAAGGCTACTTTAGCCACTGAACCCCAACAGGTTCCATCTTTTTCTTTAACTTTATCTCACGGATTCAGGTCCTTTCAAAATAAGACCGTCCGGCAGTTTAGGCATACACCGCCAGACATTTTGGAGCGCTATTTGATCGACTGGGTGCGTGATGCCGAGTTTGCCAAGATCATTGACTACGATCTTTCGTGGCTCACTGAATCCGATAGCCGCGGTCACAGCACGGTCATATTGAGATCAAAAAGCCCGAAGGCTGGCGTTGTTTACGAAGAACACGTCATGACAGGTGACTTGAATGAGATGTTCATCTTGGCCGGGTTCGCTGCTGAACAAAAGGCTACTTCTCTGACAAGTGACCTGAACTTATTCCGGCAGTCACTGAAGGTGCTCCGATAAAATAACCCTTACAAATCGCTTCTGCCGACTTTCTTAAAGGTCACGTCTATCATTTCAGGACCTACCTCATATCTCTGGGATTCGCCTTCAAGTATCGGTAGCGACTCTTCTTTAGAATATGGCTCTCCGTTCTGGGTGCCTATGAGCTTGACCACGAAGTGCATTTCTTCGTTTTCATATCCATACCCCAGCTTCATTTCATAATCGTATTTCGTGGTCACTCCATTTGAGCGATCCGTCTTCTTTTTACGCGCACTTGCCAACCATGCCCGCCCCTCCTCATCGGCAATAGGTGCGCTCTTCAATTGCTTGAGGTAAAGCCGTTGCTCCCGGGGTGGCAGAAGCCCATTGAACGTTTCTTCGCTCAAAAGGAGTACGTGAGTCGCCTCGGACAGGTCTAAAACCCTTTCAAAGGAAGAATTATCCATCACATCAGCATCCCCGTCGCCATCAGGAAATCCCTCAATGAGCCATTCAAGTTGGTTACTCTTGAGCACTTCATAAATAGATTCAGTGGACACGTAAGAAATACTGGTTTTACCGCCCTCAAATTCGCTAACTGTCGAGACAACACCAATTACACGGCCGTCGCAGAAAACCGGGCTGCCACTGTTGCCTGGCTCAGCGTTAACCAACAATCGAGCTTCTTCATCGCGATCAACGCTTCTGAATTCAAGCTGCCCTTGGGGATAAAAAGAGCCCATCAATAATGATTCGCAGGACGTGCTCTTCGATCCAGTAAACTCAACGCTCTTGAAATCTGATCGCTCGGTTTCGATTCTAAGTATAGCAATTTCAGTAAATACTGAAGATTCATTGACGAGTGAGTTAAACCTCTGAGATAGCCGCTGGTTTGCGGCATCGAATCTTTGAAGGTAGGTCTCAGGCGCGATTCCACGATTAAGGCTGACGATCTGCCCCAGTTTATAAATATCTCTTCTATAAGTGAGTAGCCGTAGCGTAAGGTCGGACAAAGATAGAAAACCACGTTTAAGCTCCTCAATAGAATCAGCATCGTGCAAGCCACTGAGCTGCTCTTTGATCAAGTGGTACGTATCCTCAAACTCTTCGCTCTTGAGGTGACTTTTGGCGTCTTCCGGAAAAAAGAAACTATCATACAATTTCTCAAAATCTTCTAGTAGGCTACGCATAGCAACAGGCATTCTTGCATGTCTTAAAATGGGAGTGGCATCAAATTTCATTCGACCGGAGGCATCATCACTTTGTACATTTTGATCATAGACTACTCTAGTCTCGGCATTCTCAGCCGGAGCAGCATGCTCAACGGTTAATACGTAAACTGCTTCACCTGGGACACTCCTGATAATGCATCCAGTTGAGAGCACTTTGCCTTCTCGACCGTCAGAAAAACTACTTTCAATGCCTACGATTGTCTCCGTGAGATGCCCATGAACAGCTATCGGATCAAGGGCTACTTTCTCATTTATCGACTCACTACCTCCTAGGCTGATTCCGGCGAAGAAGAAACCCCAAATTACGAATCGCAGAGCTTTTGTGTTTTTGTTGCGCATAAAGGAGGATGTCGAATTCGTAAATACTAGCGCTCGCAGCGTAATCGAGCAACTAAGTTTCGAGAGAAACCTCATCCCATGGTTCGTCATTAATGACCCAGTCTAGCCCCTTCCGGCGTTGTGCAATGACATAGGCTGTTTAAACGTCCCTTCCCAATCACGCATCGTTGATCACGTAGTTGAGCAATTTCTCGGCGATTTGCTTATCTGAAAAAGCCTTATTTTGGGCGTTCTTAGATGCCTCGACGGCATCCAAAAAGAAATAGAAGTCAAGAAGGTTATGATAATTGACACCATCAACGGTATGCTGAATCGACCCTTCGGTTTCCTCTATCGGGAAAAACGCTAAGTCCATATTGAGTTTGAACGGCTTGCTAGCAAAGATCTCGATTACTTCTGCTTCAACACTTAGCCCGTGCTTTGCGCAGAAGTCTTCGTATGATCCGCCGTTTCGAAAAAAACTAATTAAGTCTGTTAGGTTCATCAGTTATGGCCTCCTCCCCAGATTGACATTCCATTTTTCCCAGCCTGATGGCCATCGAAGGGACGAAGCTGGGACTTGACCGGTGACCGAGTTGAAGAAAGCAATGCCGCGTGGGTTCATTCCATTAGTGTCCGTAAGTTTTGAAATTTGCCGGAAACTCATCTTCAGAAATCATGCCCTCGGTTAACTTAAAAATATCTGCGACAACCTCCGCACTAACACTTTTCTTTTCATCGCAAATAATCCATGCGAGTGTCCTTAAACCTTCGGCAGGCTCGCCATGGTCCACAAGATGCAGAACCTCTGAAACCTCACCCTCCGAAAGAATATCTTTTAAACTATCGATCAGGGAATGAACTTGTTCTAGGTATTTTTCAGGCGTCATCATTGGTTCCGCGGCACATTGGTTGGATAGCCTGTCCAAATTTCGTCGTTTCGGATCAAGACCTCTATATCGATTCCATCTCTGGTTCCCTGCATGAAGATATCATTCCCTCTTCCAGGGCGAAGAGTCGACAGTGGGTCTGTTGCGACATCAGAGATATGGTGCATAATTTGACCGTCAGACCATCCTGCTGGAAACTCTGATTTATGCGGGAATCCAGTTCCCGGCCTGTGGCCGCCCCCAAATGACCCATTGGGTCGAATTTCACCATCAAGAATGTGTCTTGTCCTTGATGGGTTTGCTAGGTTGACAAAATCATCTGCTCTATTCGCGGTACCAAAAACGCTCCCCGACATCATACCGAATGTAAAGTCACCCCACAACTGACCGCGGCCTTCGCTCGTCTGCAACGCTTGCACGGTGCCCATGTAGGCATTGGCCATCATATCGGACCCCGTCTCGAAGGATGCGGAAGCGGTTGCGAACGGGTTGCTCGCCATCGTGTAGAGGTCGCCGTGAAGATCGCCGACGATCGCCTCTCCGAGCAAACCTCCAATCTGAGAATAGCCCGAAAGAGTGGTTTGGCCCAAACGATACGGGGCGGTTACCAGACCTTTGCCGGCATAGTAGCCCCCTTCAAACGCTCCTTCAGCCACCGCAGCCCACAGATTATACTCCGGCATCGGGAACGTGCGCATGTGCTGACCACGAAAGCTGAAGCTTAGAGAATCGGAAATATAGTCGCCACCACGTTCGCGCATGTCCGGAAACATGCCATAGGACGGATAGTCTCCGTAACGGAATTCCCACATCGAGTTGCCCGAGTTCATCGTCCGGAAGTCGTAGGCCCAGTTGGCTCCGGATGACGATGTCGTCCGGGCCGAGAATTCACTTTTGAATCCGAAATCGTAGTAGGCCATGCCAAAGTCGTAAGTTGGCAGACTAAGGCTCCAGCCGCCACCCAGGCCGCTCTCAAAATTCGTCGACACATCGAATTGAACGAAGTTGCTCGTTACCCCGCCCACAAAATTCGACGCCGAGTCGAAGGCTCCGCCGAAGTCTAAGAACATCCCGAGGTAGTCGTAGTAGTTGGTGGGGTTGTTGTTGACGAAGGCGTAGAGGTTGAGGCCGCCTCCCTCGCGGATCGGGTCCTGGCTGATGAAACGTCCGTAGTCGGGCGAGTAATAGCGGTGGCCGTAGTAATAGAGCGCTGTCTCGGTATCGCGGTATTTGGTGCTGAAACGGAACGGATTGCGTGCAGCGTCTTGACCGGAGGCGCGCCAGAGTTCGCCGTAAGGACCATATTCATAGGCCGCCGTGATGGTTCCGCTTTCATCGGCGAGAAGGACGAGGTTCCCGTTTCCGTCAAAGCCGGGATAGCGCGTCTCGGCGGCGGCACCCGCCTCTCGGAAGGTGATAGCGACGAGTCCGCCCACGCCTCCGGCTCCTTGCAGGCTGGTCGACCAGTCAAGGCCCCAATGGTAGGCAATCTCACTCTCGAAGGTGGCGGCGGTCGGCACGCCTGAGTTGAAGGTGACCCCGGTGTAAGTGGACTCGTAAATCAAGTTCCAGCCATCGTAATAATAAAGCGTCGTTTCAGAGGGGTCACTTCCGTAGGCACTACCCGCCCAAGCATACACATCCTTGGCGATGCGGCGTCCGAGGTAATCGTAGCGATAGCCAAATTTTTCGCGGGCGACACCAGCGGCAACGGCGGTGGCACTCGTCTCAATGAAACGTAAGCGGTTCGCGCCGTCCCAAGTGTAATCCCAACGGCTGTCGCTTGTGAGATTACCCCGAACATCATACTCGAAGTTTTCACTGGCGGGCGGCAGCCAGGCCGTTCTTTGCTGGTGGTCGATTAGATCGCCAAGGACAGTCGTGCCGTCCGTATCGATCCAGCCGTCGGGCACCACGCTGTAAAGATCGAGTTCGTCCACATAAACCGCGTCCGTCGACCCATCGCGCAACGCAAATGCGCGGGTGAAAAACTCGCCGTGGCGAACGGCCCGCTTCAAGTTGTCCGGCTCGAAGCCGACGGTGACGAAGGATTCGAGGACGCTGCTGCCTTGCATGTGAACGAAATCCGGATTATCACGGGACGTGAGCTGATTCAGGTCGTTCGCGCTCCAGTTAAAGGCTTGATCGGCCGGCGTATCTTCCAAGCGCACGCGTTTGTGGGTCACGGCGGAGCGGTTCCCGATCGAATCGTAATCGAAGGTGAAACTCCGGCCCTCGACCAGCATCGGATTCCCTTCAAGAACCGACGCATCGCCGCCCCGCACGGTGTCGAAGCGGGTAATCTCCATACGGTCGTTATAGCCGTAATCGACGACGAGTCCGCCCTCGTATGGCTCAAACAGCGCGCCGCTTTGAACGACATCCTCCCGGTTCCCGAGATCGTTGTAGCGGTATTGAAACTCTGCGAGCGAGGTCGTTCCATTCAGCGTCTCGATATCGGCAAGCAAATCCCGATCCGGCTCATAATTGCGAACAGTCTCAAGACCGGTGCCGGAAAGCGTGCGCCCTCCGATTTGGTTGGTATTCGTGAAGTAGCTGTAGGTCCAGGAGCGGGTTGGAGCCACATCGACAGTGTTCAGACGTCCCTTCGAATCATAATCGTAGCCGGTCGCCAGCAAGGTCGCGGCGAGCGTTGTATCGTCGCCCGCAGCCGCCGTGCCCATACCGAAGCTTTCAAGCCGTCCGGGCATCGAGCCCGAACTCTGGTAACCGTAGCGGATACGCTCGTGTGCGTGGCCGGGGTCCGTCGCGTCCAGGCCCGACAAATTCGTATAATACGAGGGCAGATGCTCGGCCAACAGTTTGAGATCCGATTCGTCGTTTCCGCTCGAATCAAAATCGTAGTGGAAGCTTCGTTCAATTCCGTCCTCTTGAACAGTGGCGATATCGCCCAAACGGTGGTAGGTGAAATCCAGATCGGGGGTCAGTCCGTAATCTCCCGTGTAATCGACTTTTTTAAGCTCATCAGTCTTTGGGAAGTAGGTCCGCGTCACGGTGATCGCGGGATCGCCAGCGCCGCCGTCAGGAGTGATCTTGGTCACCAGACGCCCCCGGGCATCATAGGTGAAGCTGGTCTGCCTTCCGAGTGCGTCGGTCCGCGATTTCAGTAGCCCCGATGCGTCGAAATAATCGAATGTCGTGACGTCACCGTTGCCTGCGGCTGTCGGCCAATCCTCTCCGGTAAAATCGACCGTTTCGGCGGTGTTGGCCATGCCAAAGGTGTGGCGCTTTTCCAACTGTCCGAAGGAATCGTATTCGTTCCAGACGGGATACGTCGCCTCGCCCCAGCGCTTTTCGAGCAAGCCACGATCATTGTAGGCGAAGCGGGTGTAGTTCCCGTCCGGGTTCATTTCCCATAAGAGCCGTCCCGTCACCGGATCGTAGGCGTTTTGGGTGGCGTAGCCCATACCCGATAAGGTGGCGGCGCCTTCGGTGCCCGTCACCGTCTCAGTGATACCATGAATGCGGTATTCGACACGGTCTTTGCCGCTTTCATATATTGTCACCGAACTGTTTCCCCGCGCATCCGTCGAGCGAATGCGGCGACCCGCTTGATCATAGGCGAAGGTTCTGGGTAGTCCTTCCTTACTGATGGAAGACTTTTTCAGGCCGTTTTGGACGACAGAAACCGCATTGGTATCAGAGTCGGGGTAATCAACCGTCGTGGTCAGGGTCTGGCTCGTCCGATCCACGGTCACAATCGTGGAGGTCTCGTTCCCGGCCAGATCTTTCTCGATGGTCACCGAAACCGTGTCGGTGGCGTGACCGTTGAGCTGGGTGCGACGTGTTCGCTCAAACGGATTGTCCGCGTCATCCTCTGGATAAACAAAGGTGGTCTCCTCCAGCCAGACATTGCCGCCGTCGAGCACGTAGCGTTCGGTCTTTTCCTTGATCCGGTCATTGCTGGCCGCGGCCAACCACTGATCGCCGTTCATGTCGATTCCCCTCCGAGTGACTTCGCCCATGTTACCGTAATCCTTGATACGCCTGAGACCAAGCGCACCCGAAGTCGCGCCCGTTGCGACTTCGGTTTCCAATTCCGCAGTCAGCTGCCCTGTCGCGCCGTCGTAATCGTAGCGTTTCTGGAACAGGCTTCCTGCAACGGCGGTTGGCGTTTGTTCGAAACGGACCTTGCCCGAGGCATCATAAAACTTTTCGACAAAGGGATCGTCGGCACCCGCGCCGCCTTCACCGGAATAATCGATTGTCACTTTCCGGTTGGTCGATTCAAGACCGCTCCCTGTGGGTGCTGTGACATTATTGCCAAATGTGTAGCGGTTTTCTTCGATGACTTGACCGCCAGAAGTGTAGAGCACGTCTTTCCAGAATTCGCCGTTTTGCTTCACGAACGTTTGCCGGTAGGTGCCGTCAGGGTAGGTTGCCGTTTTCTTCAAACCTAAGAAATCGGGGAGATTACTTGTATCGTATTCGTAGTCGAAGGTCGTGGTCAGACCGTTGGCGTCGGTTTTGGAAAGGAGGTATCCCTCCGCATCGTAAATCTCCTTCTCGACGAGCTTATCAGAAGAACTGACTACGGTCTCCGTAACCACGACCCGGTCGCGGGCATCATAGAAAAAATTCGTGCGCTTGGTTTCCGGTATCCCGTCAACGCCGGATGCACCCTCGACGATAAGTGCCGTCACGCGTCCGATACCGTCGTATTCGAAGGTGGTTTTCACGCCTGCTTCGTCCTTCTCCCATTCTTTGCGAATGCCGCCCCACTGCGCCTCGTAAACGATCCGTCCGTTAACGGCCTTCTGCGTCAACTGGCCGAACTTCGTAAAAGTCTGTTCGACGTCTTCGATTTTTTCCCACTGTAAGCCGGTCGTGTAAGCCCATTGCTCAACATAGCGGACACGTCCCTTCGCATCCCGCACCGTGATCTTCTTGGTCGATTGCCCGGGAGAGAACGTGACTTCGTCGATATCGAAGCTCAAGCCTTCGTGACCGAAGGTGGTCGAGCCATGAACCTGATCGCTGATCGAGAGTCCTTCCCCCGTGTCACTGTGGGCACGATCAGTCGTATGGTAGCCGGAGACCTCAAACGTCACAAATGCGTCGGACAGGCCGCGATACGTTCCCTCGAAGTAGCCGTAGCTCGTCTTCGTTTGGTCAGGCCGGAAAACGAAAAGTGGCTTTCCGATCAAGCGGCGGTTCGAGGTGTTCGGCGTAAACTTCGCCTTGAAAGTCGCGTTGCGGCGGTTCGATCCTTTTGGGAAATCGAATGGTTTGTACGCACAGACCACTTCGATTTTCTCTCCCTCGTAGTCGCCGAAAGTCGGGTGCTGGACGGTCTCGGAGATTGGCACTAAGGACGAGATACCGGAATTATTGAACGTAGTCGTTGTTGCCGAATCTCGAACCGAGACACCGTCGTAATCAAATGCCTGCGCCAACAGCTCGTATCGAGCGAAATTGTTTGGCGCAAGTAGATCGACATTCCACTGTGGGATGTTCGGCGTATTCGGGTCGTCATCATGGTCAACCGTGCTTCCATTCACAAAAGTAGCCGGGTTGTAGGGGCTGTCACCTGGCCGCATCACCAACGACTCCTCACCAAATGTTTGGGCGGTTTCCGTTCCGTTGTAAACCACATAACTCCACGCTCCAAAAGCGTCGATTGACAAAACGCGACGCCCGTAGCTTTCGGGAGCCGCAGCACTCAAGCTGTAACGATATTCGTATTGCCTGCCGTCCAAAGTTGATGATGCGTCATCCCCCCGAAACTGAATGTAAAGCAACTCTCCGATGGAGCCGAGACCAACATCGGGAGCAAGCAGATAAAGTGACTCCGTAGTAAACTCAGTCGCGCCCTCGTCATAATCTCGTTCCACTTGGCCGTAGGTGACTGTTTCCAATCGCCCGGGAGAACCCCATGCCCATAATTCTTCATTATTCACCGAAAGAGTCTTGGAAACATCGTGCGAACCACTGTTTGCAGTGGTCGTCATCGTCCAGTCGTTTAAAGCCACACCTGCTGCGGTAATGCCACCGGAGGTTTTGCTCAAAGCATCCGTCCGCATTAAATTCGAAGCACTGTCGAACTGTTTGACGAAAAATGCGTCAAGCCCTTGTGCAGCTTCGCGCCCGAGCCTGTAGGTCACCAAAAGATCACTCGCCAAGGGCGTGTAAAGTCCTCCGGTTTTCGGCGCACTGTCGGGCAACGGCGCATAGAACCTGACCTCATACTGGATCACGTCGCCATTGTCAGTCGTCGTATCGACCAGATCGACGAAGCTGCTTGGCGTCCTGATTTGACGAAGGTAACCGTCAACGTCCTCAATAACCTCCAACTCCCCGCTACCGGCAGTCACAGGGCGATAGTACTTCAGAGCCTCCCGAGTATAGATCGATTCAGTGAGATCCTTCTCATGAAGGACGAGCCTACCTGCGGGATCGCCATTCCCGAGAACACCCAAGCCTAGCTCCCATTTGACATCCCCGACATAAAAATCGCTGGCTTGTCCAAGTAGCGGGGGCGCTTCCGTGCGAAGCTCACGCAATTGGAAGGTTATCGAAGTGCTCGCCGTTGCGAAATCGACCTCCACTTTCGAAAGCGGCTCAAATACCCCGCTCGCATTCTCTATGAACACCACGTATCCTTCGGGGACGAGAAGCGAGGTGAGTAAGCTGATATCGTCGAGCGAACTGATGTCCAAACTGTAATCAACACCCGGTTCGACCAACATGTAGCGGTTATTTCGTGCCAGCGGATATGACGAGGAATTGTTCGTCACACAGGGATGCGTACCATCGTTGACCTGCTGAAAGATCAATTCCGCCTGCTCATCCACGCAGCCGGGTATTTGAACATACCCGTATTCATATTCGACGCACCAGCCGCCGTCCCATCCGCCGCAGGAATAATAGTTCTCAAACAGCTCAAGATAGTAGCAGCTCTGTTGCACCGCCGCACCTACACAAGTATTCACAGCGTCCCAATCGACCACATCGGTAGTCTCGGTAGTACTATTGATCTCGCTTCCGGTCCATGTAGCGGCCCCGTTCTGAAAATCAAAAGCGGGCACGGAGGAACTTGCCGGATCGCGCACCACGTAGCTGGAGACATGCAAGCGAACTTTTTCAAGCCCTCCAGTTTCCTGCTGGCCTAAGAGTGAGGATGCCAGGCATGCGAGCCCAAGGATCAAAGGGACATATTTCATTGTTCGGCTTCTGATACGGAATTCTCTTTTTCAGGACGCTGCCCGAGTTTGATGTCGGCTCCTCGCAATTCGGTTTGGCCCGCACGAAGGATCGAATCTTTGATTTGAGCGCCACTCGGACGGGGTATCGTCCGGTCAAACGAGAACTCAAAGGGATTATCTTCCCCGATCACGCAGCGAATCAAAGTTCTCATCTCGCGCCCATCCGCGAGAAAGCGAACCATCACTGAAGCCGGGCGGCGCACGCTTAGATTTTCTGGCGTAACGCTCAGAGTATAAGAGTCCTCGGACTTCTTTACGAGCGTCGTCGAAAAATTTTCGTCCATCGCATAAACGTCGCCCAACTCGACTCCATTCTCGGCGGCCAGCGTAATTTCGATCTTTTGGGGCGCAGGTTCTTCCTTGGCATTCCAAAACAACCGCTTCGGCTCAATTTCGATCAGCTCGGGCAACTCCGCAGTCACCGTCAGAATCTCCGGGCGATCCGCTCCCTCAAGATGCACCATGATGCGCTGCTGCTGTGTGCCCCCAATCTCAAAGGGGCTGAACTCTGCGGCGATGATAAACGATTCGCCAGCCGCAATCTCGGTCTTGTCCGCCATCGCCTCGACGCAAGGACAGCTCTCCCTCAGTTCCTTGATCGTTACGGTATCCGCGCCCGTGTTCTTTCCCACGAAGGTGAAGAGCAGTGGCTTTTCAGCTGAATCTGCTTCGATGGTCTCGGCGCCCGACTCCCACGAGACGCCCGCAGCGACCGAATTGGCAATGAGTAAGATGGGGAAGAGAGTGAGCTTGAACATGGCTCCGGTTTAGTTCGGTGTGTAAATCGTCATTTGAGAACTGCCGTCGAACCCGGCAGTCGGATTACTCCCAATCAAAGACTCTGTTTGATTCGTTAATCCGTCGGGAGGCGTCTCCTCATCGCCGGTCGCCGTCGTCAAGGAATAGAAAAGCTCCCAATCATCCGGCAGGCCATTGCTATCAGCGTCCACGGCAGAAAAAGGATCGGTTTCCTGTAGCAGTTCATCCATGTTGCTGACCCCATCGCCGTCCAGATCCTCGCTCCACGCATCAAACATGAATTGATCAGTGAACTTTAGACGAAAGAAGCTGGCCTCCGCCGTGGAGCTGAAGCCCCAAGTAATCGCCAAACCATTTCCTGTTTCGATTACGGGAGCGTAGTCCCAATCCGTCGTCAGATCGTCGGTCTGAAGAATGAAATACGCCCGTCCTCCCCGACCGAACCAATCGAGCGTTCCGGCGTTGGTCCCACCGTCGAAGAAAACGGTAAGACCTTCATTTGGCTCGGAAGCGGTCTGAGCCATGGCCGATCCGTAAACTGCAAGGGCGATAAAGGGCAGGTAAAGAGTTCTCGGATTCATCTTCATTCGGTATCCTTGAGGTAACGGCTGTTCTTGATCGGCCAGAAAATGGTCACGCTTTCTTCCGTCGGGTCCGGTGGATTCGCTTCGCGGTAGGCGGTCTGGGCTTCGTTCAGCTTCTTCATGTTTTCATGCGCGATCTGTAAATGACTCCGATTTTCCAGATAGTAACCAAGCAGCGCATCCATCTGTTCGAAAAGTTTTTCTGGCACGGCTGATAGGAATTTGCTTTTGGGCGGCGGTAGCCGCTAGCGGGGTGAGGGTTGAAGGGAGAGGGGGCATCCGAAGGATGAATTAGAAATTTTGAAGGATGGATGCGGGTTGATCGCAAGAGTTCTTAGCTGATAGGAATTTGCTTTTGGGCGGCGGTAGCCGCTAGCGGGGTGAGGGTTGAGCTTGTCTTGAAGCTGAGGCTGTAAAAAACGGGGACGAGGTAGAGGGCGACGAGCACTTCGAGGGCGAGTCCGCCGATGGCCCCGGCGGCCATCGGGCGGAGCAGCTCGCCGCCGCTTTCGAGGGCGAAGGCGAGCGGCACGAAGCCGAGGATGACCGGTATGGTGGTCATCAGGCGCGGGCGCATGCGGATGATGGCGGCCTCGCGGATGGCGGGCAGCGGCGCTTCCCCGTCCCGCATGCGGGCGCGGGCGGTCTCGATCAGGAGCACGGCGTCGTTGACGTTGGCGGCGAGGACGACCATGACGCCGATGATGACGGTGGCCCCGAAGGCGGTGCCGGTGAGCCAGAGTCCGTAGCCCATGCCGGCGAGGCAGAAGGGCATGGCGAGCAGCACCAGCAGCGGCAGGCGCAGGCTGTTGAACTGCACGGCGAGCACGAGAAAGGAGAAGAAGACGGCGTAGATCAGCAGTTGTTGGACGACGGATTTCATCTCGGCCATCTGCTGGGCGGTGCCGCCGATCTTGTAGGTGTAGCCGGCCGGCCACTCGATGCGATCGAGCACTGCGCGGACGGCGGCCTGGCCGGTCGCGAGGTCGGTGCCGGCGGTGTCGGAGCGGACGATGACCTGCTTGATCTGATCGCGGCGGGTGATCTCCACCGGTCCGGTGGCGCGGCGCACTTCGGCCACTTCGGCGAGGCGAACGTAGCCCCCGCCGGGTACGGCGACGACGAGGCTTTCCACATCGTCGCGGGTGCGCAGCTCGCGCTCCGGCACGATGACCCGCAGGTCGAAGAGTTCGTTGTTTTCCCGATACCGGGTGACCACGCGCCCGCCGATGTAGCCGCGCAGGGTGGCGGCGATCTCGCTCACGCTCAGGCCCAGTTCGCCCGCACGGAGGCGGTCGATGTCCACCTGCCACTCCGGTTTGCTGTAGTCGAGGGAGATATCGATATTGGTCAGCCCGGGAGCTTCGCCCAGGCCTTCGGCGATGCGGCTGGCGGTCCCGAAGAGTTGGTCCATCTCGCTGCCACTGATTTCGATTTCGATCTCGGACTGACCGACTTTGCGGATGCCGCGCATCTGGCTCTGCATCACCATCAGCCGGGCACCGGGAGCGGCCAGCTTGGCGATCTTCGGGCGCAACTGGGCGAGGTATTCGGTGGTGCTGAGTTCCCGTTGCCCGGCGGGCACCAGTTCGATATCGACCTGACCCTCGTTGCCGATTTTATTGGTGTAGAGTCCGCGCACCGCGCCGCCGACGAGGCTGAAATAGGAAGCCACTGCCGGATCGTCCGCCACAATGCTCTCGATTTGCCGGGCGATGGCATCCATGCGCTCCAGCGCGGCTCCCGCAGGCATGCGGATTTTGACCATGAGGCGCCCGTCATCCACCGAGGGCAGGAATTCGGAGCCGCTCTGTTTGAAGGCGATCCCGCCTCCGGCAGCCAGCAGGAGAAAGAGTCCGATCACCAGCCAGCGGTGGCGAAGAGTGAAGTCGATACTGCCGGCGTAGCGGCGCTGGAGCCACTGGTTGAAGCGCTCGTTCCAGCCATGGCTGGCCTGTGCGGCGGAATGCAGGATCCAGGCGCTCAGCATGGGCACCAGAAAGACCGCGCAGAGGCGGCTGAGCAGCACGATGCCGAGGACGACCAGCACCAGCTCGCGGAAGAGCAGGGTGATCATGCCCGGGACGAAGAGGAAGGGCAGGAAGAGGGCGAAAAAGGCAAAGGTGGCCGCGATCAGGGCCGGGCCGACTTCGCGGGTCGCGGCCTGTGCGACACTTGCGAGACTTTCCTGCGGGCGCTCGGCCCGCAGGCGGGTGATGTTCTCCAGCACCACGGTGGAGGCGTCGAGCATCACGCCGATCGCCACGACCAGCCCGCCCAGTGAGAAAATGTTGAGCGAGAATCCGGCCAGCTTCATGATGAAGAAATTGGCCCCCACCGTGATGGGCAAGACCACCGCGATGATGAAGACCTGTCGCGGACTGCCGAGGAAGAGGAAGAAGACCAGGATGACGAGGACAGCGGCTTCGAGCGCGGTGTTGCGGACCCCCTGAATGGAGTTGTTGATGTAGGCGGCCTGGTCCTCGACCAGGCGGTAGCCCAGACCCTCGGGGAAGACCCCGGCGAGATCCGCCAGCCGATCATTCACCGCGGCGACGGTGGCCACAGTGTTCGCGTCAGCCTGTTTGATGATGTTGACCTTGACGGCGGGTCGGCCGTTGAGTCGCGTGATCATGCGGACTTCCTCGTGGCTGTCGGCCACGGTGGCGATGTCGCGCAGGCGGAGGCGTCCGCTCGCGCTCTCGGCCACCACGATGTCGCGGATGCTCTCCAGGTCGGTAAACTCGCCAAGGGTGCGGACGATGGTCTCTTCGTTGGCACCGGTCACCCGACCGCCCAGCATCTCGATGTTTTCCTCGCGCAGACGGCGCTCGATCTGGGGGAGGCTGAGCTGATGTTTTTCCAGCGCGACGGGATCGATGAAGACGCGGATCTCGCGCTCCAGGCCGCCCGCGATATCGACCGCGGCCACGCCATCGGCGGCGAGCAGGCGGTCGGCCAGCCAGGTGTCGATCCAGGTGCGCAGCTCCGTCAGGTCCATGCGGTCGGACTCGAAAACGGCCTGCACGACCGGCAGCTGAGAGGGGTCGGCCTTGATGATGACCGCCGGGTCCATGTCGTCGGGCAGGTCGCGCAGAGCGCGCTGGTAGGCGGCCAGGCTGTCCTGGTAAGCCACGTCCACATCGACGCCGTATCGGAAATTGATATCGAGCTGGTAGAGTCCCTCCAGACTGCTGGAGGTGAGGTAATCGAGTCCATCCACCGAGGCCAGCTGGCGCTCGATCGGGTCGGCCAGATTACGATCAATATCCTCCGGGGTCGCGCCCGGCCAGGCGATGCTGAGCTTGATCAGCGGATAATTGATGTCGGGGAGGAAATCGACCGGGATACGCGACAGGTTGAGCGCGCCGATAACGGCAAAGCCCAGCGCGATGACGGCGGTGGACACCCGGTTGTTAATGGCAGTGCGCAGGAGCATCGATTATTGGCCCTTTCCTTTTGAGGCTTTGGCATCCGCAACGCGCACTGTAGTGCCGGTGCGGATACGTTCGATGCCGCGCACGATGATGGCGTCGCCAGCAGTCAGGCCCTCGCGGACCAGCACGCGTCCGCCCTGTTCGAAACCAGTCCGGATGACTTGGGCGGCGGCTTTACCGTCCATGACGGTGTAAACAAGCGACTGGCCATCGGCATCGCGGGTGATCGCTTCGACCGGCACGGTCAGGGCCTGCTCGACGCGTTCCAGATCCATGCGGATTCGGGCGAAAAATCCCGGCTGGAAGTCGTGGGCGTCCAGCGGCAGCGAAGCCTCGAAGGTGCGCTGGCGCAGGCGGCGGTCCAGCTCCGGGTAGGCGCGCACGATCTTGAGATCGTGGCTTTGCGAGGGAAAGGCATCGAAGCGGACATGCAGGGTGTCGCCCTCGCTCGCCGCCAGCGCATGTTGCTCTGGCACTTGGAAGCGCAGCACTAGGCTGGCGGGATCGAAGAGATCGACCAGGGGCGTGCGCGGGGCCACGTATTTGCCATCGGCCACATGCAGCCGCGAGACCAGCCCCGGCCAGGGGGCGCGCACATCGTAGTCTGAGCTGACCTGACGGGCCAGCGCGAGCCGGGCGCGGGCATTTTCCAAATTACTGCGGGCCATGTCCAGTTGTTCGGCGGCCAGCGCCTTTTGCTGGACCAGCGCCTCGATCCGCTCGAACTCGCGTGTCTGGCGCTCCAACTCCTCGCGGGCAGCCGCCAGTGCCGCCGCCGCGGAGGTGTCGCGCCCGATACGCAGCAGCACCGCTTCGGCCGCCACGGCATCGCCCTCGCGAATCGCGCAATCCATGACCGGTCCTTCAGCCGGGGAGGAGAGGGTGGCCACGCGGGTCGGCTCGACCGAACCGGTCAGCTCGACACTCCGGGTGAAAGTGCGTGGCTCGATGCGCTCGACCGAGACGGCGGGCGGCGGGGCCTGCTTTTTGCCGGCCTCGGGCTGGCCGCAGCCGACGAGAATCAGGCTCAGGATAAGAAGGATAAATTTGATCGGTTGCATAAGCGTAAACTCTTTAAACATTAACGGCGCAGACTGGCGCAGGCGGCAAGCGGACTGAGGGCAGCTCCGCGTGCGAAATCGACGGCGGCGCGGCTGATTTTGATATCGGCCTGGGCGCGGATGAAGAGCGACTCAGCTTCGAGGGCAGCGGTTTCAGCATCGAGGACATCGATAATGGTGCCTTTACCCTGGGTGTATTTGTTCTGCTCGATGCGCAGTGATTCCGCTGCCGTTTGGGTGGCGAGGACGGCCACGTCGAGCCGCTCACGGGCGGAGTCAAAGTCGTCCTGCGCGATCAGCAGATCAAGCCGGCGGTTTTCGCTCAGGCTGGCCAGTTCGGCGGCGCGGGCTTCCGCGTTGGCCCGCGCGGCGGCCTCCTGCGCGCGGCGGCGGCCCCCGTCCCAAAGATCCCAGGACAGCTGTAGCCCCGCCATGCTGCGGTCGAAGTCCTCGCGGCCGGACCAGTCGCCCTGGTGCCCGTGACTGGTAAAGAGTTGAACCTGTGGCCGCCGGGCGGCCCGGGCCTGATTGACGCTTGCTGCGGCCGATTCCATGCGCAGACGGGCCGCTGCCAAGTCGGATCGAACCGACGCGCCGTCCGGTGCAGGTTCTTCGCCGGACGCCGGGCTCAGCATCGGCTCGCCGACCGGCTCGGCGCTTTCCCAGTGATCGTCGAGTGGGCGGCCAACCATAAAATTGATCGAGGCGCGCAGCCGCTTGCGGTCGTTGCGCTGCTGGATCAAACTCTGCTCGACCGATGCGGCCTGCACCTCGATCCGCATCCGGTCCACCTCGGCTGCTTTGCCTTGTTCAAGGAGTTGTCCGATTTGTTTGGCTTGCTCACGCAGGGATTGCAGCGATTTTTCCGAGGCCCGGATGATTGCCTTGCGGGCGCTGTATTCGAAATAGAGCTGGGCTACCCGCGTGGCCATGCGCTCCTGAAAGAAGCGCAGATCCGCTTCGGAGGCCTCCTCCAGCAAGCGCGCAGCTTCTTCCGCCGCACTGAGCCGTCCGCCCGAGTAAGCCGTCCAGCGCAGGACCAAATCGCCCGACCAGATGTCGCGGGCAAAATTGGCCGGCTGATTGGGCAGGGGCGGGCGGATGCGCGTCGGATCATTGAAGTGCTGCGAGCCCGCCTCCAGGGAAAGGCGCGGCAGACGGTCGGCGCTGCGTTCCCCGGCCTGTGCACCCGCCGCATCCAGGCGTGCGGCAAGACTCGCCAGGTCCGGATGCCGTTCGACGGCCGCCGCGACCAGTTCCTTTGCGGTCCGCGTCGGCGTGGCTTCTTCCGTTGAAGTCGCATGGGTCACCGTATTCAAGGCAAGCAGGAGGAGGCCGAGGCGAAGGATGACGGGCAAATTATATGGAGATGGATACATACGATAGGATTAACGTCGTAAAGAGTCTGTATCGCGAGACGATAACATTAAGTTTCAGGCAGTTTAAGCAGAATGATGGTTTGTCCGCATGGCACTACAGCAACTGATTGATGACGAAGAATCCTGAAGCATGCGTTGTGGTTATATCTGTAGTCATAGACCGACAGGTTATCCCGAATTTGCTGATAGGAATTTGCTTTTGGGCGGCGGTAGCCGCTAGCGGGGTGAGGGTTGAGCGTGGCTGCGGGAACCCTTGCTGAAGCTGCGGGCTACGGCGTGGCTGCGGGAGGACCCCGCTCGCGTCGGTTCGCTACGGGGTCGCGTTGTCGCGATGCGATGCGAATCGCGTTGATTGTGGCAACCGGGAACCCTTGCTGAAGCTGCGGGCTACGCCGCGCGATCGAGCCCGCAGGGCCATGTCCTCTCATCGATCCCACCGAGCAAAAGCCAAACGGCTTCCTCCCGAACGCCTGCCGAGCGGGAAAGCTTACGGCGATGACGCTGCGTGCCCGGCTCGCCGGGCTTTTTTCATGAAGCCTTTGTCGAAGGTCTTCATTTCCTGGCCTTCGCTGCGGATCAGGTGCCAGGCATCGGCAAAATCAAATCCGGCGGCGTAACAGGCCAGCACCTGCCGCAGCACCGACCGGTCGGGAACAGATACCTGCCCCAAGCCAAGCAACTTCGTGAAAGCGGCGTGAATCTCAGCCCGAGCCACCGTATACACGGCCCGCAGCACCCATTCCGTTTCCAGCAAAACAGATTCGGGGATAAAGACGGCTCGTTTCGTGAAAAGCTCTTTCGCCGCTCGACACTGGTCCGCAGCACCCTTGTCTTCGACCAGAAAGCGCACCAATACATTCGTATCCATGCTGACTATGCCTTCCGTTTCCATTCTTTGCGTAACATGGCGTCCACTGCAGGGTTCATCTCTTGTAGTGAGACATGTGCTTTCGCCGACTTGATGCAGCCCGCCACATCTTCAACGCTCACCGGCGGTTCCTCTCGCACGACATCTGCTGACTGTCCCAGCGTGTAAAGGATTTCTGCCTGCAAGCTGCGTGCATGCCGCTTGGCCCGCCGCTTGTAGGTCAAGTGCAGGTGCTCCGGGATGTTTTTTAAGGTGATCGAAGCCATGATTTGAGAGTGCAACCAATCTGGTTGCAAGTCAAATGGAAATTCCTCTCAAGCCGCAATGCCCATCCCCCGAACACGCGTCGAGTCCTGCGTAGCAGCTGCGGCACGAAGACCCCGCTCGCGCGGGGTCGCTACAGGATCGTGTAGCGACGCGATGCGAATCGTGTCGATGGGGCAGGGTCGTGTAGCGACGCGATGCGAATCGTGTCGATGGGGCGTGGCAGGGTCGTGTAGCGACGCGATGCGAATCGTGTCTCCAGGCAGCTCTGAAGCAGCAGAATCGCGTCTTTTCGCCGCGCGGACGCCACTTCTCGGTTTTCTTGCTTGAAGCGGATCGAGCCGTTGGGATGCTTCCGCCGTGGAACCACCCCAATACAGAGGAGGCCTCAGACGCCTCGTTCCCAGTCACTATGAGGGGATCAAAAAAAGAGAGGGGTGCCGGAAGGTGTTTCCTCCCCTTTTGACGTCGAGGCCGCCCATTCGCCGGAACCCCGTGCGAACCCACCTGTAAAAAACAGAAAAAATGCCTCCCCGGGGCATTCGGCCCGGTCCGAAGCCCGGACCGGATCCCCGCATCCCGCTGCCCATGCGGCCGGACGGGCCAATCGGCCCCCCCGCTCCACGCCGTAAAAAAAAATGAAAATTACCCGGCAAAAGGCTTGACAGGTCGACTCCGTTCAGCGATTTTGAGGACGTTTTCTTTTCAGGTATTCTACTCAATCCTACCCATTATGAAATTCCCCCCAAAATTAATTTCCCTCCTCGCTGGCGCTTCCCTCGTCGCCGCCAGCTTGTTAAACGCGGTTGAGACGGACCCGGTTGGGTATGTGAGTTTCACTGCTGCTGATGATAGTGATTTGCTCGTTGGAGTTCCTCTTACGCAATCGCCAGCCTTCAGTGCGTCGGTGGACTCAGTCTCCAGCGGACAAGTCAATTTTACGTCGACCGTTCCTGATCTTACCACCGAAGCCCATTTTTTGATGGTCACGACAGATGGGGACCCTCTCGAAGGTCAATGGTTCACTGTTACTGCCAGCGACTCATCGAGTGTTACCGTAGATGAAGATCTCGCTGATTTGGGCCTCGCCTCCGGCGATACAGTTCGGGCTTTTCCTTTCTGGACTTTGGATACGTTGTTTCCGAATGGCGGGGATATTCCGCAGTCGAGTAACGTTACAGATCCAGAAGCAACAATCATTATGAACGATGTAACTGCTACTGGCGTCAATCTTGGCATCGACACTGCGTATCTCTACCATGATGGTTCTCAGGGGCCTGAAGGATGGTACGACACCGGAAATTTAGGAGGAGGGCTTGCCGGAGATCGCGTTATTTCCCCAGAGACGTTCTTTACGATTAGGAACCGGTCTGGTTCGAGTGTTTCTATCACAATGTCTGGTTCAGTCCCAGTCGAACCAGTTGCTAATCAAATTGTGTCGAGCAGCTCCACTCGCCAGGATAATCAGATTTCAAACCCGTTTCCTTCCAGTTTCTCTTTGGGCAATTCTAATTTGGTCAGCAGCGGCGCATTCACTGCTTCTCCTGATGTAGTGGATCCAGAAGATCGACTTCTAGTCTATTCTACAGAGGGGAATAGTTTGAGACCTAGTCCGGCTGTTGTTTTCATTTACCACGATGGTTCACAAGGCCCAGCTGGCTGGTATGACTTAGGTGACCTAGGCGCAGGAGTACAAGATGATTTTGAAATACCTGCAGGTGCAGCTTTGATTGTTCGGAAAGCGGTGGGTTCTGATGTCGCGGTCGCTTGGTCGCCTCAGTTACCGTATTCCCTGTAACCTGTAATTATGATGTTCTCTAATATGTAAAATGTATTGCTAAAATTATGAAAAAAAATATATTAACACTTCTAGCCGCACTTTTGCCCTGCTTCTCGTATGGCGCGTTCTCGCTAGCTGGGACTGCCTTAAATGAAGCAGCTGGCCTATTCGAAGGGGACACCGGGGTTTATGTCGTTAGCAATGACGGAAGCTCGTTTGATTCCCTTACATCTCTGGGTGATGGTCTCTCTATAACTGATTCCGCTACCTACGGTAGTTCATTTTCGGTATTCACTGGGACATCCACCAATATAGTCCAAAATGTTTTCGGAAATTTGCTGTTCACCTCGAGTGTCGGTACGGATGTTGGGGTTGAGGGAATTGATACTGGAGATGCTTTCGGAATTGTCATTTTCAGTTCCTCTACGTCAAACACTTTGGCGGGAGATACTTTCAACATTTACACGGCTGGCGATTGGAGCGTCGGCACAGATGGTGTTTTTGATTTCCCTGATGATTATTCTACATTCACCGGCTCCCCTACCGCCACCGGAACCGTCGTCCCCGAACCCTCCTCCTACGCCCTGCTAGCCGGTTTCCTCGGTTTGGCGATGGTGATGGTTCGTCGCCGCAAATAAATCGAGTTTTCAATTTTATTCAAAAAGTCCCGCATCCTTTGGTGCGGGACTTTTTTTGTTTGGGTGGCAGAGGTGATGGCTGGTGGCTGCGGGGGCCGACGCGGAGGTCGGGGCTCCCGGTGATGGCTGATGGCTGCGGGGGCCGACGCGGAGGTCGGGGCTCCCGGTGATGGCAGATGGCTGCGGGGGCCGACACGGGGGTCGGGGCTCCCGGTGATGGCAGATGGCTGCGGGGGCCGACACGGAGGTCGGGGCTCCCGGTGATGGCATTTGCTTGAGCCGGGGAATCGAGCAAATGCAGGGCAGGATGCCCGGCCTCCCGGGAGTCCGGGCATCCTGCCCGGAAGTGAGCGGGAAACGCATGCTTCTTTCCAGGTCGAGGCTACGGCGGACAGGAAAGCTGCCGGCTACGGGGCCGGACCCGCCTGAATGGCACTTCGTTAAGCCGCTTTCCCGTAGTGCGCAGCTTCAGCAAGCATCTCCGCGCCGCCCGCCGACTCAAGCAACCGGGAACCCTTGCTGAAGCTGCGGGCTACGGCTGGGCTGCGGGAACCCTTGCTGAAGCTGCGGGCTACGGCTGGGCTGCGGGAACCCTTGCTGAAGCTGCGGGCTACGGCTGGGCTGCGGGAACCCTTGCTGAAGCTGCGGGCT
>Ga0208112_100676_pt1 | contig 21708 bp, 16 predicted proteins | sample HotLakConsoUCCLE_FD_184736 | JGI IMG/M metagenome (GOLD analysis project Ga0208112, IMG submission 184736) | Hypersaline microbial mat communities from Hot Lake, Washington, USA - Hot Lake Consortium UCC-LE (SPAdes) (version 2) ... | reverse complement strand
GGACTAAACCCGCAGGCGCCCCCGATTTGATGTAAGATCGACCCATGCGCTATCCGCCCGCGATTCTCGACGAGATCCGTGCCCGGCTTCCCGTTTCGGAAGTCGTGCGCAAGCGCGTGCAGATGAAGAAGGCGGGGCGCGAATGGAAGGGGCTCTCGCCCTTCAACCAGGAGAAGTCGCCCTCGTTCTACGTCAACGACCAGAAGGGCTTCTATCACTGTTTCTCGTCTGGCAAGCACGGCGACATCTTCGATTTCCTGATGGAGACCGAGGGGCTGAGCTTCCCCGAGACGGTCGAGCGGCTCGCCGGTGAGGCGGGTGTGAGCCTGCCCAGGCCCACGATGGAGAATCTCGAGGCGGAAAAGCGCCGCGCGGGCCTGCACGAGGTGATGGAACTCGCCGCCGCCTTCTTCGAGAAGGAATATGCCGGGCGGCGCGGCACCAATGCGCGCGAATACGTCGCCCGGCGCGGCATGCCGCAGACGCTGCAGAAGCGCTTTCGCATCGGCTACGCCCCGGCAGAGCGCTATGCCTTGCGCGATCATCTCGCCGACAAGGGCGTGCCGGGCGAGACAATGATCGAGGCGGGTCTGCTGGTCTCCGGCGAGGATATCGCCGTGCCCTTCGACCGGTTTCGCGACCGGCTGATCTTCCCGATCTGCGATTCGCGCGGACGCGTCGTCGCCTTCGGCGGGCGCGCGCTCTCGGCTGACGTGCCGGCGAAATATCTCAATTCTCCCGATACCCCGCTCTTTCACAAGGGGACGATGCTCTACAACGCCCATCAGGCGCGCAAGGCGGCGCATGACAAGGGCGTCGTGGTTGCGGTCGAGGGCTATATGGACGTCATCGCCATGGCGGGGATGGGCTTCGACAACGCGGTCGCGCCACTCGGCACCGCGCTGACGGAAGAGCAACTCGCCGTCCTGTGGCGTATGGCGGACGAACCGATCCTGTGTTTCGATGGCGACAAGGCCGGGCGCCGTGCGGCCTTCCGCGCGCTCGACGTGGCGCTCGCGCGTCTGCCGGTGGGCAAGTCGCTGCGTATGGCGATGCTGCCGGCGGGACAGGATCCCGATGATCTCGCCCGCGAGGGCGGCGCTGCTGCGATGGAGCGGGTGCTCGAAGCCGCGCTGCCCCTGATCGACGTGCTCTGGGCGCGCGAGACCGAGGCCGGGCCGCTGGAAACGCCGGAGCAGCGGGCCGCCTTCGAGCGGCGCCTGCATCAGGCTCTGCGGGTGATCAGCGACGAGACCCTGCAGAGGCATTACCGGGATGCGATCAACGAGCGTCTCGCGCAGCAGTTTCGCGGGGCGGGCCGGCGCAGTGGCGGTTACGAGCGCGGGGGCGGACGTCAGGGTGGCGGGGCTGGCGGTGGCTATGCACGCGGGCCGCGCGCCGGCTGGCAGCAGGAGGCACTGGGGATGCGCCTGCCGCAGGGCTACCGTCCGAGCCCGGCGCTGCTGCGTTCCGGACTGTTCGCCCGTCCCGATCCCGATATCCCGGCGGCGGCGGCTCCGCGTGAGGCGACCATCGTGGCTGCCTTCGTGGCGCATCCGCATCTTCTGGAAGAACACGCCGAGACGCTGGCGGCGCTCGAACTGGCCAGCCCCGAGGCGCGGCGGCTGCGCGGATTTCTGCTTGATTACATCGCCGAGGACAATACCGCCGAGGCGGAATACGTCGCGCTCTCGCTGCGGCGCGCCGGTCTCGCCGACACGTATCAAGCCCTGCATGCCCGGATGGTGCCCAGCCTGCGCTGGATTCTCGACCCGCATGCCGACGGATTGCGTGTCGAGGATGCATTGAGGCAGGCCATCATCTTGCATCGGCGCGCACACACGCTACATACGGAATTGAAGGCGGCTGCCCGCGCACTGGCCGAGGATGACAGTGAAGCCAATCTGGCCTGGATGCGTGATGTTCAGGTTCAGTTGTCGTCGCTCGAGGGCGCGGAAGCCGACCGGGAAGATTGAAACGCAACGGCTGTTGCGAGGTGGAGGCGATCGTCGACGCGAAACGGATTCCGAAAGGGGCGATAGAGGTCGGGACGGCGGCGGATAAAGGCATCCGGCGCCGGTTTTTCCGTTGGTTCGTCTTCCCGTCGTGGGATCGCTTCGCTAAGCGGGTGCGATGCTTAACGCTTCGACAAGCCGATTGGTGTTTCATGTTCGGTGATTCGCGGCGTGCCCGAGCGAGGGGCGTTCCGGGTTCGTTGAGCATCACCGCCGAAACGCCCGGCCCGGGGCACGGGGCTGGTGCGTGGGGGCGTGTTGCCGGAACGTCGATTCCGGCCGAGATCTGTGGGAATTCTTGAATGGCGACCAAGGCAACTGAGACCACCGAAGCGGCGCCCGAGCAACAATCGGATGGTCCGCTGCTCGATCTGACCGATGCCGCGGTCAAGAAGATGATCAAGACCGCGCGCAAACGCGGTTACGTCACCTATGACGAGCTCAATGACGTCCTGCCCTCGGAGGAGTTCTCGTCCGAGCAGATCGAGGATGTGCTCGGCCAACTCAGCGAGCTCGGCATCAATGTCGTCGAGGCAGAGGAAGTCGAGGAGGCGCAGGCGGAAGGCGAATCCGGCGAGGAGGAAGCCGAAGGCACCGATCTCGTCGCTGCATCGACCACCCGTGCCGTGGCGGCCAAGCCTGAAACCACGAAGGAGCCGACGGACCGGACCGACGATCCCGTGCGCATGTATCTGCGTGAGATGGGCTCGGTCGAACTGCTTTCGCGCGAGGGCGAAATCGCCATCGCCAAGCGCATCGAGGCCGGTCGCGAGGCGATGATCGCGGGGCTCTGCGAGAGCCCGCTGACCTTCCAGGCCATCATCATCTGGCGCGATGAACTGGTCGAAGGCCGCGTGCTTCTGCGCGACATCATCGATCTCGAAGCCACCTATGCCGATCCGGAGGGCAAGGGCGCCCCCGGCAAGGACGATGAGGATGCGGGCGCGGGCGCGGCGGTCAGTGGCGTCGTCAACGGTGCTGCCGGTGCCGCTGCCGGCGAGGAAGCGGCGGCAAAACCGGCGGGCGACCAGACTCAACCCGGCTCGACCCCGGAGGCCGAGACCGACGGCGATGCCGACGGCGACGCTGATGACGACGATATGGACAACAACGTCTCTCTCTCCGCCATGGAGTCGGAGCTGAAGCCGCGCGTGCTCGAAACCTTCGACCGGATCGCGGACAACTACAAGAAGCTCCGCCGCCTGCAGGTCGAGCATGTCGAGCAGCGCATGCAGAATTCGCAGCTCACGCCCTCCCAGGAGCGCAAGTACAAAAAGCTCAAGGAAGAGATCGTCACTGACGTGAAGTCGCTCTCGCTCAACCAGAATCGCATCGATGCGCTGGTCGAGCAGCTCTACGACATCAACAAGCGCCTGCTCTCGCATGAGGGCCGGCTGATGCGCTATGCCGAGAGCTTCGGTGTCGGGCGCGAGGATTTCCTGCGCAATTATCAGGGCTACGAGCTTGACCCGAAATGGCTGTTGCGGGTCTCCAAGCTGGGCGGCAAGGGCTGGAAGAACTTCGTCGCTGACGGCAAGGACCAGATCCACGATCTGCGCGACCAGATCCACACGCTCGCCTCCGAAACCGGGCTCGAGATCTCGGAATTCCGCAAGATCGTGCACATGGTGCAAAAGGGCGAGCGCGAAGCGCGCCAGGCCAAGAAGGAGATGATCGAGGCCAATCTGCGTCTCGTGATCTCGATCGCCAAGAAATATACGAATCGCGGCCTGCAATTCCTCGATCTGATTCAGGAAGGCAATATCGGCCTGATGAAGGCGGTCGACAAATTCGAGTATCGTCGCGGCTACAAGTTCTCGACCTACGCCACCTGGTGGATCAGGCAGGCGATCACCCGCTCCATCGCCGACCAGGCCCGCACCATCCGCATCCCGGTCCACATGATCGAGACGATCAACAAGATCGTGCGCACCTCGCGCCAGATGCTGCACGAGATCGGGCGCGAGCCGACGCCGGAGGAACTGGCCGAGAAGCTCGCCATGCCGCTGGAGAAAGTGCGCAAGGTACTCAAGATCGCCAAGGAGCCGATCTCTCTCGAGACGCCGATCGGCGACGAGGAAGATTCGCATCTGGGCGATTTCATCGAGGACAAGAACGCCGTCCTGCCGATCGATTCCGCCATCCAGTCGAATCTGCGCGAGACCACGACCCGGGTGCTCGCTTCGCTTACACCGCGCGAGGAGCGTGTGCTGCGCATGCGCTTCGGCATCGGCATGAACACCGACCACACGCTGGAGGAGGTCGGCCAGCAGTTTTCGGTGACCCGCGAGCGTATCCGCCAGATCGAGGCGAAGGCCCTGCGCAAGCTCAAGCATCCGTCGCGCTCGCGCAAGCTGCGCAGCTTCCTCGACAACTGATCCGGGGGAGGACGCGGCGATGGCGGCTGCATCCGGGGGCGAAGCGAACGAACCGCGCGGCGAACTCACGGTGCGCACCATCGCCATGCCGGCCGATACCAACGCCAATGGCGATATCTTCGGCGGCTGGGTGCTCTCGCAGATGGACCAGGCCGGTGGCATTGCCGGGGTCGAGCGCGCACGCGGGCGCGTCGTCACCATCGCCGTCGAGGCGATGACCTTCATCCGCCCGGTGCGGGTCGGGGATGTCTTGTGCGTCTATACCGAGATCGAATCGGTGGGTCGGACCTCGATGAAGATCCATATCGAGGCCTGGGCAAGGCGATTCCAGAGCGATACCCGCGAGAAGGTGACGGATGCCAGCTTCACCTTCGTCGCCATTGATGATGCGGGGCGCCCGCGCCCGATCCCTGCGGCGGGCTGAGGCGCCGCTTCAGCCACGATCGCCTGAAGGGTCTTCATATGTATATGGCAGAAGTCGCGCGAAGGTATCGCGCATGAGTGCGTAGCATTCGCATGAGGTCTGCTGCAAACCGTTCACATCGGTGCATTCGATCACGCCGCGGCGATATCGGATGAAGCCCCGCGCCTGCAGGCTGCGGGCTGCGGCCGTCACCGTGGTGCGCTGGACACCCAGCATTTCGGCCAACGCCTCCTGGGTCAGCGGGACGGTATTGCTGGCGGTTCGGTCGCGGCAGATCAGCAGCCAGCGGCAGAGGCGTTGCTCGACCGAATGCAGCGTGTTGCAGGCAAGCGTCTGCAAGACCTGTGAGATCAGGGCCTCACCATAACGCGTCTTGATGTCGTTGAGGCTGGGTGTCTTGGGCAGGATCTCGTTCAGGAGCGCTGCGCGCATGCGCAGCGCGCGCCCGGCGATCTGCACGACCACACGGCTGAGCGAGACGCCGGAGCCAAGCCCGGTGACGAGGCCGACGGCGCCTTCGCGCCCGATCGTGCAGGTCTCGACGAACTGATTCGGCTGGACCATCGTCAGTAGTGAAATGACGCCGCTTTGCGGGAAATACACGTAATCGATCGCCTGCCCGACATCGAGCAGAATCTCGCCGGGAAGCAAGGTCACGGGTTCGAGGAAGGGCTGTAATGTGGCGCGATCTTGCGGATCGGCTGCAATCAGTAATCTGTTTTGGTCGTTTCCAAGTTCGAATATACGCGTGCGTCCGGGGCCGGACGTTTCGCTGGTTGCCGAGATGCTCCGAGATGCCTTTGTACTTTCCCGTCTGTTCGACATGCCACCCGCCCCTCCCGGGCACCCTTCACTTCATGAGATTGTATTTTGTGTCCGCTTACGCACAGACTTGTCCATACAATTCTCACTAGTGATTGAGAATGTCAATGATTGTTCAGACCAATGAACCAATTCTGCGCGGTAATTGGCTGACCATTTCGGATATTGGAACAATCTTCCGGATCACGCCGGAGATTGCATATTTGATATGCAATTTTTCGTCGATTTCGCTGAAAATCCCATTGAAGGCCGGGAACCGCTTTACAGAAGAGGCGTGATCAGGATCGGAAACAGACTTCTCGCGTCTGGACCAATCGCTATTTCAGGTAGATGCAGTGAATGTCGAAAGGGGTTTTTATGATTGTAAGGCGCTTGAATAAAGTTATTAAAAATTGTATAATTACACCGGTGCTTTTCGTCGTCGTGCATAATCCCTAATGTTTGTTTCGCCTTTCCGCAAAGCCGGATCAGCTGCGATAGAGCAGCGAGCGACCCTGATGGAACAGGTGAAGCCGGTCCGGATCCGCCTTGAGGCTGACGGCCTTGCCGCGCATGTCTGAATGGATGCCCGGCAGTTTGGCCAGGACCTGCGCACCTGCGGCATCACGCGCGAAATAGAGCACGGTGAGTTCGCCGAGCGCTTCGGTAATCTCGACCTTGCCGCGATAGAGATAATCCGCGTCATCGCTCGCGACGAGATCCTCCGGGCGTACGCCGAGATTGACCGGAAGGTCCCGGTCCGCCTCCGTGGTGGGAATGGCCACGCGCGCCGTTCCACCGCCCTCCAGCGCGACGCGGGTCTGCGCGCCGGTTTCGGTGACGCGTCCCGGCAGCAGATTCATGGCGGGCGAGCCGATGAATTGCGCCACGAATTCGTTTTCCGGCTTCGTATACAGCTCCATGGGCGAGCCGACCTGGGCGATGCCGCCATTGGCCAGAACGACGATGCGGCTCGCGAGCGTCATCGCCTCGACCTGATCATGGGTGACGTAGATCATGGTGGAATCGGGCATCGATTCCTTCAGTTGCGCGATCTCGATCCGCGTCGCCACGCGCAGGGCCGCATCGAGATTGGAGAGCGGTTCGTCGAAGAGATAGACGCGCGGATCGCGCACGATGGCGCGCCCGATGGCGACGCGCTGGCGCTGCCCGCCGGAGAGCTCCTTCGGCAGCCGGTCGAGCAGGGGTTCGAGCTGCAGGATGCGGGCGGCACGGGCCACCGCCGCTTCGATCTCGGCGCCGGTCTTCTTCGCGATCCTGAGTGCGAAAGCCATGTTGTCGCGCACGGTCATGTGCGGATAGAGCGCATAGGACTGGAACACCATGGCGATGCCGCGCTGGGAGGGATGCACGTCGTTCATCACCATGCCGTCGATCTCGAGCGTGCCGCCGGTGATCTGTTCGAGCCCGGCGATCATGCGCAGGAGCGTGGACTTGCCGCAGCCCGAGGGCCCGACGAAGACGACGAGCTCGCCCGGGTGGATCCCGAGATTGATGTCGGCGAGAACCTTGACGTCGCCATAGGCTTTCTCGACCCCGGTCAGTTTCAGCTCGGCCATCGACCCACGCTCCCCGTTCCTGTTCCGGCACAAGCCGTTCCTATTTCACCGAACCCGCCAGCAGCCCTCGCACGAGGTATCGCTGCAGCGTGAAGAAGACGAGCAGCGGCACGCCGATGGAAACGAAGGCGGCCGTTGCCAGAATGCCCCAATCGCCGCCGCGCGAGCCGAGCAGATCATCGGCGATCTTCACGGTCATGACCTGGAAATCGGGTCCCGACGGCAGGAAAACCTTGGCGACAAGCAGGTCGTTCCAGGTCCACAGGAACTGGAAGATCGCGAAGGAGGCGAGCGCCGGGAAGGATAGCGGCAGGACGATCCTGGTGAAGACCTGGAAATCCGTCGCACCGTCGACCCGCGCGCTCTCGATAATGTCGCGCGGCAGGCCGGCCATGTAATTGCGCAGCAGATAGATCGCCAGCGGCATGCCGAATCCGGTATGCGCCAGCCATATCCCCATGAAACTCTGCCCGATCCCGATACTGGTATGGAGCCGCAACAGCGGCACGAGGGCGAGTTGCAGCGGCACCACCAGCAATCCGACGATCCCCGCGATCAGCAGCGCGCGGCCGGGAAACCGCATCCAGGCGAGCGCATAGGCGGCAAAGGCGGCGATCAGGATCGGGATGATCGTGGCGGGAATGGTGACGGTGAGCGTGTTGATGAAGGCCCGGTCCATCCCGCCGGCGGTCAGCACGGTCCAGTAATTCCGCAAGGTGAATTGCGGCGGTGTGCGCGCCTTGAAATAGATGGTCGGCCCGCGCCGCTCGAAGGCTTCCGGCGCATCCACGCGGAATCTGCCGTCGCGCGCCACGGTGAGCGTACCGCCTCGGCGCAACGCGGCTTCCGCACCCGCCGGAAATTCCGAAGGCGCGGCGCCGCGTATGCCGAAATTCACCACTTCGCCTGCCCCGTCAGGGAAGCGCGCGGCATTGGCGGGATCGTCGAAGAGGTTCCCCTCGATGATGAAGCGTCCGTCTTCTTCGCGCTGGTCCCGCGGATCGACCCTGCTGCGGAAGGTCAGCTCGACCGGCAGCGGCGCCACCCACCACCCCGATTGCGAAATCTGGTCGCGGTCACGGAAGGAGGAGATGAACAGCCCGATGGTGGGGATCAGCCACAGCATCACGAGCAGCATGACGGCGATGTTGACCGCCCAGGTCAGGCGCGATTTCTTGCCGGCAATCGAATCCATGTTCCCGCCTCCTCACCGCACTTCGCGCCGGGCCTGAACGATGTTCCAGATCATCACCGGCAGGACGAGGATCATGATCACGAAGGCCACCGCCGTGGCGCGCCCGTCATCGCGGAACATGTAGCTCATCATGTAGCTGGGCAGGATTTCCGTGCCGAAATTGCCGCCCGTCATGGTGTAGACGATGTCGAAGACCTTGAGCACGAGGATGGTGATCGTCGTCCAGACCACGACGATGGTGCCCATGATCTGCGGCACCTTGATCCTGAAGAAGACCTGCCACGGGCTTGCCCCGTCGATGATTGCAGCCTCGATCGTCTCCTCCGGAATGCCCCGCAAGGCGGCAGACAGGATCACCATGGCGAAACCCGTCTTGATCCAGATCAGGATCACCATCAGAAAGAAATTGTTCCAGAACGGTATCTGGATCACATCGACGCTGCGTTCGGCGCCGAAGGCGAAGCGGAACGCGTTGATCAGGCCGATATCAGGATTGACGGCATAGACGAATTTCCAGATCAGCGAGGCGCCGACGAATGAGATCGCCATCGGCATGAAGATCATCGATTTGGCGATGTTGCCCCAGGTCAGGCGATCGGTGAGCTGGGCCGCGATCAAGCCGATGAAGGTGGCCAGGGCCGGCACGACGATGATCCAGAGCAGGTTGTTGAACACGCTGACGCGGAAATCGGCGGCATTGAACAGGGCGACGTAATTGCCCAGGCCGATGAACGTCTCGCCCGAGCGGTCGAACAGCGAGCGATGGAACGAGCCGATCACCGGATAGACGAGATAGAGCCCGAGCACGAACAGGGCCGGGAACAGGAAGATCCAGGGCCGGATCCGGTTCGCGCGGTTGATGTTGCGTCCGGCATGCGGCCCGCGCGCAGGCAGCAGAACCTTGTCGAGAAGCAGGTTCGCCGCGTAGAAATAGCCCACACAGGCACTGACGCCGATGACGATCGTCAACAGGCCCTGCAGCATCGGTGTCATGACGCTCCCCCCTGAAAGCGACCTGCTTCGTTTTTCTCATGCAGGCCGGATCGGCGGCGCGCGGTGAACGGTCCGCGCGCCGCAAGGTGCAGATCAGCGCATCGCGTCCCAGCGCTCCTCGATCGTGCTGGCCACGTCCCCGGCATCGTCGCCGGTGGTATAGTCGACCATGCCGGTCCAGAAGGCGCCGGCCCCGATCTCGCCGGGCATCAGGTCGGATGCGTCGAAGCGGAAGGTGGTCGCCTCGCGCAGGATCTCGCCCATCGCGCGCAGGGCATCGTCGCCGTAAGCCTCCGGATTGGCCTCGTGATAGGGGGTGAGGAAGCCCGATTGCGCCATCCAGATCTCATGCGCGATCGGCGTCTGCAGGAAGGCCATCAGCCCGCGCGCCGCTTCGGAATCGTCGGCGATCGCGAAGAGCGTGCCGGCGCCCAGGACGGGGTTGCCGGGATCGCGATCCTCGAAGGCGGGGAAGTAGAAGAAATCCACGTCGAAACCGTATTCCGTACCTTCGGGGAAGAAGGTCGGGATGAAGCTCGCCTGCTTGTGCATGTAGCATTCCGGCGGGAAGGTGAAGAGGCCGGCAGGGCTGTCACGGAAATCCGTCGTGGGCACGGCCTCGGCACCGCCGGCGACGAAGGCGTCATTGCGGGCGAACCAGCCATATTCCTCGATCGCTTCAACGACGCGCGGATCGTCGAAGGGCACGGAATTGTCGACCCAGCCGTCATACACCTCCGGTGCATGCAGGCGCAGCATCAGATCCTCGACCCAGTCCGTCGCCGGCCAGCCCGTCGCGGCGCCGGCGCCGAGCCCGATGCACCAGGGCGTGCCGCCATCGGCGACAATCTGCTCGGTCAGGGCCTTGAGCTCCTCCATGGTCTCAGGAATGTCGTAGCCCGCCTCGAAGAACTGGTCCGGGCTGTACCAGACGAGAGATTTGACATCGACCTTGTAGAAGAAGCCGTAGAGCGCATCATCGCCGTCCGGCCCGGTAAAGCTGCCCAGATCGACCCAGGATTCCCCGGCTGAATAATTCTCGCGCACCCAGTCTGCCGTGTCGTCACCCAGCGGCTCGAGAAAACCCTGCGCGGCCATGTCGGCGGCCAGCCCCGGTTGCGGGAATACGGCTATGTTGGGCGCCGAACCGGCCTGGGTGGAGATCACGATATCCTGCTCGAAACTGTCGGAGCCCGAATAGACGACCTCCGCCCCCGTCGCCGCGGCGAAATAGGCCAGAACGCTCTCCACGAGGCGCGCATCGCGGCCCGTCCAGGGGCCGGCCACGGTCAGGCGTTCGCCGGAAAAATCATGTGCTTCGGCGAATGCGTCGAAGCTCGCCCAGTTCAGCCGTTCGTCCTCACCTGGCGCGAAGACCAGCTCCTGTGCAACGGTCGCGTCGGAGAAAGCAGAACCGCCGACGATGATTGCTGCGAGCGCCACGCCGGCGCAAAGCTTGCGTTTCATTCAAATGCCTCCCTGGTTCTGAGCCGGTTACTCAGGAATATCGGGCAATCCCCGCCACTCCCGATCAGGAAACGACTGCTTTTAGGTTGTTCTTACGCTCCCTCATCGCGATGCGCGTGTCAATGCGGCAATGCGTATTTACAGATATTCGCATATCATGGATCCTGTATTGAAGCGGTCGGCATGCTTCGGTGATCGGACAGGCATGAGCGTTTTCAGCAAGACCCACGCATAGATCGTGTTTCTCCGAAAGCATGCCGGTGAAACCGTCATGTGCGCTGCAAAATATTCTCGCATTCTTTGATTCATAAGCTTTACGGTGCGATTGGAATCTGTTTTTCCACCGGTTGGCAGGAGCGATTATTGTGCATTGCATGAAAATGAAAACATCTTCTGATCGCCCCAAGGCGCTTGCGGCCGGGCGTCGGCCATGCACAATCTGATGGCGGCATGGCGTGATCATTACCGTGTCGCGCCCGCTTTCCGTGATCGCCTTTCCGGTCGGTCGCTTCCGCATCGCTCGCAATTCGGACAAGCATGATTCTCGTATGTGGTGAAGCGCTCGTTGATCTTCTCGTCGATCCGCAGGGCGCGGATCTCGCGGCACGACCGGTGCCGGGCGGATCGGCCTTCAATTGCGCTGTCGGGCTCGCGCGGCTCGGCGCCGAGAACGGTTTCACGGTGGGCTATCTCGGCGGTCTCTCCGCAGACGTGTTCGGCCGGTGGCTGCGCGCGCGGCTGCACACGGAAGGCGTCGTGCCGGCATCGGCGACCGAGAGCGCCCATCCCACCCGCATCGTCGCCGTCTCCCGCGATGCGACCGGTGAGCCGGCTTACGGGTTCTACGGCGAGCGGGTCGCCGATCGCGATCTGCCCGCCGACGCGCTCATGCTCCGCGATGACTCGCCGGTGCGGGCGCTGGTCCTTGGCTCCTTCCCGATTGCGCTGGAGCCCTCCGGCGACGCCTTGCGCAGCCTCGTTGCGCGCGAAGCGGGCCGGCGGCTGATCAGCCTCGACCCCAATCTGCGCCCGGCGCTCACGCCCCCCGACGCGGTCTGGCGCGGTGCCTTCGAGGCCTGTCTGGCGAAGGCCGACATCGTCAAGGCGAGCGCGGCGGATCTCGCGACGGGTTACGGTGAGGCGCATGGCTTTACGGCGCGGGCGCTCGCCGATCACGCCGCCGGCCCCGCCCTCGTCATCGTCACGGATGGCGGCAACGGCGCGCGGCTGCATCATCGCGATTTCATGCTGACCGTGCGCCCGCCGCAGGTGAGGGTCGTCGATGCGGTGGGCGCAGGAGACAGTTTCCATGCCGCATTTCTGGCGGCTTTGGCCCGCTACGGTCCCTTCGATCGTGCGGGTCTTGGCGCCTGCGCCCCGGATGCGATGCGCTTCCCGCTCGCCTATGCTGCGAGCGCGGCGGCGCTGAACTGCACCCGTGCCGGCGCCGATCCGCCCGATCACGCATCGATCATGCAACACATCGGCGATGCGGTCGTTTCGTGAGAGCTTATGATTGCGCAAGAGGCAGCCTGATGGCGAAACAGCTGAGTCCGAGTGATCCGAACTGGTGGCGCCATGCCGTGGTCTACCATATCTATCCGCGCTCTTTCCTCGACAGCAACGGCGACGGGATCGGTGATCTCGCCGGCATTACCGCGCGGCTCGATTACGTGGCTGATCTGGGTGCGGATGCGATCTGGATCTCGCCGTTCTTCGTCTCGCCGATGGAGGATTTCGGCTATGATGTCGCTGATTATTGCGATGTTGATCCGATCTTCGGCACACGCGCCGATTGCGACGCGCTGATCGCTGCAGCGCATGAGCAGGGCCTGCGCGTGATCATCGATCTGGTGCTCTCGCACAGCTCCAATCGCCATCCCTGGTTTCGCGAAAGCCGCGCCAGCCGCGACAACCCGAAGGCGGACTGGTATGTCTGGGCCGATCCGAAGCCGGACGGCACCCCGCCCAACAACTGGCTGTCGATCTTCGGCGGTCCGGCCTGGGAATGGGATTCGCGGCGCCGGCAATATTATCTGCACAATTTCCTCGCCTCCCAGCCGGATCTGAACTTCCACAATCCGCAGGTTCGCGAGGCCGCGCTCGACGTGGCGCGGTTCTGGCTCGATCGCGGGGTCGACGGGTTCCGGCTCGATGTGGTGAATTTCTATTTTCACGACGCGGAACTGCGCGACAACCCGCCCCTGCCGCAGGAGCGCGCCGTGGCGGGGCTGGCGCGCACCAATCCGTACGCCTATCAGGATCACGTCTATTCCAAGACTCGCCCGGAGAATCTCGCCTTTCTGGAGGATCTGCGCCGCCTCACCGACCGCTATCCCGGTGCGGCGATGTTCGGCGAGATCGGGCCCGACCGCGACGTCATGGCGACCACGGCGGCCTATACCGAGGCGGGCCGGCGGCTGCATATGGCGTATTCCTTCGAATTGCTCTCCGCCCCCTTCACGGCGCAGGCGATCCGGCGGGTGGTGGAGGAGGTCCGCGGTGCCATCGGCACGGGCTGGCCCTGCTGGGCGCTGGCCAATCACGACGTCGTGCGCGCGGTCACGCGGCTGCAGCTCGAGGCCGATCCCGATGCCGGGGCGGCTCTCGTCGCGGCTCTCGTCACCAGCCTCGGCGGCGGCTCCTGCCTGTATCAGGGGGAGGAACTGGGGCTCACCGAGGCGGATATCCCACCGGAGGCGATGCAGGATCCCTACGGCATCCGCTTCTGGCCCGACCAGCCGGGGCGCGACGGCTGCCGCACGCCGATGCCCTGGCAGGCGGGTGCGCCGCAGGCCGGGTTCAGCGCCGGCACGCCCTGGCTGCCGATCCCGCACGCGCATCACTTGCGCGCGGTTGACCAGCAGGCAGACGACCCCGATTCCGGCCATGCGCGGGTGCGCCGTTTCCTGCACTGGCGGCGCAACGAGCCGGCCATGCGCGAGGGCGGGCTGCGCTTTCTCGATGCGCCCGAAGCCATTCTCGCATTCCGGCGCGAGAAGGACGGCGAAGGCATTCTCTGCCTGTTCAACCTGAGCGCACAGGCGCAGGCGCTGACGCGGGAGATTCTCGCCAATCTGGCGCCCGACGGATTGGGCGCCCCCGTCGCGCTGCGCGGTTTCGAGGCGACGGCCTCGCCGGATGGCGGCATCAGCCTGCCTCCGTTCGGTGTGGCGCTGTTGCGGGCGGCGGCGTAGCGCGGTGCGGGGTTGCGAAATGGGCGCGGGGGTTGCGTTGAGTCTAGAACATATATAGAACATGCGTATGAGGCGGGTTTGAAATTCCGATGGGGACAGGGCCCGGGACGTCTTGTCGTTTGGCGCGGCAGGCGTCAGAACCAAGGTAACAGGCGTCAACGGATCGAAGGAGGCTCGGATGGCGGGCAGCGTGAACAAGGTCATAATCGTCGGCAATCTGGGCCGCGATCCGGAGGTGCGGCGCACCGGCAATGGCGATCCGGTCGTCAATCTGCGCATCGCGACCTCCGAGACCTGGCGCGACAAGCAGAGCGGTGAGCGGCGCGAGCGCACGGAATGGCATTCCGTGGTGATCTTCAACGAGCCGCTCGGGCGCATTGCCGAGCAATATCTCAAGAAGGGCACGAAGGTATATATCGAGGGCCAGCTCCAGACCCGCAAATGGCAGGACCAGAGCGGCGCGGATCGTTATTCCACCGAGATCGTGCTGCAGCGCTATCGCGGCGAACTCACCATTCTCGATTCCCGCGGCGGCGGCGGCGGCGGTGGTGGCGAGCGTGATGACGGCGGTTATGGCGGTGGCGGGGACGAGTTCGGCCGCTCCTCGCCGATGGAGAACCGTCCCGCCCGCGCCGGTTCCGGCGGCAGTGGCTCCGTTGGCGGTGGCGGCGGTTCGCGCTACGATGATCTCGACGATGACATCCCGTTCTGACATCCGGGCGGGTCAACCGTGAAGGTGAGCGATGGGGCCGGCGAGCGCTTGTGCTGATCACGACGCGCGTTTCGATCTGCTCGCGCTCGGCGAGCCGCTGATCGAGTTCAACGCGGATGCAAGCGATGATCGCTGCCTGCGCGGTTTCGGCGGCGACGTCTCCAATGTCGCCGTCGCGGCGGCGCGGCTCGGGGCCCGGACCGGCTTTCTGGGCGCGCTCGGCGCGGATGCTTTCGGCGACGACGTCATGGCGCTCTGGGCGCGCGAGGGTGTCGATACGGCCTGCGTGCGGCGCGACCCGCAGGCGCCGACGGGAGCCTATCTCGTCGAGCATGGCGGCGCACAGGGGCACCGCTTCGCCTATCTGCGCGCATCCTCCGCCGCGACGCGCTACGCGCTCGACGACGCGGCGCGCGCCGCGCTGGCATCGACGCGCATCCTGCATCTCTCGGCAATCAGCCAGGGGATATCGCTCGCGGCCTGCGATACCGGTTTCGAAGCCATGGCTCTGGCGCGCGAGGCCGGTGCGCGCATCGCCTATGATACCAATCTGCGCCTTGCCCTGTGGCCGCTGCCGCGCGCCCGCGCGATCATCCGCGAGGCTTTGCGGCTGTGCGACATCGCATTGCCCGGTCACGAGGATGCGGCGAAGATTTTCGGCACGCGCGATCCCGAGGCTCTGCTCGATCATTGTCTGGAGGGTGGTTGCGCCATCGTCGCGATGACGCTGGGCGCGCAGGGCGCGATCATCGCCACGCCGCATGCGCGCCGCCGCATCCCGGCCTTTCCGGTCACGGCGCGCGATGCGACGGGGGCCGGCGATGCCTTCGATGCCGCCTTTCTGGTGCATCTTCAGGAAACCGGTGATCCTTTCGCCGCCGGGCAGTATGCCTGTATCGCCGCCGCGCTCTCGACCACCGGATACGGCGCGATCGCGCCCTTGCCCGATCGCGCGGCGGTCGAGGCCGCCGGCGCAAACTTATCTGCTGACGGGGGCGGCTGAGCCGCTGACGAACCGGTCGCGTTCCGGCAGAGCGCAGCCGATCCGCGATGACCGGGTTTGTGCCGACTTCCGATCCGGGTCGTAGCGTGGCATGTTGCAGTGCAATGCGGCGAGCGGGAGCACGCCTGCCGTGGTTTCGCTCACGCATCGCGGGATCCCGTTGCCGGATCGCACGATCATCGCGGAACTCTTTTACGCCCTGCCGCGTCTTCGCAGCAGGCGTGCTACAGATTGATGACGGAGAGCCAATGTCCGACAAGACCGCGCATGCCGATCGGGAATCTCCTGAGCAAGTCCATATCGCTGCGGAATCCAGCAGCGGGCAACCGCCAAGAGCCACTGGTTCCGGTGCCGATGGCAATCCGGAGCGCGCGGATATAGACATGCGCAAATGGCATGCCGAGTCCATCGACGACACGCTGCGGGCGCTGGCCGTCGATGCGGATGAGGGGCTTTCGCCAGACGCGATCGAGAAGCGCCGCGAGAGCTTCGGTCGGAACCAGCTTTCCCAGGGCGCGCAGCGCACCATGCTGCAGCGCTTCATCAGCCAGTTCGACAATCTCTTCATCTATCTGCTGCTCGTGGCGGGTGTGGTCACGGCGCTGCTCGGCGAATGGCTCGACAGCGGCGTCATCTTTGCCGTCGTCCTGATCATCGCCATCATCGGCTTCATTCAGGAAGGCCGCGCCGAGCAGGCGCTGGAGAGCGTGCGCGACATCCTCTCCAGCGACGCCTTCGCCCGGCGCGGGGGCAGGAAACGCAAGATCGACGCGAAGGAGCTCGTCCCCGGCGATATCGTCCATCTCGAAGCAGGTGACCGGGTGCCTGCCGATCTGCGGCTGATCAGGATCAGGAACCTGCAGACGCAGGAAGCGGCGCTGACCGGCGAATCGACCGCCGTCGAGAAGAAGACCGATCCGGTCGAGGAGAATGCCGATCTCGGCGACCGCCTGTGCATGGCCTATTCCGGCACACTGGTCACGGCGGGGATCGCGACCGGCGTCGTCACGGCGATCGGTGACCGGACCGAGATCGGGCGTATCAGCGGGCTGCTGAAGGATGTCGAGACGCTCAGGACGCCGCTGATGCAGCGCCTCGATGCCTTCACCAAGGTGCTTTCCGTCGTCATTCTGGGCATCGCCGCGCTGACTTTCGCGGTCGGCGTGCTGATCTGGGGGCGCGACTGGGCGGAGATGTTCTTCGCTGCCGTCTCCATCGCGGTCGCCGCCATTCCCGAAGGCCTGCCCGCCGTGATGACGGTGACGCTCGCCATCGGTGTCGAGCGCATGGCGCGGCGCAACGCCATCATCCGCCGCCTGCCCGCCGTCGAGACTTTGGGCTCGGTCACCACGATCTGCGCCGACAAGACCGGCACGCTCACGCGAAACGAGATGACGGTAAAGACCGTGCGCTCGGGCGTGCGCGACATCGCCGTCGAGGGCGTGGGCTGTGAGCCCCGAGGCGGTTTCACCAGCGATGAGCGGGATCTGGAGATCGAGAAGGGCATGCTCGCCCATGAAATGATCCGCGCCGGACTCTTGTGCAACGATGCCGAACTCGTCCGGAAGGGCGAGAATTCCGACACATCCTTCTGGGAGCCGGAAGGCGATCCCACCGAGGCGGCGCTGATCGTGCTCGCCTGCAAGGCGGGGTTTTCTCCCGATCAGCAGCACAAGGATTACCCGCGCCTCGATTCCATCCCCTTCTCCTCCGAGCGCCGCTACATGGCGACCCTCAACCATGATCACGAGGGCAACCACGTCATCTATGTGAAGGGCGCGCCGGAGCGCATTCTGGAGATGTGCGCCAGCGAGCTGGGTGAGGACGGGCCCGGCGAGATCGACAAGGATGCCTGGATGGCGCGCGCCGATGCGATCGCCGGGCACGGCCAGCGTCTGCTCGCGGTGGCGAAGAAGGATGTGTCGGAGCAATTCGAGATTACCGAGGGCGAGGTCGAAAGGGGCGAGCTCGTCTTCCTCGGCCTGTTCGGCCTGATGGATCCTGCGCGCGAAGAGGCGATCGACTCGGTACGCGTCTGCCATGAAGCGGGCATCAAGGTGAAGATGATCACCGGCGACCATGCCGCCACGGCACGTGCGGTGGCGCAGGAGCTCGGCCTGAAGCATACCGACAAGGTGATCACCGGGCGCGAACTGGAGCAGATATCCGACCAGGATCTCCCGCAGATGGCGCAGGATGTGGATGTGTTTGCCCGCGCCAGCCCGGAGCACAAGTTGCGGCTCGTCCGGGCGCTGCAATCGAAGCGCGAGATCTGCGCCATGACCGGCGACGGCGTCAACGATGCCCCGGCGTTGAAGCGCGCCGATGTCGGGATCAGCATGGGGCAGAAGGGTACCGAAGCCGCCCGCGAGGCCTCCGCCATGGTGCTCGCCGACGACAATTTCGCCTCGATCCAGCGCGCCATCGAGGAGGGCCGGACGGTCTATGACAATCTGCGCAAGGCCATCCTCTTCATCCTGCCCACCAATGCCGCGCAGGCGCTGATCGTGGCCACGGCGATCATGGCGGGGCTGGTCCTGCCGGTGAGCCCGGTGCAGATCCTGTGGGTCAACATGATCACCGCCGTCACGCTCGGCATCGCCTTCGCCTGGGAGAAGGCCGAGGGCAACGTCATGAAACGCAGGCCCCAGCCCGTCGACGAGCCGCTGCTGACACCCTTCGTGATCTGGCGCACCCTGTTCGTCGGCGCCATTCTTTTGATCGGCGCCGGAACGCTCTTCCTCACCCACAACGATGCGGATGGCGGCACGCTCGACTATGCCCGCACCATGGCGGTGAACGGGCTGGTGATGGGACAGATTTTCTATCTGCTCAACACCCGTTATTTCAGCGCGCCGGCCTGGACGGCGGAAGGGATCACCGGCAATCGTGTGGTGCTCATCGCCATCGGCGTGTGCATTGCGCTGCAGCTGCTGTTCACCTATGCGCCCTTCATGAACCTGCTCTTCGAGACCGCGCCGCTCGATGCGCTGGCCTGGGCCAAATGCATCGCGGTGGGTATCGTCGTCTTCGTATTGGTGGAGGCGGAAAAGGCGCTGGCACGCGCGGGCAAACACCCCTTCGCCCGCGATTTCAGCCAGCCGGCGGAAAACAAGGCGAATCGGGAGGCATGATGAGCGGATTGAAAGCGGTTCTGTTCGATATGGACGGGGTCATCACCGACACGGCCCGCGCCCATGCGCAGGCCTGGAAGGCCCTGTTCGACGGCTATCTCGCCGAGCACCATCCGGACGAGCCGGAATTCGACATCGACGCGGATTACCGCGCCCATGTCGACGGCAAGCCGCGCTATGACGGCGTGCGCGATTTTCTCGCCTCGCGCGGCATCAGCCTGCCGCAGGGCAGCCCGGAGGATGAGCCGGGGACGCAGACGATCTGCGGGCTGGGCAATACGAAGAATGTCGAGTTCAACCGCTGGATTTCGGAGAATCCCGTCGAACCCTATCCCGGCACGCTGGCCCTGCTTGATGCGCTCGATGCGGCAGGGATTGCGAGCGCGCTGTTCACCTCCAGCCGCAACGCCGATGCCGTGCTCGCGGCTGCGGGGCTCTCGGAACGTTTCGATGTGCGTATCGACGGCGTGGTCATGGCAAGGCGCGGCCTGCCCGGCAAGCCCGACCCCGCCATCATGCACCAGGCCGCCGACGGGCTCGGCGTCGCGCCCGGTGATTGCGCCATCATCGAGGATGCTTTTTCGGGCGTCCAGGCCGGGGCGAAGGGCGGATTCGCGCAGGTGATCGGCGTGGCGCGCGAGGACAATGCCGAGGCGCTCGATGAGGGCGGCGCGGATATCGTGGTGCGCGATCTCGCGGAACTGCGCCTTGATGGCGGGCGGCTGGCCACGCGCACCCTGCACGGCCTGCCGGATGCGCTGGCCGCGATGGACGCGATCGCCGCCCGGCTCGAAGGCAAACGCGCCGCCATCTTCCTCGATTACGACGGCACGCTCTCGCCCATCGTCGATAATCCCGATGATGCCGTCTTGAGCGGCGGCATGCGCGGCGCGATCGACCGGCTCTCGCAGGTCGCCGCCGTGGCGATCGTCTCGGGCCGCGATCTCGACGACGTGCGCCATTTCGTGCAGCTCGATCATCTCTATTACGCCGGCAGCCACGGTTTCGACATGGCCGGCCCCGGTGGCTGGCGCCATATCGTGGAGAAGGGCAAGGCCTTCCTGCCCGCCCTCGATGCGGCGACGAAAGCACTCGAGGAGGCGCTGTCGGGGATCGCGGGCGCGCGGGTCGAGCGCAAGAAATTCTCCCTCGCCGTGCATTACCGGCAGGTCGCGGCGGGCGACGAGGCGCAGGTTGCGCGGATCGTGCATCAGGTGGTGGAGCAAAACGGCAAGCTGCGGGCTTCCGGCGGCAAGAAGGTCTTCGACGTCAAGCCCCGCGCCGACTGGCACAAGGGCCGTGCCGTCCTCGCCCTGCTCGACACGCTCGATCTCGCCGGCGACGATGTGCTGGCTTTCTATTGCGGCGACGACACCACCGACGAGGATGCCTTCCGGGTGCTCGCCCGCGACGGCATCGGTGTGGTCGTGCGCGACAAGGCCGATCGGGCCAGCGCCGCGCGCTATGCCCTCGACGATGTGGAGGCGGTCGAGCGGTTTCTGGCAGAACTCGCGGCGCGGATCGCGCGCGGCTGAACCAATCGCGGCGGTTTCGCGTTGGATGAGCAGAGCCATGGCTTGCGCCGAATGATTCCCGCATGACGCGACGGCGTTGCGAGGCGGGGTCGGCGCGCCAGCAAGAGGAGCCCGTCCATGACCTGCCAGCCATCATCCGATACGCATCACGCCTGCACCTTTCCCCGCCTGCGGGCCGGCTTCGCTGCCGCAACCTTCACCCTCGGCATGGGGGCGTTCGTGGCAGCGCTCGCACCGCAACAGGCTGCGGCGCAGGAGGCCTTCATGGTCTGTGATGAACAGCGTGCCCTCGAACAGGCCCTGGCAAGCGACGGCGATTTCATGCCCGATGGCTGCCGGGTCATGCGGCTTTCCACGCTCGATACCGATCAGGGGCGGTTCTGCGTCATGGAATTCGACGAATCCGATGATCCCGGCCTGATGGACCGGCTCACCGATGCAGCCCTGCCCGATACCTGGTGGATGCGCTGCGCGGATCTCGGCGAGGCCATGTGACGCAGTGGAGGCCATGTGACGCAGTAGAGGCCATGTGACGCAGTGGACGAGGCACGCATATGAGCGAGGAACTCAGACCACGCCAGACACAGCCGCATCAGCCCGGGCGCGAGGATACGATGCGGCCCAGGCCCGATTCCGCGCCGCGCTTCGCCGGCTCCGGTCGCCTCGAGGGCAAGGTGGCGCTGATCACCGGCGGCGACAGCGGCATCGGTCGCGCCGTCGCCCGGGCCATGGCCCGCGAGGGCGCCGAGATCGCCATCGCCTATCTGGACGAGCACGCGGATGCGCGCGAAACCTGCGGACTGGTTGCGGATGAAGGACGCGAGGCGCTCGCCGTGGCGGGTGATATCGGCGATCCGGCGCATGCCGGGGCGCTGGTCGCGCAGGTTGTCGCGCGGTTCGGGCGGCTCGACATCCTCGTCAACAATGCCGCCGAGCAGCATGAATGCGATGATCTGACCGATATCACGCCGGATCAGCTGGAGCGGACCTTCCGCAGCAATGTCTTCGGCTATTTCCACGTCACCCGGGCCGCCCTGCCGGCCCTGCGCGAGAGCCGTGGCACGATCATCAACACGACCTCCGTCACTGCTTATCGCGGCTCGCCAAAGCTGATCGACTATGCTGCGACGCGCGGGGCCATCGTGGCCTTCACCCGTTCGCTCTCCATCGCCCTGCAAAAGGACGGTATGCGGGTGAATGCGGTGGCGCCGGGGCCGATCTGGACGCCGCTGATCCCGGCCTCCTTCGACGAGGAGCGCACCGCCACGCATGGT